>Ga0315291_10007757_pt1 | contig 13221 bp, 8 predicted proteins | sample YL17G12_20_MG_FD_203070 | JGI IMG/M metagenome (GOLD analysis project Ga0315291, IMG submission 203070) | Sediment microbial communities from Yellowstone Lake, YNP, Wyoming, USA - YL17G12_20 | ecosystem: Environmental > Aquatic > Freshwater > Lake > Sediment | place: USA: Wyoming | collected... | reverse complement strand
TGTAGGTCTTAGGACGAAAAAAGAAATTTAGTTCTGACAAAAGTTTCCTTTCTTTCCGCCTGAAGCGGACTAAGCTATTTTTTCAGCAGCTCTAAGCTTGGCACTCCTTGCTCGTGGGTTTTCTCTTATCTCCTCTTTTTCCGGGATAAGCGGTTTGCGTGTCAAAACTTGTAGAGTTTTCTTCCCTCCGCAGACACAGACTGGAAAATCAGGAGGGCAATTACATCCTTTTGAAAGCTCATAGAATTTGTTTTTGACCAGCCTGTCTTCTAAAGAATGATAGGAGATCGCACAGATCCTGCCACTTGAGCCCAGAGCTTCAATTCCACTTTCTAAACCCTTTTTCAATTCAGAAAGCTCTTGGTTGACTTCAATTCTCAGAGCTTGAAAGATTCGGGAAAGGGTTTTAAGATCATACCTTGTTTTTAAGATACTCCTTACTATATCCTTTAATGCCTGAGTAGTTTCAATCCTTTTGACCCTTCTATTCTGCACAATTGCCTGAGCTATCCTCTTAGAGAATCTCTCCTCCCCATATTCTTTAAAGATCTGGCTCAGTTTTTCAACCGGATATTCATTAACCACTTCTTCTGCTTTTTTACTTTCGTTCTGGTCAAATCTCATATCCAATGGACCCTTTAAAGAATAGCTAAAACCTCTTTCCGGATCATCTAATTGATAGGAGGAAAACCCTAAATCAAAAAGGATCCCATCAATTTTATCCAAATTTAAATTCTTTAGAAGCTCAGGGATTTGACTATAGCTTTGCTGGAAAAAACTTACCTTCTTTCCAAACCTCCTCAGCCTTTTCTGGGATATCTTTAAGGAATCTTCATCCCTATCTATTCCTAAGAGCCTTCCTCCCTCATTCAGCTCCTCTAAAATCCTTTCAGAATGTCCTCCACCCCCTAAAGTTGCATCTATATATATTCCAGACTTATCGGTGATTAAATATTCTATCACCTTCTCTTTTAGAACCGGTTTATGATAAATCGTTCCAGCCGTCGATTTCTTCAAATATCTCCTCGATGGTCTTCTTACCCTCACCACCCATGATGTACTTCTGGAAGTTATCCGGATTCCAGAGCTCGATCCGGTCTGGCAGTTTAATTATATGAACATCTTTTTCTATCTTGGCATAATTTAAATGTTCCTGAGGAATGGCCATCCTGCCTTGTTTGTCTAATTGTGTTTCGCTGGCATTAGAGAAAATAATCCTTAGTAAACGCCTGACATCACCTTTGTTAGAATGCAGTTTTCTAACCTTATCTATAAACCTTTCCCATTCATCCATAGAATAAACCGCAAGACAACCTTCCAACCCAACTGTAATCATATAGGTATCGTTCAGAGCTGAACTATTTGTTTTTCTGAATTTGGCTGGAAGACTTACTCTACCCTTGTGGTCAACTGAGTATTTGTAAGAACTTTTGGTGAAGGGCATTTTTGGTTAATTTTTAGGTTTTTTTGCCACCGTATACCACGGCTTGCCACCAATATTATCTTTCCTATGTTCTTTGTCAAGTAAAAAATTAGAAATTTTTAAATTTTTTTAAAAATCTGTAAGTATAGGAATCTAACCACTATTTATGGAGTTATTCCCTCAATATCTTGATTCGGATTTTCAACTTAAAAGTCTTTTAAAATTAAGTTCTTATCTTAAAACAGAATAGACGAATCATTGAATTATCTACTTTCACATTATTCTGGCAAACTTTTTGCCATAATCTTATTGATTACTTAGAAATTCTCTAATGAGGGGGAGACTAATTGATCAAGAAGTTTTTATTAAGCTGTATATTTATATTAATCTTACCTACATTTTCCTTTTCCCAATTAGTCTATCAGGTAAATTTCTCTGAGGAAGAGCTTAATTTTCAAAAAAAAGAGAGTTTCGATTACATTCAGCTTAAAAATGGTGAAAATCTGGAAATAGAAGGGAAACCCCAACTACCTTTAAGGATATTTAACTTCTTAATCCCCGAATATAAAGATATTGATACAATAATCTACGAGACAGAAAGCCAGCAACTTCAAGGTAAGTTTTTAATTTATCCTGCTCAAAAGAAAGAAAAAACTAACGGAGCTCTTTTAGAGGATACTTTTGTTTTAGATAGTATAATTTACTTCTCTGAAAAACCCTATCCGGAAGAGACGGTTGAGATTATAAACAAAGGTTTCCTGGATGGAAATTCTATTGTAACACTGGCTATATATCCTTTGAAATACCTCCCGGGATCTCAGAATCTTATTTTACACAAGAGCTTAAAGCTGAAGATTGTTTTGAAAGACAGTATTTTACCCTACAATAAAACGATCTCAGAAAAAAAGACAACCTATCATAAGAGCTTTCTTTCAGATATTCTATTTAATTCCGAAGAGCTTATCTCATACCCTTCTTTTCGTGAATATTCCAGTCAGATTTCAGAACAACCAATTTACCTATTAATTACTTCAGAAGAACTGAAAAACTCATTTACTCCCCTCATTGAATGGAAGACTCAAAAGGGATTAAGAGCATCTTTGATTACTTTAGATAGCATAGAAAATTACTATAGTGGTGTAGACACCCAGGAAAAAATAAGGAATTTTCTGATCCAGACTTATCCACAAGGTCTTTTGTGGGTTCTTTTGGGTGGAGAAGGAGAGGTTATCCCCTTTAGATATGCCTATCATGCTAACAGCTCTTCCTCTATACCAGTAACCAGCTTACAGATCTGTGACCTTTATTATGCAGATTTAGATGGTGAATGGGACAAAGATCAAGACGGAATTTACGGTGAGCTAGTTGATGATTCACCTGATCTTTTCCCGGAACTATTTGTAGGCAGAGCACCGGTAAAAACTAAAGAAGAGACAGAAACTTTCGTCCAGAAAATAATTAATTACGAGAAAAACCCTGGCTCAGGTGATTTTTCATATCTCAAAAAAGCTATATGGATAAGCTCTGACCAGATGAGGGATTGGGATTCAGTTGGCCAGCATACTTTAGTTTCACAGAAAGTTGACCAGAGCTTTAATCAGGACCTGTGGAGTTTAGTTGAAGCACCTTCTGGAAATGCTGAAAATCCAATTAATCCAACTGGATCAAAATGTATAGAGACTTTGAATCAGGGCTGGGGAATAATAGGGGTATTTGCCCATGGTAAATCTAACGGTTTTGTAGCCAGCTCAAACCTTATCAACCAATGGCCTAAATCCTATGTTCTGTCAGATTCCGGGACAGAAGATGGTAATGGTCATCTGAATTACCTGAATAATACCAATAAATTAGGAATATTATATTCTATTTCTTGCAATCAAACCGCCTTAGATGTAGAATCTGAACAATCTTTAGGAACTCCCCCCTGCATCGGAAAAAGCTTTTTAGTAGGAAAAGACAAAGGGACAGTTGCCTTTTTAGGATATTCTCGCTGGGGATGGGTCTCAACTTCATATAAATTAGCAGATGAATTTATGAAAAACCTTTTCAAACCTGAATACGAACATCATCTTGGAATAGCTGAAGCTTTCTCAAAAACAGCCTATTCAATTTATAGGGACCTGAATTACGGGCATAACCTCTTGGGTGACCCGGAAATGCAAATCTGGACTGATATACCCTGTTCGCTTGAGGTAAATTACCCTTCTGAAAAAATAATAGAGGATTCTATTCTTTATCTGGAGGTAAAAGCAAAGCAGGTACCCTTACCAGAAGCAAAAGTAACTTTCAGTTATAAAGATACTCTATTTTTTGTAGGTATGAGCAACTCAGAAGGAAAATTGGCAATCTCTATATTGGGTTTGAGAGAAGGAGAAATTGATTTAACTGTTACCAAGCATAATTACTTACCTTTTGAATCGAAGCTGATGCTCAAAAGCTCATCCAGTGTAAAAGATGAAAAAGAAAGATTAAATCCAAACTATACCCTGGGACAGAACTATCCTAATCCGTTTAATCCCAACACCTCCATACCCTTCAAAGTTGGGAGTTGGAAGTTTGGAGTTGGAAGACCCATCCACACCACCCTGGTTATCTATAATATCTTAGGGCAGGAGATAAGAACTTTAGTGGATAATGAGAGAATGCCTGGAAATTACCAGGTTATCTGGGATGGAAAAGACGAGAGAGGGAATGAAGTTTCTTCCGGAATATATTTCTACCAATTAAAAACTGGAGATTATAAAGAAACAAAAAAGATGAGTGTGTTGCGATAACTGTAGGAGTAGACCTGTGTGCCTACCCAAAAAAAGAAACAATGGCGAACCTATCATAGAAGCAGGCACCCGTAACCTTCAGGTTGCGATAAAATAACTCACCCTAAATCCCTCTCTTAGCAAGAGAGGGACTTACTCACCCTTTCTCTTCTTAAGAGAAGGGGACAGGGGATGAGTTCAAAAACGCAGACTAAAGTCTGTGGTTACCAGAGATAGACTGCGATACTAAGGTAACTGTTTCGGATGTAGTCTATTTAATCAATTATTTTTTCAAATCCGGACCTCCTCCAGTTTGTTGAGCGAAGTGAAATCCCACCATCAGCGGAAGAACCGTAGAGACGCATAGCATGCGTCTCTATTTTTTTCTTGGCAGGAACTATTAGTAGGCCTGGCGGTTGAAGACTGCCCGACAATAACCTATTAATTGACCCCCTGAATAATTTCAAAAACAGTAAATATCTGCTCCCATACGCAACTTTTTCTGAAACTTGTGAATCGTTGATAATCAATGAGATTCTGACGGGATTTCCACCTCCTTAAAGGAAAATCACAATCAAATCCTGCTTTTCTTTGCCAAACTCAGGTGAACTTATACCTTAGATCTTGTTTAAAATCAACCTCTAAGACCTAAAAGTTCTCAACTTAAGATTCTGGCATAATTTTTGTAATTATTTTCTTTAAACACCAGCTCTTTTTGAAACTTCTGACTATCTTTTTTCGTAGAAAAAAATAAGGAGCCGAAAAATGAGGCGCAGTCATCTATCCAGAAGAAGATTTTTAAGAACCATCTCCGGGGGAGCTGCCCTGCTAAGCTTAGGACCTCTGACCTCATTGGTGAAGCCAAATCCTTTAGCTCTGGGACCCAGGACCAGAGTGCCCAATCCTTTTGTCACTCTTGAGGGAAAGCCCATCCTCGTCTGCGTGAAGGGTACTGATTTACACCAGATGTTAACCGAAGGGCTGAATCTTCTCGGCGGATTAAATAAACTCATCACTAACCACCAGGATGTCCTAATCAAACCAAATCTGAATATGGCAGAGCCGTACCCCGGAATCTCAGCAGTGGATGGGATTGTGGAAATGATCGGCCAGGTCAGAGGGATTTCCGAAGGTGCGATCTTTGTGGGTGACCAAGGGTATCATGACTCATCCATAGTCTATTCCTATCTAAATCTTGAGCCTGCGGTTTCAGCTGCTACTGGAATACTGCTGAACTTTACTTCCACCTATCAGGTAAGGCGTTCTATCTGGAATCCAGCTAAACCCGATTTTCTAGTTTATACCTATGTGTATAACGCACCTATCATTATCAACTTCCATAACATGAAGCGGCACTCCTGGGGTTATCTTACCTGCGCTCTTAAAAACAATGTGGGAACCATCCAGGGTCCTTCTGCCGTTCAAACCAGAGGTTATCTTCACAGTTTCAATCCCAAAAGCACAGCCTTTCTCCAGGAAATTGCCGAGATCGCTGGCTTGATCAACCCGGAATTAAATGTAGTCGATGCCAGGTCTATCCTCACGGTTAACGGTCCTTCTGTAACTCAGGGGGTAGTTAAGAATATTAACCGCATCATCCTCTGCGGAGATATGGTAGCCACAGATGCCTACTGCGCTCAGCTAATGGCCAGATACGACTCTACCTTCTCCCCTGCAACTATTCAACCCAGCTTACAGCGGGCTCAGGAACTCGGATTGGGCACTTCCGATTTGAGTCAGGTGGAGATCATAGAGGTCACCCAGATGCGTGGAGATGCTAATGATGACCATAAAGTCTCGATCAGCGATGTGGTTTACTCCATCAATTATCTGTTTAAGGGAGGACCTCCACCCTTCCCTCTCCAAGCTGCAGATATCAATTGCGATGATGCAGTTACTATTTCCGATGTTGTTTATTTGATAAATTATCTATTCAAAGGTGGACCACCTCCTTCTTGCTGAAGGTGTTAAGAACTGAAGAGAGAAACAGAAAAATATAGTGATTAGCACGGGGGGGGTAAAACCTAAGGCTTGCTTCAGTAATCTTCAATTGAGAATTATCTGCACATTCTCTCTGCCAAATTGAATACTGAATCTAAGGGGCATTGGGGGAGGATATGCACTCCCCTGTAGCTTTGGGATACAAAGCGAGTCATAAAAGATCCCCTATCGGACTATGCCTACTTAAAGCCTGTCAGGGGTCTCTCGCCTAAGAACCCATCGAGAGAAATTCACCTTGACTTTTTTAAATTTTGAATTATGTATATAATGGAAGACGATAAAAACATTTCTGACCTTTAAAAAAGGAGTAACAATGTCTTTCAGAAGTAAGTTTCTTGTAGTCTTTCTTCTGTTATTCCTAAGTCCCTTTTACGCATCTGCTTTTGAGCCGCTTTTCAATACCCGGATCGATTATGATGCCGGGAGTGGTCCCTATTCGATCTTCTGCGCGGATTTAGATGGTGATCTGGATGCAGATCTGGTAGTGACAGCGAGCATTACCGACAGCGTTTCCATTTTTAAGAATAATGGAAATGGGACTTTTCAAAATCCGGTAAGTTATAAGACCGGAGCAGATCCTACTTTCGCTTTCTGTGCGGATGTTGATAAGGATTCTGACTTAGACCTGGTGGTGGTGAATTGCACCAACCCTGGCACTGTTTCTATTTTAAAGAATAACGGGAACGCCACGTTTCAAGCTAAAGTTGACTACAGCGTAGGAGTTTATCCCTGGTCAGTTTATTGTGCCGACCTGGATGGAGACACAGATATTGATTTAGCCGTAACCAACTGGTCAGACAATACGATCTCCATCTTGAAGAACAACGGCAACGGCACTTTTCAAGCCAAAGTCAATTACAGCACCGGACTCAGTCCCATTTCCATCTTCGGCACAGATCTGGATGGAGATACTGACGTCGACCTGGCAGTAGCCTGCGAGAACAGCGACAGCGTCTCCATTTTGAAGAATAACGGAAACGCAACTTTTCAAGCCAAAGTTAATTATGGTGCAGGAGATTCCCCTTATTCTGTTTTTTGTGCGAATTTAGATGGTGATTCAGACATAGACCTGGCTGTAGTTAATGAGTATGAAAACACTTTTTCCATTTTAAAAAATAACGGAGATGGAACTTTTCAGGCTAAAGTCAATTACGAAACCGGGCAAGAGCCTTATTCTATTTATGGTGCAGATTTCGATGGGGACTCAGATGTCGATTTAGTGGTGGCAAATGAATATTACTATGATAATGATGTCTCCATCTTTATGAATAACGGGGACGGGACTTTCCAGCCTAAAGTTGATTATGGTATAGGAGGAGAACGGCCCTATGCGGTTTTTTGTGCGGACCTGGATGGAGATACAGATTATGACATAGCTACTGCCCAATACTATAGCGAAAACATCTCGGTTTTAAAGAACAAAGGAGGTGGGGTTATGGAATCTCCGACAAACTATGCGGTAGCAGATGACCCCACTTCTGTAGTCAGTGCAAATTTCGACGGAGACAATGATTTAGACCTGGCAGTGGCAAATCGCAATAGCGGAACAGTTTCCATCTTAATCAACAAGGGGAGCGGAACTTTTCAAACTAAGGTTGACTACAGTGCCGGGTCTTCCCCCTTTTCCATCTTCAGTGCAGACCTGGATGGGGACAGCGATCTCGATTTAGCCGTGGCAAATTATTACACCCCGAGCTATGTTTCCATTTTAAAAAATAACGGAAACGGGACTTTTCAAGCCCCAGTAAGCTATAGCGTAGGAGGCGGCATCTGGCGTATTTACGGAGCGGACCTGGATGGAGATACAGATATTGACTTAGCTTTACCCAAGAGGGGCGAAAGCGTTGTTTCCATCTTAAAGAACAATGGAGATGGAACCTTCCAGAGCAAAGTCGATTACGGAACAGGCTCGGATGGTTTTTCCGTTTTTTGTGCTGACCTGGATGGGGATCTAGATAATGACCTGGTCGTGGCAAATAACGCCAGCAATACTGTTTCTGTCTTGAGGAACAACGGAGATGGAACTTTCCAGACTAAAGTCGATTATGCTTCAGGACAACCCACGGATGTTTACTGCGAAGACTTAGACGGAGACTCGGATTTAGACTTAGCCGTGGCAGGCAACAGTATGGTTTCCATTTTAAAGAATAACGGGGATGGAACTTTTCAAACCAGAGTCGAATATAAAACCGGCTCTTCTCCTTATGCAGTTTTCGCCTCGGATTTGGATGGGGATGGAGATAAGGATTTAGCTCTACCCTGTTATAGTAATGATGATGTCTCTATCCTTGTAAACAATGGGGATGGGACTTTCCAGCCTAAGGTTGACTACGGAGTAAGGGACTACCCTTATTCGATCTCCTGTGCCGATTTGGATGGCGATGGAGATAAAGACGTAATTACCTCCAACCGGGATAGCGATAACATCTCTATTCTCTTCAATCAATCGATCCATTATCTGCGGGGAGATACGAATGGCGATGGGAAAGTAAGTCTTGCAGACATAGTTTTCCTGATCAATTACCTTTTCAAGGCTGGACCTCCGCCGCAGTGTCCACCTGCGCCCTACCTAATCTGTGCAGATCATAATTGCGATGGCAAAGTTTCGCTGGGTGATATAGTCTATTTAATAAACTATCTTTTCAAAGGCGGACCACCACCAACCTGTTAAAGGATATAGAAAGTCTTGGCAACCCAAGGGGACAGACACTGGTGAGCTGTCCCCCTTGCTTTTTCCAACCTGAAAACATTTTGACGCCCTGTTCTTATTGTTAAGCTCTCTGGATTAAAATCTACCAGGAAAATACTGCATAGATTTTCTCGGACGAATCTAATTGCAAACAGGTAGGGGCAGGGGGTGACTATCCCCCCACCCCTGTGCCATATTTGTGCTAAGTAACTTTGGGTTATCTTGGATCTTTATGGATTATGATTAAAATACAAAGCAACTGTTAAGTCCTTGAGGGAACGTCCGAGAACCCATAAAATCAATGCCGGAGGTCGGAATTGAACCGACACGAGGTTTAAGCCTCACCGGATTTTGAGTCCGGCACGTCTACCAGTTCCATCACTCCGGCGGGTAAGGCAGTGATTAGTGAAGAGTGATTAGTGACTAATCTACACCACCCAGCCATCCAATCACAAAACGTAACTAAAGACAATATTATATAGAAGAATTACTTTTCCTTGTCAAGCTTTCTTTTCGTGTAGCATTGCATTTTAAAATGACATAAGATTTTTCTTGACAAGACCTGATAACTGACTATTTTTGTCATTGTTTAGATTTTCGACCTTTGAACTTTTGAACCTTTAAACCTTTGAGCCTTGAATTTCTGGGGCCGTAGTTCAGTTGGGAGAACGTTTGACTGGCAGTCAAAAGGTCACGGGTTCGACTCCCGTCGGCTCCATTTTTAAAAATAGTTGACAAAATACTTTTGAATTAAAGGATTTATAATTTCACCCGATAATTCTTAAAGAACATCGGGGGACATTACCAAGAGTAAATTCAATTATGCTTATATAAGGAATATCTTAAATTTTATGGGGATAGCCGTTGAAATAGCGTTTTCCCTAGCCCCCCTACGCTATTTCGGCCTAAGCTGTCCCCATTTTTTTATTCACATGACTTTCCTCTGTAATCAGCGCAAAACTTATAGGGCAAGGCTTTAGCCTTGCAAGGAAAAAGTAAAAGGTAGTCCCACCTTGACCTCAAGGTGGGCTTGTTGATTCACTCTACAAATCTGTTTCCGAGAAAGGAAACAAACCCGGTTGATGCATACTGGGTCTGCCTCGTTGGTGAGTTATTGAACTGTGGTCCCTTAACATCAAAATGTGACTGCTATTAGTGGAACAGGCATCTTGCCTGTTCGGTCAGAAATTTTTGTGAAGCTCCGCTATAGTGGAGCGAAAAAAAAGCAAACCTGAAGGTTTACCCTACTGTCTTGCGAAAAAAAGAGCCCCCAAGTGGAGGGCAACCTGGGTCTACTGGCTTCGTTTTATCCAAAAAAGTAGAGATGCATTGCTATGCGTCTCTGCGGCTTCATACTGCTTAAAAAAGCGTCAGGTACAAAACCAGACGTTACCTTTATTTATGATTTTACTTAAAAACTAACCCCTAATCATAGAAACCAGCAAGGCTATGCTCAACCCGACTAAAATAATCACCGTCCCCCAGGAGATGAAATTATAAACTCCCTTATTAACATACTCCCCCATCAGCTTTTTATTATTAATCAGGACCAGCATAAAAACAAGGATTACCGGGAGCACGATTCCATTTATAACCTGGGAAATGTACATCACCGGAATAAGCGGAATTCCTGGCAGAAGAACAATCCCCGCACCCAAGAAGATCAAAAGAGAGTATAGTCCGTAGAACTGGGGTGCTTCAGAGAATTTCTTGTTTACTCCATCCTCCCACCCCATTCCTTCACATACTACAAAAGCAGTTGATAAAGGCAGGATCGAAGCGGCGAACAAAGATGCATTCAAAAGTCCAAAGGCAAAAAGGTAAGAACAGTATTTCCCCGCCAAAGGTTTTAAGGCTAAAGCCGCATCCTTAGCTGTTTCAATCCGAATCCCGGCTTTGAAAAGTGTAGCCCCGCAGGTCAGGATAATAAACCCGGCAACTATGGTAACGATTAAACTGCCGAGGATGACATCTAAACTGGAATATTTATAATCTTTAACTTTGATATCCTTCTCCACCACTGCAGCTTGAAGATAAAACTGCATCCAGGGAGCAATAGTTGTACCCACCAAGCCGATGAGCATCCCCAGGCTCCCCGTAGAGAATTTAAACTCCGGGGTAACCAAGCTATTTTTAACAGAATTCCAATCCGGCTTGGCTAAAAACCCAGAGATGATATAGGTAATATAGAACAAACAGGCAAATAAGAAAATCTTTTCCACTGACCTGTAAGTCCCCTTCACCACTAAGAGCCAGACTAAAAAAGCACTGATCGGAATTGAAACATATTTGGGAATATAAAAGATCTCTAAACTTGCTGCTACTCCAGCAAATTCGGCAATCACATTTCCGAAGTTGGTTAGAACCAGAGCTAAAAGCAGATAAAAGGTAATCCTTACACCAAACCTCTCACGAATAAGATCAGAAAGTCCTTTTCCGGTAACCACACCCATTCGGGCACTCATCTCCTGGATTATTACTAAGGCTACCATAATCGGAATTAAAGACCAGAGTAAGCCATAGCCAAAATGTGCACCCGCCATAGAATAGGTGGCAATCCCACCCGCATCGTTATCCACATTGGAGGTGATAATCCCTGGACCAGCCACCACCAAGAAGATCAAAAAGGTTTTCCAGCGAGATTTAAAAAATCTTCTCCCCATAATCAAAAAAATCTACAAATTTTAAGATGGAACTGCTTGAGCTCTAAAATTCTTTATATTTTGATTCCACAGCATCTCGGAGAGTAATAATACCGCTCAGACAATCATCTTTATCCACAACTGGAATTGCCATAAATTTATACTTTTTAAAAATCTCCGCCACTTTTTCCACGTCCACTTCCGGCTTAACTTTAACCAGGTGAGTATTCATCAACTTTGATAAAGGTGCCTCATTCACACATAAAAGCAGGTGTCTTAAAGTCAAAACCCCAACTAAATGCCTCTCTTTATCAGTTATATATAAATAAGCAATAGTTTCTAAGGGATGAGTGGTTTTTCTAAACTCATCAATTGCATCTCCAATACTTTTATCCATCTGAATGGAGATAAAATCTTTGGTCATAATACTGCCAGCAGTTCCTTCTTTAAACTTCAATAACTCCTCTAAATTCTCCCGGTAAGGCTTCTCCATCGTCTGGATCAGCTTCATTTTCTTATCTTCTGGCATGTCAGCCAGAAGGTCTGCTGCTTCATCCGGTGCCATTTCTTCTAAGATGTCCGAGGCATGCTCCTCCGTAGCGGACTCAATCAATGAAACCTGAAGCTTAGGGTCAACCTCCTCTAAGGTCTCTGCGGCAGTTTGTAAATCTAAAGATTTGAAAACCGTAGCTCTTTTCTCCTGATCTAACTCCTCGATTATATCCGCCAGGTCTGAAGGATGAATTTCGTGCAATTTTCGTAAGGTAACATTAAGCTTAAGATCTTTCTTTTTGGGGTCACTGGCTAAAGGCTGAACATATTTCCAGGAGATCATCTTCTCCGGAAACCGATAAGCAAAAAACCAGTTAGTGAGAAAATCTACGATTTTAATCCAGCCCAAGCGTCTGAAGATCCCCCTCATACCGAAATCGACATGAACAATCCGTAACTCCCCATCCGTTATCAGAAGATGGATATCATTCACCCTCTCGATCTTGGCACCATAAGTATCCACCACCTGTTTATCTAAAAGTTCCTCTTTAAGGAGTATTTCTCCCTCGCTTAGCTCTAAAGGTTTGAATTTCTTCTCAGCATCCAGTTTCAAACTAACTAGGTTCCCATTTAAACTCTGAATCTCAGACCAGTCTAAGGCTAAAGAGCTTTTATCTCCTCTCGGTTTAATCCTTAAGGTAACCACATTAGGAAAAAGCTCTCCCAATTTAACTTTCAGGTCTACCAGTTTACCCAAAGATTTCCCATTAGAGTCAATTACCGAGCGACCTAAAAGCTCAGAGAAAAACAAAAACATTTTCAAACCTTGTTCTTGCATATTATTACCGAAATAATTAATGTATCAGTTTTTTTATCCCCCAGATAACTAAAATCAAAGGCCAGAATCTCCAGATGTCACCGCTTATATATCCTAAATTATATAAAAAGAATAACAAGCCGATTAAGATCAAAACAAACCCGGTAAAAACTGGTTTTTTATTTTCACTCATTTAATACCTCCTTTAAATATATCGACAAAATTTTTGCCAAGATATTAACTCTTAACTGACTTGTCAAACAAAAACTAATAAATTTGTCAACGCAAATCAAAAATGTCAGGTTTTTTGCAAATTAAAGATGTCAGTAAGTTATAGTTACAAGTTCATTTTTCTTTTGTCCGAAGACGGATACATAAGATTTGGTTTTTTCCTTTGAAATCGG
>Ga0315291_10007754_pt1 | contig 13222 bp, 9 predicted proteins | sample YL17G12_20_MG_FD_203070 | JGI IMG/M metagenome (GOLD analysis project Ga0315291, IMG submission 203070) | Sediment microbial communities from Yellowstone Lake, YNP, Wyoming, USA - YL17G12_20 | ecosystem: Environmental > Aquatic > Freshwater > Lake > Sediment | place: USA: Wyoming | collected... | reverse complement strand
TTGATCGACAAGCTCAATGCCGACGAGCCCGAAGTCTGTCGCCAGTATTCTCGTTCCAGGAAAGATCGGTAACTTATCAGTGTACGGGTTGGTTATCATGCCGATACTGCGGGACTTGAAGTCGCTCGTGTATCCAGAGGATGATGCCGTTGCAGACGCCCACTGCCGCACCGATGAAGAACGCGCGCCAGATCATTCGGTGTCTTCCTCTTCAATGTCTTCGTCATCGTCTGACGTTCCATAAAGGTTGCCGATGACTTCTTCAAAAAGTTCACCGGAGTTGCTGTACGTCTCTTTGTTGGGGTCCATCATTGAGTATGGCCGCCTTTCTCAAGGTTCTTATCCCGCAGTCTTGGCTCGCGTAGCGGTAGGCTCTTGAGCTAGAATGGGCGGCAATGGCGCATCTCAACCATACCGAGAGCTACCGGGAGCTACAGGAACGAACGCTCGCCGGCATTTCTGAGCATTTCCCGGTGCAGGGAAAGCTGAAGTCGCTGATTCTGGAGGGCCTGGAGGTTCGAGACCAGGACGAGGCCTCGGATGATATTGAGAGTCAGAAGACCGCCAAGATGGAGGGTGGCAGTTGGGTGGCTCCGGTTTTCGCAAAGCTCAAACTTATCGATAACGTCACCGGCAAGGTCGTCGACGCCAAGACCATGCGGGTCGCTGAGATCCCGAAGCCGACGCGCCGACACAGCTACATCCTGGATGGGCAGGAGTATCAGGTATCAAACCAGTGGCAGCTGAAGCCCGGTGCATACGTCCGTAGATCGAAGACCGGAGAGCTAGTCACTCAATTCAACATCGCGGGTAAGCCGCAGTTCAAAGTGACGTTCGAGCCTGAGACTAAGAAGTTCCTGATGGCACGCCGTACATCTGAAGCGATTCCGATGTACCCGATCATGCAGGCCATGGGCGTGGATGACAGCACGCTGGAGAAGATGTGGGGTAAAGAGATATTCGAGGCCAACAAGTCGATCAGAGGCGCGGATAGTGCGCTGGCCAAGTTCTACAAAGCAGACAAGAAGTCAGCACCAGCTGACGCTGAGACTGCCCGTGCCTACGTGGTCGAGGCCCTGACCAAGTCTGAGCTCCGCCCAGATGCGTCACAGGTCACGCTAGGTAAGCCGTTCACATTCGTCAGTGGTGAGGCCCTGACCGCCGCCACACACAAGATGCTGAAGGTGCATGGTGGAGCTCCCGAGGACGATCGCGACTCTCTCGAGTTCAAAGATCTACGTAGTACTGCTGACTTTGTTCATGCGCGATTGACCGACTGGAAGACCAAGCGGGATATCAAGTCCAAGTTTGCCCGGAAGATCAACTTTGCCGATAGCGTTCGAGACGTCGTCAAGTTCGATATGTTCAACTCGCCCATCCGTGACACTTTCAAGAAGAGCACGCTGGCGTCGACTCCAAGCCAACACAACCCCGTTGAGATGCTGTCGAATGCGCGGCAGACCACAGTGACGGGTGATGGTGGAATCAAGAGCAACGAACAGATCAACATCGAGGTGAAGTTCGTCAACCCCAGCCACCTGGGGTTTCTAGACCCTATCCACACCCCAGAATCAGACAAGAGCGGTGTTGTTCTGCATCTCCCGATGGGTATTCAGAAGGTGGGGAACGAGGCGAAGCTCCCGCTCTACAACATCCAGACAGGCAAGACCGAGTTGGTAAACGCGGCCAAGTTCCTGTCGGCAAAGGTTGTGCTGCCAGATCAGGTTACCTGGAAGAACGGCGTACCCACACCCATCAATCGTTCGGTTCAACTATCCACGGGTGGTAACAAGATCGAGGAAGGCTCGTTCAACTCCGCTCACTACGTGCTGCGCCACCCTTCCATGTTGTTCGGTGCCGCCGCCAACTTGATTCCATTTCTCAGTAGCAACTCGGGTAACCGTGCCTCCTACGCGGCCGGTCATATCTCCCAGGCAGTCGCACTACACGAGCGAGAAGCGCCGCTCGTTCAGGTTGGTACCGGATACGACGTCAAGGGTAGCAGGACGTTCGAAGAGGTGCTGGGTGCTCAGTCGGGTCATCCAGCGCTGTCGGCCGGTACCGTCACGAAGATTACGTCGAAGAAGATAGAGCTCAAGGACGCGGCGGGAAAAACAACGAACGTTCATCTCTACGATAACTTCCCACTCAATGACCCCAAGGCTGTGCTGCACTCGACTCCAACCGTAAAGGTTGGAGACAAGGTATCGGTGGGGCAGAGTGTTGCCGATACCAACTACATGAAGAACGGAGCGTTGGCGCTTGGGCGTAACCTGCGGGTCGCGTACATACCATTCAAGGGCTACAACTTCGAAGACGGTGTCGTCATAAGTGAGACCGCCGCCAAGAAGCTATCCAGTGTGCATCTGCACAAACCGTCACTCATGACGGACAACAAAACCATCCTGGATACCAGGAAGTTTCAAGTACAACACCCCAGCACATACACACGAGACCAGTACAGTAAGCTCGGTCCCGACGGGCTTGTTCGTGTTGGTATGCGCGTGGAGGCTGGTGATCCGCTCATCCTGGCGATGCGTCCGTACAGCCTACAAGATCGTATGGGTATCGGTGCGGTTCGTCGAAGCCTGGCGGGCATGCACACGGACTCGAGCATCAAGTGGGAGTCCGACTATCCCGGTGAGGTCGTGGCGACACCGAAAGATCGGTGGGGCAACCAGAGCATCCATATCCGCACGATCGAGCCGATGCAGGTTGGAGATAAACTCGCAGGTCGTCACGGCAACAAGGGCATTGTCTCGTCGATCCTCCCGGACCACGAGATGCCCAAGACCAAGGATGGTAGGCACATCGAGGTCGCACTGAACCCCAGCGGTGTGCCTGGCCGTATCAACATCGGTCAGGTGCTCGAGACTGCAGCGGCCAAGATCGCTGAGAAGACTGGGAAGACCTACATCGTCGATAACTTCAACGGCAAGGACGCGGTCGCTACGGTCAAGAAGGAGCTCGAGCATCATGGGTTGAGTGATACCGAGGAGCTCCACGATCCCAGTACCGGGGTCTCGCTGGGCAAGACCATGGTTGGTCCCCAGTACATGATGAAGCTGACGCATCAGGTCGACAAGAAGATCGCGGCAAGGGCCGGTATGGTTGGTGGTGGTGGCGAGTCCGAGAGTTACGACTCCAACCTACTGCCCTCGGGTGGTGGTAAGACCGCAGGGCAGAGTATCGATCCGTTCACTCAGAACGCCCTGATGGCTCACGGTGCCGTGGCCAACATCCGTGAGATGCAGACATGGAAGAGTGAGGGACCAGACCCACAAGCCAATGAGGGTAAACGTTGGTCGTCGCAACACCTGGCGGTGTGGTCGGCGATTCAAAACGGTTCGCACATCCCGACGCCGAAAAGCACCTACACGTTTCAGCGCTTCACCGACATGCTGAAGGGTGCGGGCATCAACGTCGACAAGATGGGGCACACGCTTCGACTGAGCCCGTTGACCGACAAGCACATCCTGGAGATGTCGAACGGCGCACTGCCTCATCCGATGGACCTGCTCGAGTCTAAGCCGGACAAAGATGGAGAGCTGAAGCCGCGACCAGGCGGCCTATTCGATACGCAGATTACAGGTGGTCATGGTGGACGAAAGTGGTCGCACATCAAGTTGGCGGAGCCGCTACCCAATCCTGTGTACGAGCCTGCGATCATGGGACTGACAGGCCTCAAGACCAAGGAGTACGAAGCCTTAGTGAACGGTGTCCAGGCCGTGACCAAGACCGGTAAGTTGGTCCCGCTGGGTACTGCTGACTCCATGACCGGCGGTACTGCCATAAAGCATCTGCTCAGCGGAATCGACGTCAAGAAAGACCTAGTTACCGCCACCAAGGAACTAACCAGGTTCGTCAAGGACAAGGGGGTTGAGCCCGACGCTGTCAACAAGATGGTCAAGAAGGTGAAGTATCTGCAGACGTTAGATCAGCTGGGGATGAAACCAGTCGACGCGTACGTTCTACACAATCTCCCGATCATGCCCCCGGCGATGCGACCGGCACCAATACTTCCGAACGGGAAGATCAAGTGGGCAGATATCAACGGGCTCTACAAGGACTTCGCTCAAGTCAACCATCAGCTAGGCGATCCGGTACTTCGAAAGAACCTGACAGACGAGCGTCTCAAGGAGCTGCGTGCAGATCTGTACGACGGCATGAAGGCGATCACAGGCTTGGATAAGGGCGGCGAAGATGACCCGAAGGGATTGCTGAAACAGATAAGCGGCAAGACTCCCAAGGAGGGATACTTCCAGAGCGTCTTGATGAACCGGCGACAAGACCTGTCGATGCGTTCCGTTATCGTTCCGGAACCGGCCCTGCATCTTGATGAGGTAGGACTACCGGCCAAGAAGGCGATGACTCTGTACAAGCCATTCGTCATTCAGAAGCTTGTTCAGAGCGGGGCCGCTGCCAATCCCCTGGAGGCGCAGAACTTGGTGAAGAAAGACGGTACGACGGCTAGGCGAGCACTCGAGCTCGTCGTTGCAGAACGTCCCGTTATCCTCAAACGAGATCCTGCGCTTCATAAGCACTCGGCCATGGCCTTCACACCCAGGTTGGTGGCGGGTCGAGCCATCCAAATCCACCCACTCGTGTGCGGTGGATTCAACGCTGATTTCGACGGCGATACCATGAGCGCGTATGTCCCGGTCTCCAAGGACGCGGTGACCGAAGCAAGAAGGATGATGCCGTCACAGAACCTCTACAACGAATCGACCGGCAGGGTCATGTACCAACCGACACTTGAGTCTGCGTTGGGCTTGTACAAGCTCAGCACGATTCGAGATCGAACCCCCAGGACGTTCTCGTCACCAATCGAGGCAATCAAGGCAGCGCAATCCAAATCGCTGCATGTGAATGACCCAATCTCTGTGTCTGGTAACAAGACAACGGTCGGTCGTCTGCTTCTAGCCGACGCGCTACCCGCAGCCATGCGAGACGGTGTTATCAAGGGCTCGGAACCGATCGACAAGAAGGGTCTGGACAAACTATTCACTGTGTTGGCCAAGGACCACTCGGCCAACTTCGGTGAGCATGCGAACAAGTTGAAGGACCTGGGTACTGGCATGTCATTCGGCGCGGTGGAGCTCCGACACCCCAACCATCAGGGTCCTACCGCCATCATCGCCAAAGAAAACTCAGCGAAGAACATCCAATTCATCCCAACCGGCACACACACGCTGTCCCTCGATGACTTTACGCCAGACCGCTCTACGCGAGATCCAATCTTCAATCGAGCTCGACAGGAGACAGCCGCACTGGGTAACAGTCGGTACAGCACAGGTGAGCGTGAGCGACGAACCATCGACATCTGGCTGAAGGCTGGTCAGGAGCTAGACGCTGCCCACAAGGTCAAGATGGTACGAGACCCATCTAACTTGGCGATCATGCAGCTGGCCGGAGTCAAACCGGATTGGAATCAGTACAAGCAGATGGTGCTGGCACCGGTCTTGGTGAAGGACGCTTCCGGCAAGGTCATCCCTCACCCACTGACCAAATCGTACTCGGAAGGAATGAGCGTCGCGGACTACTGGACCCAGATGAGTGGAGCTAGGCGCGGCACCGTCATGAAGGTTCAGGAGGTTCGAGACCCTGGAGCCTTGTCTAAGGCGTTGATTGCCTCGGCCGTCAACCTGGTGGTGGCGGGCCATGACTGTGAGACACATAACGGCGTGGCCATGGACGTGACGTCGTCGGACGTACATGACCGGATACTTGCCAGAGAGTTCTCGTCCAAGGGGCTGGTGGTTCCGGTTGGAACCGTCCTAGATCCCAGCGTAGTTGGTAAGATTCGATCTGCCGACAAGGGCGCAACACTGCTGGTGCGTAGTCCCCTCAAATGTGAGCACCACGTTGGTCTTTGTCAGAAGTGTGCGGGCATCTCACCGACCGGTCAGCTTCACAACATCGGCACGAACCTTGGGCTTCTGGCGGCACAATCACTGGGTGAGCGGTCTATCCAGTTGAGTATGAAGGCGTTCCACAGCGGTGGTGTCGTCAGTGCTGGAGGCGCCCTCACCGATGACTTCAGTCGCATCAAACAACTGACCGAGTTACCCAAGACGTTACCGAATGCTGCGGTACTTTCTCGGCAGACCGGTGTTGTCAAGAAACTCGAGAAGGATTCGACCGGCACCAAGGTGTGGGTTGGTGAGACCGCCTATCACGTCGGTAAGGACCGGTACGGACGTGCGCTCAATGAATCGGTGCCTGGTGCTCATGAACTCGCTGGGTACAAGCCGTGGCATCCACCGGTCGTTGGCATGAGTGTGGTGCCGGGGCATCAGTTCACGGACCCTAACCGCACGGTCATCAATCCACATGACCTGTACCGCGCCACCAAGAGTATGGATCGGGTACAAAAGTTCTTGGTTGACGAGCTTCATGGTATCTATGGTCGTGAGGGTGTGCGCCGTGGTCATGTCGAGACTGTTGTGAAGGCCTTGGGTAACCTCACGAAGGTAAATGACCCAGGTGATGCCGAGCACGTCCTGCCTGGCGAATTTCAGTCGATGTCCAGGGTTCAGGCGATGAATACCGTGTTGGTCAAGGCTGGTAAGAAGCCGATCGAACACACGCCTATTCTAAAAGGTGTCGACATGCTGCCCTTTGATGTACAGGAAGACTGGATGGCAAAGCTGCAGCACTCGCACATCACCAAGGTGTTGCGCCACGGTGCCGCCACCGGTGCCATCTCAGACCTACACGGCATGCACCCGGTGCCTGGCATCGCGTACGGCGCAGAGTTCGGTTTGACCTCAACCAGCGCCAGTCAGCCAGGGCTCAGTCATCTGAAAGACGTAGCGAGCTACAAGTACTGAGCCACCATGTTGAAAGGCATCAGTACTGGTTCTAGTCCCAACGCGATGGGTCGCGGATCTTTCCGGGTCCCGTGGATTCAGCCCGAGGGTGCAACCGCCGCGTTCATCCACGAGGCCACCATCGTCGATATCAATATGGCGGAGTGGACCGTCGATGTCCGCACCCAATTCGACCGTCGATTTTTCCTAGGGGTGCAGGTCGCTAACCCCTACTGCCATCCCAACAATGGGGAGGGTATCTACGCGTTCCCAGAGCTCGGGGCCAAGTGCCTGATCGCTATCCCGAGTGATGGACCGCCGCCCGTGATCATCGGCTTCATAATGCCGGCCATCACCATCGGCGATGTAGGTAGCGACGAGGTACCGTTCGGCACGACACCAGCCGAGGGTGTCGACGCATCGGCCGGTAGAGCCATCGCGTTCTCGGGGTCAACCTACTCAGGTGGTCGTCCACGACCAAAGCCCGGCGACATCTACATGAAGGGCCGAGACGGCAACTTCTGCATCATGCACCGAGGCGGAGTTCTTCAGATCGGATCAACCGCACTGGCTCAACGGTTGTATATCCCCATCAACAACATCGTCACGGACATCTCGCAGAACTACCACCACTACAACACAGGCGGAGCAATCAACTGGGCGGTATCGACCGCAGATAGTGAGAAGACCCCACCCACCACATACGCCCAGACGTTTCGACTTCACGCCACTGAGAAGAACGCGACGGTCAAGGTATCGGTCGGTACCATCAAGAACCCGGTCGGTATCAAGGTGGGGGAGGTCGGTCAGAGTGATGTATCGAAAGAGGCGATCGGAACCAAGGCTCATCCCATCATCTACGAGGTGGTGATTGCGCCGGAGGACATCGAAGCTGATACCGGTGCCAACACTGGGACGACCCAGGCATCGGCCAAGCTGCAGTTTGCTTTTGACAGTGTTGGTGGTGGGTACCTCTGGTCCGCCGGCTCCGTTGTGTTCGCCACCAAGAAGAAGCTGATTGTTCGGGCCGACGACAACATCTCGATCTCGACCAAGAAGAGCTTGGTACTTAGGGGTGAGCAGGACGCAACCGTGGATGGTGGCGCGCTACTCACACTTACAGGTAAGGTCGTGAAGATTGGCCCTGGAACCCAAGCTGTCGCATTTGTGGGTAGTTCTGTTGTCGTGCAGATACCGCCAGGCCTGCTGATAGCCATGACTGCGACGGGACCAGCGCCTGTGGTCTCGGCGTTGAATCCGTTGGCACCTGCTAGTGCTGGTGGCGCCATTCTAAACGGACGAGCTAATGTGTTGGTCTGATGTCAGCCGTAAATGAAGTAGCGGGCGGCACCCTTGGTGAGCTCAACTTTGCGGCCAGTGCGGCCGCAGCCCTGTTGTTGCCGTTAAGTGCGGAGCTTGATGCATTCCTCAACATCTCGCTCGGGCCATTGTCAGCGTCACTGCAGCTTCAGCTAAGCGCGTCGCTTGACTTCGCATTGGATGCAAGTCTTGGCCTGACCCTGCCGACCATCAGTCTCCAACTGCTATTGGACGCATCGATTGCGCTTCAGGCCGCAATACAAGCGGCCTTGGCCGTGGGCTTTACGATGCCGGGCATTTCGTTCTCGTTGGATGCCAGCATTGCGGCGTCACTCGACCTGGCGGCATCGCTGCAGATTCAGCTCGGCCTTCTAGACCTGGCGGTCCAGGCTATGTTGGCCATCAAGATTCCGGTGATCGAGCTGGCTGCACAGATCCAGGCCAGTGTCTCGGCGGGTCCCCTTATCCTGCTGGAGATGGCATCGGCGCCGCTGGCCACGCTCGGCACTGATGTTGCAGCCAAGTTTGCGTCTGGTGTTACATTCGGACCCAATTCGATTGGTCCTGGCGACACGGCCTTTGGCTACATGTTTGTGGCGAAAGGCCCCAACTTGAGTGTCGCGGCCGGTCTTGACTTCCTGTTTCTCGGAATCTAGGCCTGCCGTTCCAACCCACTAGCAAGGTAGACTCACACCATGGTCCAGCCCCTGTTCCTCGAGCCCGCGCACTACCTTGAGAAGAATGCCGTGGAAATGCGGCTTCCTCCGGACCCGAACAAGTGGCCCATGGAGATTGTGCAGGAGCTCTACAAGCAGGTCCCGTACATCGCGGACTTCGAGCCCCATGTCGAGATGGACCGAGCCGACGGTGAGAAGGGCTATGGCTTCGGCCACATCGCCATCTCAAATCAGACGGAGGCACCGGGTGGGAGCAGTCCTGAGCAGCTGCAGGCCGCCGGTATCAGGACGGTCCGGGTACCCATCGTGATTCGCGAGGGCATGTTGCAGCCGCTGGACCTCCTGGTCACGGACGACTCCAAGATCATACCGCTGACGGAACAGCGGCTTCGTCAGGCCATCTTCCGGCCCCAGGCCTTCGACGTGACCGCCAGGACCCCTGGTGACCAGTCGATGGTGGGTCAGCTCTACCCGCCCTACCGCCAGAACTACGGGATGGGTGGCGGTGGCATGGCGATGTCGACTGGGATCGGTAAGCAGAGCTCGGCCACGTCTGACTTGGAGCGGTACCTCGAGACCGAGGCCTTGACCGAGAAGAACGCCGCCATGATCGACGATTACCTGGCTGGCGATCGTTCCCATGCCAGGACCGGCAAGCAGTCGGCCACCATGGACTTCCGTGTCGGCAACCTCGGCGAGTTCATTGCGAAGCACGCGGCTGAGAAGAAAGCGTTCATCCCTGGAATCGGGATAGACGTTGGCAGCTTCTCTGAAGGTACCGACTTCAAGGGTGTGGTGAATGTAGGTTTCCCGCACTTGATAAGTGCCGGTATGCGACACAAACCGAGTGGGCTTGGTGTGGGCCTTAGCCCCGTTGGACCGATCATCAGCTGGTCGCCCGCCACTATGGCGCAGCACGCGGCAGACGCGAGCAAGCAGCCAGCACCCAAGCTCAAGAAGAAGACAGCGTCATTGCTCGCCGCCATCCTCCCGACCATCGGTGTCGCCGACTACCTGGGCTTCACCGATGCGTTGCAGGAGCCTGGGATGCACGCGACCTTCACCAAGAATGCGGCGGCGACGTACCCGTCGATCAAACTGCTACTCAGTCATGATCCCTCGGTTCGTTCGAACGAGAAGATCGCCGGCATGTTCGATAGCCTGGTGCAGCCGACGGTCGCGCAGGTTCGTCGTCTCAACGATGGGGCCTATGCGATCAAGATCGCGAGCCACCTGTACTGGAAGCCCAGTGACTCGATCGTCGGTCGCGCTGACGTGATTCAGCGGTTCGGGGAGAAGGTGGCGTTGGCCGCCGACACCGACGGTGCCGTAACCATGGGGGTCGACGCCGATACGGTCACGCCCGAAGCTGAAGCCGGGTCCAAGGCCTCGTCGATCGTGCATGCCGGGCTCTACAAGGTCCAGGACACTCAGGGCCGTGAACATATCGGTGCCGTCATCCCCAACCTGATGGACCTGGATGGTAAGGAGCTGCCCATCAGCCTGTTCACGAACGGGACGGTATCGGCAGTTCAGTCCGACATCGTCGGCACACCGGCCGGTACTGCAGTGGACTTGCCGAAGTCCAAGCCGTCGGGACACGGCTTCTTCTTCAAGGTCGATGGTGACCGGATGTACGCCCTGATCCCCATGACCTTCAAGGCCTCGACAACGATGCCGGGTCAGCCCACTGGATTGGTGGGAGAGACCTTCGACGGTCGTCCTGTTGAGGTATCGCAGCAGCCCAACATCCAGACGGTCATGCAGTCACCGGACGGCAAGCTCCTGATCCCACAGGATTGGAGCTGGAGCTCACTGTCCAGCACCGATGAGGTTGATCTCATCAGTGGTGAGCAGGATATCGACAAGGAGGCGCAGGTAGCGCAGTACCTCGAGTCCGTAGCGATTCGAGGCAGCAACAGTGGTGTCTTCACGATCGATGGCCTCGCCCTCGATAAGGTTGCGTCTGAGCACAAGCACAGTCTCGATGTTGACGGCGCCATGTTTTTGCTGACCGCCCTGGGTGTTGAGCCCAACTGCGCGATACAGAAGCTTGGTGAGTCCATGGTGGGGAGTGGTGTTGTCTTGGTGAAGGTTGGGCGAACCATCCGAGACGCTGGGGACGAGGTGGCTGCAGCCAGGATCAAGGCGGCGGCTCGACAGGTTCCGAGTCTTCGGCAGGACCTCTTCAAGGAGGCGGCCGAGTTGACCGACCCCACCGCTGTGGACGCCATCCTTTCCCTGGGTTTCATCAACCCTGAGAACATGGGCACGTTTGTGTCGTACCTGCCTGAGATCGATGAGGCTCAAGGGCACATGTGCGAGCTTCTTCTGGCTGCACGACTTGGCATGACAGCGACTCCGGTGGGTGCCTTGGAGAAGGCGATCAAGTCTACGGAGCAGGTTATCGAAGGTCTGAAGGTCTTGGCCTTCACATCCTAGTGGTTGCCAAATCCTTGACTTTGCGGCAACGTCTAGCCGATGGTTAGACGCAGTCCAGCCGAGCTCTACCTAAAGTACCTGATCGTAAGGCACGAGAGCAGCACCGACAAACAGCTTGTCGAGATTGCCCGTGCCCAGGGTCTAGATCCGTTGGGCGCCTACTACATCGCACGGTTGAGGCGAACAGTGGTGCCCCCGATCCCGTTCTATCCGGAGAACCGGCAACACAAGGCGTCGTTCAGGTTCCTGCTGTCCAAAGACCTGTATCAGTTCTACTGCCCAGACCGACACATGGATACGGCGGTACGACTCCTTGGTCAGCCCAGGGCCAAGGAGCTGATCGAGACCATGTTGCTGAGCAAGACCCCGATCACGTGGATTGTGGGGGCACTGACCCGTGAGGGCTTCAGAGCTACGAACGAGTCAATCAAGTACTTCCGCAAGTCTTTCTTCGACATCGATCAGGTCGATGATTTGGAGATGCGGACTCTGCTTCGTCTGAGGTTCCAGGCGTCTAGCACCACTACAGATCCTGATCTTGCCCGAGTCGAAGCCGCCTACGAGAAAGAAGCCTGGGCTGACGCCAGGGTCGCGGCGGCTAATGCTCCGATCCGAAGCCTCTCAACCGTTACCTCAGCCATACGGTTGGGTATGTTGCCCGATAACGCCAACTTTGCCAAGGTGTTGACAGCGGCTCGCTACATGGCGGCCCTTCGGTCTCTTGAGGCTGCCGTACGTAACGGACGTGACGACCACGAACGCAGCCAGTCATATATGTCTGTCACGGCCACGGCAAACGCAGTACTGGAATCGGTTGGTAGTCCCGAGGAAGACCTACAGTCCAAGCTGCTGAACATACAGCTACGTACCGAAGAGAGTGAACTGCCGCTGTTGGAAGAGATTACCAACGGGATGCACACCGAAGACATCGAAGCGCCGAGAGGAACCAATGTTGATACAGAATTCGCAAGAGAACAGAGTGACGGTGAGCCAGGAGGAGGTACCGAAAGCACAGGCTAAGGAGGCGTTGACCCAGACGGCTGGTCTCGAGTTCCGTGGCATCAACGACGCGGTCATCCAATTCATCAAGGTCAAGGCGTACACAACCTTCGATGCTGAGTACGCGTGGATCGACAACGACCTCGTCATCCATTTCTTCATGCCGCCCGAGTTTGTCAACGCACCGAGAGACATGGCACTGAAGTGGTGGACCGAGACGTTCTCGGCCTGTCTTGAATCAGCGGCCCGGCAATTCTTCTCGGCCGACTACCCCCGACTTGTCGCCAAGTACACCGAAGAGATGACGAGCTGGTGGTTCCGTGCCCACGGGTACGGCGATGTCCTGGACCCCGATGCCTTTGCAGTCCGATTTCTCAAGCAGCTCGATGCCACGATCGAACGGGCTCAGACACAGGCCGGCTAACGTCGAGGCGTCAGCTTCAGCCGTAGAACCCCCGACTCGATGACCGCACCCCTGACCGTCCAGCCACACTCACGTAGATACAGACGTGCGTACTCGGTGAGTGCTTGCTTGGCCTTGGCGGTCGGGGTGTTGATCAGCGTCATCTTGACCGTGATCTTGTTGGGCGCAGGTTCTTCTATAGACCCATTCCCGCTTAGGTAATCGTTACAACCATGCATCGAGTCGAACAGACCCTTCACGGCATCACGCAGACTCTCGACTCTTACGGGTGGGAACATGTTTGACCAGAATGCTGCGTGGAACCTGACCAGCGACCCAAGCGGCGATGACTACGACGAAGCCTACGACGAACTCGCGCGGTTGAACAACATCTGTGACATCGACGATGGATCTTCGATTGGACCAATAGCTCCGTTTGATGCGCAACGCATTGTTAAGGAAGTCGCCAAGGTCAAGCCCACGCAGTTTGCCCAGACCGCCATCTATATGCCGAACGATGGTGGTGGCTTCTCACCATTCTCATTTGATGAACGTCCACATCTTCGGCG
>Ga0315291_10007753_pt1 | contig 13222 bp, 10 predicted proteins | sample YL17G12_20_MG_FD_203070 | JGI IMG/M metagenome (GOLD analysis project Ga0315291, IMG submission 203070) | Sediment microbial communities from Yellowstone Lake, YNP, Wyoming, USA - YL17G12_20 | ecosystem: Environmental > Aquatic > Freshwater > Lake > Sediment | place: USA: Wyoming | collected... | reverse complement strand
CCGCGTTCGTTTCCGGCTCGGGGACATAGCGCTCAAGCAGCTTGTCGCGCTCCTGGATGGCCGCCGTCACACTGCTCAACTGGGCTTCGTTGGCTTCCTTCGCCTTACGGGCCTCCTGGACGGCCGACTCGGTGCGCAGGCTCTGGATCTTGCCGACGATGGCCTCGACGCCCGCCGCCTTCTGCGCCCACTCGGACGCCTGCACGCTGGCCTGCTTCCTCAGCGGCAGGAACCACACTCCGAACGCAACGCCGCTGGCCACTACCACCGCCCCGATGGCGATCCAGAGCTTCATGCGCTTGATCAGTTCCATCGCGTCTCTCCGTAGCGTCTGCAGGGCTCAGCCGCCGCCCGGCTTCCGGTCCTCTGCTGCCTACCTCCTCGCCGGCTGCGTGGCAGCGGCCTCCGGGCCCGTGTTGACGATCGCGTACCCCTCGAAAGCAACGTACGTTTCCACGCCTTCGCCCGGCTCGGCAACGGTCTCACCCGTGCCCTTGTTCCGATGAACGTCGTGCACGTCCCCGAGCATGCGCACGTCCGTGTAGGCCGGTTTCAGCTCATCGGGCAACTGCGCCTTGCGCAGCGCGCCGAAGACCTCGCTCTGGATGGACTCCTTCGAGGTCAGGCTGCTCTCGCACGCGAATCTCATCACCAGCAAGGACTTCGCGCTGCGCAGCGGGCCTGTCGTCTCCCGGCCCAGCAGGGGCATCGGAGCGCCCGACCGGCTCATGCCCGACGGAGCGCTGGGGCGCACACCGCCCCCGCTTGCCATACTCCGCGCGCGCTCAGCCGCCGCGGCGGCCATCGCCGCTCCCATCGCCTGGCCCGCCGCGGCGGACGATGTCGGAGACCCCATCGTCGGGCCCGTCCGCCGCGCTCCCCCGGCGCTCGAGCTTAGCGGCAACATGTTCGGCCCGATCTCGTCCCGCTCCATCCAGACGAACTCCAGCCGCACCGTGTAGACGCTCGGCGGCATCGTGTCGGCGTAGGCGGGCAGGAGTTCCAGGAACAGGTCCGCCGGGATGCCTGACTGCGCCATGGTCTGGAGCTGCGACTCCACCTGGTTGGCCGCCGCGGCCTGGGTGTTGTACTGCTGTTCGACCTTCTTGGCCTCGTCCAACGCCGTCCAGGCCACTCCTTGGCCCGCGCTGGCCGCCGCCTGGGCGTAGGCGCGCTCGCCCAGGATCAGGGCGGCCACGGCCACGGCCACTCCGACGGCGGCGCCTACAAGCCAGGGCTTCTTGCTGGCGATGCTGCTGGCAAGGGCGAGCTCTTCGGGCACCATGTTGATCCGCACGCGGCTCCGGCCGGCCCCCTGCACCAGCAGTCCCAAAGCGGCGCACAGCCCCGGCAGCGCGGCGGCGAACTTGTCCGGGTCCAGGCCGCCGCCCAGCTTCACTCTCTTCAGTTCCTGGATGACCTTCACCTGGTACTGGAGGCCCCCGGCCAGCATCTGCGTCAGGCCTGTCATCCGCAGCGCGCTGCCGAGGGCCAGCACGCGCTCGAACTTCACGTCGCGCGCCAGGCTCTTGTAGTAGCCCAGCGACCGCTGGATCTCGTTGACCAAGTCGTCAAAGACGGGCTGCAGGACGCGCAGTATCTGTTCCTTGTGACCGCTCCGGCCGAGCTGGCGCTTGATCGCCTCGGCCTCGGAATTGCCCACGCCGAACTGCTCGACCAGGGCGTTCGTCAGGTCGTCTCCGGCCACCAGCAGGGTGCGCACCCAGAAGCGCGGCGGGTTCAGGACAAGCACGTCCGTCGTGGCCGCCCCGATGTCCACCACGATGGCGGCCTCGCTGACCAGGCCTTCGTACTCCAGCAGGTTGTAGACGGCCAGCGGAGCGTCCTGCAGCACGCGGAGGTTGCTGCGCCACGGCTGCAGAAGGTCCATCAGCTCTGCCACACGTTCCTTCTTCAATGCGAACAGGCCGACCTCTATCTCCTCGCCGACCTCGTGCTCTTCCTTGACCGGCTGGTAGTCCCAGACGACGTCGTCAATGTCGAACGGGATCTGCTGGCGGGCTTCGTAGCGGATGATCTCGCCCACGCTCTCCGGCACGGGCGGCAGGTTGATGAAGCGGCTGAACACCTCGTTGCCGCTCACGGATACGCAGAGCGCGTCGCCGGCGCCTATCTGGTGCTTGTTCCGGAACGCCACGACGCCCTCGCGGTGCTTGTCGAGAAGGCTGGCGTCATAGCCGCAGGGCAGCTCGCCGTAGACGATCTCATCAAAGAGATCAACGGTCAGCGTGTCACTCTTCCTGTCAAATGTGCCACGGGCCACTTTGAGCGCCCAGTCGCCAAAATCCAGGCCCCATATAACTTTTGCCATGGAATCATCGCCTCCTCACACCGTGCGACAGCCATGATATCGGATGCCCCATGCAGTGTCAAGACGACCGGCCGAAGGCCTCCCCGCACCTTCTGGCCAGCTCCGCGGGCGTCTCATCATTGCGTGCATCCACCCATAGTAATTGTGGGAAGTGCCGAAACCACGTGAGCTGGTGCTTCGCCAGCCGGCGCGTGTTCTGCTTGACCAGGAGGACCGCCTCATGGAGGCTGATATTGCCTTTAAGGTAATCCATAAGTTCCTTGTAACCAACGGCTTGAGTCCCGTCGGGGCCGAAGCTGTCTTGCAGCGATCTCACCTCCGCAAGCAGCCCTCCGGCCATCATCTCGTCCACGCGCCGCTCGATGCGCTCATACAGCTCGGCGCGCGGCCGCCTCAGCCCGACCATGACGTGCCTGAGCCGCGGCCGGCCCGCGAACTGCCTCTGCCCTGCGCTCGCGCGCGCCCCCGTCAGCTCGCACACCTCCAGCGCGCGGATGAGGCGTTGTACATCGTTGGGATGAATCCTCCGGGCCGCCTCGGCGTCCATCAGCGCAAGCCGGGCGTGCAGCGCCTCGCAGCCGAGGCGGTCAAGTTCGTCCTGCAAGCGACGCCGTACGGCAGCGTCGCGCGCGGGCGCGTTCACCAGCCCCCATATTAATCCTTTGATATAGAGGGGCGAGCCGCCGACCAGGAGCGGACGCATGCCGCTCGCCCGTATCTGCCGGATGGCTGCCCGCGCCATCCGGCAGAACCGCCCCACGTTGCAGTGCTCGCCCGGCTCCAGCACGTCCACCATGTGGTGCGTCACGCGCCCCATCTCCTCGGGGCTCGGCTTGGCCGTCCCGATGTCCATCCCCCGGTAGACCTGCATCGAGTCCACCGAGACGATCTCCACCGGGTGGCGGCGCGCAAGCTCCAGCGCCACGGCGCTCTTCCCGCTGGCAGTCGGGCCCACCAGCACCCAGCACGCAACGCTCGCCTTCGTGTGCGTCTTCGGTTCCATGATCGGCCGGCCGTCCCTCCGCAGAACGATCGGACGCAACGCTGCGCAGACGGGTCTCCAGGTGGGTCATGTCTGCCCCGGGACGCCGGAGCGGACGCGGCGGAGGCGTTTGCCTCCGCAGCCGCACGGACGGTAGAATCGCCCGCCGCTCAGTATACCTTCGCCGTCCGCCGGGCTTCCAGTCCAGACCGTGTCGCAACAGCCGGCGGATGCGGGATCTCCGAGCGGGCCGCCCCGTGCGGGCGCGCCGCCGTGCAAGGAGCGCAACGCAATGACGGACATCGTCGCAGGCGTGGACCTCGGGGGCACGAACATCAAGGCGGGCCTGGTGGCGCCCGACGGCAAGATCATCGAGCGGCACGAGCTGCGCACCCTCGCCGAACGCGGCGCACAGGCGGTCGCCGCCAGGATCTGCCAGGCCGTGCGCGAGTGCATGCAGAAGGCAGGCCTGTCCGCCTCCTCGGTCCGCGGCGTCGGCATCGGCAGCCCCGGGACCATAGACCTGGAGAACGGCGTCGTGCTCTTCTCCCCGAACCTGCCCGGCTGGCGCAACATCCCCCTGCGCCGCATGATCGAGGACGACCTGTGCAGGCCGTGCCTGCTGGACAACGACGCCAACGTTGCCGCCCTGGCCGAGCAGTGGGTCGGCGCCGGCCGAGGGGCCTCTTCCCTCGTCCTCTTCACGCTCGGCACCGGCATCGGAGGCGGCATCGTGCTCGACGGCCGCATCTGGCACGGCGCGACCGGCGTGGCCGGCGAGGTCGGCCACATGAGCATCAACCCCGACGGCCCGGCCTGCGCCTGTGGGAACCGCGGCTGCTTCGAAGTCTACGCCAGCGCCACGGGCATGGTCAGGCGCATGCGGGAGGCGATCAGGAGCGGCGTCCGCACTTCCCTCTCCGCGCGGGGTGACGAGTTCACCGCCAGGGACATCAACGAGGCCGCCCTTGCCGGCGACGAGCCCGCCCGGCAGAACATCGAGGCGACCGGGCGCTACCTGGGCCTCGGCGCCTCCAACATCATGCACATCGTCAACCCCGAGGTGGTCGCCTTCAGCGGCGGCGTCACCGCAGCAGGGGACATGCTGATGGGCCCGCTGCGGGACGAGGTGCAGAAGCGCACGCTCGAGGCCTCCCGGCAGAACGTCAAGGTCTGCTTCGCCGAGCTGCCGAACGACGCAGGGATCATCGGCGCGGCGCGCTGCTTCATGCTCCGCTGAAGCTCGCAGAGCCGGCACCGGCGCGGCGCTGCTTCATCCTGCGGCAGCCGCGTGCTCGTGCTCCTACTCGTGCTCCTTCGCCCGCCGCGCCGCGGCCTCCCGGTCCAGGTACCGTTGGAGGATGATCTGCGCCGCCATGCGGTCCACCTCCCGGCGGCGCGTGCGCATCTTCGCCCCCATCTCGGAAAGCGCCCGGTGGGCCTGCGCCGTGGTCAGCCGTTCGTCCACCAGGACGACGTCCAGGCCGGGCAGCCGCCGCTTGAGCTCCTTGACGAAGCTCCTCACCTTCCGCGCCTGAATGCCTTCGGCGCCGTCCATCTGGAGGGGAAGGCCCACCACGATCCGTGACGCGCTCCGCTCCTCGAGGACCTTCGCGATGGCCTCCAGCTCCTGCCCGTCGCGGGAGACCGTGGGCAACGGATGGGCGGCGACCCCCAGTTCGTCGCTGACCGCCATGCCGATCCGCGCCGCTCCGTAGTCCAGTCCTATGATCGCCACTGTTGCCACTCCCTCCCGTATGCCGAAGGCGTCGCCCCCTCCATTGTTACAGGCGCGCGATCAGCGTGCAACCCAACAGGCCGTCAGAGCCGCGGGCGGCCAGGGGTGTTCCCGGGCAACGAGGCGCAACCCCTGGGAGGGGGCGGGCGATGCAAACGGCAACCCGGCTGTCCAGGGCGCGCGCACAAAAAACGAAGAATCTTCCGCCATCGCGAAGCCCCGCGTAGGCAGGGTGAACAGATGCATAATGCCACCAGTAGCCTGTCGAGCGCCCTTTGACCGCATCGTGTTGGACGGGCCCCAGACTGGGGTAGTAGGCCCTTGGGGCAACCGAAGAGAGGCCGAAGAAAGGCGCAAGAAAGGTCTTGACAGCCTGCATCGGCGGCGCTAATATCTTAGCCGCTTGATAATGAATTATCTAGGCCGGATAGCTTCTACCTGCTTGGTACTAAGGACTTAGCACAGCACGGAGCCAAATCTATGGGCTGGGTAGGGGACCAGAGAATCTAAAATGGGCGTCTTTGGACAACTACAGGGGAATAACGGGAACCACGGGCTCATGCGGCTCCTGGGCTACCAGGACGTCGTGAGCCTCGATTCCCGCGGCCGGTTCCGCATCCCCGACGACCTAGCCGGCATGCTCCAACGTGCGCTTGGAAGCCTGCAGCGTTCGGGCGCGCCGCAGCCCCCCGCCGTCTTCGAGCGTCTGTCGTTCTACTTCGTGCCCGGGACGCAGAAACGCATGTTCCTCTACCCGGCGCCCAACATTCGGCTCGCCGTCGAGAGCTTCGACAATCCGCCGCCCGGCCTGTCGCCGGACGTGGTGCGGCGCGCACGTGACTACTTCTATCTGCGCATGCGCTTCGTTGAGGCCGACAAACAGAACCGGCTCGTGATCCCGGAGGGTCTGCGCGAACACGCGGGAATAGACGAGCACGTGCAGCAGATAACGCTGGTCGCACAGAACTACTGGCTGGCACTGAGCCGCACGGAACTGATGGAACAGCGGGCCGCGGAGGCCGGGGATGCGTTCGAAGAAGCTGCCGACGAGTTCCTCGATCCCGTACGCCGCCCCCCGTCGGGCTTGACCGGGGAGCTGCCGACGACTGACCAGCAGTCATGATGCCGCTCGGAGCCACCATGCGGAACATGCAATGTCGTTTGGTGCCTTACAGCGCGAGCCCATGGCCATCCTGGACCGACAGCCGGCCGGCGCGGAGTCGCCCCTGCACGAGCCGGCCATGGTCCCGCAGGTGATGGACCTCCTTCGCCCGTCCCCCGGCGAGGTCGCCGTTGACCTGACCGTCGGGACCGGCGGGCACTCCCTCGCCCTCGCCGCCGCCCTCGCCCCTGACGGCCTCCTGATCGGCATAGACGCCGACCGCGCCGCCCTGCGCGTCGCCCGCGCCCGTCTCCAGTCGCAGGCCCTTTGCCGGTTCATGCTCTTCGCCGTGCCCTTCAGCCAGATTCCACGCATCGCTCGCGAGGCCGGCGTGGAGGCGTTCGACGTCGCGCTGGCCGACCTCGGCGTGGGGACGCATCAGCTCTCGCAGCCCGAGCGCGGGTTCTCCTTCGACTCCGACGCGCGCCTTGACATGCGCTACGACCCCTCGGCGGGGCTCTCCGCCTGGGACGTTGTCAACCACGCCCCCGAAGAGGAACTCGCGGGCATCTTCCACCAGTTAGGCGAGGAGCGCTACAGCCGCCAGATAGCCGCGCGCATCTGCCGCCGCCGCGCCGAGGCGCCCATCAACACCGGGGCGGAACTCGCGGAGTTGGTGATTTCCGTCGTGGCGCGTCGCACGCCGCGCCGGCGCACCTGGCGCATCCACCCCGCGACCCGCGTCATGATGGCCCTGCGGATATACGTCAACCACGAGTTGGAGGAGCTGGACGCTCTGCTGCGCTCCCTGCCGTTGCTCGTGGCGAAGGGCGGACGCGCCGGCATCCTTACGTACCACAGCCTCGAGGCCCGCCGCGTGAAGCAGACGTGGCGCCGGCAGGAAAAAGAAGAAATATGGCAAATCATCACGCCATCGCCCGCCAAGCCGACGGCGGAGCAGGTGAGCCAGAACCCCCGCGTCCGGAGCGCGCAGCTTCGCGCCGTACGCAGGCTCTGAGGAGCGCACGACATGCCCGGCAAGGTCCTCTACTTCATGCTCCTCGCCACGGTCCTGGCGCTGGCGGTCGTCTGGGAAAACGCCGCGCTGCGCCAGGCCGGCTACCGCCTTGAGAAGGCCCGCGCCGCCGTGGCCGAGCAGCGCGCCCAGAGAATCATCAACCAGGCGCACCTGAGCAAGCTGAGAAACCCGCAACGCATCCTCGCACTGGTCAAGTGGCTCGGACTCGACCTTAGGGAACGGACGGTGCCGGCGACGGACGCCACAGGTCCGGCGGAAGGTGTGGCTGCCGCGAATGCTGCAGCCCCGCGCGCGCGTGTCACAGCGGGGAACGCAGCAGCCGCACGCGCAGGCCGGCCCGTGGCCGTGGCGCCCCGCCGCTGAGGCGGCGCGGGCGAGCTGACAGGAGAGACATGAGCGAAGACGAGATCCAGGCGAACGCGGCGAACAGCCCGGAACCCGCTCCGGCGAGTCCGGCGCCCGAGGCCGCGCCCCGCGCAGGCCGCGCCCTGAAGGTGCGGGCCACCGTGGCGCTGGGCGTGGTCCTGGTCGCCTTCGTCGCGCTGGTCGGGCGGCTGGCCAGGCTCCAGATCGTCGAGGGCGCCGCCTACGGGCGCCTGGCAGAGCAGCAGCAGATACTGAGCCGCGAACTGTCCGCCCAGAGGGGCAACGTCTACGACCGCACCGGCAAGCTCCTGGCCACCACGGTGCGCCGCTGGAGCATCTACGCAGACCCGAAGGGCGTCAAGCAGCCCCAGCTGGCCGCCGTCCTCCTTTCGCAGAAGCTCGGTGTGGCGCGCGAGACGTTGATGGCCCGATTCGCCAAGGAATCCTGCTTCGCCTGGGTCAAGCGGCAGGTGCCGGATCAGACGGCTGATGCGGTGCGCAAGCTCGGCCTGGCCGGCATCTACGCCGTTAGGGAGTGCAAACGCCTCTACCCGCAGGGCAGGCTGGCGGCCCACGTCGTCGGCTTCACGGACGTGGACGGACGCGGGCTGGCGGGCATCGAAGCGCGCCTCGACCCGCTCCTGCGCGGGAGGCCGGGGCTGGAGAGCGTCCTGTGCGACGGCGGCCGCCACGTGATCCGCTCCGCCAGAGACAGACTCGAGAAGGCGCCCTTCGACGGCTACGACGTGACGCTCACGCTCGATGCCTACGTGCAGAACGTGGCCGAGGAGGAACTGGCCCGGGCCGCCGAGGACCACAGGCCCGAGTGCGCAACGGCCATCGTCATGGACGTGCGGGACGGCTCGATGCTGGCCATGGCGTCCTGGCCCTCATTCGACCCGCAGGCGCCGGGGCGCGTGCCGGTCTCCGTGCAGCGCAACATGGCCGTGACGGACGCCTACGAGTTCGGCTCCGCCTTCAAGCCAATCCCCGTCAGCCTGGCGCTCCAGCGCGGCGTGACCACTCCCGAGACGCAGTTCGACTGCCACCGCGGCGTCTGGCAGGTCGGCAAGCGGACGCTTCACGACGTGCACCCTTACGGCATCCTGACCGTCACGGACATCATCTCGAACTCGAGCAACATCGGCGCCGCGCAGGTGAGCATGCTGCTGGGGGCGCGGGCGCTCTGCGACGGCGTGCGCAGCTTCGGCCTCGGCGCGCCCACGGGCATCGCCCTGCCCGGCGAGGTGGGCGGCATCATGCGGCCGCCGAAGGCCTGGGACCAGTACAGCGTCGTCAGCGTCGCCTTCGGCCAGGAGATGGCCGTCACCGCCATGGGCATGGTGCGGGCCTTCGCGGCCTTCGGCAACGACGGCAAGCTCCTCCAGCCCCGCATCATCAGGACGATCCGCCGCGCCGCCACCGCCGAGGTCGTCTACGAGGCCGGCGACCCGGTCGTCGTCGGCCGGCCCATCAGCCCCAAGACCGCCGCCGAGGTCGCACAGATGATGCGGCGTGTCGTCGAGGAAGGCACGGGCAAGCAGGCGCGCGACGCCGACTACCCCCTGGCCGGCAAGACCGGCACGGCGCAGCTCCTTCGGCCCGACCGGCGCGGCTACGGAGACCGCTACCTGTCCACCTTCATCGGCCTCGGGCCGGTGCCGGACTGCCGGATCGCGGTCCTCGTAACGCTTAAGGCCCCCAGGAACGGTTACTACGGCGGCACGGTCGCCGCCCCGGCCGTGCGGAACATAGCGGTGCGCACACTCAAGTACATGGAAGTGCCCCCGGTCAAGCCGCCGCAGCTTGTCCAAGGGGGCCGCCCAGAGGGAATGCATGTCGCAGCAAGGTCCGAAGCCCAGACTCCACAGTCTGACTGACGGTGTGCCGGTCGTGCGCGTGCTGAACGACGCCAACCCGGTCATCACCGCCGTCGCCGACGACTCGCGTTCGGTCGCGCCGGGCGCGCTGTTCGTCGCCATCAAAGGCGCCAAGACCGATGGGCACCTGTACGTCGCCGACGCCGTCGGACGCGGAGCCGGGGCCGTCATCTGCGAATCGCTCCCCTGTCCCCTGCCGGCCTGCCCCGTCATCCAGGTCGCCGACTCCCGCCGGACGCTCAGCGCCGTGGCGGCCCTCTACTACGGCTCGCCGGCCCGCAAGCTCCGCGTGACCGGCGTCACCGGCACCAAGGGCAAGACCACGACGACGGAGATACTGCGCGCGATCTTCAGCGAAGCGGGCCGGTCCGCCGCTTCCGTCGGCACGCTCGGCTACTGCATCGCCGGGCACTGGCTCGACTCGGACCTGACGACGCCGAGCCCGATCTCCCTGCACTCAGCCTTCGCCCGTATGGCGCGCCTGGACGTAACGGACGTCTCGATGGAAGTCAGCAGCCACTCGCTCATCCAGCATCGCGTGGCGGACGTGCCCTTCGCCGCCGCCGTGCTCACGAACATCACGCACGACCACCTGGACACGCACGGCACGCGGGAGAACTACGCGCGGGCCAAGCGCATCCTCTTCGAGGGTCTCATGCCCGGCACGATCGCCGTGCTCCCGGCCGACGGGGAGTTCTGCGACTCCTTCCGCAAGGCGACGCGGGCCGAGGTGCTCACGTACGCCGCCGAGGGCCTGGCCGACGTGAAGGGCCGCATCCTGTCCCTCGGCATGGACGGGATGGAGATCGAGGTCCACACGCCCCTCGAAAACTACCCAGTCCGCACGACGCTCACCGGCAGCTACAACTGCCTGAACATACTGGCGGCGGCGTCCGTGGCGTTCGGCTTCGGCATCAAGCCTGCGGCAGTCCAGGGCGCCCTCGCGGGGTTCCGCGGCGTGCCGGGCCGGCTGGAGAGAATACGCGTCGCCGGCCGCTCGGACCTGCCGGCCGTCTGCGTGGACTACGCCCACACGGCCGACTCGCTGGACAAAGTGCTGACGACGCTCCGGCCGCTCGTCAGGGGCAGACTCATCTGCCTGATCGGCTGCGGCGGCGACCGGGACAAGACCAAGCGCGCCCCGATGGGCGACGTCGCCACGAGAAACGCGGACGCCACCGTTTTCACCGCCGACAACAGCCGCAGCGAACGCACCGAGGACATCATCGCCCAGATGGTGGCCGGCGTCACGGCGCCCCTGGCCCAGTACAGGGTCGAGCCGGACCGCCGCGCCGCCATCGAGCTGGCGATCTCCCTCGCCCCGTCGCGGGACTCAATGGTCGTCCTGTGCGGCCGCGGGTGCGAGCGATACCTGAAGATCGGAAACGAGAACATCCCGTTCGACGACCGCTGCGTCGCGCGGGAGATCATGGAACGCATGCCGCTCAGGCGCCGGAAGACGGCCTGATCGGCACTCTTGAGCACGGAAAGCAGCGACGACATGCCGGACGCCCGGGACTGCTTCACCGCAGCGCAGATCGCGGAGGCCTGCGACGGGACCATCCTGTGGGGGGACGGTTCAGCCGCGGCCGACGGCGTCTGCACGGACACGCGCACGCTGCGGCGCGGGCAGGCTTTCTTCGCCCTCGTGGGCGAGCGCCACGACGGCCACGACTTCCTGGCCGCCGCGGCCGCCGGAGGCGCGACGGTGCTCGTGGTTCAGCGCGTGCCGGAGGAGTGGCGCCCCGCGCCCGGCACGGCCCTGATCCAGGTCGTGGACACGGCCCGCGCGCTCCTGACGCTCGCCGCGTGGCACCGCAGCCGCCTCCCGGCGAAGGTCATCGCCGTCACCGGCAGCTACGGCAAGTCCACCGTCAAAGAGATGCTCGGCGCGATCCTCGGCCGCGAGGCGCGCTGCACCGTGGCTCCCGCGAGCTTCAACAACCGGATCGGCGTGGCGCTCACGCTCCTGTCCGCGAGCACTGCGGACGACTTCGTCGTGCTCGAGGTGGGCACGAACCATCCGGGGGAGATAGACGAACTGGCGCGCGCCGCCCGGCCCGACGTCGGCGTCATCACAGCCATCGGCGAGGTGCATCTGGAGGGCCTGGGCAGCATCGAAGGGGTACAGGAGGCGAAGGCCGAGCTGATCCCTCATATCGCGCCTGACGGCGCGCTGGTGCTGAACGCGGATGACGCGCGTTGCGCGTCGCTGGCGGACCGGTTCGCAGGCGTCACGTCCACCTTCGGCCTGTCGGCGCAGGCCGCCGTCCGCCTGCAGTGCATCCAACCGAGCGGCGAGGGCTGGCGCTTCGATATGTCCGGCTGGGTCTTCGCGCTGCCTTCCGGGCCGCGGCATAACGTTCTGAACGCGGCCGCGGCAGTCTGCGCGGCCCTGGCGGCCGGCGCCCAGGTGCGCACGGCGGCGCTGGCCCTGGCCTCTTTTCGTGCGCCGCACATGCGCTACGAGCGGTTGGAGCTGGGCGGCGTCACGTTCATCTGCGACTGTTACAACAGCAATCCGCCCGCGCTGCGCGCCGCCCTCGCGAGCTTCCTCCTCGAAACGAACGCCGGCCGCAAGGTCGTCGTCTGCGGGGACATGCTGGAGCTGGGCGAGGACGGCCCCCGCCTGCACCGCGAACTCGGGGCGGAGGCAGCCGCCTCCGGCGTAGACGTGCTCGTCGCCGTCGGGCCGCTCGCCGCGCACTTCGTCGAGGGCTGGCACAGGCGCGCCACGCCCTCCCAGTCGGCCCTCTACTTCAAGTGCGCCGCCGAGGCTTGGTCCCCGCTCTGGTGGGAGCTGCGCCCCGGCGATGCCGTCCTCCTGAAAGGGTCGCGCGGCATGCAGATGGAGACGATCACCCAGAAGATCGCCGCCTACCTCGAAGAGAAGAAAAGGGAGGCGGCCTGATGCTCTACCGCGCGCTGCTCGACGCCGTGGCTCCCGGACATCGGTTCCCGCTGGAAGGAGCCGGGGCGAGGTCGCTCCTGGCGTGCGCCACGGCGCTCCTGATCTGCCTGGGCCTCGGCCGTCCGCTCATCGCGTGGCTGAAGGGCCTGAAGCTGCGCGAGCGCACCGAGAAGACGCCCATCGAGGACGAGGCCCTGCGCCGCCGCATCGAGGCGAAGAGCGGCACGCCGACCATGGGCGGCCTCATGGTGCTCGCCGCTGTGCTCGGCGCCTGCGTCCTCTGGGCGGACATGCGGAACGCCTACGTAGCCCTCGCGCTCGCCTGCGCCTTCGCGCTGGCGCTGCTCGGGTTCGCGGACGACCAGCTCAAGCTCCGGCCGCACGTCGGCAAGGGCCACGGCCTGAAGGCGCGCCACAAGCTGTTCGTGCAGGCCGTGGTCGGCGCGGCCGTCGGGCTCGTCCTCCTGAAGCAGGCCTCCGGCGCCGTGGGCCTGCGTTGCGCCGTGCCCCTGCTGCCGCTCGCCGGCGCGGCGGGAGCGGTCCTGTTCGTTCTCTGGGCGATGTTCGTGGTCGGGACGATGAGCAATGCGACGAACATCACGGACGGTCTCGACGGCCTGCTCGCGGGGCTCACGCCGTTCGCGGCGACGGTCCTGGCGGGCGCCTGCTGGGCGGCCGGCAGCAGCCAGCAGGCGGCGGCCGGGCTCGGCATGTCCTACGTGCCCGGAGCGGGCGAGTTGAGCGTCTTCTGCGGGGCGATCGCCGGCGCCTCGCTCGGCTTCCTCTGGTTCAACCGCCATCCGGCTCGCGTCTTCATGGGCGACGTCGGCTCGCTGGCGATCGGCGGCGGACTCGCCGCAGCGGCCCTGTCA
>Ga0315291_10007751_pt1 | contig 13223 bp, 13 predicted proteins | sample YL17G12_20_MG_FD_203070 | JGI IMG/M metagenome (GOLD analysis project Ga0315291, IMG submission 203070) | Sediment microbial communities from Yellowstone Lake, YNP, Wyoming, USA - YL17G12_20 | ecosystem: Environmental > Aquatic > Freshwater > Lake > Sediment | place: USA: Wyoming | collected... | reverse complement strand
CCGGCGAAAGACGGGGAATCTCGGCGGTCTTCGCTTTGCCCACATCGATCACGAGGGTTTGGAGCTGCTGCGGGGAGTAGTAGGTCATCTGGATCGGCAAGAGAGCGTCGGTCCGGAGAACGAGCTTCGTGGAGAGCATGCCGGGCTGGACCTCGATCTTGTTGATGCTGATCAGGGGATCCTGCCCCGGCGCCGCGGATGCGAGCAGCAGAAGGAGGCACAGAGAGGTCAATAACGGCAGAAAACTTTTCCTTTTCATGTTAACGCTCCTCCGGGTTGATTTCTTTGATGATATCCCTAGGCCTCATTAAGGGGATCCCGCGTTCGTTGGTCTTGCGGAACACGACTTGATAATCGTTGATCGAAAGGACGTAGCCGTCGGCGAACTTGTCTCCGGCCTTGATGAAGTGCGGGAATCCTTGCGGACCGATCACGATCGCGGTGAGTTTCTGCTTGGTTTTGACGATGCCCACGAGGGTGGTGTCATCGATGGACATCTGGGGAATCCCTCCGACCACGGACTTCTCTTTGATGTCCTTTCCCCCCAGAAGGTTCTTGAAGGGGTCCCTTCTCCCGGCCGGATCGTAGGTCCCCTTTTGCGGGGGCGGTTTCAGGACGTCCGTCTCGAATTGGGCCGCATTCTCCTGGGCGGAAAGAATCATGGGACCGAGGCTTATTAACCCTATGGCTCCTATGAAGATGATCGATTTTTTCATGGTCATCTCCTCGGCTTGACCTGGGCGCCCGGTGGGATGGCGCTTTCTTCCAGGAAGAAATAAGTCTTGGCGATAAAGTTCGAAGTGATGGTCAGGGCGTCCGTTTGGGCCTGGACGCTCCGGATGGAGAAGTTTTCGATGTTGAAGATGCGGGAGAAAAGACTGAGCCTGTCGAAAAAGGAGGCGAGGTTATGATAGTTGCCCGTGATCTCTATGGGGATGGGCCACTCCGCGTAAAAGTCTTTCTTGATCTCGCCTCTTGGGGCGAACTTAATGATGTCCAGCCGGGCGTCGAAAGCCAACTGTTGGATCCTCCTTAATATCTCCGAGATCTCCTTCTTCTGGGGGATAATGACCTCGAGCTCCTTAAGGGTCGCTTTCATGCTGACGAGTTCGGCCTCGATCTTGTCCAATTCCAGCTTCTTGGCTTTGAGGGTCTGGACCTCCTGTTCCATTTTTTGCCGTTCCGTCCTCAGGCTGCTGAGCTCCTGGTTCTTGGGCTTGAAATAGAAGAAGAAGACAAGGGTGAAGATCATGAGGGACAACATGAGGTAACCGTACCAAGGCCAGTTTTTCATGGGTTCCTCCTTGTTTTGGCCTCCTTGGCCGGAGGAGGTGGGGCGGTCGGGTGTTTCGGGTTGATGACGCTGGCTGTCAGAGAGAACTCCAGGTATTGGTCATTCTTGGAAGTCTTCTGGGTTGACGCGATCAGATTGACACTCTCGAAATAGGCGTCGTTCTCGAGGTTGGCGATGAAGTCGGCGATGAGATTATTGGAAAGGGCGTTGCCGCGGATCTGGACGTTCTTCGAGTCAAAGCTGACCTCGTTCAGCCATACCCACTCGGGGAGCGTTTTGCTCAACTCGTCCATGATCCTGACGGCCAGGTCCTGCTGGGATTTGAGCTCCTTGATCAGATTGATCTTCTGCAAGACGGAAGTCTTCTGTTTCTGTTGTTCGTCAAGCTTGGCACTGACGTATTGGAGCTTGCTCTTCTCCTCCTGCGCCTGGCTCAATAGCTGCCGCTCCCCGTCCATGGCCTTTTTTTGGTAGAAATAATAGCCGGCCAGGGCGATGATGAGCAGGAGGAGGATGAGGTTTCCGATCCCGGGTTTTTTCCTGGTCTTGATTTCGGGCAACCCCTCGGCCTGGGTCTCCCTGATCTCTTTGGTTTCCGGTTTTAAAAGGTTGATCCGAATCATTTTTCTGCCTTTCGGGTCGAAAGTCCGACGGCCACCCCGAAGGCCGGGGCCATTTCATTAAAATAAATGGGATCGAATTTCTTCTCGTCGTAGGGGATGTTGCGGAAGGGATTGAAGATCTCGGACTTGATCCGGAACTTCTGCTCGAAGGCGCCGGCCATGTTCGCGACGTTGGCCAGCCCGCCGCTGAGATAGATCTGCTCGATCTTTCGCTCCCTCTTCTCCCCGGCCTCATAGAACGAAAACGTTTTTTCCATCTCGTCGAGGAGGTCGCGGATGTTCATGGTTAGAACGGTCTGGAACTGGTCGGCGGGGACGCTCTTGCCCGGAATGCCCTTGAGGAGCTTCTCGGCCTCCTCGAAGGGGATGTTCAACTCCTTGCGCATGTTCTCCGTGAAGAAGTAGCCCCCTAGGGAAAGGTCGCGGAACAGCTGTGGAGTTCCCTTCTCGATTATCACGACGTTGGTGATGTTGGCCCCCAGGTTGATGATGGCGACCGTCTTGTCGAAGAAGACTTCCGGGTAGTTCAGCTCGAGGGCGTTCTGAAGGGCGAACACATCGACCTCGATGGCCTGAAGGTTTTTCCGCGCCTGGTTCACTGCGTTGCTGTAGTTGGCGATCTTGTCCTTCTTGGCGGCCACAAGGAGGATGTCCAGGTTCCTCTCCTCGGCGCTCCGCGGGGACTTGAGGACGGCGTAGTCGACGTTTGTCTCTTCGTAGGGGTAGGGGATGTTGTGCTTGGCCTCCCAGATGATGGATTCGGCCAGCTCCTGCCTCTCCATGGCCGGGAGCGAGATCTTCTTGATGATCACGGAGTTGCCGGAGATCGAGATGACGATGTCCTTGTTCGAGATCTTGTTCTCATCGAAGATGAGCCGGATGGTCTCGACCACGGCGGCTGAATCGATGATGGTCCCCTCGACGATGGCGTCATGAGGGAGCTGCTCGTAGCCCACCTTGGCGACCTCATGGCTCTCTACGCCCCCCTTTTTCCTGGCCTTGAGCTCCACCGCTTTGATCGAATAGGAACCGATGTCCAATCCCACCAAGCCTTTTTCTTTAGAGATACCCAGCATTTTTTCCTGCCTTTTTGTAGATTTGAACGCGCTTGTTCGTCCCGGATATTTCTCTGAGTTTCGTCTCGACGGGCCCGGGGACGAGGTCCCGGACGGACCCACCCAGCATGAAGACCTCCTTGACCAGATTCGAGCTGAGGAAGGAGAACTCGAGGCTCGGCATCATGTACAGGGTCTCCATTTCCGGAGAGAGCTTCCGGTTCATGAGCGCCATCTGGAATTCGTACTCGAAGTCCGAGATGGCCCGCAATCCACGGATGACGGTGTTGGTCCGATTCTCTTTGGCGAACTCGACGAGCAGGCCGTGGAAGGACTTGACCTCCACGTTCTCCTGGTTTTTGAAGATCTTCCGGATCAGGGCCACTCTCTCTTTGGTCGTGAGCAAAGGGCCTTTTTTAGGATTTTCCAGGACGGCCACCAGGATCCGGTCGAAGATCTTGAGCCCTCGGCGGACGATGTCGATATGGCCGTTCGTAATGGGGTCAAACGATCCCGGGTACACGGCTTTGCTCTCCATCAAAAGACCCTTTGGCAGTTCCACATTCGAAGTTGACTCATAAATATCAAAAATACTTTCCTTTGTCAATCAATAATTATTCAATGGCTTGGGTTTATGTCCTCCGGCGGGGGCCGGCGGGTCCCACGCGCTTATCATGAAAAACCCCGGTCCGGCCGTCAATCACCTCCCGAGGGGATATCCGGGGTGAATTATCGCGGTAAGTAGGGGTCAAACCTACAATCTTAACAAAATCGTAACAAAGTCGGATCATCAGATCGATTTTGTTACGATTGTAGGTTTGACGCCTGCCTGCGGTCCGGCCCGATGGCCGGAGAAGTTGGAAAATTGCATTTCTTAGATCCTTATGCTACTTTTTAATGAAGAGAAACGATGATCAAGTTCGGGACATCCGGCTGGCGGGCCGTCATGGGGGATGAGTTCACGTTCCAGAACGTCCGCATCGTCGTCCAGGCGGCGGCCAACTACCTGAAGAGCCGGTTCCCGGACCAGCCTATCTCCATCGTTGTCAACTATGATACGCGCTTCCTTTCGGAGCGCTACGCCTTCGAGGCGGCCAAGCTCCTTTCTAAAAACCAGATCCGGGTCTTCCTGGCGGACAGGGACGCCCCGACCCAGGCCCAGGCTTACCAGATCATCAAACGCCAGTGCCAAGGGGGGATCAATTTCACGGCGTCCTTCAATCCGCCCGAATACAACGGGCTGAAATTCAACACCCACACGGGCGCTCCCGCTCTCCCCGAGGTGACGGACAGGATCGAGGAGGAGATCCTGACGCTGGCCAAGGACTTCAGCCCCGATCCTTATTACGCCCGGACCGAGTTCATCACCAGGATCGACCTCCGGTCGGAATACCTCGAATTCCTCCAAAAGAAGATCGATTTCGACGTCATCCGCCGGTCCGGGATCAAGGTCGGCCTGGACCTCCTCTTCGGCACGAGCCGGGAATACCTGGACGAGATCCTGGAGGAGAACGAGGTCCCGATCGAGGAGATCCACGGCTATGTGGACCCCTATTTCGGGGGCGTCATCCCGTCCTGCACCGAGGAGAACCTCAAGGAACTCAAGCGGCTGGTGCGGGACAAAAAATGCAACCTGGGGCTGGCGACGGACGCCGACGGGGACCGGTTCGGGATCCTCGATCAGAATGGCAATTTCATCCACCAGAACCTCATCCTGGCCATGCTTTTGGATTATCTGGTCTCGGTGAAAGGGTGGCGGGGCGGCGTGGCCCGGTCGGTCACGACGACCCACCTCATCGACCGCATCGCCCGTAAGTACGACCTTCCGGTCTACAGGACACCGGTAGGCTTCAAGTACATGGCCGAACTGTTCCTCCAAGGGAAGATCATTTTTGGCGGCGAGGAGAGCGCCTGTATCGCCGTCAAGGACCACCTTCCTGAGAAGGACGGGATCTTCGCCGGCCTTCTGGTCACCGAGATGGTCGCCGCCTTGGGAAAGAATCTTTCGGAGATCAAGCAAAGCCTGTTCAAAGACTTTGGCGAGATGGTCGGCGGCCAGAAGAACATTCCGCGGACCCCGGAGGCCGAGAAGAAGCTGAGGGAGATCATCTCCGACCCCCCTGCACGGCTCGGGAACCGGAAGGTCGAAGCCACGGAGGCGATCGATGGGATCAAACTGGGTTTTGCCAACGATACCTGGCTGCTTCTCCGGTTCTCGGGGACCGAGCCGCTCATTCGCTGTTACGCCGAGGCTGAGACCAAAAAGGAGCTCGACCATCTGCTGAAGCTCGGCTTGGAGGTCTTCCCGTGAAGGATGAGATCCGGAAGAACAACACTTCGGTTCGGAGGAAGCTCTTCATAGCGGGCGTCGGGTTCTTCATCCTCGTGATGCTCGTCACGTCCTTCTTCGGTAAAAAGGGATACATGGATATCTACCGGACGAGGAAGGTCTGCATGGCCTTGGAAGCGGAGCTCCAAAGATTCGAGGAGCAGAAGAAGAAGCTGGAACTGGAGATCCGGGAGCTCGAGACGGATCCCAGGGCCGTGGAAAAAGAGGCCCGGGAGAAACTCTGGCTCATGAGACCGGACGAGAAAGTCATCGTCCTAAAGGACCGATAGAAAGCCCCCGAACGGCTGCCTCACCATGCTCCAGCGACCCCCGGACGACAGGTCACAGGACCTCCTTAAGGACCTTAATCCCGCTCAGCGTGAAGCCGTGACTCATGGCGAGGGCCCCCTCCTCATCATCGCCGGGGCGGGGACGGGAAAGACCAAGGTCATCACCAACCGCATCGCCCATCTCATCGCTTCCAAGATGGCCAGCCCGGAGGAGATTCTGGCCGTCACTTTCACCGAGAAGGCGGCCAACGAGATGGAAGCCCGGGTGGACCTTCTCGTCCCCTACACCTATTCTTTCGTCGAGATCAGCACCTTCAATTCCTTCGGGGAGAAGGTCCTGAGGGATTACGGGATCGAGCTCGGCTACCCTCCTGATTTCAGGCTCCTCGACGACGTGGAACAGGCCATCTTCTTCCGGGAGAACCTCTTTAAGTTCTCCCTTCGGTATTTCCGGCCTCTGAGCTTCCCGACCAAGCACATCCAGGAGCTCCTTAATGCCATCAAGAAGTTGAAGCAGGAGGACGTTCGCCCTGGAGATTACCTCGATTATGCTCAGACGCTCCAGGCGAAGGCTTCGGATGAGGTCGAGAGGGAAGAGGCGCTCAAGCAAGCGGAAGTGGCCCGGATCTACGGAGAATACCAGGACCTTCTTAAAAAAGAAGGGAAGATCGACTTCGAGGACCAGGTGACGCTGGCCGCCGAGCTCTTCCGGACGCGGCCTTCCGTCCTGAAAGACTTCCAGTCGAAATACAAGTACATCTTGGTGGACGAGTTTCAGGACACCAATTTCGTCCAATTCGAGCTCCTCAAGCTCCTGGCCGCCCGGCACGGGAACCTGACCGTGGTCGGGGACGATGATCAGAGCATCTTCAGGTTCAGGGGCGCTTCCTTAAGCAACATCCTCAATTTCCAGGATGTTTATCCCCGGGCTAAGAAGATCGTCCTGACCAGGAACTATCGGTCCACCCAGGCCATCTTGGACGCCTCCTACCAGCTTATCCGTCACAACGATCCCAATCGACTCGAGTTCAAGTACGGGATCGACAAGCACCTCGTCTCCTCCCTGGATGGCAGGGAAAAGAGCATCCATATGCTCCAGTTCGACTCCGTCTCCCACGAAGCCGACCGGGTGGCCGATCTCATCCTGGAAAAGAGAGGGGAGGGCGTCCCGTGGAGCGACATGGCCATCCTGGTCCGGAGGAACGCGGACGCCGACCCCTATCTCCGGGCCCTGAACATGAAGCAGGTCCCCTACCGCTTCTCCGGGAGCCGCGGGCTCTACCAGCAGGAGGAGATCAAGGTCCTGATCTCCTTCATCAGGGCCCTGACGGATTTCGAGGACAGCCGGAGCCTGTTCTATCTCGCTCTTTCCGGGGTTTACGGGATGGACCCCTACGACCTGACCGTCGTTTCGAATTACGCTCAGAAAAGGAACCTTCCTCTCCACCAGGTCTTTCGGAAGGTCCATGAGGGGGCCCGGCCGGTCGAACTCCCGGCAGCGGCCGAGGCGGCGATCAAACGGATCTTCGAGGACCTTCTCGGCTACATCAGCCTGGCCGGGCAGAAGAACGCGGGCATGGTCCTCTACGCCTTCCTCGAGAAGAGCGGCACTCTGAAATCCCTGGCCTTGCGGATGGACCCTTCCTCGGAGATGAAGATCAAGAACATCCGGCTTTTCTTCGACAAAGTGAAGGGATTTTCCGACCTTGCCGACGACGTTTCCATCCATTCATTCGCCCGGTATCTGGACCTCCTTCAGCAGGTGGGGGACAATCCCGCCACTTCCGAAGCCGAGTTGGACGAGGAGGCCGTCAACGTTCTGACCGTGCACAAGGCCAAAGGACTGGAGTTCTCCGTGGTCTTCCTCGTGAGTCTCATCGAAGACCGCTACCCGGGCCGCGAAAGACGGGAGAAGATCCCTGTGCCCGCCGGGGTCCTCAAGGAAGAGCTGCCGGGAAATGAGAAATTCGTCCAGGAGGAAAGGCGGCTCTTCTATGTCGGGATGACCCGGGCGAAAAGGCTCCTCTACCTGACCTGGGCCAGGGATTATGGGCTTAAGAGGCTGAAGAAGGTCAGTCCTTTCGTCCTCGAAGCCCTTGATATTCCCGGCATGCCCGAGGAGGTCCTCCGCAGTTCGGCGCTGGAAGAGATCCGGCGTTTCTCCCTGCGGGAGGAGGCCGGAGCCCTTTCGCTCCGCAAGCCCCGGGGGACTCTGATTCTGAGCTTCCTCAGGTTGGAGGACTATCTCACCTGCCCGCTCAAATACAGGTTCCGACATATCCTGCGGATCCCCGTCCTTTCCCATCATGCCCTTGTGTTCGGCCGGGTGCTTCACACCTCGGTCCATCATTTTCTGAAGAACCGGATGAGGGGGCGGACACTTGGGGAGGAGGATATCATCCGTGAGTACGGAAGGCTCTGGGTGAACGAGGGTTTCCTCAGCCGGGAGCATGAGGAGCTCAGGAAGAGGTCCGGCGAGCAGGCCCTCCGTCTCTTTTATCGCAGGGAAACGAAGTCGGGGAACGTTCCCGCGCTGCTCGAAAAGAGCTTCCGCTGGCAGGCGGGGAAGGTCCGGTTCACCGGGCGCTGGGACAGAGTGGATTTCGAGACGGGAGGTGCGGTGATCATCGATTTCAAGACGACCGAGGTCAAAGACCAAAAGGAGGCCGACCGAAGGACAAAAGACAGTCTCCAGATGGACGTTTACGCGCTTTCGTTCCTTGAAACCGAGGGCATGGCGCCCTTCGAAACGCGGCTGCATTTCCTGGAATCCGACCTCGTCGGCCGGGCCCGGAAGGGCGGAAAGGAACAAGAGAGGGCCCGGGAAAAGATCCGCGAGGCGGAAGAAGGGATCAGGGCCGGGGAATTCAAGCCCCGACCGGACTGGCACAACTGCAACTATTGCGAGTTCAAAACGATCTGCCCGTCGTCGTACGCGTTCTAAACGGAGCCCCGATCATTCGGGCCCGGACCAAAAAGGCATGACTGCCCAAACGCGGGTCCTTTCCATGAGCCTCAGGGCCAAGGCGGCCTGTTTCAGCCCGGGACGCATATCAAGCACGCTTTCCGGGGCCCGCCTCCCGAACAACGATTCCCAGAAAGTCCTTTTCTTGGGCCACACGACCAGCCTGACCTCTTCTTCCCTTGCGATCCCCGCTAAGCCTTTGGCCAGCTCGACGGCCTTCGTCAGGCCTCCCAACTCGTCCACGAGCTTGAGGTCCCTGGCCTGAGCGCCCGTCCACACCCGGCCTCGGCCGACCGCGTTCACCTCGTCCTTGGTCATGTTCCGGCCTTCGGCGACCTTGGTCAGGAATTGATCGTAGGTCCAGAGAATTTCATCCTTCATGATCTTCTTTTCTTCCGGCGAGAACGGTCGGAAGGTCGAGAAGATATCGGCCTCCTTTCCGTAGGCGATTTTTTCGGAGGTCAGGCCGAGCTTTTCGTAAAGGGCCGAGAGGTCGAACTTGCCCGCCAGGACCCCGATGGAGCCCGTGAGGGTCTGGGGTTGGGCCACGATCTTGTGGGCTGCCATGGAGATCCAGTAGCCGCCCGAGCCCGCGACGTCGGACATCGAAACGACGAAAGGCTTCTCTTTCTTGGCCAAGAAGACCTCGCGCCAGATGACGTCGGAGGCCACCGAGGAGCCGCCCGGGCTGTCCACCCGGAAGACGATCGCGGCGATGGACTTGTCCTGCCGGGCCTGCCGGATCCAGCGGGCGACGGTCGTTCCCCCCATGCTCTGGGGCAGGCTCTCACCGCTGAGGATGGGCCCGACTCCGTAGATCAAGGCGACCCTCCGGCCGATCCCGATCCCGGCCGAGACCGGAGAGACCCGGGCGTAGGCGTCGGAGGTGATCCTGCCGAGCTTCCGCCCCCCGCTCTGCAGGAGGTTCTGGAGCTGGTCCTCGTAAAGGAGGTCATCGACGAGACCGGCTTTGAGGGCCTCCTCTCCCTGAAAGAAGGCCTTGTCGATGAGGCTTCGGACCTCCTCCTCGTTCTTTTTCCGGGCCGTTGCCACGGCTTTGACATAGTGGGAGAAGAGGTCCCCGTAGATCGACTCCATCATCTCCCGGTGGGCCGGCGTGAACCCTTTTTCTGTGAACTGATTGTAGGCGGTTTTATATTCCTCGACGTGCTCGAACTCGGCCCGGACGCCCAGTTTATCGAGGGCGTTCTTAAAGAAGGGAACATAGCCGCCGATGCCGTTGATGCCGAGCCATCCCATCGGGTGCAGGATGATCCGGTCGCAGGCGGTGGCCAGATAGTATTCCTTGTCGAAATCAGGCGCCTCGTCGATATAAGCATAGGTCTTCTTACCGGCCTTGCGGACGTCGAGGATCAGGTCGCGGAGTTCCGTCACCTTGGCCCAATCGCAGGCGAGCAGGTTGATCCGGAGGAGGATGGCGTCGATCCGGTCGTCGGCCTTGGCCTTGCGGATGTTCATCCAGAGCTCGTTCATGGACAGGGGCCGAATCCCGAGGATGACGTTCGAGAAGAAGTCGGGAGGGGCGATCTCCTGGAGCTCGCCGGACAGGTTGATCTCCAGATAAGCGTGGGCCGGGACCGTCACAGCCGGCCGCCCCCATTCCAGGAGGAAATAGGAAATCGCCGCGCCCGCCGCCAAGATGAAAAAGACCAGGAAGATGATCAGGACATAAGTGCGCTTTTTCATCGTTTCACCGCCTTGACGGAAAATATATCAGAAATCTTCCGGGGGAGAAAGCCTCATCCGCCGGGTCCGCGATCTCTATCAAAAAAGACTTGATTTGTCCTTTTTGTTATGATTGAATAAATCGGCTCCTCCGATCGTGTGACCTGATGAAAATCGGGCAAGGCGATGGTGAGAGATCAAGGAGGTTTCTTTTATGTCTCAAAAACTTTATGTCGGCAACCTCAACTACAAGACAACTGAGGACACGCTGAAACAGCTGTTTTCCCAGTACGGTGAGGTGATCTCGGTCAACATCCTGCAGGGACGAGGTTTCGGTTTCGTCGAGATGGCGACCCCCGAATCCGCTGCGGAGGCCAAGAACAGGCTCAGCGGGACCGAATTCGACGGACGCAAGCTCATCATCAACGATGCCCGGCCCAGAGCCGACCACGTGCCCGGCGACAGACAGCCCGGAGGCTTCGAAAAAAGAGGCGGTTTCCGCAAGTTCTGATAGATCCTTCTTTCATTTCTTAACTTATTTATCTCGGAAGAGATTCTCAAAAGGGACTTCTCCGGATGAACCTTTTCCTTTTTCCCTTCGTAGTACCCAGTGAAGACCGACATGTGGAGAATGAGCGTGACCATGAAACGAAGGACCCGGATGGCCACGGCCTTGCTGATGCCGTTGCTTTTCACCGCCTGTATCGGGATCCACATCGAACGCAGCGTCCATGACGCGGACGCCTATTTCGAGAAGGCCTACCGGGAGATCGCCCGGATCGAAAAGGCGGGCCACGGCAGGAGCCGCCGGGCGCACAGACTCTGCCTTCTCATTCGTGACGCCGAGGAGGACCAGATCATCCGGCTGTCGGTGCCCATGTGGATCGTCAACGCCTGCCTCGATGCCGGAATGAAGGCCTCGGACGATGGGCATGAATATGATGCCCGAAAACATTATGATCTGGATTGGAAGGCGGTCAAGGACCTGGGTCAATACGGCCCAGGACTCCTGGTCGCCGTGGAAGAGGAAAGGGACAGGGTCCTGATCTGGCTGAAGTGACCGGACCGGAGCCGGCCCGAACCGTGGACCAGGCGAAAAGAATGGACAGGGAAGGCTCGATCAGGAGAGAGGACATCCATGCTCTGGTCAGAGAGATCCAAAACGGGAACAGAGAAGCTTTCATGACCATCGTCGGCGCTTACCAGCAGCGGGTCTTCGTGATGGCCTATTCCATGCTCCGCAATAAAGAGGACGCGCTGGATGTCGTCCAGGAGACGTTCCTCCGGCTATTCCAGAAGGCGGGGCAATTCAAGGAAGGCTGCAATTTCCAGGGCTGGCTGTTGCGGATCGCCAAGAACCTGTCTGTGGATTACTATCGGAAAAACTACAGGAAAAGACGGGAGTTCGAGAGCCCGAAGAGTCTGGATGAGCTCCAGGTGGCGGCTGAGCCGGCCCCGGCCTCTTCGTCCTCCGGAGAGATGCGGGACGTTTTCTTCCGGGGCATCGACAAGCTGGCCGGCCGTCAACGCATGGTCTTCGTCCTGAGGCATGTCGACGAGCTCCAATTCAACGAGATCTCCGAAACGATGAACATCTCCGTCGGCACCGTCAAGTCCCTGCATTTCAAAGCGGTCCAAAACCTGAGGAAATGGCTCAGCCCATACATGGGGATAACATCATGAACACGTGTCAGGACCTTCAAAAAGATCGGGCGGCTTTCCTGGCCGGAGAGCTGGACCTCGAGAGGAGAGAGTGCATGGTGTCCCATCTCAAAGGATGTCCCCGATGCCGGAAAGAGGTCGATGAGATGAGAAAGGTCATCGATGTCGCCGGTCTCGTCAAAGGGGAGATGGAAAAGGTTATCGCGTCGATGGATTGGGAGACGCTGCCCGCGAAGGTCACGGACTATGTCTTCGGAAAAACGGCCCGTCCGCACCGGTTGACCATCGGCGAGCGTCTCCGGCTGACCCGGCCCTGGATGGTGCCCGTTTACGCAGGGCTCGTCCTCGGGCTCATCCTCGGGTCCCTGGCCACGTACCTTATCCTGAATCGCCGCGCGCCGTCCACGGTCGCCGAAAACAGGTTCTTCGCTTCCCCCGAATTCATCGATCGCGTGGAACTCGAAATGACCCGAAGGCAGACCCTGGATTACCTCCAAAAGAGCCAGTATCTTCTCCTCGACCTCTCCCAGTCCTCTTCGCGGGACAAGGGGAGGGGCATGGAACAGCTGGTCTCAGGAAGAGCCAAGGAACTTTTAGCCAAGAAGAAATATCTTAATCCTCAGCTGGGGAATTCCCGGATGGCCAAGGCCAAAGTCATCTGTGACCAGATCGAACTTCTTTTCCTGGAGCTTTCCCAGATCAGCGATGACCTGACGGGGGCCGAGATGAAGAGGATCCAGGGCATGATCGAGGACCGCCGTCTCCTCCTGAAGATCAGCCTGGTCGAGAAAGAATTGGAAGAAAGCGAGGTTTGACGTGAGACACATCAAAGTTTGCATAGGGGCTCTGCTGTTGGCTTCTCTCTGCTTGGGAGCCCATGCCCAAACCCGGCCCGACGAGAGGCTTTTCGAGGAGGCCAAAATCCTGATCTTCGACAAGAAGTGGGAGGCTGCCCAGGATAGGCTCGATGACCTCCTGGCCAGGTACCCACAGAGCCTGATGAAGGAGCAGGCCCTCTTCTACCGGGCCAAGTGCTTGAGTGAGCGGACGGGCATGGAGAAGGAAGCGATCGAGGCTTACGAATCCTACATTCGCGACGTCAAGGCTTCGGACAGGAATACCAGCCTGATCGAGGATTCCGAGATCTCCATCATCGACCTGGCCTACGGCCTTTCCGAAAAAGGCGAGAGACGGTTTTTGGACGCCATCGAGGGGCGGCTTGGGAGCCACAACAAGGTCATCCGCTACTACGCGGCGTTCAAACTGAGCTACGTCAAGGACAAAACCATTTCGGGCCGGGCCGTTCCCGTTCTCAGGAG
>Ga0315291_10007750_pt1 | contig 13224 bp, 11 predicted proteins | sample YL17G12_20_MG_FD_203070 | JGI IMG/M metagenome (GOLD analysis project Ga0315291, IMG submission 203070) | Sediment microbial communities from Yellowstone Lake, YNP, Wyoming, USA - YL17G12_20 | ecosystem: Environmental > Aquatic > Freshwater > Lake > Sediment | place: USA: Wyoming | collected... | reverse complement strand
GCATCAGATTTTTTTATCGTGTTTGTAGACATAATCTTTCCTCTTTTGTTTCTCTAATCTAATATGTATTGATTGGATGTTGTTTTGAATAAACGCTCCCCCATAAAGTGTACTTCTAATGTATATATAGTTTTTTATACTCTGATTTGAATATTATTTGGTTTTAGTAAAACTACCATAAATCCATGATATAAAAACCTTTCGATGAAGTGAAATTTTTGTATCATACAATCGATTTTTATTCATTGATATTTAGCCAAAGATAAACGCTTTCGTAAGCATCCTGGATTTTTTGGGCTGCAATATCCCTATAGTTTTCTGTTTTTTTGTAATCAGGTGTTGCAGACGTAAATAATAAGAATGTAAGCGTATACTTCCCTGTTTTGTTAACGCTGAAATTATACGGACATTCCCATTGTGGTTTCCAGAGAACTTCTGTGTTTTCTGTAAACGGTTGTAAGGTTATAATAAATTTGGCAATAAACCACATTTCATGATACACCGTGTTGTTTGTTTTCGTAGATTGATTATATTCTAAACTTTGGTTGATCAGCCATATTTCAATCGTGTAGTTTATTGTCTCGTGTTCATGGTTAACAATGCCGAGAACAACGCTTGCATTTTCTCCAAGGCTGAGATTTTTTGGATAATCGGTTGTTTTCCCTTCAGGCCCTAGAATGTAGAACTCTGTTAATTTTTCCCGTTCATGAGGATTGGAGACAACAAAAATGAAAGTAATAGTTGTAATGACGATAGTAATTATGAGAATTACTACTAATGCTCGATCAAGTTTTGTTTGTAATGGTGGTAGTGAGAAGGTAATTGAAAGGAGGTATCGTTTTTCTTGTGGTGTGCGATACCAACGGAATAATGCAAGAATTGCCACTAACATAATGATAAAAAAAAGGGTAAGAAGAATTGTCTCTAATCGTAATCCAAAAGGAGAATAAAACAAGACTATACCAAGTAACGGGACAATTGCCATCGAGAGTCCAAAACTAAAAGCAATTCTTTCAAAAACATCAATCCCGTCCATTGATTTGTTTTCTGGAAAGAGAAGAGCGATGAGTAAGTACCCTGGAACAAAGAGAATAAAAGGTATACCAATAACGATACGAAGTATCCCCTCTGCATTCAAGAGCACTAACGGGATAATAATAAAACTCAACAATATACAAAGAATTATGTCAATAGGATATTTCAAGGTCATAATTTTCATATTACCTAACGCGCATGTTTCAATTGTTTATTATTTTTATTATCGACAAATAAACTCTGGTGATATATCATAATGATACATATATCGATGATGCTGTTCTGTGAATTCAACAACATGTAAACTCGTATAGATGGCCTTTTTCTGCATCGAATTCAAATTTTTTTTGATTCAAAATTGATTCTGTCCCACTTGAAATGTCTAAAACACGAACAGTTCCATTCCACCTTGATGGAGTACTGAATTTTATCGTATGATTGTAGATGCAGTCTCCAAGATCTATAAAGTAGCGATATTCATTAATCATTCCAGTACGTAATATATTTTCATCTATATGCCATTGATAGCTTTCTTCAATTGTCATGAATTGGATGTTTTTATTTTTAATATAATTTATTCCTTCTTTAAAGGAATAAACTTTTTCTTCATCTAGGTTTCCTTTTTCATCTAAAAATGTCCAGTCATGTAAAACAAGCATGTAATATTCATCTGATGAGTTATAAAAGCTATCAAAGTTGTTTTTAAATTCTTGTACATTATGATGTTTCGGCGGATGGAATCCTATTTCCCAGGTAAAATCACTTGTAAAATCTACTATGTATGAAGGATAACCAATCATATCGGTAATGCTGTGATATCCTAAAAGTCTAAGTGCTTTTGTCGTATTGGTATCGCTGCTCGCTTGGGGTGGAATAAAGGAAAAAGGTTTTACACCGAGAGTATCTTGTATACGTTTTGTTCCGTTTTCAATAAGATAGACTTGTTCTTCATAAGAGATATCTTGAAAATGAATATGTTCATATCCATGCGTGGCAAATTCAAAATATTTTCGCTCTAACTGATTGAGATAATTAATTGTTTCTGAATTATTAATTAAGGTTGTTGGAATCACAGAAAGAGTGAGTGTAATGTTATTATCCATACAGAAATTTGTTATCCATGAAAGACTTGATAGATACTTAGAATCGCCGATATCGTCATCCCTCAGAATAACTTTTTTAGAGAAAAATGGATTGTTTGTTTCCATTTGATCCAACATTTTTAGTTTTTCATCTATTTTCTTCATATTTTCTGAACTAATAAGTAATGATTTTTGGTATTGTCCATATAACCATCCACCGATACCCGCAGAAGTAATAATCAAAATGGTGATTACAATTGTTTCAATTATTGGTAATTTTAACGATTTCTGAAAATATTTTTTATTCTTGAAATCTGTTAAAAAAAATAGAGTCAAACCCGCTAAAGTAAAAATGAATCCAAAGGTAATAATCCAATAGTTGTTGGTTATTATGATTTTATTTGAAGTTAAAATTTTTAGTATACTCCTTTGGAAAAACCCAATTATAAGTGAAGATAGTCCTATAATAAAAATAATTAAGTATAATACTTTTTTTTTATTCATTATAATCACTCGTTATTTTGTGCGTTAACCTTATAATACCTTAATATTTATTATTCTTTGTACGATAATTACAAGAAATAAAAATATAAGAGAATAGAAAACGACTTTCAAACGTTTTTTCAATGGGGTGTCAAAAAACACATTTAAAAATTCTTTTATTATAAGAATTCCCATCAAGACTAAAACAAAAAAAATATCAGCTTCGAGATGACTTGTCATTATAAAAATAATAAAAATCCATATCGCTATTATTACAGTAAGTTGTCGTCCTGTGATTGTTTTTGGTACGTATTTTTCGTTTATGTCGGAGAGCAATATAACTAGAAAACCAATCAGAATTATGCTTGCACTAACTTTAAGGTTAAGGTTTATAGGATTGAAGAGAAAGATGATCCCGACGATGATAAGCAGAACTCCGATGATGGTACTTTGATAGAATGTTAATCTGTCAAAGAAAATTCGATCTAAGTATCCTTTCACTGATTGATACCTTCCTATCTGTAAGAAGATGTAAAACCAAATGGTTTTAAATCCCTTTCCCCATATTAGAAAATAGTCGAATAGAAATAATATTTCCTTTAATAATTTTTATCCGTATAACTTTAAAGAATACATTACTTATGTGATTATAAAATTAAAGGGGACCAAACATTTAAATATTAAGTAGTGAATAGATTAAATATTTATTATATAAAAGGACATGCAATGATGATCTTATGAAAAAGGATGAAATATCAGATATTCCTTTTCATCGTACTCTTGTGGTAATTCCTTGTTATAATGAAGAAGCAACCATTGGTAGTGTAATCCTGAAATCGAAAAAATATGCAAAAAAAGTCCTCGTGGTAGATGATGGAAGCACGGATGATACCGCCGATTTAGCACGAGCTGTGGGTGCGATTGTTATTTCTCATAAAAAAAATATGGGAAAAGGTGCTGCAATAAAAACCGGTTTTCAATATGCTCTTAAGAATAATTTTGATTACGTTGTTACCATCGACGGAGATGGACAGCATAATGCTGATGAGATACCAACAATCCTTGAAAGTGTAATCAATAACGGACATGATATCTCTATAGGATATAGGGTTGGGAAACGCACTGAAATGCCAGTATGGCGAAAGGTTGGTAAACGCGTGCTTGATTATTCTACGAGTTTTGGGAGTGGTGGATTTGTTACGGATAGCCAGTGCGGATTCCGTGCTTTTAATAAAAGAGCATTAGAAGCAATCACTCCGCGCTTAAAAGATCAGAACTTTGCTGTGGAAAGTGAACAGCTTGTACGGGCTCATGAACTTGGTTTAGGAGTTGTTAATACTAGTGTAACATGTAAATACGAAGATTTAGATACATCAACGAGAAATCCTGCAACTCATGGTTTATCAGTTCTAAGCTATGTGATTTGGCTTATTGCCGAACAGCATCCGTTGTTACTTATTACGTTACCTGGTTTTATCCTGGTAATCCTTGGATTATTTTTTGGTATTTATACGCTCCAAATTTATAATCAGACACATGTGCTCCTTATATCCTATGTAATATTGGTGAGTATTCTTGTGATCATCGGTGTGTTTGCGATGTTCACGGGATTAATGTTGAACGTTCTCCCCAATATTATTAAACGAGCTAAGAATGAATAGAGCAGACTGTTCATAAAATCATCGATATTTTAGCGTAAAGTTTATTAAATATGTAGGTACTAATGAGTGTAAGATAAGATATGAAAATATTACTTACATGTTCTCAAGGTGGTCATGTCACTGAAATGCTTTTTTTGATGGACGCATTTGATGGACAAGACGTCGTTTTTCTTATGTATGAACATCCTACAATTAGAAACCTGCAATATAAAACACATAGAATAGAAAAGATAGATATTAGTATGTGGAGAATGCTGAAAGCTTTTCAAAAAATTTTCACGATTTTAAAGAAAGAGAAACCGGATCTGATTGTGAGCACTGGCTCTGAGATAGCAATCCCCACGTTTGTAATAGGTAAGATGATGGGTATAAAAACCGTATATATCGAGAGTTGGTGTCGCGTGAAAACCAAGTCGGGAACAGGGAGGCTCCTTTACTATATTGCAGATGTTTTTTTAGTACAATGGCCTGACCTTGTCAGAATATACGGTAAAAAAGCTCGATATGAGGGGGGTATTACATAAAGACATGAAATTTGTTACTGTAGGCACATCAAATGTGGGTTTTGATCGTCTAATAAAAAAGATGGATGAAATTGCAGGTAAATCAGATGAAGAAATTATAATGCAGATAGGGGGCACAAAATATAAGCCGATAAATGCTCAATGGTTTACCTTTCTTGATGATGAAAAAATGTCAGATTTCTACAGTAAAGCCAATATGATTATTACTCACGACGGAGCAGGAACTTTACTGATTGCATTGTCCCTTGGTAAACCAATCGTTGTAGTTCCAAGATTAAAGAAATATAATGAATGTAGCTATGCGAATAAATTTGATCTTGCCGAGGTTTTAAGAAAAAACAATAGAGCGATTGTGGTATACGATATCGAACAACTTGAAGAGGCGATCCAAAAAGTAACATCTCTTCAATACAGAACAATTGAAAGGAATACAAGGCTCATCTCCTTCTTAAGAGAATACATTACCACATTGGACGGAGGTATCAAGAATGACTACAAAAGACACTAAAATTCTAGTAATTGCTGCAAATTATTCTTATTTTATAAAAGAACTTGTAGAAGCTGAAAGTAAATACGTGAAGAAAATCAATGTTCTCGTTCATCATAATTATCTTGCTCAAATTTCTAAGTTTCTTCCTTTAGATGGTTATATCAAAGTTGTTAGAGAGTTTTATTTAAAAGAAAAATTAATAGATGTTGGAAGTAAACCCGATAATGTTAAAGTCGATTTATTATCCTTGCTTTATTTAATCCCCGATGGAAGAAATAAAAGATTCGGTGACAAAATAGCAAAGAAGTTTGAAAGTTACATTAAAAAGTATAGAATTGAGTTTGATATAATACACGCTCATTTCATATATCCCCAAGGACATATTGCTGTAAAATTGGGAAGAAAATTTGACAAACCTGTAATAATAACTGCTCATGGCCATGATATCTATGATATGCCTTTTAGAGATAATGAATGGCATAAGAAAATTAAATTGATTTTAGATGAATCCAATCATATTATCACAGTTAGTGAAAGCAACAGGAAAATATTAGTAGATAAGCTTAAAATCAGAGATGAAAAAGTCACTGTAATTCCAAACGGTTTTAATTCTCAGAAATTTAATATTATCCCTCAAAAAAAAGCTAGAGAAAAAATAAAATTGTCTGAAAATAAAAAAATAATTTTAAATATAGCGAATCAATATCCTATAAAAGGTCAAGAATATTTACTAAAGGCTATGAAAATAGTGGTAGAGAAACGCCAAGATGTGATCTGTTTTATTATAGGGGGTGGAGTTTTAACAGAAGAATTAGAGCGCTTAATTAGTAAACTTAATTTAAAAAATTATATAAAAATATTAGGTTTAAAACCACATAAAGAAATTCCACTATGGATGAATTCAGCAGATTTATTTGTTCTTCCTAGTTTGAACGAAGGGAATCCAACCGTAATGTTTGAGGCTTTAGGCGTTGGATTACCTTTTATAGGGACAAATGTGGGTGGAATTCCAGATATAATAACCTCTGAACATTATGGTTTACTAGTTGAACCCGCTAATCCAAAGGATTTAGCAGAAAAAATCCTAATTGCATTGGAAAAAAAATGGGATAAAACCTATATAACAAATTACGCGAAAAAATTTTCATGGGAATATATTGCACAACAAACATTGGAAATCTACCAAACAATAATCTCTTCAAAAAATTTGGTGAATAAATGAAAATATTTTGGGTGACAAAATTAACAGATAGTGATACGTTTAAAAATACTCAAATTGGACTCTCTGAAGCTTTAAGGAAAAGAGGACATAATGTTAAATTAATCATGGCAAAGAATTTTTCTGAAAAACCATCCATTCAGACGAATAGGATGTATTTACCAACTATTGAATTACCTATATTGTCAGGGATTGTATTTGGTATGCTTATCTTCTGGTATTTGCCATTTTTTATAAAAAAAGAGAATGGAGACATTATCATTGTTGATGGCGATTCGGTTTGGAGCTTGTTTTTTTTACCATTGAAACTTTTTGGTTTTCCAATAATTTGGGATATACGAAGTCTTCCAGTCGATAGAGAACGTTCAATATTATATGATATTTCTCTCCATTTTAGCAGATATATTGTTGATGGATTCACAACGATAACCACCGATCTTAGTGAAATACTTATTAAACGGTATATGCTAGAAGATAAAAAAATCGGAATTTGGTCATCGGCTGTCTCAACTGAAATTTTTTTAAAAAAAGAATTGGATAAAATCAACATTTTGAATAGAGATCCGAAGATGTTCGTTTTACTCTATCATGGTTCTTATTCACCTACAAGAGGTATAGAAAATCTTATCCGTTCTCTATCTGAGGTAGATTCTACGATTAGAGAAAAAATTAAGTTGCTAATTGTAGGTATATCTTTGAATAAACGAAATGATCTCATTCAATTATGCAAAGAATTCCAAGTTCAAAAAAACGTTGAAATTATTCCGCCTATAGAAAGTAATAAAATTCCTTCGTATATAAAAGCTGCACATGTTGGAGTGATTCCCCTTCCACCAAACTATGAATGGTGGCGGGTCAGTGTTCCTCTTAAGACACTAGAGTATTTAGCAATGGGAAAACCGATTCTAGCAACTTGTATTCCTTTTCATCAGAAGCTTTTTAAAATGTGTGAATGTGGAGTTCTAGTAGATTCAAGTGACCCCAAGGTATTGGCAGATGGAATAACCACCTTATTTAACAAGAAAGAAAAACTCGATGAAATGGGGATGCAAGGTAGAGAAGTTGTTGAAAAATATTATACCTGGGATTACCAAGCAATAGCACTTGAAAAATTCTTTGAAATATTTATAGATCGGGATTAAGATGGAATCACACCAAATAAGTCGTATAGGGGTAATATTCTTTTTTCTCGGAGTCTCGTTTCTATTCCTCTCTTGGTATTTTACCTATCCTATTCATATGACTAAGTATGATCAAATAATATTTCCACAATTTTCTCTCTTGATATGGCCAGGGATCCTTCTTTCATTAATCGGTCTTTTTTTAACAGGTTACTATTCAAAAAGAAAAAGTATCAAGGCAATCTGTACGTTACTTTTTCCGCTTATTCTTTATTCGTATTCTTTTTATTTTTACTACTTACCTACCGCAGATAGCGGCGATGTAAGATCAATGTTTGAAATATTTCATCTCGTAGGAATAAACTCATCGGTCGTATCATATTTTCAATATCCAATATATTTTACTTTAAATGAAATAACGAGTCAAATATCAGGAATCGATGTTATTGGTATAGAAACTATCTTTTACGCACTGTACGGAATGCTATTTAGCTTATACCTGTATTTGTTTTTATTTAAAGAAACAAAAAATAACTTCAACCAAGTTGCGCTATTAGGTGTTTTTATCTATTTTACTGTTTCATTTACATATTTAAATTATCAATGGGTCCCTCAAACGCTTGCCCTTGTTTTTTTCTTTCTGCTTCTTCTTACAGTTGATCACCAGGCGTTAGAATACAAACTCATTAACTTTTTATTATTCACCGCTTTGGTTTTTACACATGCGTTCCTCCCCCTAATTTTTTTACTCTTTTATGGGCTATATTCTTTTAAGAAGAGAGAGCATTTTGAAATGTTTGTTCTTATGAGTTGTCTCTACCTTACCGTCCTTATTTTCTATACAACATATTATTTCCCCCAAGTCATCGCTGCATTTAAAGAAATATTATATGGTTTTGGTGAATATACAACAACGATTTCAAGATCATTAAGAGAAACCACAGGATTTGCGAACCAATTTATTAGCTTAGTTAATAGAATTCGAGTTCCATTAACATTATTTGTTATTTCTATTGGTTTTCTTATAGGATTAATTAAAAAGAAAATAAATTTTAAATTAACCATCTTAGGAATAACAGGTGGTTTCTATTTAGCTTTAGGTATGGTATATCCTATCTTAGGGTTCCGTGCTTTACAATTTTTAATTGCTGCATTAGTGGTTGGTATTGGATTTTTTATTGTAAAGTGGAAAAAACCAACAGTGGCCTTTGTATTTATATTGGTCCTTCTCTCAACATTCGGTCCACTCCGTGCTACATATGATCAATTTCTTTTTCAAACAAACGAAGACACATATGCATGTAATTTTATGGCTGTGACAATGCCAATACACCAACCGAAAATAATTGCAAGTGGAGGAATCAACTACGGCTATTTCAAATTTAAAGAGAGTTATGTAAATATCTCAAACGATAATTATAGACCAGCTAAGAGTATACGTCCAGCTTTTGAAGAATTCGATGTTTTGTTAAGAAATTTTTCTAGGGAAAATATACAAATATATCTATTATACAATCGAAATCTAGAAAAAGAATTTAAATCATACGGAGGAAACCAAGAGGAAATTCAGAGTCTTGAAGAAGAAATCTTCTTGAATAATAAAATATTCGTATGTGGTAATACATATATTTTAAGTGGATTAAATTATATTTCATGGAAAGATAGAATGAACTGAGGATCAAGATGGAAAAAAATCTCGCTGAACGAGGAGAACCTTATGCTAAAAAAAATTGGAATCAAATACGGTTTCATTTAGTTATTATCTCGATTCTCAACATATTTCCACGAGTAAAAAAAATAGTAGTACGCATCTGGGATTACATTCACTTATCACAATATCAACGGAGGGCAATAAGACTTTTAATAAAAAATGACAACGATTTCGATATCGATAAATTATACTGGGTCAATCCAAAGAAGATACAATACGCTTCCTTAAAAGAATTTGATGTATTTTTATATAAGGGTAACATCATCGGTGGAAATTGGGACCTATTAGAAAAGTCGTTCGAGGACCTCGATGTATACATCGCTTTTAAAGAACGATTTGTCGAAGGGAAAAAATGGGAGACAACCATGTTTTACCAACGAACTCTCGATGAAATAAAACAAGGAAAATTCTTATGGAACTGCAAAAACCAATCTGATTTTGATATTCGATTAAAAAAGCTTGAATTGCTGTTTAAAACTATTAAAAACAACGGGTATAAATCACAACAAAAGTTGCAGTCTAAAAACAATTCTGATCCTTTGAAACTTGAAGACGAAGTAGCGATAAACATTGGTCGGGATGGAGATCTTCTGTTTAATAATGGCGCGCATCGTTTATCAATTGCAAAACTTCTCAGTATCCCAAAGATACCAATGAAAATCACAGTAAGACATCCACAATGGGTAAATCTGAAAAAACAGATACTTCTTTATTCTAATGATCAACCCTCGGGGAAAATCTACCAACCCTTAACCCATATCGATTTACAAGATATCCCAGCATTTCATGAAACAGAAATCGATAGATTTGAAATCATTCGAAAAAGTTTATCAGTAAAAAAAGGGCGCCTCCTAGATATTGGAGCAAACTGGGGATTCTTTTGCCACAGATTTGAAGAACTCGGATTTGATTGCATCGCAGTAGAAAACGACCATGTTAACGTTTACTTCCTCGAAAAACTTAAAAGAGCTGAAAATAGAAAATTCACCATTATTCCACAATCAATCTTTGACTACAAAAATATCGACACTATCAACTTTGATGTTATTCTAGCCTTAAACATCTTTCATCACTTCCTTAAAACCGAGGAATCCTACCACAAACTCATCAACCTGCTAAAGAAACTTAATGTAAAAGAACTTTATTTCGAACCGCACTGCCCCGAGGAATTCTACAACATAATAGTATATAAAAACTACTCGGAAGAAGAATTCGTCCAATTCATTTTAGACAATACAACATTGAATCATGCGACCTTCATAGGTGAAACTCAAGATGGAAGAAAAATTTTTAAACTCTCTCAAACAGAAAAAAGGTCATCTTCATGAAAAAAATAAACATATGTTTTTTCCTAATCTCAGGAGGATGGGGTGGGGCAGAAAATGTTGTATTTAATCTCGCAAAGTTTATGCAAAAAAAAGGATACCGTATCAACATTATATTAAACGAAGAAACATACCCCTATTTTAAAAAATTAGAGAATGTGAACTTGTTTAATATTGGACCAACATTCAAATATAAAAAAATACTCGAGGATAATTTCCATATAACATTGCCGTCCATCCTATCAAAAAATTATAGCTTCACCCGGGGACTAAAATTCTTTTTGAGTCCAGTTGCTACAAGAATAAATTATTTAAAAATACGAAAAAATGTCTTAAGTAAAATAAAAGAAATTGACCCGGATGTTATTCATTTCCACAACGAAATTGTTTTACAATTTTATAAACATCTTCTTCCTTTTTTACGCTACCCCACAATTTACACTAGCCACGGATTAATCGATTTCAGAAATCACTACGGTCTATTCTTTAAATTAAAAAATTATAAAATCAGACGATTACTTATGACCTTTAACAGAATAACTGCAGTTTCTAAATTTGTTAAACAAAACTTAATCTATAAAGGAGTAACTAACCCCATTGATGTTATCTACAACGGGATTGACTCAGATTTATTAAAAAATTATTCAGAAACAGAATATAACGAAGATTTTAAACTTATATTCCCTGGTGGATTAAAAAAACAAAAAGGAGGTGAAATCCTCCGGCATACCGTTATTAAATTGTGGGAAAATAATTATAAAATTAAGTTATTTTATTGTGGTTCAATCAATCAAAATTTCCAACAGCAATATAAACACGAATGCATTATATTACCAGGTTTATTACCTCACGAAGAATATCTACAACTTTTATCCAATTGTGAATGTTTCATTTTATTATCTGAAACAGAGGGATTACCAATATCTATTTTAGAAGCGATGGGTCTTGGTAAAACCGTGATAACTACCAAAGTCGGAGGAATACCCGAACTAATAGTCGATGGTATCAACGGTTTTTTTGTAAAAAGGGATCCTGATGCTCTCGCTGAAAAAATTCTATATGTCTATAAGAATCCTGAGATACGAAAACAAATATCTATAAATAATTTACACGACATCAAAAAATACGATTGGAATATTATCGTCGAACAATATATTGAACTTTACAAAGAGACAACATTTCAAGAGTAAGATGTGATTATGCCAAAAATATTTGTTATTGGAATCGACGGAGCAACGTGGAACTTGCTCAACCCAATGATCGAAAAAAATAAAATGCAAAATATTTTAAAAATTAAAAAAGAACACATTTCAGCAAGACTCGTTAGTACAATACCACCAGCTACTGGAACAGCATGGCCATCATTTGCTACAGGGTGTTTTCCGAATAAACATGGCATATTTGATTTTGTAAAAATACAAAAAAACCAAAAAACAAGTATTGCAACATCTCACGATATAAATGTTCCAACAATCTTCGAATATTTAGATTTTGTAGGAAAAAAATCGATAATAATAAATCATCCCTTAATGTATAATCTCAAATTAAAAAATGGAATGATTTTTGCTGACTTCTTATCACCAAAAATATACGCCTATCCCAAAAGTGCAGAAAAATATCTCGACGATTATAGGATATTTTGGGATCGAAACAAATTATCTAGAGCAACATCAAAGGAGATTACAGAAGACATTATAGACGTAGAAAAAAAACGACTCAAACTTACGTTGAAATTAATCAAGAACGAATGGGATATATTTTTTGTTCTTTTTAGTGGTACCGACTGGATTTCACACAAATATTTTTCAGAAATGGAACACATGACTGAAAGGGGAACAACGGCCTTTAAAGTGTTCGAATTTGTAGATAACGCAATAGGAGAAATAATCGAGCATATAGACCGAGAAACTATCCTACTTATAATGTCCGATCACGGATTTTGCAGTAAAAAATATTCGTTCAATATCAATCAGTGGTTAGTATCTAATGGATTCTTAAAATACCAAAGGACTAAAGAAAAAAAAGAATTCGACGCATTAAACAAATTACGAAACATTCAAGTTGAACAAAACAAAGAAAATATACATTTATCAATGCGAATAAAAAATAAAATAAAAAAAATAATTTTTGATATGTTAATCGACTTGAATATATTTAAAAAATACACCATTGACTGGAACTCAAGTTTAGCTGATATACCCACACACAACTGTTTTGGGATATACATCAATAAAAATAACGTAACAGATTACGAAATATTCATCGATCAACTCGTAGAAAAAATGAAAGATGTAATTCACCTAACAACTGGAGAAAAAGTTTTTAAATTTGTTGAAACTACAAAAAAAATATACGGAAAAAAACCACCTGATGCACCAGATATACTATTCTTGTTACATAACGATTTTTCACATCGATGTGTTACAAATTATACTAACAGAGAAAAACCCACTATATTCTCACAAGTGCATGGAGATGACCACTCTTTGTTTGGAATTTTCTTAGCATATGGACCAAATATAACACCGAGTAAACTCGATACAATCAATATTATAGATATTGCTCCAACAATA
>Ga0315291_10007746_pt1 | contig 13231 bp, 15 predicted proteins | sample YL17G12_20_MG_FD_203070 | JGI IMG/M metagenome (GOLD analysis project Ga0315291, IMG submission 203070) | Sediment microbial communities from Yellowstone Lake, YNP, Wyoming, USA - YL17G12_20 | ecosystem: Environmental > Aquatic > Freshwater > Lake > Sediment | place: USA: Wyoming | collected... | reverse complement strand
TTTGCGGTGAGCTATTCTGTCACTGCTAAAGGTAAACCTTCGCCTTCCGTCAGGACCGTCAAGAATGTCATACTCCTTATCGGCGATGGAATGGGCATCGAGCATATTGACCTGACCAGGATTTGCACCGTAGGTGAAGACGGGAAGTTGAATGTCGATTACCTCGATGAAGACCCTGGCTGGGTTGCCACAGTATCACTTAGTGGGGTAACCAATTCTGCGGCAGCGGGGACCGCATTGGCCACTGGTTACATGACTAAGAACGGCATGATTTCCGTCCTTCCCGACGGTACGGTTCTCGAGACGGTCCTTGAGCGTGCCGAGAGCATCGGGAAATCGACCGGACTCGTAAGTTCCGTCGCCCTGACAGACGCGACTCCTGCTGTATTCTGCAGTCACACCGATTACAGGGGCAATTATGCCTACATAGCAGAGCAGATGGCCTATGCCGGAGTCGATGTCCTGCTCGGCAGCGGCGAGGGATATTTCCTACCGATAGGGGAGCCGATGGGCATGAGATTGGATGGCCGGAACATCATCGGCGAGATGCAGGATATGGGATACGATTATGTGGAGTCACGTGGAGAGTTGATGAATGCAAACGCCGACGATGGGAAGCTCCTCGGGTTCTTCGGGGGCCAGTGGGCCCAGACCTATATGTTGGACAGAGAGGCCCGCAGCAACGAGCCCACGCTCACTGAGATGACGAGCAAGGCGATCGAGGTGCTGAATCAGGACAAGGACGGCTTCTTTCTGATGGTCGAGGGCGGGGCCATCGATTGGCTTGCCCATAACCGAGACCCAGCAGGCGTTGTCGCTGATACCTTCGAGTTCGACAAAGCGGTGGGAGTCGCGCTTGATTTCGCAAAGAAGGATCGCAACACCCTCGTATTGGTGACAGCTGACCATGAGACCGGCGCCCTTGAGATCGACGAAGAAGATGTCAACACGGAATACATCAACGGGATCACGGCCACCACCGAGTTCATGTGGGGCTTGATTAAGTCCGGTGAGATGGGCTATGCATCCGCAATGTCATCATATGCCAATATCAAAGACCTGACCCAGAACGAGGAGAAGTGCATCGAGCTGTATGGTGAGGGCGGGATTTCGGATGTCATCAGTGCCCATGCGAATGTCGAATGGGGCTGGAGCGGAATGGACAATGGTGAGCACACCGACACACTCGTCCCAGTATATGCCTTTGGGCCGAATTCCAATCGATTCGATGGAGAGTTGGACAATACTGAGATCGGACAACTGATGTTCATCTCGATCAGCGGATCTTGGTGACATTCACATTGTACGTAATCGAAATCCGAACTGCAATCGAATAGTCTCACCAGCACATTCAGTGCGAGGGCCCGGATTCGAATGGCAGCCGACTGCAGGCAGGGAGAAGGTACGCGATGCATGTGTCAGGCTCCGCCCTCAGGACGTATATATACCATGTCAATTACTAATGGACACCTATATATACTGTGTGCGAGATTGAGATATCATGGAGCAGATCCTCGCCATATTCAACCCATGGTGGGAAGGATCGTTCAAGGCTGAGGGGATCCGCAGGGGGGAATACCTCAGTCTCCTCGATCAGAAGCGAAAGACGAAAGACATCGTGTTCATCACGGGCCTCCGTAGAGTCGGGAAGACCACCCTAGTCCGTCAATACGTCGAACGGCTCATCGACGGAGGGGAAGACCCGAGAAGGATCATCTACTTCTCCATGGACCACCCCGGCCTTGTGAAGGAGTCGATACTGGACGTCCTCGACGCCTACAGGCGGTCTCACGGCTTGAAGCACAACGACCGCTTCACAGCGATCATTGACGAGGTCCACCTCAGAGAGGGGTTCGAACAAGAACTCAAGACCATCTACGACCTCGGGCACGTCAAGGTCTTCGCCACGGGCTCGTCGTCCCTGTTCATGGTCGAGCGCGGACCGTTCCTTACAGGCAGGCAGACCTTCATGGAGGTCTTCCCGTTCACCTTCCCAGAGTACTTGGACTTGATGGGACTGAAGGTCAGAAGCAGCGACGCTCACCTGATGGTCAAGTATGCAGAGGACTACGCCCGCACGGGCGGACTTCCGGAATACCTCAAGACCGGTGACCCTGGTTATCTCACGACTCTGATCAGCTCGGTACTGTACAAGGACATCGCGACACGCAGAGGGGTGAGGAACGTCCAGGCGCTCAGAGAATTGCTGCTGATCGTCACGCAGAGCACTGGCTCAAGACTGTCACCGAGGAGGATAGGGAGGATACTCGGCGTATCGCACGAAACCGTGCGCGAGCATCTGTCGGCCTTCGAGGAGGCGAACCTGATCCACACACTCCGATTGAAGGGGAAGGTATCCGAGAGCATGGCCGCGCCAAAGAAGGTCTACGCGAGCGACACGGGGATCGTACACGTCCTGAGCCCGACGGTCAATCTCGGGAGTCTGGTCGAGAACTGCGTCTTCAACGCCTTGCGCAGACACGCGAGCGATATCGCCTACGGCCAAGCTCGAGGGAAGGAGGTCGACTTCGTACTACCTGGGGCATGTTACGAGGTCAAGTACTCCGACAAGGTCAGCAAGGACGACGTCGGCCACCTCGGAGACATGAGAGCCAGTCAGAGGATAGTCATCACGAGGAACCAGAGTGGGAAGATCGACGGAATCGAACTCGTCCCGTTTTGGCGCTTCCTGATGGAGGAGATACGAGAGCGCCCATCACACCCGTGACATGCCTCTGATTGGTGACGAAGTCGTTCAGGCAGACTGTGTGGAAATCTTTCTCGCAAACAAGATGACAACCAGCCCTAACCACATTGGCATGACTCCATCCCCGATCGAGATTCCTGTTTGAACATAGATACTGGACCATGGGTCAAAATGTGCGAGGGCCCGGATTATCGCCTCAGATATGACGGTGATCAAAGCGAGAGCTTTGCCTACTGGCATGAAATATCGGTGCCTCACTCTGGATTTGCGTGATGGCAGAAAATGGGCCCACCATTCAGTCCGGCAATGGGTATGAACGGCATTACCATCGACACGACATTGATGATCCGCTGCCAAAGGCCGGCATCGAAGCTCTCCCAAGCCTTTCAGGTGACCGTGACAGTGAAGACAGCGGGATCCACGACCTGGTCGAACGCGTTTTGACGGACACCTCCATGGGCATTCAGTTTGCCTGGATCATTCAGGTCTCAATTTTAGGCTTATCGGAAATCATTATAAACTCATAATTACATTGATTGTCTGTGAACGAAGAACTTGTCAGGCAGATGGCGGTTTCCAATCCACAATGGAAGGGAGAGGGCCTTCTCGAACACATCGGGAAGATCCATTCAAGAGATGCGATGGAGGAGATCTCGAGCTACGTCGCGGACCGGCAGATTGTGCTCGTCACTGGGCCGAGGAGGTCGGGGAAGACCACCGGGATGATCCAGGCAATGCAGGAGTTGCTTGACAAGGGCGTCAATCCGAGAAACATCCTATACTTCTCGTTCGACGAGGTACTTTCCAGAGAGCGGACAGTGCTCGAAGATGTCGTGTCATACTTCCTAAACAATGTGATGCCCCAAAAACCGTCAAAGAAGACCAGAGCCTTCCTGTTCCTCGACGAGATTCAGTTCGTCCATGACTGGTCAACGATTCTCAAACGGACATATGAGACGCAGCCGAACGTGAAGGTCTTCGCATCGGGCTCCTCGTCGCTCGGGGTCAGGAAAGGCATGGGAGAGAGTCTGGCTGGGAGGGCGTTCGACATCACGGTCCCGACCCTGTCGTTTCGGGAATACCTCAGGTTCAGAGGGTTGGATGTACCGCGCATGCCCCCGATCTGGTCGAGATCCCCGGTTCCTGCATCAGTCATGCTCATCAAAGATGAGATCACCAACGCGTTGACAAGCTACCTGTTGAGAGGCGGGTATCCGGAAACTGTCGACATGAGCCCCATCGCGAAAGTGCACAGGTACATCCGACAATCAGTGCTGGAGAGGGTTGTGTACCACGATTTGCCCGAAACGGAGGACATCGCCAACCCAGCCAGCATGATGCATCTCCTCAAGATACTGGCTTCGATAAGCTCCCAGAGGTTTGAGATCTCCAACATCGCGCCTGACATTGGCATGAAGGCACAGACGGCCTCGAAGTACCTGTCGGTCCTGGAAAGAGCGATGCTCCTGTCGACCTGTTTCAACTACACCAAAAGCATGGTGAAACAGGCCCGGTCTTCAAAGAGGGCCTATCTGACGGACACCGGACTCATAAGCTCCCTCCTCGGCTTGGATGAGTCGACCGGCAGTCAAGAGTTCGGCAGACTGGCGGAGACCGCCGCATACAACCACCTATCGAGGACTTCACCAACCTATTTCTGGCGGGATCCGCAGGGGAACGAGGTGGACATCGTTCTCCCGTCCAAACCTAGCCCTATCCCAGTCGAGGTGAAGTACCAGTCCAGCATATACAGATCGGATGCAAAGGGCCTCGTCAGATTCTGCGAGGTCCATGGCTGCGACCAGGCCTTCCTCGCGACAAAGGACAGACAGGGAAGCATGGAAGTGGGCGGGGTGGCAGTCAGGCTACTCCCCCTGTGGAGGCTCCTTCTGTCGACGTGAGCATTCATGAGGTTCATATCCGTCTCTGGACAGGACTGATCAGATAAATGTCTCGCCCAGGCCGATTCGGTGCATGCCCGGCCCGCCACGGCAACTCCCAATTACCCATTTCAACAGGGTTGGGATTCTTGTCTGAATATTAATTCTCCAGTCAAAATTGAAATGTGCGAGGGCCCGGGTTATCGCCAGGGATCTACTAGTGAATAATGCTGGCAGCTATACAAGTCAAGGGAGATTTCTTTGCCGGTAAGGAACTCATGCGAGGATTGCGATGAGGCTTGACCGGATTCGGCAAATCCCCAATCCAGAGACAGGCCGGCGATTCACGCAGAGTTCCCTGCACTCGCTAGCTCATCTCTTTCCGAACTCGACCCTCATCCTGGAGTACTCATCGCGTCCGATCTCGCCTCGTGCGTAGCGCTGGTCAATGATGTCGAGGGGGCTAGGCTGCGGCGAGACATAGACCGGATAGGTGTTGTGGACTGGCCTCTCCTCAAGTCCGCCTATCACAATTATCAGGATTAGGATTAGTATGATGGCCGGGACTACCATGAAAGCCATGCCCACGCCCCAACCGCCCATCATTCCGTAGTCGCCATCCGTTCTCGAGAAACTGCCTGCTCCTGCGATGCCGACCAGCACCACAGAGATCACGAGTCCGGCTACAAGCAATACCAGTGCGTTCGTCTTTCTGTCAGTCATTGTGTCGCTCCTTGAAACCATTTGCTCACGCTTACATCCAATGCGCAGCTGTACTTGCCCGGGTGCTGCATCGTTAACTCGATCTTTCTTGCGTTCTCGCGCGTTCACCGGGATTGAGGTCGCATTTGGCGAGCGCCCCGAACTCGTCTGGTTGCTACCACCTCTTAACACTGCTATATAATATGCCCCTAACGCCTGTGAGGTGTGAGATTCATCCTGTTAAGCGGCATTACCCGAGCTGATAGTAGATGAAACCAATCTATCTGGATTACAATGCAAGCACTCCAATCGACCCTGAAGTGATCGAGGAGATGTTGCCCTATCTTCGGGGCCGCTTTGGCAATCCCTCGAGCAGCCATCAATATGGTCGCCAGGCCAAGGAAGGCATTGAAGAGGCAAGAAGGCAGATGGCCGAGCTGATCAATGCCAAGGCCGATGAAATGGTGTTCACCAGTGGAGGGACGGAGTCAAACAACATTGCTCTCTGCGGCGCTGCATTCGCAAACCGCAAGAAGGGCAGACGAATCGTAACAAGCGTCACTGAGCATCCGGCGGTGCTGAACCCATGCCGATGGCTACGGACGCAGGGCTTCGTTGTGGAATACGTTGGCGTTGACCGATTCGGGGTGGTGAACCTGGAGCAGCTCGAGAGGCTCGTGGACAATTCCACGATCCTGGTTTCCGTGATGCATGCCAACAACGAGACCGGCGCCATCCAACCGATTCGCAAGATTGCCGAGATATCTCATCGACGAGGAGCGCTCTTTCACACGGATGCCGCTCAGACGATCGGCAAGCTGAAGGTTGATGTGAAGAGAACGAGCATCGACCTTCTGTCGGTGGCTGGGCACAAGTTCTACGCCCCGAAAGGGATTGGCGCGCTCTTCGTCAGGAACGGAACGAATGTCGAACCGTTCCTGAGAGGAGCTGGCCATGAGCACGGACTCAGACCAGGCACGGAAAACACGGCCAGCATTGTCGGGCTGGGAAAGGCGGCGGATATCGCCATGAGAACGATGAGTGAGTATGTTCCCAGGATGCAGAGCCTGAGAGATCGCCTTCACGGACTGCTCCTCAAGAGCATAGCCGGACTCACGCTGAACGGACATCCCAAGAAGAGGCTGCCGAACACCCTCAATGTCTCAGTGCCTGGAATCGATTCCGAGGCACTCCTTTCGCGCATCCCGGAACTTGCCGCGTCGACGGGATCGGCATGTCATGCCAATCGAAGGGAGCCATCGCCGGTGTTGATGGCCATGGGTGTGCCCGAAGAAGTGGCCCTTGGAGCTCTCAGGCTGAGCCTCGGTAAGTGGTCGACCGAGAAGGACGTATATCGGGCTTCAAGGATGATCGGGAACAAGGCCGCAAGACTGGTCCGCTGCCCTTTAAAACACTGTGATACCAATCCATCTCGAAAAAGGTGACAAAGTTGGCTTCCGCTTCACGCCATATCGCCCTGTGTCCGCCAGAAGCATATTACTGCCGAAACCGTATTCAAAGCCAAAGGTGCTGAATATGGGAGAAGATGTTCTCATTGTGTTGAACGACGCCCCGTACGGAACAGAGAAGGCCTACAATGGTCTGCGACTCGCTATCGCCCTCCAGGCCAGAAGCAACAATGTGAGTGTGTTCTTGATGGCGGATGCCGTCTTCTGCGGCGTCCCCAAGCAGGAGACTCCGCCAGGATACTACAACATTCATGAAATGCTGGGGAGAGTCCTGGCAAAGGGAGGACGAGTGGCGGCTTGCGGAAGCTGCATGAAGGCGAGAGGGTTGAGCGTCGAAGGCCTCATCAAGGGCGTTGAGCAAGGCTCCATGGCGCTTCTTTCAGAATGGACCGAGAAGTGCGGCAAGATCCATTCATTCTGATGAGCTCGTTCGACGGCGTACCAACAGAGCGATGATTTCGAGTCTTTCGGCCCTCATTCATTCGGCGGTTTCTCGAGGACACTTCTCCTCGATGACCATTCGATGTCCTCTTCGGTATCCTCTTGGCATCCGCGAATCACCTCGTTTCTCCATCGACCTTCTTGATGACCTCAGCACGACCTCCTCGAACGCCTTGTGACTAGGTACCTGGAAAAAATGAGGAACGAGCTCGGCGAGAGAGATGAGGTGGATTTCTGCCACACCCGTCAAGGACTCACAGACCCTTCATCAAGTTCCTACGGAGGACCTTTCTCGCTGCGAACACAAAAAGAACCGTGAACAGCAGTAGACTCAGTATATCAATCGTCCAATGGAATATCGAGCTCTGACCCATACTGGCACCCAGCCCGTCCACCAGGTAAGTAAGTGGGGAAAAATGAGCCATGATGAAACCGGGTCCAGTCATATCGCTCAATGAGATGAAGACCCCACTGATGAATATCAAAGGAAAACGGACCAGGGATGACAACATCATAACGTTCGATGGCGTCCGTCCCCCCGTTGATGATAGAAGTTCGCCTAGGGCCGCAAAACATGCGTTGCCCAGCACGAAGAGTACCGCAAGCAGGGAGATGTTGGTGACTGTCAGCCCCAACAGGATTATCCCCAACACACCTACGACAGTACTGATGAGAAGACCGAAAAGCGCACCGGCCAGCATGTCCCCAAGAATGATCGTGGTCACGCTGACGGGGAATGACAGTAGACGCTCGAAGGTCCCTGCCTGTTTCTCCCAGGGGACTATGATCGGGCCCACCGATGAGGAGGTGAAGAACAGGGACATGGCCAGGAAGCCTGGGAAGTATCTAGATATGTCTAGTTCCCGACCTATAAAGAATGCAAAGAAGAGAAAGGTCGGCAGTAGGAGGCCGAAGATGTACACTGGTGCTTTGCGATAGTAAATGCGCATGTTCTTGCGGGCAATAGTCAACGCCCCACGGAGGAGCAACGGGCAGTTCATATCCCTCCCTCCGTCAGCTTCACAAAGATGTCCTCCAGTGTTGGACCCGTCGTAGCCAAGGAGATGATCTTCAACCCCTTTTCATCTCCAATCTTCACAATGTCTCTAATGGCCTCGTCTGGGTTGTCGGTATGGAAGCGCCACTTGTCCCCCCATGCCTCAATGTGGGAGATGTGCCCTGAAGCGAAGGAGCACAGATCGACCTTCTTGTCGAAGGCCACCTCCACCGTCTGGATACTCTCGTAGGCCCGCCGTAGCTTCTCCGGGGCCTCTATGGCAGCGATGCTTCCTTTATTGATTATGCATACCCTCTGACACAGTCTGTTGGCTTCCTCGATGTTGTGAGTGGTTAGTACGATCGTACACCCTTGAGCGTTCATCTTCTTTACCAAATCAACAATCACTCTTCTGCTATGAACGTCCAGCCCCTCTGTGGGCTCATCAAGGAGCAATACAGTGGGCTGGTGGATAATGGCGCAAGCGATTGACACCCGCTGGCGCATGCCCTTTGAGAAAGTGCGCACGTAGTCGTCTCCTCGATCGGCCAAGCCCAGCAAGGTAAGCAGCTCTTCCGATCGCGATTCCCTCTCCCGTCGTGAAAGTCCGTAGAAGCGGCCCACGAGGTCCAGGTTCCCCCGGGCAGAGAGGTCCTGATACACATTCCCAACCTCTGGTATGCAACCCAGTTTCATCTTGGCCTCCAAGGGGCGCTTGGTAATGTCGATGCCCTCAATGAGCACATGTCCAGCATCGGGTTCTATGATCCCTGTGAGCATGCGGATGGTCGTGGTCTTCCCAGCTCCGTTGGGACCGAGAAGGCCGAAGAACTCGCCCTTCTTGACATGGAAGTTGACATGATCGACAGCGAGGATCTCGCCGAAGTACTTGGTCAGGTTTTCGGCTTCAATTGCATCCATTGGTTCATGACCCCCTTCGTTTCCTGGCGGTCTTGTCCTCGAAGTTGTCGTCATAGAATCGCACGAGGTCGTCCATAAGCTGCCTCCTTCTCTTGACCATCTGCAGCCCTTCCTTCAGGAACTCCTTTCCCTCTTGCGTGAGGGTGTAGACCCTTCTGTCCGTCCGAGACGCCTTCTTCTCCCAGCGGGAGGCCAGAAGTCCTCTCTCCTCGAGTCTCCTCAGCATCGTGTAGATGGCGCCTGGCTCGGGGGCGTATTCGTTCGAGGTGAACTTTCTGAGTTCGTCCATGATCCGATATCCATGGGTGGGATCCTCGTAGAGTATGCGGAGGATTTCTAGCTGGATGAGTCCTCTTCCGGGATGGTGACAGCAGTTGGCTTTGTCGTCGCACATAGATATCTATGATTAGTATATCTCGGATATCTATATAGCACTGCTGGCCACGTCTAACCCCGGCCAATACCACCTCATCAAGCCACTCTCATTGAAATCACGGCTCAAGCACCTGCTATGATTGCGGCTTGAACATTAATTCACATCAAGAAATTAAAATGTGCAAGGGCGCGGATTAGGACCTGATTTCTGCCGACACAATATGTCCTATGCGGAGCATTGGAGATCCGGCTGGAAGCGGCTCACGGAACAATCAGAGGGACACAATAAGCTCGACCTGGTCGCTGTCCTTGAGTCCGAGCGAGCGCCTCAAATGGTACTTGCAGATGACCTCAATGATGTCCGTGTGATGTGACCTCACCGGCAGCACAACCGCGCACTCCATGTTGTGGATTGTTGCGAGGAAGCACTTCACATCCCCGAAGGTCCTACCCTCCTTCTCGAACCCTTTTATCAGGATCCCCTCGGATTTTCTCAGGATATCGAGCTTGGGCAGCTCCGGATCGGCAAGTCTCAGATTCAGTGTCCCCTCGAAGGGCTTGAACCAAAGCTTCTTCTGGAACTGGTCGGCGTAGGCCTCCTGATTGACATAGTATTGCCCTTCCCCGAGACCGGAAGTCACATTGCCAATGATCACGAGATGGTCCTTCATCTCGAATATGCGCTGATAATCCGAATACTCCTTCCTTAGCAGCTCGAAGCCCTTGTCGGTGAGCTTGATCCTCTGCCTCCGGGCACCAAGATCGCGCTCGATGAGGCCATCACCTAGCAATTCGAGTATCTTCTTGGAGGCGGACTGTTGGCTGATCTCGAGAACGTTCCCGAGCTCCCTCGATGAGATCGCGATGTAATCGTGGACTCCGCCCATCAGGGCTATGTGTTTCAGAGTCGCGATTTGCTTCTCATGCATGGTACGGCTCGGATGAGCTAGGCATCATAATAGCTTTTCGTCGGAGAGGTTGCTAAAAATCGTCGGCCACTAGGTAACGTTCGCTCCGCAACCTAACAACTGGAACACGCTTTCCCTTGAGCCTTTGTATGAGCTCCCTGTCGTTGGTGACGACAGCCGCGGACCTTTGCAGAGCGATCTCGATCACTGCGTCATCACCCCTGAATTCTGTCTCCACGATCTGATAGTTCCTCGCCAAGGCGAGGGCTGCCTTGCCGTTCTTGTCCATCGTGTTTGCCAACTCGCCAAGGACCGAGCTCGGAACGAGAATGGGTATGTCCCCGAACAGACGCTTGAGCTCGTGATCCAAGTTCAGCTTGAACTGGAAGGGCATCAAGAGAGCATTCGCGTCGAGCACGATAGCTTGCGGCAGGGCATCACACGCCTACTTCACTACACCGTAGCCAATCAGACGCCACTTGCCTGATATGCGTCTCGATATGGCTATTCTCTGGTTCTTCTCGACACAGACGGGGATCTTGAGGTTCACTTCAGCGGAATCGGACCTGCCGCTTGTCACCACTCCCACGGTCGTCGCAGTTCCGACGCTGAGCATCAGGGGCTCATTCGTCTTGAGATTGTCGACGGCAAGCTCAGACGAGACTCCGACTACCCTCTTCATGAGTTCGGTGCTGAACGTCAACTCGCTCAGCACAGGTGGAAGCGATCCCGGAACTCCGGCGATCCGTCCGACCAAGGAGTCTGATTTTGTCAATGATGGATCAAGGCCAGTTCCTATGGCGATCAGACCGCCCGGGCCAGCAACATCAAGAGAGAGACCGCCTGCGTAGAGTGACCTGACCTTGGTAACGATGCTCTCCCAGCTCGTCTTGCTGCCGACCTCGACCCTCCTTCCGGGCAAGATCTCCACATCGTCACCTATCTTCACCTTGCCTTGGGTCAGAGAACCTCCGATCACTCCGCCCTTGAGACTGGCAAGCTTCGTCCCGGGAACGTTGACGTCGAAAGACCTGGCTATGTACATCCTGGCGGATTTCGACTTGTCCCACTTTGGGGTCGGGATTTTCTTCTCGATAGCCTCGATAAGCATGTCGATGTTCACGTCGTGGTGAGCCGAGATCGGGATGATCGGGGCCTTCTCTGCGATCGTCCCCTTGATGAAGTTCTGTATCTCGGAGTAGTTCTTCCTGGCCTCCTCCTTGGAGACGATATCGATCTTGTTCTGGACGACTATTATCTTGTCCACTCCAATAATAGACAGGGCCATCAGGTGCTCCCTCGTCTGCGGCTGAGGACATTCCTCGTTCGCAGCGACGAGCAGCAGCGCCCCGTTCATTATCGCTGCACCTGAAAGCATGGTGGCCATCAGGGTCTCGTGGCCCGGAGCATCGACGAAGGAGACGGATCTGAGGAGTTCGCACTCGCCCTTGCAGTTCGGGCAAGTCGGCTGATTGGAATAGCATTCTGGAGCGGCGCATTTCTTGCACTTGTAGAAAGCGACATCGGCGTAGCCCAGCCGAATCGAAATGCCTCTCTTGACTTCCTCAGAATGTCTGTCAGTCCACTCGCCGGTCAGAGCTTTTGTCAGCATGGTCTTGCCATGGTCTACGTGGCCGATCATGCCGATGTTGGTCTCTGGCTGGCTCGGAACCTTCATTACTGCTTCTTCTCCTCTTTCTTAAGAAGCTCGGAAGCCGGTTTCATGCCGTGTTGCGTGATCTTCATGTTGATCTGCAATGTGTCCGGAGCTATCGTGTTGCCCCGAACGTTCTTCCGTCGCCTCAGCCCGTTCTTCTTTGAGTTGAAGCCGATGCTCTTGGAGAGCAGGAGTTTCTTCCTTCTCGGGCCGGGCAGGTCCCTTCTCATCGGGAACCCGTCCTTGTCGCTTCCGCCCGTGATTTCCAGTTTGAAACCTGGCAGGCCGACGAAGATGCCGTCCACCACATCGCCTATCTTCTTGCCTATGAGCGAGTTAGCGTGATGACCTGAGACTGGCGTCTGATATGACTTCCCATCTTTTGGATCACTTATCACAGCTCTGAACTCCGCCAAACAATCCACTCCGGTGTGTGCCACGCCCTAATGCGAAAGGAGTTATATAGGTTTCGGACATGGAAATGGAGTACTGGTATGTCAATTCGGAGACCATGTGAACCGCGTACGTCGCCATGGTTATAGTCATCGAAAGGACTTCCCACGACAGGTAGGGAAAGGCGATGAAGCAGATCACGCGAGAATACCTGAAGAACATGATGGACACCGACAGCGACTTTGTTCTCATTGACGCGCGCGGACACGAGGCGTACGCCAAGGAGCACTTGCCTGGCGCCTTGTCAATCCCATCTGACCACCTTGGACAACACTTGCTCAGAGACCACAAGAAGCACAGGACTTTCGTGACCTATTGCTCCAATTTCGAATGCGAAGCGAGCACGATAGCAGCTCAGAAGCTGGACAAGTACGGTTTCAAGAACGTGCTCGAGTTCAAGGGTGGCCTGGAGGACTGGAAGAAGGCCGGGTATCCGACAGAGAAGTGATTCATCTTCCCCAGAACGGCTTCTCCTTTCGTTTTATTACTGCGAGCTGCTCGAGAACCTCAATCTCATCTTGCTTCAGTGCGTAGTTCGCAAGCTCGTGCGCATGACTTTCAGGAATGTCGACCAGCAGAATATCCTCAACGTCTATCTGCCTTCCTACAATCGCGTCATCGATCGATATCGCGACCTCGGCGCCCGCGATCGCCTCCTTGAGCGATTCCTCGCCGCTGCGGATGCTCTTGATCCTGCCGACTTCTTTTCCATCCTGCCTGA
>Ga0315291_10007745_pt1 | contig 13232 bp, 15 predicted proteins | sample YL17G12_20_MG_FD_203070 | JGI IMG/M metagenome (GOLD analysis project Ga0315291, IMG submission 203070) | Sediment microbial communities from Yellowstone Lake, YNP, Wyoming, USA - YL17G12_20 | ecosystem: Environmental > Aquatic > Freshwater > Lake > Sediment | place: USA: Wyoming | collected... | reverse complement strand
CTTTTTTTTTTTTCTTCGGGTACTCTCGAGGTTTTTTTGAGGTCTCGAGTTTTTTTATCTCGGCCTTCTTCTTCTTTCTCTCTCTTCTTTCTCTCTCTCTTTTCTCTCTGTTTCTCTTTCTCTTTTTTCTCGAAACAGAAGAAGAAGAAGAAAGGGGAGAAAAGAAAACTCACTCTCGCCTTCTCTCTCTTTATCAACTTCAAAAAACACAACGGAAAAACAGGCAACGACCGCGTCGTCGTCCAGGACTACAAAAAAGGAACCGCCACCTTCATCGACGGGCCCAACGCGACGCACCCGCTTGGCAGCTGCGACGTCGTCAAGTTCGACGAGCTCCCCGGGGGCGCGGACGCGGCTACTTCGTTCGGGGGAGGAGGAGGAGGAGCAGGTGCCGGCGGCGAGAAGACCAAAGCGAAGGACAGCGCCAACGCGGCCGCCGACGGCAGCGCCCCCGTCGCCGCGGGCTTCTCTTCTCCTTCTTCCTCTTCCTCCTCGAAACCCAAACGAGAGGACGCCTTCCTCCCCACGGCGGCCGCCCTGGCCTTCGCCCCGGGCGGCGGTGCCGCCCGGGCCAAGTTCCTCCCGTCGGCCTCGTTCGACGTGCGCGGCATCCCCGTAGAGACCTGGGCGCGCCGCGTCGAGGAGAAAGCCTCGAACTCGTCGTTCGACCTGCTCTACTTCTTCCCGGTCAACGCGTGGCTGGCCTCGGGCGAGGACTACCACCGCCTGCTCAAGGCCATCGTGGTCAACGGCACGCAGAACGGGCAGCGGGTCTACCAGGAGTTCCACTTTGTCGACTTCAGGCCGTACGGCGGCCGCGGGGGCGGCGGCGCCAACGGCACTGGGATCCCAGCCGAGGCGTTCGACCCTTGCGAGATCGCCCCCGGCGGGGCCGGGTGCGGCTGCGAGAAGAGGAAGAAGAGCGCGGGGGGCGACAACGACGGGAGCAAGAGCAAGGGCGCGAAGGCGGCGGCGGACTTTGCGGCGTTCCCAGCCGGCGCAAGCGGCGGGGTCCCTTCTCCTCCTCGAGACTTTTCTGAACGGCAGCAAACGATGGGCTTCCTCCCGTCGCAGGTGGGGAGCTACGTCTTCTTCCTGTTCCTGGGACTGGTCGCGGGCCTGCTGGGCGCGTTCGGCGTCCCGGCGCTCCACAGCTGCTGCTGCGCGAGGAGGAGGAGGAGCTTTGGGCGGTTTGAAGAGGGCAACGGGGGAGCTGCTCCGACCTCGGCCGTCACCTCTGCCGCTTGAGCTCTTTTATCTTTTTTTGACTTTTCTGCATTCTTCGCTTTTCTGTCTCCGACAACAGCAGCAACACCTGCCCTAGTGCGCTAGTGCGCCGATTGTTCTTCTGCTTCTTTTGCTTTTCATGGCGAAAAAAGTGTGCTCGAGGCGTTTTTTTGTGTATTAACCCCAGGAATAAAAAAACGAGGGAGTAATTTTACACTCTCTCCCTTTTTCGCTTCTTCTTCTGCTTCTTCTGCACTCTCTCAAATCCCATCACTCACCACTTTCCGCTCCCTATTTTTTTTTATCTCATCGCTTTTTGTGGATTACACGAGTGCATATAAGGATCGAAAGACAAGGGAAGGAAGAACGAGAAGGGAAAATGGGGCACGCAAAAAAATGCGACCTCTTCCTCCTTTTTCTCCAACCCCCAGGCACTTTGTTCACCTTGGTTATTGTCCGTCTCAAGTCGATGATTGTTGGTCTCTCTCTCTCTCTCTCCCTCTCACGTAGAGAGCGGCCGCGGGAAGGAGTCAAAAGTGGTTGAGGCCTTTGCTTCCCTCTAGCTCCACACTCTCCACTAAGTTTTTTCATTTTTTTGGTTTTTTATAAGGAAAAAAAAAAAGGTAGAAACGAAACAAGTTATTCCATTTCACCTCTAGGGAAGATGATCGTCACGAACGCGAAAAAGCGACGTTTACTTCTTCTTGGGGGCGGCCTTCTTAGCGGCGGGCTTCTTGGCCGCCTTCTTGGCGGGCGCCTTCTTGGCGGCCGGCTTCTTGGCGGCGGGCTTTTTGGCGGCCGGCTCTGTTTTTTTTTAGAGGACGAGGAGGAGGAGAGGAGAGGAGAGGAGGAGAGGAGAGGAGAGAAAGAGGAGAAGGAGAAGGAGAAGGAGAAGGAGAAGAGAAGGAGAAGGAGAAGGAGAAGGAGGAGAGGGGAGGAGAGAGAGCGAGAAATGAGCGAAAGAGAGGGGGAGGATGCGACGGCGCGAGAGGTGGGCAGGCGCGGGAGGCAGGAAGCAGACCGGTTGCGGGCAACAACAGCGAGCGAGAGCGAGAGCGAGAGTGGAGGGAGAGCGCAGGGAGAAGAAAGAGAACGAGGAGAGAGAACGAGAGAGAACGAGCAGTGCGCCCCCTCTCCCTCTCGCTCTCTTTTCTCTCGCGGCTCGCCCCTGCCATCGCGGGAGGGCCCAAACTCGCTGCTTTAGGTCGGAGGGGGATCGGAAAGAATGGAAAGGCGAGGCAGCTTCCGAAAGGGACAGGCAGGCAGAGAGGAGGGGGAGGGGTCTCGCAGAGCGTGACGAGCAGAGCGAGGGAGCATTCGAAGGAGGAACAAAAAAAATAACAACGAAATCTCCCCGTCCCAAACTTACTCTTCGCGGCCGGCTTCTTCGCCGCCGGCTTCTTCGGGGCGGCGGCCTTCTTCACGGCGGTCTTCTTGACGGCGGGCTTCTTGGCCTAGGGACGGGAGAGGGGGGGCGGAAGAGGAAGAGAAAGGATGGTCAGCATTTGATTTTGCTCGAGCGAAAGAAGGAAAAAACGGCGAGCACGATGGATTTCGTTCGAAAACGCCGCGCGCGCTCCGAGTCGCTCCCGCCGATTTATTTTAACGCCACCCCTCGCGGATTGTAGATCGATGGCCATAGAGCCATCGGGGAGAAAACGGGGGCAAGTGGAGGCAGGGCGAGCCTACGCTATACGGTCAACGGGGCGACCTGAGGCACAGACCCCGCAACGTCTCCAAACATCGGGCGGCGCGTTTTGCGTCTGTTGAAGAAGACCGTTTTTTCCGCGGCCGGATTCGAGGCGCAAACGCCGGTCTTTTTGTGCCTCCCCTGCGCGAGCAGCGAGTAGGCATTGCAATTCATCGCAGCGAGTCAAGCATGGACACGAAGAGCAAGAAATGGGGGCGCGCAAGGCGCCGCAACATCACATTCGAACGCCGCTGCATCTCCGCTTCGTGCGCGACGGACGAAACTCCTCGAAAAGATGAAACTCTGCCCAATTCCCTGCCCCCGCGCGCACGCTTAAACGCCCGCGCCCTTGCCCCTGGCTCACCTTGACGACCTTCTTGACGACGGCTTTCTTGGCGACGGCCATTGTGAGTGAGTTTTAGGAGGTGTTGAGGAGGTGGAGGAGGAGGAGGAGGAGTGAAGAGGCGGAGAAAGAAACTTGTGAGAGCAGCGACAGAATTGAATCTCTCTTTTTTTTTTTGCTGACCCCGTTTTTTTTTCTCGCGCTTTCTTCCTCTCCTCGACGGACGACTTCGCGCAGGCCGCTGCCGCCCCTAGCGACGAAGAATTCCTCCCGCCACCACACCTGGAGACTCGAGCTGCAGTGTTCTCGCGTTCTAGGGGCGGAAAAAGGCTGAGATCGAATGCAAAGGTCGAAGAGGAGACCCGAAGAGGGGAACGTTTTTTGGAGTTTGAGGGGGAGGGGAGAGAGAGCGGCGGTTTGCTGTCGCTCTTTGTTCCCCCTCTTCTTCTTCTTCTTTTTTTTTTTTGGAAAAAAAATGACGTCGAACCCAGCCCAAAAAACTCAGCCCCGAACGCCGAAAATCCAACTACATCGTCAAAAGTGACCACGTCCGTCACTCTGAGCCCTTTCGTATGCTTTTCCTACGAGGTGATAAAAAAACCGGGGCGCAAAACGACCTTGCAAAGCTTCAGATCGGACGAAAAGTTTTCGTCACTTTTGCGTTGGCCTCGAGCGAGCCCTCCGCCGCCGCCGGGCGACGCGGAGAGGGCTCTCGGCCAGGAGGCGCACCAGAGGCCCTTGCCGGCATTCAAAGCCTCTCAAACTCCGCGAGCAGTTCTTTAACGTCTTAACTTGCACGCCGCAGGGTAATTAATCAAAAAAAATGCTGCATCTGCAAAACCCGGGCGAGAGAAAGGAGATTTTTTGCCGTGCAAAGTTGACAGTTGGTCCTCCGACGTCGCCGCTGAAGCCTCGACTCCCCACCTCCGACTCGACCTCTGAGCCCGCATTTCTCCGGATTTTAGTACCAAAAGCTCCCCTGTCTTCTCATGTTCCCGAGAGCATACGAGTCCCTGCTGCATCTCCGGGGAAGGAAAGGGATGCCTTCTAGTGTAAATTGACGCAGTCCAAGGAAAGGGAGCTCGAGACCTCGAAAGAGCGAAAACGACGCCGCGCCCCCCTCGTCGCCCTCTCGTCGCTTGTCGCTCCCCTGCTCCACGGCCCTTGGAGCCTCCAAAGGACCCCTTGCCTGTTAAGAGTTGGAACTTTTTTGCCCTCGAGCGGAGCCTGCGAGTCAGTGGCCACCTTGGGGTGCCTTTCTGATGGGGATTGAGCCGCTTAGGAAGGACTCGGGGTCGCGTTTTCTTTTCATTTTTTGAGTGTCGGCCGGCCGCGAGAGACTCGAGGACGGAGGCGGCGACGGAAGACGCGCAAAAGAGAGAAAAATCGACCACCGCCAGGGGGCTCTTAGGCTAATCGCCCGCGCAATTCCAGTCTTCAACCCCGGCTCTCTGCTTTCTTACGCTGCCCCCGCTGCGCCCCTCGCGGGGGAAGAAGATCAAACGAGAGCGGGAGGAGGCTCTGACTGCCGAGCCCTCTCTCCCTCTGCCTTTTTCAAGCAAAATTTTCTTCGACGCTGCCATGTCCACAACGGCTTTTTTTTATTTCCTCCCTCTCCCAGCGATTCCCTTTGCTTCTCGCTGCAGCTCTCGGTCGCCTTTTCTTTCACTCCCCAGGTGAGTGTTTGGCTGCGGATACCTATCTCGGACGTCTCGCGGTCACGAAAGGGTCGAGCGCGCGCCGTCAGAGGCCCCCCTGGCCGGACGAGTCGATGCGTCGACTTCCGATGCATCAACGTCGATTTTGCTTTTTATCGCGGGGCGCCTCTTCCGTCGAATCCTGAGCTGCTTGTGCCTCGAGTGCTCTTCTCCGACACAGTAGAGCCGGGAAGAAAGATCTCTGAAGTCTCAGCCGAGAGGAATGGCAATAAGACGCACTGGAAAGAGCCTGGCGGCGGAGCAGATTCTCGAGACCCGAGGCCCTCTCCGTCGTCGGGCCGCCGAGATTGGAAGAGGAGAGAGCAGGTGCCTCCTCTCCCAACTTGAAAAGAAACCTCAAACTCGACTTTTTCCCGCCCGTTCGCGCCAGCCCTCGACCGCGATCTCGCATCCGACCTTACCGGAGCTACCAGTCCGGTGTCTGCTCGCTGCGTTCCGAAAAAAAGGGCGAAAGAAGGCCGCAGAAAGGGACGAAAAACGCGGGACCTTGGTGCTCCAAAGTTTTGAAACTCGGGTCGTTGAGCCATGGTCGAGGCCGAGGCGGGAGAGTGAGGGAGGGGAGAGAGGGAGGAAGAGAGCCGGGCCGTCGCTCTCTCCGCGGTCGCCGCCGCCGCCGCTAGAGCCGCTGGAGCATCGTTATACAGGGCGTCACGCCTCGGCCCTGTGCGCGAGGTCGCCGGCGGCGTCGACCTCCTCGGTCGAGGGAGGCGGCGGGACTTCGAGAGAGAGAGAGAGAGAGAGAGAGAGGAAGAGAGAGAGCAGAAGCGAGAGAAGCAACAGCAGCAGAAGCAACAGCAGCAGCGCCGGCATCCCTCCTCTCCTGCTCTCTGTCCCTCTGTCTCTTCCATCTTCACGTCCTACTCTCTCACGCCTCCGCCGTTACTCCCTGGGAACGGAAAAAATAAAAAAACGGAAACCAACAGCTCCCCTGAAGCCGCGAGGAGGTTGAAAAAAATCAAGGCGGAGAAAACGTCCTGGGCCCATGTTCACTCTTGCTTCATCGTCGAGCGCCACTGCTCTCGCCTCTTCCTCGAGCCGACTCCGCTCTTCTTCCCCGTCGTCGTCGTCGTCGTCGTCGTCGTCCTCGAGCAGCAACACCATGATGATCCGCTCGCTGGTGCGCCGCTCGTCGCCCAAGCTGCTCAAGGTAAGAGGAGATAAAAGGGGAGGAAGAGAGAAACGAATTCTCTTTCACCTCGCCTGACGTTGGAGGTCAAGGCCGACCGACCGAAGGCGGTGCCTTTTTGTTTTGCTCCTTTCCATCGCCGCTGCTGCCCTTCTGGCTCAAATGCGATCCCCTCCACTGTGGCATCGTCACTCTCGGAAAGGTCCGCGCCGTACCTGAGGAGAGGAAGCGAAGATACACCCGGCAAGTGCCCGGTTGGCGCCGCGGCGATGTCGCTCGTCGCTTCTCGCTCGACCGTTCGGCGCCACGATGCCTTTCCAATCTCTCCCACGACGTTTTTTTTTTCGATCTCGTCGCTTCCCCCTTCGTGCTCACTCTCTCTCTCTCTTGCGCGCGTGACGCCTCGAAATTCCGGACGACACAGGTCGCTAATGCCCGCCCCATGGTGACGTCGGTGAGTTTCGTTCGGGACAAGAGAGAAACAGAAAGGGGAAGAAAACATGGGGAAGATAGACCGAGAGAGTCGAAGGAGGAGCAAGCTCTCCGAGGGAAAAAAGCCGCTTTCGACTCGCGCCCGAAACCTCTCTCTCTCTCCCCTCTCTTCCGCTGCTGCTGCTGCTGCTCTCCGCCTGCTTGCCCGGCAAGCAGCAGCCCGCTGAGATGCGTCTCGGCCCCGAGCGCTCACGCTCCCGCTCACCCCCCTCTCCCTCGAAAAACGATAAACGAACGAAACCCTCCCTCCCCCGCCGCAGCACGCCTCGCTCGCCGCCGAGCCCGCCGCCGAGACTGGCCACTCGGCCGGTACCAACGCCGACGCCTACGCGCGCCTCGCGGCCAACCCGGCGACCAAGCACGTGACCTGGCCGCGCTTCCTCAACGCGCCCCTCTCGGAGGTTGACCCGGTGCTCGTCGACATCATCGAGCACGAGAAGAACCGGCAGTGGAAGGGCCTCGAGCTGATCCCGTCGGAGAACTTCGTGTCGAGCTCGGTGATGGAGGCGGTCGGGTCGGTCATGACGAACAAGTACTCCGAGGGCTACCCCGGTGAGAGCCTTTTGTTGGGGGGGGGGTCTCTTTTCGCGTGCTCTGCCCTCCCTCAAGGTTCAAAAAGGGGTCTCTTTGGATGGGTGGGTGGGTGGGGGGGGGGGGGCGGGGGAAGCGAGAGAAAGCTTCTTCGCCCCGCTGTCGCTCCGGCTCCAAGGGCAAGGGCGACGGAAAAAACTCACTTCCTCTCTTTGTCCCCTCACCTTGCTCTCTCTTTCACTCGCTCAGGCGCCCGCTACTACGGCGGCAACGAGTTCATCGACCAGGCCGAGACCCTCTGCCAGCAGCGTGCGCTGGCGGCCTTCGGCCTCGACCCGGAGAAGTGGGGCGTCAACGTGCAGTCGCTGTCGGGCTCGCCGGCTAACTTCCAGGTGAGTCGGAGAGGGGAAGAGTTTTTTTTCTCTTTTTCCGCTCTTTTGACCCCGACCTTGCTCTCGAGAGAGAGAGAGAGCAAGGTCGGAAAAACGCGCGCGCGCGATTTCTTTTTTCTCGCTCAACCTCTCTCCCCCCCCTGCTCTTCCTCTTCTTCTTTCGCTCTTCGTCCGCCCTCCCCCTCAACCAGGTCTACACCGCCCTGCTCAACCCGCACGACCGCATCATGGGCCTCGACCTCCCCCACGGCGGCCACCTCTCGCACGGCTACCAGACCGACACCAAGCGCATCTCGGCGACGTCGATCTTCTTCGAGACGATGCCCTACCGCCTCGACGAGAGCACGGGCCTGATCGACTACGGCAAGCTCGAGGAGACGGCCAGCTTGTTCAGGCCCAAGTGCATCGTGGCCGGGGCGTCGGCGTACACGAGGCACTACGACTACCCTCGCATGCGGCAGATCGCCGACAGGCACGGCGCGTGGTGAGTTCATTTTTCTTTCACTTTTTCTGCCCCTTTTTTCTCTTTTATACCAGCCTGCTCCTCCCTCTCTCTCTCTCTCTCTTTCTCTCTCTCTCTTTCTCTCTTTTTCTCTCTCTCTCTTTCTCCCTCTCTCTTTCTCTCTTTTTCTCTCTCTCTCTTTCTCTCTCTTTCTCTCTCTTTCTCTCTTTTTCTCTCCGTGCCCTCTCCCTGATCTCTCTCCCTGCTCACCGCCGAGTAAAAACCTCTCAAAAAAACCAAAAAAACAACTCAAGGCTCCTGGCCGACATGGCGCACATCTCCGGGCTCGTCGCCGCCGGCCTCGTCCCTTCGCCGTTCGAGCACGCCGACGTCGTCACGACGACGACGCACAAGTCGCTGCGCGGCCCCCGCGGGGCGATGATCTTCTTCCGCAAGGGTGCGTTTTCGAGTTCGGAGTGGGAGAGAGAAAGAGAGAGGGAGAGAGAAGAGCTTGGAACAGAGGAGCTCTAATACCTCACCCTTCCCCCCCCCCCTCCCCTCCTCTCTGTTTCTCCGACCAACCAAACGCAAAAACCAGGCATCCGCTCCGTCGACAAGAAGGGCAAGGAGATCCCCTACGACATCGAGAACAAGATCAACTTTTCGGTGTTCCCCGGGCTCCAGGGCGGGCCGCACAACCACACCATCGCGGGCCTGGCGTGCGCGCTGCACCAGGCCAAGGGGGCCGAGTTCATCGCGTATCAGAGGCAGGTGCTCGCCAACTCCAAGGCCCTCGCCGACGGTAAGAGAGCGAGCGTCGGGAGAAAGGAGAGTGAGAAGGTGGAGGACGGGAAGGGACAAAGAGGAAGAAGGGAAAACTCACTGTCTCGAAACCCAAAAAAACAAAAAAACGGGGTGAAAAAACTCGACAGGCCTCCAGAAGCGCGGCCACACGCTCGTCTCCGGCGGCACCGACAACCACATCGTGCTCGCCGACCTGCGCCCGGCCGGCGTCGACGGCTCGCGCGTCGAGCGCGTGTTGGTGCGTCCTTTGCCGTTTTCTTTTTTGGGGGGGAAATTGGAGAGAGTTCGCGAGTCGCCGTCGCTCGAGGCGGGGAAGCGGAGGCTGCCGGCGGGGAAGCGGAGGCTGCTGGCGGGGAAGCGGGAAGCGGAGGCTGCTGGCGGGGAAGCCGGAAGCGGAGGCTGCCGGCGTGGCGAGCTCGACGAGGTCGGCCAGCGCCCTGTCCGCTTGAAGCACATCGCGCATGCGCAGCCGCGTGCCGCCCACCGCAGCTCGAAGGAGAAGAAAGACAACTCCCTCCTCCCCTCCTCGCCGCCGCCCCTGCCGAGGAGCTCCTTGAAGGGGGTGGGTACAAACCAGAAAAAACTCATCTTTTTTTCCATTTCGAAAACCGAAAAAAAAAACGTAGGAGCTCGCCCACATCGCCGCCAACAAGAACACCGTCCCCGGCGACGTCTCGGCCCTCGTTCCGGGAGGCCTCCGCATGGGCTCCCCCGCCCTGACTTCGCGCGGCTTCGTCGAGGCCGACTTCGACAAGGTCGCCGAGTTTGTCGACCGCGGCTGCAAGATCACCGCCGACATCAAGAAGTCGGGGAAGGCGGGCACCAAGCTCAAGGAGTTCCGCGAGTACGTCGACGCGAGCCCGCCCGCCGCGATCGCCGAGCTGGCCTCGGAGGTGGAGGAGTTTGCGAAGCAGTGGCCGACGATCGGGTTCGAGAAGAGCGGGATGAGGTACCAGGAGTAGATGAAGAAGAGAGTGAGTTTTTCTTATATCTCGAGTTTTTGAGTGTTTTTGGAGAGAGAGAGAGAGAAAGAGAGAGGAAAAAAAAAGGGGGAAAAGTGAAAGCCAAAAAACAGAAAAGCGAGTGATTTTTCCTTTGATTTACTTTGTGTTGTCCCTTGTCTCTTCGTTCTCCCCTCCGCGCGCTTTTGAGACAGGAAGACAGAAAGAGATCTGTAGTCGTTCCCCTCTCGTCTTCGAGTTGTTATTTTTGCCTTCTTTCGGTCTCTTTTCGCTTGTTCCTTCCCGCGCTCTCGCGACGAGCTCCTCTCCCCTTCCCTCTCTCTCCCCCCCTCTCTCTCTCTCTCTCCCTCCCTCTCTCTCTCTCTCTCTCTCTTCTCTCTCCCTCTCTCTCTCTCTCTGAATTCCTCCTTCCTTCCTACGTGGCCTTGTCCTGGAGGAGCTTGTCGACGTCGGAGAGGTGCTGCCTCACCTTGTCGAGCTCGGCAGAGGCCTTGCGGCTGTTTTCGAGTTTCCAATTTTTATTTTTGGGGGGGAGGGGAAGAGGGAAGTGAGAAAAAGGAAAGGAAACCCGAAAGGACCCGATTTCGCCTCTCCTTCTCTCTCTCTCCCCCTCTCTCTCTCTTTCCCCTCTGTTTTACCGAAACGTGGCCAGCTGCCTCTCGGTCTCCCGAGCCTCCTGGTCGAGCCCCGGCAGCGACGCCTGCAGCCGCAGCGCGTCCTTGGTCGCGACGCTCAACTCACGCTCGAGCCCGTCGCACGCCTCGAGCGCCAATGCCGCCTTCTGGTCGAGCGAGCAGGCCTGCTCGTCGGCATCCTTGATCTCTGTTTTGTTTTTTTCGGAGTTTTTGTTGGAAGGTTTTTTAGTGTTCTCATGCTTTATTGTTTTTTTGAGAGGAGGGGAAAAGCGCGGGATCGGAATGGAGAGAGGAGGAAAAAAGAAAGAAGTGCGAGGATTTTCCCAGTACGAAGTGCTCAACCCTTTAGACAAATCCCAGCAACCCTTGCCACCAACTGCGATACACACTCTCGAACGAACACCTCAAAACTCCTTTTCCTTTCTTCCTCTCGTCTCTTTACCTTGCTGCACCTTGGCCAGGCGCTCGAGGTCGGCCCTGTGCCCTGCCTGCTCCGAGTGGAGCTCGAGGAGCTTGGCCGCGGCGTCGGCTTCGTCGGCTGGTGTTTTCATTTTCGAAAGGGAAAAAAGGAGAGAGCGTTAGGGTTTTTTCCTGTCGCGCGGCGAAAAAGGAAAAAAAGAGGGGGGGGCGAGTTTTTGGAGGTTTCTGCTTGCCCTGAGCGCCTCTCTGCTCGCGTTTGATAATCTCGAGGTATGAATCTAGTCCGGTGAGGCGGTCGGGGGTCGAGCGAGGCGGGGAAAAGGAGCGCGCAGAGCGGAAAAGTGAGCTCTTTTTTCGACCGCCGCCGCCGCCGCCTTCTCTTCTTCTCTCCTCTTCTTCTCCTCTCTCTCTCTCTCCCGCGCACCTGAGATCTGCTCCCGGACCTCGCGCCACTTGGCGAGCATTTCGACATCCTCTCCGCGAGCTTCGGGGGCCGACATTGTGCGTTTTCGGGTTTGAAAAAGGAGGGAAAGCGAAGAGCAGTCTCCCTCTCGTTCTTTGTCGTCGGGCGTTTCGAGGGAGAGGCGAGACAAAAAGTGATTGAGAGAGAGTTCTTCTTCTTCTTCTTTTTCTTCGTTTTGTTTTTTTTCCCGTCGAGAGAGCGAAAAGCAGAAATCGCTCTTCAACCCGTCGTCGTCCTCCCCGTCCCCTCCCTCACATCCACACGAGCTCTCGAAAGAGAGAGAGAAGCAGAACAGAATTTGAGTTTTGTTCGGTCGCTTCTTCGACCCCACCACTTTTCTTATTACACTTGAACTTCGAAGAAAAAACAAGAAAAAACAAGGACTAAAAAAGCAAGAAGAGAGACGCATTATCGTTTATAAACCCAGCCTCCCTTCCTTCCCTCGACGGAAAGAATGGGAGCCGGCGGGCGGGTGGTTCTAATTTGAATCGGTCACGCTACGGGAGGGCATATGTTCGTTTTTGCTTTTGTTTTTGGTTTCGGTCGCTGTTGTCGTCGAGCTCGTCGTTGTCGTCCGTTTCCCCCTCTCATCGCTCTCCCGCCCTTCGTCTCTCTCCTCTCTCTCCCTCTCTTCACTCCTCAGCTCTCACCCGACGGGCAGAACCACCCTCGACGCCGGGGGGCTGCTCACCCTGCGGTGCTTCTTCGCGCCCCCGCCGCCGCTTTCTCCGCCGCTCGAGCTGCTCCCGTTCTCCTTCGTCTCCTCCTCGTCGTCGCCGCCGCCGCCGTCGCTCGCGGCGGTCAGCGCCGAGGAGGAGGAAGAGGCCGTCCCGGGCCGCGTCTTCGGGAGCTCGGCCGGAGGCGCGCGGCCCTCCCCCGCGGGGAGCACCCTGGTCGCGGTCGCGGCGATGGCAGCGCCATCGCCGTTGGCCCCCCCTCCGTCGCCCGAGATGCTCCTGGCGAGGAGGGCGCGCGCTCCTCCTCCCCCTCCTCCTCCGATGGCCCTCCCGCCCCCTCCTCCTCCGCGCCTGCCGTTCCCGCCCTCGAACACGCCCACGGCCCCCGCGGGGGGCGTCTCCCCGGCGGGCGACGAGAGGCGGAGGACGCCATTGCTTCGGTTGCCGCCGCCGTTGTCTGTCTCGCCGTGGCCGTCGGCGCCGGCGCCTCGGCCTCCTCCCCCGCCTCCTCCCGAGGGGGAGCAGCCCCTCTCCGCTGCCGCGGCGGCCGCGGCGAGCGCGTCAGCGACCACGGCCTTGAAGAACTCGTCGTCCGCGGTGAGCTGGATCGGCTCCGAGGCGGCGGACGACGGAGAGGAGGGAGAGGGCTGCCCTCCTTCCGCTTCTTCCTCTTCCTCCCTGAGCCTCTTCTCGGCCGCCGTCGTCGTCGCCGTCGTCTTCGCCGTCGTCGTCGCCGTCGTCGTCGCCGTCGTTGCAGAGGCCTGGAGCAGAGCTCGGAGCGGCGGCGGCGCCAGAGGAAGCGAGGCAGCAGCAGCGGCAGCAGCGGGAGCGGCGCGGGAAGAAGGAGCGGGCGCGACTCCGTCGTTATACCCGGTCCCTCCTCCGGCGGCGACGGCTCCCAGGGCCGCCCTCGCGACCGCGCCCGTCGCGTAGAGCCCGCCGACGCAGAGCGCGGCGCCGCCGGCCGCCGCGGCCGCGCACCCGAGCAGCAGCGACAGCAGCGCCAGCGAGCTCGCGGCCACGAGCCCCGCCCCGGCGAGCGCAACCAGGCCCGCGTACACCGCCAGCGCCCCCGCGCTGGCGCCGAACGCCAGCAGCGCCGACGAGGCCGCCGCCGACGTTAGCGCCGCCGCCGCGAGCGCGACCCACCCCAGCAACGTCCTCGGCCGCAGGCCCCTCCAGTGGCGCGCGGCCCAGGCGCGGTCCTTGGGGACGTTGGTGCGGAGGTCGCAGAATGCCTGGAAGACGGCGTCGCGGGTGTGCTCCGGGACGAGGGCGCGGGTCGGGCCTGCGGCGAACGAGAGAAACGG
>Ga0315291_10007744_pt1 | contig 13233 bp, 8 predicted proteins | sample YL17G12_20_MG_FD_203070 | JGI IMG/M metagenome (GOLD analysis project Ga0315291, IMG submission 203070) | Sediment microbial communities from Yellowstone Lake, YNP, Wyoming, USA - YL17G12_20 | ecosystem: Environmental > Aquatic > Freshwater > Lake > Sediment | place: USA: Wyoming | collected... | reverse complement strand
GCGCGAGCCGCGCCGCTTGAATTCCAGATACCGGGAAGACCGTACAAGAGTGTTTAGCGACAATATTCGCCTGATGCACCGCGCATTATATCACCAAAGTATCGCTAACACAAGCGGAAACGCCTGTCACACATATCTACCACCTGGGGATCGGCGAATATCTGTAGGCCCTCACTGTTGGACCGCTCGTAGCTCCCTCAACCATCGTCTGCAAGCCATCAAGAAGCAAGAGGGCCAGCGCTTGACCAGCCCCTCGCTTCGTCTCCATGAAGTCCTAGAAGCACGCACGCTGTGTTGTCGAGTTATTTATAGTTAGTATCATCTTCCGCGTGGCCACGAAGTCGCCGGCCTCGAGACGGTAGAGGTAGACGCCCAAGGGCACCTCCGACAAGAGATACCCTCAGGCCAGATTTGCACGGAGCCTACTCAGCGGAATAGAGGATCCTCAGTCTTGGCACCTGCTGCGAGTTGTCAGTCGAAAAAGTCCCTATGAAAGGCCCTGAGACCTTAACGACGATACCAAAATTCTTTGAAGGCTCCTTCAGCCACTCCCTGGCAAACTCCGTAACATCAAGCTCTAGTATCTTGCCGCTTCCAGCCTCACTTATCCCGTAAGCTGAAAGTCTGCGATCCCAATCGCCACCAGGATTGTCCCAAGGGCCATTCCAGCTCACAGTCTTCGCATCCCAGGGCTTCGTGAGAGTAAACCCCTGGAACGAGACTCCTCCTTCATCTCCAGCACAGTCAGCCTCAAAGGATACACAGGCAAAATCAATCGACTTTCCCTCCAGAGTGTCAGGAAGCACAAAGCTCACGAGAAGCCTCAGATCCCCAGACTCCTCCGACGGTTTTATCACGGCTACCTGTGTGGCATCAACCTCAAGACTCAGTGACCAACCACTCCCGGCCCAGAACCCCAGAAACAAAAACACCAAGGCAATTATGTATTTCCTCTTCATGACCCTGCTCTCCTTCCATCACCGAAGCTACCTTAGAATCACAAGCTTCTTCGCCTGCCTGAAATCCCCTATCACAACCTCGTAGAAATACACACCTGAAGCTACACCTTCCCCTCGCTCATCCTTACCATCCCAGATTACAGAGAAGCGCCCCGGAGACCTAAGCTCGTTCACCAGCATCCTCACTAGTCTCCCCGAAATGTCATATACGGCAACCCTCACTCGTGCACCAGGCTCACTTACACCATACTCTATAGTCGTCCGAGGATTGAAGGGATTGGGATAGCTCTGCAGAGCATATGGCGACAGGGGCACTGGAGAAACCACTGGTAAGAGCGGGAGCGAATAGGAAGTCCCTGGATCCAGTGTGTCATAGGGCACGTAATCAACGTCCCCATAGAACTTCTTGGAGCTCGGGTTATTGGTTCCCCACCAGTTGTATTCCGCAGAAAGCGGATCCTGTGCAAGATTGGCAACGTAATAGCTAAAGCTCTGGCTCGTGTAGATACGGTTGGAGCCGGAGTCAGGGGCAGCACCGAGGTCGGGGATGGAATAATCCACAGCACTCACCGCCGTTCCCTGGAAGCTCTCTATGGTCGTGTAGCGAACAGTCGCGCCAGCGTCTCCTGAAAACTGTAAGCCGTTACCTGTTGTGTTCTTGATCCAGTTGTGAGCGATCTGGGGACTTGAGTTTCCGGTGCACTTTATCCCGTATTTGGGACCGTCTATCTTGTTATATTCGATGACCGGGGCTGCGTAGTCGCTTGTCTCAATCCCGTAGCGTGTGCCACCGGCTGAAGACGTTATGTAATTGTGGCTCACTGTGCCGGATGAGGTCGAGGTGAGCTCGATGCCTCTGGTGCCTGTACTGCCAAGATCCACGGTCTCATTGCTAATGTTCACGGTTGAGCCACTCACCAGTATCCCGTCGTTATGAAACCCAGAAAGATTGTTATGTGAGCTATTGAGGCTTCCCCCGCTGGCACTGATGCCCGTGTACACTTCGCTTATCGTGTTGTGCGTCACAGTGACAGAGCTATCCGCGCTGAGGAGTATGCCAGTCGTGATTGTGCCCTTTCCCAGGATGCTGTCACTGTCCAAGATGCCACTCGAGTTACTGAGGTAGATTCCATGAAGGAAACCGGACGTATCCTCTATTGCACAGTTCTTCACTGTCACAGTCGCGTTGGAGGCGTAAATCGCGGTTCCAGACCCTTCCAACTTCGAGAACTCGCAGTGATTGACACTCATACTGTCAGACACAAGCGATGTATCGCCCTCACACCTGACAGGATACCTGGCATATTCGAACTTGCAGTAAGAAGGCTTGAAAGGTGAACTCCACGACGTTTGTCTTACTCCGTACCAGTCACCCTCAGCAGGAGAACTAGATCCAGAGGTGAACAAGATGGGTTCCGTAGCAGAGCCTTCGGCCACAAGAGTAGCGGTTGCACCTGGCTGAGGGGTGATTCCCTGGATTATGAGTTCGCAACCGGTCGCATCCTTACCGCCTGCGCAAATATCACCAGGGTAAAACTCTACCCTCGTCCCGGGCTCTATTGTGAGCGCGTTGGTGCTCCCAACTCTTACATCACCGTTGACGTGGATAGAGTCAAACCACGCCACGTTCCAAGGAATGGCCCCGCTCTTCCAGTGCTTTTCAACGGTGTAGCCGTATTTGTAGTTCCATAGGAGCGACCCATCAATATCCTCTGGGGTCCCGCCTTCATACATCCAGGAGTTCCACACTAGCCCCACTATGATGACAGCGGCTTTAACGCTTCCCCCAAAGTCACAGACAGTCACGTTTGCCTTGGCGCTATCCGGGTTAATGTCGATGTTGCGAATATCAATCAGATTATCGGCCGTGCGGAATATGGAGTCTGGTGATGAATACATCAGCAAAGTCACCTGAATCGTCCTGCCGTCCGGTGCCAAATTGGGAGGGGGATTGAGCCAGCCTCCCCTCTGGCCGCGAATCTTTACCTTTAGATCATACGGACCGCCCGTGCCAAGGTCATCAGATTTGAAGAGGATGTAGTCTGCTCCCCATGTTAGCAAATCAATAGGATCTGCTTTCTGTGCAACTGTCAAAGGGACTCCTCCGCAATCATTACAGTCCTCCTTGGCGCTATCCTCGGCACATATATACGAATCGATCCATGTGAATTTGTCGACGTCTGATTGCCCAGCCACATGCTCGTGGGGCAGCGCGCGGGAATTCGCCGCACAACAGCTTGTGTCAACGTCTCTGAAGAGACCGATGTCATAATATGGACTGAGCCCACGCTTAAAACCAAGCGTGATCCGGTCTCCCCACTCGGGAAAAAGCGTGCTGTCATTTACGCACAACGATATTGACCAGTCCCTGAAGAGACTCTCTAACTTGGCTATACCATCGGTTCCCACCAGCATTGTGTCCCAGGGAGAGTTCTCGAGTTCCTTTGCCAGAGCATACAATCCGGGCCGGGTCAGACCCTCGCTTTCATATTGAGTCCAAGTAGAGTTCCACTTGTAAAGAAGGTCGTCAGTGTAATCAGATTCGTTTGGGTTGAACTGATGAAACAAATAGGCTGCGAAAAGCCTCCACATCCAGAACGGGTGATACCGATACCTATCGGACGTAGCGTTCGCCCCAATAAGGCCTGCGTCACAAGCCACATCGTATATTGGTTCGAAGAATCCGCTTCCAGTTGCTACACCAGACAGGTATTCGGCCGCACTGGAGAGCATCTCATTGGGCCACCCCGTGTCGCTCGGCCACCCCGTGTTGGATTGATAGCACAAATGCTGAAACTCGTGGTCAAACCTGACATTGCAGGCGCCACCGGATTTGTACCAATCGGGATTTTCAGCATCCAGCCCATTGGGTCCATCGTAATCTTGGAGGCTGTTCCTGTGATACGTAGCTGCATAACTCAGGCTGTCCTCACCAAAATCCCAAAATGTCGACGGGCAGACACCAGCAAATCCGTACGAACTCTCCTCGGGCCCGTAGTTGTAAGCGGCAAGATAGAGATCCACGTGGTTCTGTTGACTGTCGGGATAGTCAAGATGGAAAAGAAGATTCTGCTGACTGCCCCAGGCAGGGTCACCGTACAGATGCTCTGCCTGCGAAAAGTAGTTGTAGACGAGTGCAAAATCGTGATAGGGCAAGCCGAATTCATTGTTTTGCATGTAGTCAAGCTCGTCCAGCAGGTTGTCCACTGCCTGTTGAGTGTCTCCCACTACGACCCCAATTCTAGCCAGCACCTTAGGCGAAAGGAGAAGATTGAAGTCCTTCTTGATCCGGGTGTCAGACCAATGGTGATAAGGGGTGAAGTTGATCGTCGTGTCGATGTCTTCACTGGATGAACTGCCTGCTGGAAAAGTGATTCCGGTTCCATGCCCACCATCAGCCATTACACTTTGAGGACCGATGAACAAGACTAAAATAAGGAGAGCCAAGCCGAATTTCAGTGCACCTCGCCCGACCATAGGTAGACACCTCCTGTCAGCGTGACTTGTGAGTTAATACAATCGTTGTGGACCTGTCAGCGCAATAAAACCAACTTATAGACTTGACTTGTTTCACGCCCACCCAGCACAAAACGAGCAAAATATACTCCGGCACTCACCTCCTTCCCTCTCTCATCCCTTCCATCCCACAACACCTCTCCCTCAACTCCACTGCACTTTATCCGCCTCACTAACCTCCCGGATATGTCCAAAACCTCAAACTCTGCATTGCCCTCTGAACCCACATAGTAACCGAGCATAAAACCAACACCTGACGGGTTGGGCCTTACTCCAACAAAACCTACTCTCACTCCTCCCTCACACAACCTCACAAGCACCGGTCCCGCGTCCTCACACTTCACTCCGAATGGAGACACTACCTCTAACCAATAGCGATACCTCCTGCCTGCAACCACGGTGCTGTCCACAAAACTCTCCGCATATGCCAAAGGCTCAACCGTGTGCACTAGCTCCCTGTCTCCCTCCACCTCCGGACCCCCACAAGCACCAGCATCAGCCCTGTACACGTTAAACCTCACCTGACCCCGGCATTCCCAATCTACAACCACTCTCCTTTCCTCCACACTCGTCCTGAAATCCTTTACCCAGGGCTGCAAGATGAAATCATCAGAGTATCGAGCCCAGATATCATCGCCCCTCTCCCACACTACCCACACCCTCCCACCTGCACCCACACTCACGTCCGGCCATTCATCCACTGCCACGAGCTCACTGTCAGGCTCTGTCACTAGCTCCTCTCCCTTCCACCAGCAGCCCGCCCAACGACTAACATACACATCTCCCCTGCTGGCGTTGTTATGGTCCGCCCTCGGCCATACCACTACCGGCCCTCCTCCCACCGTACCACTGATCATGGGACGATAGTCCCACTCACTCGAAACTGCGTGTGGCAGAGGAACAGGGCCACTGAAACTCCAGCCATCGCCTTTCCAAAAAGCGACATCGATATTGTAGGTCTTGTCACCATATACCATCCAAGGTCCTTGGCCGCCGCTAAAACACATCCTGGGCGCTGTTCCCAGTATTGAAAGAATAGGCTCTTTCCAACCTGTATCGTCACGATACATGCAGTGAAGTGTGTCGACATAATTCATCGCTTCCCACGCAACCCAGGGCACGCCGGCACTTGATACGGCTATGTCAGGATACGCATCGTAGATGACCGGATGATCGATTTGCTCAAGTACCGACCAGACGCCCCCCTGACGGCTGCGGAAGAAGAGATCGGTGTCATACGCAGTACCCCTCTTCACATAAGCGCTTATCACCGCCCAGACTAAACTCGTATCCACACACGCCATCTCATACGTCTGACCCTCACCACCCCAGCCACGTCCCGCATAAAGCGTCTCGGGCTCACACCATCCAGTACCAACCCAGCGCGTCGTCAACACGTCCCAGTCAGGTGAGGTCCCTCCACGAGCCCGCTCCCACACAACCCATGGAATGCCATCCCTCCCCATGCATGCCACTGGCCACGCATCCTTCTGCACATTGTCGTCGTGCACCCTCTCCTCTGGTGTCCAACCATCACCAGTCCAACGCGAATAGTAGATCTCGAAATCTCCTTGATTGGAATCAATGCCCATCCAGAATACCCAGGCAGTACCTGAACTGTCGCAGACAACTGCGGGGCTCCAGTCAGCAGAGGTATCCTCCACATTCACCTGCATCTCAGGACTCCAGGTGGCTGCAGGGGCGGGCGCAGGCGGGGCGAACACCAGGGCAAGGGAAAGCACAAGGACTTTGAGGAAGGCTGAGGAACCAGCAATGCCATGCGCACGGTGACCTCGCTCGCGGTATCGCGAGCGATTGACCACGAACAATGACAAAGAAAGATGGGGAAGTGGAGGACCCTGACCTAGGCAGAATTTGGCAAAGAACGACAGAAAGCTGTAATTAAGCCTCCCGCCTTGCCTGCCCACGCTAGCCCTCTCAGGACCAGACCGCATCTCATAGACCTCAAGGCACGCTTCTTAAACACCAAACTTCTGCCGCACCAAAATGCTATCACCGTCAAGCCTCTCAGTCAACGCATTTCCGTATGTCGAAATCTATTTGCGGGCTCAGTGTCTCACTCAATGGCACTGTTTCTGTTGAAAGCCTGAACCTCGGATGTCCTCGTGCTACGAGCCGCCTCGTGAGATCGCACGCACCCCTAATTGTCTCAAATCCTGCCCTCGCTACGAGCCCCCTCGTAAAGCTCCACGTACTTCTTCACGACACTTGAAATGTCAAACTTCTCCAGAGCTGTTTTTCTTCCCTCTTGCCCCATGGCAATTCTCATGTCTCTGTCGCGTAACAGCCGAAGAACGGAGCCGGCCATCGCGTCGATGTCAAACGGGTCGTGTAAGAAGCCTGTCTTCCCGTGCTCAACCACTTCCTTCACACCTCCCACATTGGTAGCGACTACGGGAACGGCACAACTCATGGCCTCGAGGCAAACAAGGCCGAAGCTCTCCTGTTCGCTAGGCAGAAGAAGAACATCGGCGAGGGGCAGGAGACACTCGATGCAATCCTGATTGCCGAGAAACAGAACGTCGTCCTGTATGCCTAACTGGTGGCAGAGTTGCTCGGCATGCCCGATCTCGGGGCCGTCGCCCACCAGGACAAGCTTGGAATTGAACTCCTCTCTCACCTTAGAAAACACCTGAATTACGCCCGGTATGTTCTTGACTGGTCTAAAATTAGAGATGTGAACAATCATTGGCTGACCAGGTAGACAAAAGTCGGATTTCGGGACTACGGCACCGTCCGGGCGGAATTTTGCACCATCAACGAAGTTGGGGATGACTTCTATGTGTTTCTTGGTTTCAAAGCTCTCTTCTGTGCGTGACCTCAGATACTCGCTGACAGCGGTGACGCGGTCACTCTCCTCGATACAGAACTTGGTGATGCCTCGGAAAGAGGGATGATGCCCGACGAGCGTGATGTCGGTGCCGTGCAGTGTTGTCACGATAATGAGCTTCCCGGGCTTGTACATACTTCGGGCGAGGTATGCACTCGCAGCATGGGGAATGGCGTAGTGAACGTGGAGTATTTCCACCGAGTGGAGTTCTGCAACCTCGCACATCTTGGCCGCAAGACTGAGACTGTAAGGAGCGTCTACGAAAAGAGGATAGAATTGCGTGTCAACCTGATGAAAGAACACGTTCTTCTCGAATTTCTTCAACCTGATGGGAACGGAGTAGGTGACAAAGTGCACCTCGTGACCCATCTTGGCCAGCTCCATCCCTAGCTCGGTGGCCACTATTCCGCTGCCGCCGGAAGTGGGATAACAAGTAATCGCTACGCACAATGATCTCATGTTTGTTTTCTCCGTTTGTGATCTCTTGTCTTCGCCGGAAACGTTTTCTCCGCACCCGGACCACACTCATCCGGTCCAGAGTCCGTTCTCCTCCAAGATTTCCATCGCACTCAGCCTGTTCTGTCTGTTCCGTGACTTCGCGCGGGCGCGTCACGTGCTCAAACCATCGCCAGGAGCCTCACGGGATCGTCCACCTGGAGCGGGCCGTCGTGCAAGAAGCCCTCCGCATAGGTCTTTCCGATCATTGTTCCAAGGAATCTTGCCCTCGTTTCGATTCTCTCCAGGAACCCTGGTTCGTTAAGCCGCGTCGGATATGAGTCATTCCTGCTCCTCTGAAATTGACTTCGGTAAGCGCGAACGGCCTTCATCTTCTTGTCGAAGAATTCACTCACGTCAACAATGAGCGTGGGTTCGAATTGAACGTCGGTCATGTAATATAGAATTCTTCCAGAAGAGAAAGGCTTTCCGCCTGCCTCGAATTGCCTGAGCCCTGCCAAGAATAGCGCTCTTCTTAAGATTTCACATGCCTCATCGTGATCCGGGTGTCTGGAGCGTCCGGGGGGTGATAACACAACCTCCGGTCTGCGACTGCGCATAAGCTCAACGACGGTGCGCAGGTGCCCTCTGTCTGTGTGATCAAGCCCGGTGTCGGGCAGCTCACAGCATTTCCTCCAGGACACACCCAAAATCTCGGCCGCTTTCACACTCTCCGCGGCCCGAGTTTTCTTGCTACCTGAACTGCCAAGTTCGCCCCGTGTAAGGTCCGCTATCCCGACTTCGTGACCCAGCGAAACGAGCTTTGCGACCAGACCGCCGCAGCTTAGTTCCACGTCATCGGGGTGGGCACCGATTGCCATTACTTTCATCGACTCCTCCTACGGAATTGCCACGGAAGCGACGTAATGCTGCACGTGACCTTCAATAGACTCACGGACGTGGGTTCTTGCCAATTCCTCGAGGGCAGAGATGAAGGACTCTCCTCCATGCACCAGAGGCGCAATACTACAGAGAGAGCGTTCCTGGAGTGCACCCATCGGCAAGAGAAACTCCCCGGCCTTGCGAAGAATCGGATTCTCAGCAAGGAGTTTTCTCTTATGGGCGGCAACGAATCCTTCACGTATCCGTCCAAGCTCAAAGTTTATTTTTCTGGCGGCAGATGCCGCTACCTCCTCGGTACTCTTACCCGAAGCAGAGGCCAACCTGGCCATTCTCTCGAAGGCAGAGCGCATCTCCCTTTCCGAGATCTCGAGTTCCCTCGCCTCATCAGGGGGAAAGTGTTTTTCGAAATAGCTCTGCGTAACCTTTTCAAAATTGAGGACCAATTGCCTGAAGTCGTTTGAATTCCCGCTCACCAGGCCGGTCAAAACCTGGGGAATAACGGTCAGGCTGAGCCGAGGGAAAATGGACCTCTGCCTGAGACCGAGCACATCATACAGGGCTCTGGCCACTATGTAATAAGACGCCTCAGAGGGGCCGACAACGTTCGCCACGGGACCCATAAGCTCGTCTCGCGCTACCGGGCCCAACAGGACGTTCGGGAGGAGTTCGATTTCGCCTTTCTGCCACAGATCGGCAATTGCCGGAAGCTCTTCCTTCGGAACTTTCTTCCTCGCCGCTCCTTCCCTGAGAAAGACGCACGTTTCTCCGCTGCGTGTCGAGACCGGCTCGCTGTAGCCGCGTTCTCTCAACTGTTTCAGACAATCTGAAACGCGAGCTTCTATGGAGCTGGCGTTCCCGAGATAAGCACTGATAATCGGCCTCGAACACTCGGCAACCGAACGAAGCCTGGCGTCCACAACCACCAGACCTGAAGAAGAAAGCAAGCGCAGGAAAAAGGCTGAGAAAAACTCACCCCAGTCGCGAGCAACAGAAAGGCCGTCCTCGAGGCATGACATCAAGAAAACCAAGCCGGGAGACTTTTCAAAATCGTGCATCAGTGTCTCGATGGGACCGCTGAGCGCCTCGGTGCTAATTGTTCCCACCATGTTTCCCCGAACGTGGTGAGACGCTACAACGGAAAGTTTCTTTAGAGATAGATCCTTCTCGAACAGAGTCGCGCTCGAGACTTCTGGAAAATCACTGTCGTCCGAGGCGTTCCAGAAGACCGGTATCACGCGGCGCGCACCGCTGCAGGAAGCGTCCGTCCCGGGCATCCCGCTCCCGGAAGCTTCCGAGCGTAATGCCTCACCTCGGGAAAGGAGCTCAGAGAGGGACACACAAGTCAACACCTTATACAGCGTGTAAAGGGGCCCTCCAAGAAGGCCGGGCTGCTGTCCGGTCACAACAGGTACTGCTTTCCCCGTGGAAAGGGCCTCTATCCCTTCCAGACTGACCCTGCTCGCACCCAGACGCGCGTTGTATTCCAGGACCTCTCTCCAGAATGGCTTTTCATCTGCCGGGGTCGGTCCTCTCTCAAACTGTTCCTTTTGTGTCCTGCCGAAAAACTCGGGCGCATTGAGAGAGACGGGCAGTCTGCCAGAAACGTGATCCACGTAAAGCTCTGGAAACTTGAAGGTCTGAAGTTCTTCTCTGGCGAATTTCTCAATCACAGAAGCACCTCTAGGCGCGGAGCCTAGTCTTCACCTGGTCTTCAAAGTGCTTGGGCGGTCACCGCAGATTGTTTCAGGAACAACCCCTGCCATCACGCGTTCTACCACGTACTCTTCAGCCAGTGCCTTTTCTTGAAAGAATCACGAGTCTCGGAGAAGATTCCTCAGCGTACGGCGCACCATCATAACTACCGTAGAAATCCAGTATCTCGTAGCCGATCTTGCCGAGCATTCCTTCGAGCTCGGTTTTGGCGAAAAGCGCGAGTCTTTCAGTGTAGTCCCGCAAGACCGCGGAAGAAGCTCTTGCGGACCGTATGACCGTGTGCTTCTCCACGAGTCGTCCGTCAGAGAGGATCTTACGCGTCTCCTCTATGAGAAGCTCTCCGCTTCTCCTGACAGTGTGTGGTTCAAAACTGGACTTGACCCAGTTTGAATTCACGTGGTCGAGGACAAAAAACCCTCCTGGCGTGAGCACCCTGCATATCTCGCGCAAGACTTCGAGCTCTTCCTGTCTTTCCTCAAAATAGCCCAGGCTTGTGAACATGTTTATGCAAACGTCAAAGGATTCACTCTTGAAGGGGAGAGCACGCATGTCACCCCTGGCAACCCTGGGCGATTGGCACGATCCTGTGACCCTGAGCTTACAGAGCAAGGCCTCCGAGAGATCCAACCCAAAACAAGTCGCGCCCGCGTTCTGAAAAGCTCTCATGTGACGACCTTCTCCGCAGCAAACGTCCAGCATCAGCAGACCTCGAAGCGGTACTACCTTACCAAGAAAGACCGCAAACTCCCCGGCCTCTCGTTCGTCCCTGTGCGAATACACGTCGGGGTAGAATTCGTCGAACGCCTCTTTATACCATTCGGCCATCAAAGATTCCTTCGGTGCGGGAACGGAACGGCGAAGCCTCAAGCCAGAGCAACTGACGAAGAGCATAGGTCAGCGTCGGGGGGCAGTCAAGGGTTGACACGTGCCGTCAGGCAGTGTAACTTGATATCAGCAGTGCAAGGATAGAGGAGTATGAGGTTGACAAGGAGGAAGGAGTATAAGGAGTATGCTGAGAAAGTTGTTCTTCGCAGTTGCGCTTGTGGCGGCGTTGACGTGGTCAGGTGGCGCGGCTTCCCAGTCGGAGGAGCCTGCCGCAAAAGCATATCTGGACGCGATGGAATACGTGCAGAAGGGGAACTATTCTGACGCTCTGCCTTTGCTACAGAAAGTCGTTTCTGATTCTGCCGATTTTGCCCTGGGTCACTACAACCTGGGTTTCGCATACGAACGGCTTGGTGCGCCTGACTCTGCCAGAGTCGCTTACGAGGCGGCGCTTTCGCTCGATTCAACACTTGTGATAGCCCACTACAGCCTTGCCACCGTTGCCCTCCGCAGCCAGGATTATCCGACCGCCGTCGAGCACCTCAGAAAGGCCACGGAGTTGGATTCCACTTTTGTTGCGGCGTACTTGAACCTGGGAGCTGCGCTCGACCAGGCAAACGACCTGGATGGTGCCGTCACGGCCTTGAACAAGGCCATTCAGCTAAAGCCCGATTACGTTGACGCGTACTACCAGCTTGGATCCACCCAGTTCCGAAAGGCCGCGTCAGCAAAGGACTATCCTGACGTGATAACGACGTACAAGAAGGCTCTGGAACTAGGCCCCGCACACGCCAACGCATCCGTGGCGCATTTCTATCTTGCCAGGATGTACCTTGCCACGGGCCAGAATGAACCGGCCATCACTTCCGCAGACGAGGCCATAAAGCTAAAGCCAGACCTTGCCCAGGCGTACTTTGTGAAAGGAAAAGCTCTGAGCACCCTCGGTAAAGATGACGCGGCGATAGCGGCCTACAAGAAGGCAATTGAGAAGAACCAGAACTACGGAAGTGCCCACCACGCGCTCGGGATACTGTATCAGAAGAAGGAACAGTGGGAGTTTGCCCTCAAAGAGTATCGGGCCGTAGCTAAGGACACGACGTCTCCACAAGCGCCAGCTGCCGCAAAGGCTGCAAAGGCTATTGAGGACTACCTCAAGAAAACGGCACAACAGGGACAGTGACAGTCAGCAACAAGGACGCCCACCGCTAGCGCGGCCACTCCTTGTTTTTCTCCGACAGTCCACTGTCCGGGTTGGCATAACAGTAGAGACAACCGTGCGAGCAAGGCGTGTACCAACCTATGTCAAGGCTGTCTGTGCACGTACAGAGGGCTCGCTGTCCCTTGGCCTTTGCCACGGAGCACTTAAGCCCCAGGGGATGAAGTCTGGCAAGAAGCGCTCCATCAATGCAGCGAGCAGACTCCATACCCTGCACGCAACAACCCAGCAGCTTCAAGCGATTCGAATCACATTCCTGTAGCAAGTATTCTCTCTCGCGCGATATGTCTTTGTCCGAAAGAACCTCGGTCTCTACTCCCTCTCTCCCGAGTCTGCTCACGACCTTTGAATATAGTTCCACCCAGCTTACGATCACGGCAGGAATGCCCAGGCTGCCGGCTACGGAAGCAATCCTCCTGAAATGATGTAGGTTCGAGTACTTCCGGCCGTCAGGAAACACCATGTGGACTATGGGGTCAAACCTCAATCTCACCCTCTCCGGCGAGCCGACCAGAGCGATCAATTCTCGCAGCGAATGGAGAGTCTCCTCGGTCGGCGGCGCCGCGGGTTCTAGAATCGTGTTGCCCATACCGGTGATGGTACAATGCACAAAGAGCTGGCCGTAGCCGGCTACGGTTTCGCGAAGCGACCTGTTCTCGAGCAACCCAACAGGGTTCTTGGTCCATATCACAAGTGTATGCACTGCTGAAGGTGGGTGTTTTGTCCTCAGGATTTCCTCGAGTCTCCGAGGGTGAGTTCCCACCATGTCTATTCGGCGACTCGCGGAAATCACTTTCAAGTTCATGTCTCTCAAC
>Ga0315291_10007742_pt1 | contig 13234 bp, 14 predicted proteins | sample YL17G12_20_MG_FD_203070 | JGI IMG/M metagenome (GOLD analysis project Ga0315291, IMG submission 203070) | Sediment microbial communities from Yellowstone Lake, YNP, Wyoming, USA - YL17G12_20 | ecosystem: Environmental > Aquatic > Freshwater > Lake > Sediment | place: USA: Wyoming | collected... | reverse complement strand
GTCCGAAGCAGCCCATCCTGGTGCCGTTCCGAGGGATTCAGACTCCGGGCAACGCTAAAGCCTGCCGCCTGACCCGCCGGCGCTGATCCTTCGACGCACGGATGAACGGTTCGGCACCCTTACAGTCATGTGCGTTGCTCAGCGCAGATGCGGAGTGCCCCGCGGCTTCACTACTCGCGCCTGCTTCCCATGGGTAAGGCGCGCGCTGGTGCAGTCTCCGTACCCTGCCAGCGGCACGTAATAGGCTTCCGCTGTGCTCCACTGGCGCGGAAGACGAGCGGAAAAGGCTCCTGTATTCGAGACCCTCCCTCGCGCATAGCTTACCGTTGGGAGGGCGGGGGCGGAGCGCGCGGATATCACCTTCACGAGGGCCGTGCCGCCAGGCACGGGCTTGCCGTCGTCAACCGTGACCACCAGGCCACGCGCCGTCTCGGTTTCGGGGTCCAGACCGAACTTGGCGAACCGCGTCGCGCGGCCGGTGACAACCCGCACCTGCGCGCCTCCCGCAGGATGTCCTTCATCTTCGCATGGGTGGCCGCGGGCAGCCCCCCGTGAGTGAGTTCCTGGAGACGATAGGCGAGGCGCTTGATCAGGAAGCGCCGATGATACGCGGGCGGCTCGGTGCCGAGAAGTGAGCGCCACCGGGCCTGCAATTCCGAGAAGCTCAGCTTGTTCAGTTGAGCGATCTGCCTCAGCGTGCTGTCACTCACGTGTCTCTCCCTTCCGACTGGGGTTCGACACATTCATCCCTCGCTTCCCGAAGAACATCAAGAGGTTTCCCTTCGACTGCCCCTCGACTCCGCTCGGGGTAGACGCTCAGGGCAGGCTTTCTCCCGTCCGCAGTCCGCAGTCGGCGGCGAAGGATGCCCCTGGCCAGCAGACTGGCCGCCTCCTCAAGCCGCTCGGCCGGGGACATCATCTCGGGGTCCAATGGGCTTGCCCGCCGGTCGGGTGGTGGGTTCGACATTTTCTCGCTCCTCGCCAGTCATCACGACCCAGACTTGGTGTGCGAGGGGGTCTGCTGACCGCCCTTCGCCCAGTGGCTAAGCCTTCGGCCGCCATGGCGGCCCTTCGGGCCATAGATACTTACCGGACGGAGGTTCGAAGTGTCGGAGTGGTCAAGCACGCCTATGCCGGTGGCATACTACTTCTACATGCTACGCTCAGAGAGGGATGGAGCCGTGTACAAGGGAGTGGCGGACGACGTTACAGGGCGGCAAGGAACTGCAACGACACGTCGCGGAGCGGAGTTCGCCTGCCCGGCTGGCCCGAGGCGAGCACGGGCTCGCCCAGCGAGCCGGGAAGTCCGGCGCGGGCTCACGGGCAGGGCTTCCCGAGGCCACGGAAATAGGTGACTATCCGGAGTCTTGACTTGGCTCGGAACAGCCCAACGCCGCTGAGCGCTGCTACGGGCTGGCCCTGTTGGTCTCCGGGGCACGCTCGGCGCTTGAGCGAAACAACATGAGATCGGCAAGGGTCAGAGCGACGTCGCGCGCCCAGGGGCGGTGCTGCCGGACGATCAGAGGAATGCGAGCCGCCAGCGTGCCCACTCGCTCAGAATCACCGGGGCGCGGCGGCCCCCCGGGGGCCACGTCCTTCAGGAGCCGAGCGGTCAAGGAGAACGAACTCATGGAGGCGCCGGGGAGCGGGAATCGCGGGTACCTCGCGGCATCAACGACACCCCCGGCCACGGTCGCAGCTGCTGATCGCGACCCGCCACCCAGGATTTTGAGCACTTGCGCACCCAACCACCAGGGACTCGCGGTGGGGGAAGTCGTGCGCGCGGGCGGTGTGTTCTCTATCGCCTCAATGAGGAACTCGAGCCCAGCCGCCGGGTCCAGCAGCGCAAGATGAGCTGAGGCCGATGCCGCGAAGACCGGACGTGAGTTTCGGCCCACGAGGCCCCTGATCTCCGCCGCCACCTTCGCACCCTCTGCCGCGTCCACGCTCCACACAGCCGCGGTGATCAGGCCAGCCGCGTACCCGGTATGGTAGTACATAGTGTCACGTGCCCAAGCTGGGACGCGCTTTGCCGTCTCCAGGCTGCGTCGGCACCGCTGCAGAGCCAGGGACTGTTCGCCTCTTGCGTATCGGGTGGCGACGCCGATCCGCGTTTGGAGCCCCATGATGTGCAGTAGGCGTGCACCGTATGTGTAGAGCTTGTTTGCTTCAGCATAGTAGCTGGCCAGGTCGCCGCGACGGCCGAACCCTGCGCCGGGACGCTTGATGTTGAACTGCCCCCTAGAGTCAAGACCGACTTCCTTGGTAAGGTTGGCGAGATCCTGTTCAGCAATCTCCCAGGCTCGGTCAAGGAACTCCCGGGCACGCTGAGGGTCGGAGGCGGCCAACGCCACTCCGATCTCGCAGAGGCCCCATGCCCGAGCGAGAGGAGACTGCCCCTGTTCTGCCAGAGCTGTTGCCCTGCCAATGTCATGGGAAGCAAGCAGGCGCAGCACTCCCCACTGCACGAGGTCGGCCATGCTTTCCCCAGGATATGGACTCGCCTCTAGGGAAGGCCCGCTGTCCATCGTGGCAAGCGGTTCCAGCACACGGAAAGCCGCCACACACGCATCTGTGGCGCGTGCTGGACTGATTGTATAGCCCTCAACGAGAAGGCCATACCCACGATTGAGCAACTCGTCAATGTTCCGGTTGGCCGCAGTGCCGGTACCCAGCGGCAATCCGAACAGGGTGAACGGCCTGCTAACCTTGATGTCCTCCAAGGCGCGCACACCATCGTCGAAGAGCTCTGTAGCAAGGACCGGGTCAGATGCTCTGGCCGCGACCACTAGATCGCCAAGCAGCAGCGCCCGGAGAGCAGGGTCCTGGATCTGGGCAATCTCTCCACGGAGCTCTTTGAGGGGCCCTTGCGCCTTTCCTGGGGCTGCAAGCATCAGGGCGCACACCGCTCGCGCACGAGCGCGCACTTGCTCATCATCCTTTGCCGGCCGCGATCCCGCGCTGTCCATCGCGGCCAGAGACAGCTGCTCAGCTCCCGGAGACTTTGTCATCACCGCCAGCGGCGCTGCGTAGAGAAGGAGTCTCGCCCGATCGGCCGGGTCGCCGGCGCACGCGAGGACAACTGACTCCATTGCGCCGGCGTCCCACCAGTTGATTTCCTGAGCAAGACGGTCGGCTTCACCGCCTATTCTCTGGGCGAGCTCCAGTGCGTGGGTCGCGTCCCTCCTGTACCAGGCGCCCGCGACTCTGGCCCTGGCAAGGTTGCGCAGACGCAGCTGCTGTGTCATCCGGTAGAGCCAGAGTGCTTCCAGCATCCGTTGCTGGGCTTCTTCGCGGTCGCGTTGCAGTTCATCCCTTGCGGAGGGAGTCGCGCCAGAGAAGGTTCTGCTCACGTCGGAGAGCCCCTCGCTGAGGCTTATGTGATCTGCCAGATACCAGCCCGCCAGCCCGAAATGCTCGAAGATGCCCGTCCGGAACCTGGGGCCCCAGCCGCTCAGAAACCATCCCGCCAGTGCCCTCTCGGCGCGGAGAACCACGGCCGCAACCTCTTGCGCAACCCTCTCGCATTCCGCCGGCTGGATCTCAGATAGAAGCTCGATCACTTTCCTGCCGTCCCTCACACTCACGGTACCCGGTCCCAGGTCTACGTCCGGCAACTTCGGCAGCTTCTCGGCCCTCCTCTCTGCCTCAAGCAATAGCTCGGTGGGATCTCCGCCGATCGCATGTCTTGCTTCAGCGACGGTGCACAGCAGTGAGACCGACCGGTACAATCCATCTCCCTGCTCGTCTACCGCCACCGCCCGAGCTAGCTGCTCTGCACGGGCGAGCGTCTCTTCGCCTGACCCTGTGCCCGTAAGATGCTCTACTTCGGCTACGCGCGCCAGTGCCAACGCGCGCTCAGAGCTGTCCTCGATCAGGTTGGCGCACGCCCGTGCGGCCTCAAGCAGGGGCGCGACTTCCTTGGCTGTGATTGCCGGCTCGCTCTGCGAGAAGGCCTTCTCTGGCAAACCTGAAGAAGCACTTGCTACAGCGAGCAAGACCGTCAGGAGGGTGGCTCGCAGGCGGAGCGGAGGGAGAGAGAGCATCTTTGATTACCTCCTCAAGAAACCTCTGTGTCTGCTAGCTCAGGCGTGGTCTTGCAGAGTGCACCCCGAGGATTCCGGACGTAAAGCCCACGCTGTCCAGCACAGGTACGAACTTCGGGGATGATACCTAGTTTCCTTCTCTCGTCGCACTGCCAGTCGCCCTTTCGCCCCCACAACAGAGTGGCCTTGTTATTATACCACTGGTGAAGCCAGCGTCAATCGCCGCGCGGCCAGTTCGGCCGCCCGGTCGGTTCCCTCACTGAAGCCGCCCTGCTAATCGAACTACCCCACCCGATCCACGTTCACACGCTTTCGATGCCAGGCGCTTTTCCTTCAGCGTGTCCGAATCGAACCCCGAGGAAATCGAGGCTCAAGAAACCCGCATGAATACTGGATTCTCTACCTTCGGACGGATTGGCGGTCGTCCGAAGGAATCAGAGAAAGAGAGGCCCGAAGGGCCGTTTTGGGCGGCCAAACGGGGCGAAAAAGGGGTGAGCCGTCCGAAGGTCGGTGAAGCGGAAAGAGCCGAGAATGAGGCTATTACACGCCAAAACCCGCCTCTCGGCGAGGCGGGTTCTCTGCGACAGAGGATGTTTCGATAAGAAGAAGTGGTGGGTCACTTTAGATGCCGGTTAACAAGGGAAGCGATCCTGGGCCGACGAAGAGCGGTGCCTGACGTCGGTGGCGCGGCGCGGGTCCAGCCAGTCACGGGCTGGCAGGAACAGGAGTGGTATAGTGAGCACGCAGAGAGTCGAGCGCTGGGGTATCTTCGAGCTGGAGCTGCCGGGGCCGGCCGAGGGGAACCCGTTCGTAGAGGTGAGCCTCTCTGCCCGCTTCGAGAGCGGGGGCCGGGTGGTGGAGGCGAGCGGGTTCTACGATGGCGACGGAATCTACCGCGTTCGCTTCATGCCCGACGCCCTGGGCGAGTGGCGCTTCATCACGAACAGCAACCTGCCGGCGCTGAACGGCCACACCGGCCGGTTCGTCTGTGGAGAGCCCTCGCCGGACAACCACGGGCCGGTGCGGGTAACGGACACCTACCACTTCGCCTACGCCGATGGCGCGCCCCACTATTCGGTCGGCACCACCTGCTACACCTGGACCCACCAAGGAGACGCGCTGGAGCGCGAGACGCTGGAGACGCTGCGGACGGCTCCCTTCAACAAGCTGCGGATGTGCGTCTTTCCCAAGGACTATGTGTACAACAAGAATGAGCCCCCGCGCTATCCCTTCGAGAGGAAGGAGGACGGCGGGTGGGACTGGACGCGCTTCGACCCGGCGTTCTTCCGCCACTTCGAGCGGCGCGTCGGCGACCTGATGAACCTGGGCATCGAGGCCGACATCATCCTCCTCCATCCCTACGATCGCTGGGGATTCGCCAAGATGGACTCCCAGAGCGACGACCGCTACCTCCGCTACGTCGTCGCGCGGCTGGCCGCGTTCCGGAACGTCTGGTGGTCCCTCGCCAACGAGTTCGACTTCATGGCCGGCTACCAGCCGGGCGACATGGAGAACTCCGAGAACAAACGCATGGCCGACTGGGATCGCTTCTTCCAGATCGTGCGCGAAAGCGATCCGTACGGACGGCTCCGCTCTATCCACAACGGACGGGTCTGGTACGACCACCGCCAGCCGTGGGTGACCCATGCCAGCGTGCAGTCCGGGTGGCACGTGGAGGACTTCGGGAGAGCGGCTAAGCTGCGAGAGCAGTACCGGAAGCCGGTGGTCTTCGACGAAGTCGTCTACGAGGGGAACATCCCCAGGGATTGGGGCAACCTGTCCGCCCAGGAGATGGTTCATCGGTTCTGGGTCGGCACGGTCGCCGGCTGCTACGTCGGCCACGGCGAGACCTATCTCCAGCCCGACGACATTCTGTGGTGGTCGAAGGGTGGACTGCTGCATGGAGAGAGCCCGCCGCGTATCGCGTTCCTGCGACGGCTGATCGAGGAGGGCCCGCCGCGTGGGCTCGACCCGGTGGAGTGGGGCGGAGAGGTGGAGGGCGCGGCAAAGGGCGACGCCTATGCCCTCTTCTACTTCGGCAAGCAGTCCCCGGGCCGGCACACGTTCACCCCGCCCAAGGGCGCGAGTTACCACGTGGAGGTCATCGACACCTGGGAGATGACCATCACTCCGGTACCGGGTGTGCAGGCCGCGCCGATCACGCTCGACCTGCCGGCGAAGTCAGGGCTCGCGGTACGGTTGATCAAGGCGGAGGACTGACAGCGGGAACTGCAGCCAGAGGAGGATTCCCATGAGACAGGCCAGACCGGATACGGTCAGGGCGGTGACGATGACGGCGCCCGGAGCCATGGAGCTGCGGCAGTACCCCTATCCCCCGATGGACGATGACTCGGCAGTGCTGAAGGTGGACATGTGCGGGGTATGCGGGACAGACAAGCACATCTTCCGGGGCGACGCGACGCAGATCCGCGGGAAGTCCATATTCCCGTACATCGGCGGGCACGAGGTCATCGGGACCATCGTCGAGATCGGCGACCACGCCGCGAGGACGATGGAGTACGGCCGCCGTGTGCTGAAGGTGGGCGACCGCGTGGCGGTCGCGGTTGAGATCAACTGCGGCGCCTGCTGGTACTGCCGCAACCAGTACAACAATACTACCTGCGAGAACCAATTCCAGGCCTATGGCATCCATCCTTCGGCCGATGTGCCGCCGCACCTGAGGGGCGGGTTCGCCGAGTACATGCACATTGCCCCGAACACGTCGCTGTTCAAGATCCCGGACGCGATGCCGACGGAGGTGGCCGTGTTCGTGGAAGAGATGGCGGTCGCCTACCACTCGCTAGCGAGGGCCACGGGACCCTTCCCTGCCGTCAGGGAGGGCTTCGGGCCTGGGGACTCCGTGGCCGTGCTCGGGAATGGACCTCTGGGAATACTGCACGGGATCATGGCGGCCCTCCACGGGGCGGGGCTCAGCATCGCTACCGACCTGTCGGACCGGAGGCTGGCGAAGGCGAAGGAGCTCTACGCGGACGTGACGATCAATGCCGTGCAGACCTCGAGAGAGGAGCGGGTTCAACAGGCACGGGAGCTGACCGAAGGCGTAGGGCCGGACCTCGTGATCGAGGCGGCGGGCGACCCCTGGGTGTTCATCGAGGCTCTCGAGATGGTCAGGAAGGGCGGCACCGTCATTGAGGTCGGGAACTGGGTGGACACGGAGCAGAGCGTCCCCCTCAACGTCATGAGGCACGTGGCCTCGAAGAACCTCCACATCCATTCGGTCTTCCATTGCGGTACCGACTGGGGACCGGTGCTTGAGATGATGGAGAAGCACGCGGCCCGGTACCCATTCCCCTCCCTGATCTCGCACCGGATGGGTCTGGAGGGACTCGTGCGGGATATGGGAATAGTGGTGGACCCGGAGGCGTGCATGAAGGTGGAAGTGGTCCCGCACGGGTAGCGAGTGTGCCCAGTCCGGTCGTGGCGGGTCAGGAAAGGAGTTCACACGGCGAGGGCCAGATCGCCCTCTCGGTCGTCTAGCGCGTTCCCACCATGCACGCCTGGATCGCCTGCGGTGCATGGCAACCTCTGCTACGTCCATCCGGAGAGGCGCTCGCAGCGGGGCCCGCTCAGACTGCCGCACGAGTCAAGGGGGTTGCACCTGGCGGTCGTTGGCGAGCACTCCGAGCATGCCTGCCCTCCTCCGCGCTGCCCCATCCCCGAACTCCAGACCCACCCCCGAAAAAGCCAGCAATTTCCTTGCTCGTCTCTGTTCCGGACGGATTCGCACAAGTCTCATGAATTCAGAGACAGAGACGGCGAGAAGGCCGTTTCGCAGCATGAAAGGGCGTTTTCGGGGGCTGGCTGGTCCGATGGGCCACAGAGCCCAGTCGCCAGAACGTCGCCACACACGCCTCAACGTGCGCCAAGGTTATGGAGACCTGATCGGCTGAAAGCGCGGAGAGACGGCCCCTTGCCGTGACAGTGGTGGAGGGAACGTACCTGGGATCGAACTCTCTCGGTTATCAGACGAGACCGGAGAATCAGCGGATTTCGAACCGCGGGCGGAATGGTTACGAATCGGACCCAGGTCAAAACGCCGTGGCTAGCCACGAGCGCGTAAGGGCCCGTGCTCCCGGCCATCGGAGAGAACGCAGCAGTAGGAATGGATATCCTGATGGCTCTGCGGAGGAGCGACAACGAGCAGTAGGTGGCCCTACGCAGATGACGATGTAGCCCAGACACCAAAACCGACTACGGACAAACGGACGTGGTTCAGAACGAGGGACCACGGCGATCACGCCGGGGTCCTTCTTCGCGGATAGATAGGGTGGGTCATAGCGGGACCCTCGGCATTCGCGCCGGGGGTTCCGCGCGTTAGGGGCAAGGTTCGGACAGTGCTGGATAGCGAGACGAAAGCGACCCTGGTTTCCAGGGTCCTACAGGATGGCGCGGGCCGCGCGGGCGGCGACCAGTGTTCACTGCGCCTGGGGCGTCCCCGGTCAGAGCCGGCGGTAGACGCGCCCCTTCCCTACCCTCCCTCACCAGAGGAACTGCTCGCGCATGCTCGCCTCTGCTGGGAGGCCGGCCTCGTCGCTATTCCGGTTCGACGCACCGAGGACCATAAGGGCAAGCCGCTTCACCGCTGGAAGAAGGGCGGATGGCTCGCCCGCGTGCTGGGCGGCGAGCGAATCCCCTGGCTTGAGATCGAGAAGGTTGTCACCCGTATGGCGAGGCGCGCCAATGGGCTCGCCGTCATCATCCCGCGCGGTGTCGTGATCGCAGACCCGGACTCATCCCAAGCGGCCGATTACGCAGAGGAACAAGGCCTCCCTGACAGCGTGCGTGTCGCCAGTTCCCGCGGCTGTCATTCCTGGTACCGCCATAGCTGCATCTCCTATACCGGCCGCCACAAGGTGAGGGATCTGGACCCGCACTGCGACCCGCGCGCCGCCGACCTGGAGCTGCTTGGCCCAGGCAATCTCGCGTACGTGCCCCCCAGCAAGGACAAGCAGTGGCTCGGTGGCCCGCTTCCTGTGGAGGAACTCACGGAGACGCCTGAGTGGATGGTGGGCCTGATGCAGAAGCTCGGCCAGACGCAGGTCCCCCCTGCCCAGAGCAACCGCGCGTCAGACCGCAAGGAAAGCACGTGGGTTCTCCCGCCGGCGCAGCGGGCGGGCGACGGCCACTATGACATCGCCGAGTGGGAGAAGCACATCGAGGGGCTTGAGCCTGTCGGACCTGGCCAGTGGCTTGGCTTCTGCCCGGGCCATGAGAACCCCTCGGCCGGGCACTCCAAGTCATTCGGGGTGCTGCTGTGTCGGGATGGCAAGCTGCGCGGCCAGGACTTCGGGAAGTGCCCCGGTATGGCAGTTGTGACCCGCGCAGCCAACGGCGGCAAGAGAACAAGTCACATGCTCACCTGGCGCCAGTTCATCCGCAAAGTGCGGTCTCTGGAGGGCCTGCGCGCTGACCTTTCCCGACAGTACGGGCAGGCCTATGAATCGCTCGCCGCGCTCAGCCTTCCGGAGGATGAGCACAAGCTGTGGGAGGCGATCATCTCCACAGCGCGACGAAGCGCATGGGACCTGCGCCACCCCGTCTGCTTCACCTACCGCGACGCGGCCGAGGCGACGGGATGTGAGAAGGTTGTGCGGTGCAATCCTGACGGCCGCGAACGCGTCCATCTAAGCAACCGCGGCCGGGGGGTCGTGCGCCTCATCGGCCGCGCGGTGGCGCGCTTCCCCGGCGATGAACAGGAAGAGAGGTGGCAGGTGGGTGCCGGCTTCGGGAACGCGTCGCGGTTCCTCATCCCGCAGGCGTGGATCGCCCCGACGCGGCGCGGTGAACTCCCGGCCGCGCCCAGATCCGAGGAGCGAGACGGATGATCCGCTTCCGCCCCGCGCTGCCTCGGCCCGTGGGTAACTGCGCGGAGCTGGCCGAGCGGTATCCGGTCTGGCGTGAGGGATGTCACACAGTAGTAAGCACAGCGCACTACTTCTGTGTGACATGTGGCGGGATTGCGACGGCGGGCGGCCTCGGCGGCCAGAGGAGGCATGACCCCATGGCGACTGCAGCAGGGACGCGGGCCGAAGTACAGCGCTTCCGCGAGCGCGCGACCGGGCGGGAGCGGATGGGCGCGGTAGCGGCCGAACCCAAGTATCTGAGTCTGGCGTCCGTGGGTGAGCGGGTCCGGTGTCTGCTGCGCTGCGCGCTGTTCGGGTCGCCGCGCTGCGGGCGCTGCCTGATTCCCGATTACCGGGGGGCGCCGAGCTGTCCGTGCTGCGGGCACAGGCTTTACTACCTGGGCATGGAGGGCGGTCGCGCGAGGTAGCTCTGTTGGGGTAAGGGAGGCGATGCCCTGGTGTCGTTTCCCGCAGGCGATCCGGACCAAGAGGCGGCCGCAGACGCCGAACTCGCCGAGCTGAGACGGGAGAAGGCCCGGGTGCGTCAGCGCATATCACGGGCAAGGCGATCAGCGCGCCGGTGGGCGTCCCTGGTGCAGGCTGAGATGTCACACGAAGTGCCTCTCCACGGCCAACCTAATGCGCCCTGGGGCAAGGTACGGAGGTGGGGTGACTGAAGCCCCGTATTGGGCACTCAAGGCGCTGTTCCAGCTCATTCGAGCGATAACCCCGTGCCGGGCTTCGCGTCTCGGCTCAAAGGGTACCCCCGGCACGCCGCTGAGGGTCCCTTTGCTTCGCCAAAGGCAGGCACCCGGTCGTGGTAGCTCACCACCCTCGCCTGGAGGCGGTGACACTCTTTCCAGCTTCGCCAGCGCTGCCCGCAGGGGGCTACGCCCGATCGTCGAAAAGGGAGGGATCTCTGCTTCTCTTCGCACGGGCACTCACGGCGAGACACCTCCGTGAGCACACGTCGCTCACGTGACCGGGAGAAACCATGCGCACTCGTGGACGTGGTATGGTATCATTGGGGCATGAGGGGATCAACCGCTAAGCTCTACAGCCCACCGGCCAGCCCGCGCGCCTATGGTGGTCAGCGAGATGGCAGACTCTAGACGGCGGCTCCAGATCAGGCTTACGGGTGAAGGTGTTCGGCAGGGACGGGTACCGGTCCAGCTCTTCGCGCGCAAGCTTCAGTGCCTCCAGGAGTCGATTCTTCAGATCGCGCTCGGCAAGCAGAGCCGTGAGCGCGATATCTCGAGGGGCGGACGCAGGCCGGCATTCCTGGAACGGCAATGCGAGCTTTTCCTCGTCGAGACAGTCCCAGGCAGTTTCCTGGCGCGCCTTGAACTCGCGCCACCCGAGCCGACTTTGTTCGAAGGTATCCCGGACTTGGGCGAGGCGGCCTTGGCAGACCTCAGGAGAACCTTGGGGGCCATTGAGGCGCAGGATGCCGGCGTTCTGGAGAGCGTTCTGCCCGATCCATCCCTGCGGCGCATAGTGCTGCGGACAGTGGCAAACGTACTGCACGCAAAGGGAGATGATTACGCGGTTGAGCTGGCGATTGGCGATACGCCACCGATCGCGGGTCTCGTCCGGCCTGGCAGGGAGCTTCTGAGTCAACTCGCAGGGCCCGCGCCTGTCTCAGCCAAGCCGTCCCGCGAGATCCAACTCGCACTCATCCACGCCAGATGCCTCGCCCGCTTCGATGAGGCAGGAAAGCCCGCTATCCAGGAGATCATCGACTGGGACTTCGTGGATAGTCACCCCTACCGTCCTGCCCAGGTTGGCTGGGGAGAACGCCGATTCGTGCTGCAGCATGAGCTCGCTTGCGCCGTAACGGTAGAGGGGAATGCGTGGACCGTGATCTACGAGCCGCTCCACATATACGCCACCGGAGAGAGCCGCGAGGGTGCGCTCCAGGAGTTCGCGGAGGAGTTTGCCTCACTGTGGGACATGTATGCTTCGGCCCCGGATGACCAGTTGACCCAGGATGCCATCATGCTCAAGAGCAGGCTTCGCGCGCTGGTCTCGGAGGTCAAAGATGCCCGGTAGGAAGGGCCGCGAGATCGAGCGCGCTCTTCTGGCAAAGGGCTTCAAGCCCTACATGAACGATCACAGGCGTCTCATCCTGTACCTGGGCGACAAGAAGACATCCGTCCGCACGAGGATCAGTCACGGCAACAAGGAGTACGATGATGCTCTGCTAGGGGCGGTCCAGAAGCAGCTTCGCCTGCAGGGCGAGAGACGGAAGTTCCAGGACCTCCTCAACTGCCCGATGTCAGGCGATGACTATGTCGCCTTCTTGATCGAGGCGGGCGAAGTGGTTCTGTAGCCGCGCAAGCGCGGGACTGAGAATTCCGGCGTCCCCAGTTCGACTCTGGGACCCGGCATCAGCAGGCCAGGCGACGGCAGAGAGGCCGTCGCCTTTCCCGCGCCAGATAGCGCGTCCACTTTGGAGCGTAGTTCAGGCAGGTCAGTTCGGTGGAGGAGACTCCACTCAGCCATTCATGGCTCGGCGGAACCACCCAGAGAGGATGAAAACAGCTGATGCAGGCGAGACGTCTGCGCTCCCCGGGGGCCATTTTCAGGGCAGGATCGAACACTCACCAGATGTGGATGAGGTCGGGGGTTCGATGCGGGGTCGTCTTCCTCCACCGCTCCAGGGCCGCTGAGGTCAGGCAATCGGACGGGGCGAGCCGCCAGAGTGCGGCTGGGGCTCGCGGCATTGCGCACAGCAGCGCACGGTGCCCGGGTACACCTCTCTTCGAAGCCACCGCGTCCTGGTAAGCCTGTCTCCCCTGTGGTGAATGGCGCGCTACCCCCTTTGACTTGGGCACTATCGGTGCTGTGCACGCCGGTACTCGGTGGGGCTTTGATTGTACTCTCTGTGGAAGTGCCTGTGGAAGTGGCTGTCGTCCCAGAACCCGCTCTTGACAGCCACTTCCTTGACCGAGAGGGAACTCGCCGCCAGGAGATGGGCCGCCATTCTCAGCCGGGTGCGCAGACAGTACCTCCCGAACGTCATGCCAGCGGCTTGGTGGAACTCTGCCTGGAAGCGCGACTTGCTCAGCCCGCACGCCTCGGCCGCCTGCGCAATACTGACTTTGTGATCTTCGACAGCTCGCGCTAGCACAAGCGCTGGCATGAGTCGATCTGGTAGGTCCGGCACTAGGCGGTCCATCCTCTTGGAGGCGCTCTCATCTGTGGCGTCTGGCGGCTCCCAATCGCGTGCCAGCTCAGTCAGGAGGTGGATGATGTCGAGACGGACGAGGTGCTCCCATGAGGCACGCTTCTCAAGTGACTCGGTCGACATGTGCTCCCCAA
>Ga0315291_10007739_pt1 | contig 13237 bp, 7 predicted proteins | sample YL17G12_20_MG_FD_203070 | JGI IMG/M metagenome (GOLD analysis project Ga0315291, IMG submission 203070) | Sediment microbial communities from Yellowstone Lake, YNP, Wyoming, USA - YL17G12_20 | ecosystem: Environmental > Aquatic > Freshwater > Lake > Sediment | place: USA: Wyoming | collected... | reverse complement strand
AAAGTGGATATAAGAAATAAAAAAATTGAAGAGATTTTCAAAAAGGAAAAGATTGAAGCTCTGTGCCATCATGCGGCACAGATAGATGTGCGTAAATCGGTAGAGGACCCTATTCATGATGCCAGAATTAATATTGAAGGGACATTAAATCTATTGAGTAACTGTATTGAGTATAAAACCAAAAAGGTTATCTTTGCCTCAACTGGAGGAGCTCTTTATGGAGAGCAGGATTATTTCCCGGCAGATGAGAGCCATCCGGAAAGACCTTTGTCCCCTTATGGGATTGCCAAGCTGGCCATTGAGAAATACCTCTATTTCTATAAAGAAGTTTTTGGATTGAATTATATCTCCTTAAGATATGCCAATGTCTATGGACCAAGGCAGAATCCCTGGGGTGAGGCTGGGGTAGTAGCTATTTTTACACAAAAACTTCTATCGGGCGAAGAAGCTATTATAAATGGGGACGGTAAACAGACCCGGGATTTTGTCTATGTTAAAGATGTGGTTAAGACCAATCTTTTAGCTCTGGATTATCCCGAATCAGATTTTTTCAATATCGGGACCGGAATTGAAAATGATGTCAATACTATTTTTAAACTGCTTAGGCAAAAAACTGGCTCCAAACAGAAAGAGATACATAAACCTGGAAAACCCGGGGAGCAAAAAAGAAGCGTTTTAGATTGTTCCAAAGCCAAAAAACTTTTAGGCTGGTCTCCCAAATACTCATTAGAAAATGGATTGGAAGAAACGGTCAAATATTATCGAGAGAAAACTTCACTTAAAAATCGGTAATCCCGACTTGTCCTCAAGTCGGGATAATATACCCACCTTTAAGGCAAGTGGGTTTATCGTTTATTAACCCACAATAGGGGGCAGCGTGGGTTTACCGGTAGCCTGGAAAGGCACAAAGTATTCTTTAATACTGGTTGACATAAGATGGGGAAAAACCTATATTTAAAGCCTTAAAAATTAATTAGGAGGAATTATGCCCGAACCTAAAGTTTACAAAAATTATATCAACGGTGAATGGGTGGATTCTGTTACCAAGAGAACCTTTGAGAACAGAAATCCAGCTGATACCAGAGAGGTATTAGGTATTTTCCAGAAGTCGAATGAACAGGATGTAAAAAGAGCTATCGATTCAGCTAAAGAAGCCCATAAGAAATGGAGGTTAGTCCCTGCTCCAAAAAGGGCAGAAATTTTATTCAGATTGGGTGAGCTTCTGGTAAGAAGAAAAGAAGATTTTTCCAAGCAGATGACCCAGGAGATGGGGAAAGTATTGAAAGAAACCAGAGGGGATGTTCAGGAAGCGATTGATATGACCTATTATATGGCAGGCGAAGGGAGAAGACAGTTCGGACAAACAACCCCTTCTGAGCTTCCCAATAAGTTTAATATGTCAATCCGTCAACCGATGGGAGTATGCGCTCTGATAACCCCCTGGAATTTCCCAATGGCAATCCCTTCCTGGAAACTTATGCCAGCTTTGGTCCTCGGTAATACCGTGGTTTTTAAACCTGCAACTGATACTCCTCTGTCAGCCTATAATTTAGTCAAAGCCTGCGAGGAAGCCGGGATACCTAAAGGAGTGGTAAATTTAATCACCGGCTCCGGCTCAGAGGTGGGAATGCCTTTGATGAAATCACCAGATGTCAAATTGGTCACTTTTACTGGCTCAACCGAGATTGGCCGGACCGTATCTGAGGTCTGTGCTCCAAGCTTCAAACATGTCCACTTAGAGATGGGTGGCAAGAACGGGATTATGGTGATGGACGATGCCAAAATAGATTTAGCAGTTGAGGGTGCGGTCTGGGGAGGGTTCGGAACAACAGGACAGAGATGTACTGCCGCTTCCAGGGTGATTGTTCATAGAAAAGTTTATAAAGAATTCATCGATAGATTCGTGGCACGGGCTAAGACTCTGATAGTGGGCAATGGCCTTGATTCCTCAGTGGAGATGGGACCTTCAATTAACGAGGGTCAGCTCAATACGGTAATGGAATATGTAAAAATAGGAAAAGATGAAGGTGCTAAACTTATGTGTGGAGGGAACAGATTGGCTTCTGGTAACTATCAGTATGGGTATTTCCATGAACCAACTATTTTCGGAGAGGTCGATTCCAAGATGAGGATTGCCCAGGAGGAGATCTTTGGTCCGGTTGTATCGGTTATACCCTGTGATAGTTTAGAGCAGGCAATTGAGATCTGCAACGGAACGATCTATGGTCTTTCTGCTTCGATTTATACTCAGGATGTGAATAAAGCTTTTGTAGCGATGAGGGATGTTTATACCGGAATATTCTATGTGAATGCTTCTACCATTGGAGCAGAAGTGCATCTACCATTCGGTGGAACCAATCAGACTGGAAATGGACACAGGGAAGCAGGCGTGGCGGCTTTAGATGTTTTTTCCGAATGGAAAGCTATTTATATTGACTTCAGTGGAAAGCTGCAAAAAGCGCAGATCGACGTACAGTAGAAGTTTTTAAATTTCCGAGTTTTAAAAAAGAGGGTGGGCAATTTGCCCACCCCTAAAAATTTATATACCGAGTGCGAATCAGTAACAAAGGGAGTTTATGAGTAAGAGAAAAGTTCTTATAATGGGAGCAGCAGGAAGGGATTTTCATAATTTCAATCTGGTTTACCGGGATAATTCTCAGTATGAGGTAGTGGCTTTCACCGCTACTCAAATTCCAGATATCGAGGGTCGAAAATATCCCCCGAAATTAGCCGGTAAATTGTACTCCAAAGGGATTCCTATCTGGTCCGAGGAAAATCTGATAGGGATTATCAAAAAACATAAGATCGACGAAGCGGTTTTTTCCTACAGTGACGTCTCTTATGAATATATTATGCATAAAGCTTCTCAGGTTATATCCGCAGGTGCAGATTTCAGGCTCTTAGGTAAAAAAAGCACCATGCTTAAATCAAGAAAGCCGGTGATAGCGGTATGTGCCGCCCGTACGGGAAGCGGGAAAAGTCAGACTACCCGTAAGGTTTGTGAAATCTTAAAAGAGTACGGTAAAAAAACAGCAGTGATTCGTCATCCTATGCCCTACGGGAATCTGTCTGAGCAGATCTGCCAGAGGTTCTCGAAAATCTCGGATTTAGACAGGTATAAATGCACGATTGAGGAAAGGGAAGAGTATGAGCCTCATATTGAGAGAGGTAATATCGTTTATGCAGGAGTGGATTATGGGATAATATTAAGAGAAGCAGAAAAGGAAGCAGATATCTTAGTCTGGGATGGAGGGAATAACGATTTACCTTTCTATTTTCCTGACCTGTATATAACGGTACTCGATCCTTTAAGACCCGGGGATGAGATCACCTATTTTCCCGGGGAGAGCAATCTGATCTGTGCAGATGTTTTGGTGATTAACAAAATCGATTCAGCCAGCCTGGAAAATATTGAAGAGGTCAGGCAGAATATAAAAGATGCAAATCCGGATGGAATAATCATCGAAGCGGCTTCCCCTATCTTCTTAGATAAACCTGAGCTTATTAGAGATAAAGAAGTTTTAGTGATAGAGGATGGACCCACTTTAACTCATGGCGAGATGAGCTTCGGAGCCGGGATTGTAGCCGCAGAAAAGTTCGGTGCTAAAGAGATAATCGATCCCAGGCCCTATGCATTGGGTTCGCTAAAAGAGGTTTACAGAAAATATCCACATATTGGCACACTCCTTCCGGCAATGGGTTACAGTAAAAAACAGATAGGCGAATTGCAGAAAATAATAAATTCAGTAAAGTGCGATGCAGTGGTAATTGCTACACCGATAGATTTGGGCAGGATTCTGAAAATAAATAAACCCTCGGTCAGGGTTAGATACGAATTGCAGGAGATTGGTAAGCCGGATTTGAGAGAAGTATTAAATACATTTATAAAAAGTGGTAGGCAGTAGAGAGTAGACAGTAGACAGGGATTGTAGGGCAAGGCTTTAATCTTGCATTTGGAGATGTAGGGACAATGTGCCCAGTTTATTTTGTTTGTCATTGCGAGTAGTTCCGCTTCAAGCGGAACTACGAAGCAATCTTTAAAAGGTAAAAGGATTGCTTCACCCCTTCCGGTGACTCGCAATGACAGGTAAAAATTTACCCATTTTGGTAAAAATAAATGAGAAAAAAAACTGCAGTTGTGGCTCTGGGCGGGAATGCGATTACCCGAAAGGAACAAGAAGATACGATTGAAAACCAGTTCAGAAATACGACCCAGAGTTTGTCGGGTGTGGTTGAGCTGATAAAAGATGGTTTTAATTTAGCCATCACTCACGGGAATGGTCCGCAGGTGGGGAATGTCATTTACCGGGTAGAATTAGCCCGGGGGAAAGCACCTTATCTTCCTGTTTATATCTGCGTGGCGGATACTGAGGGTGGGATGGGTTATATGCTCGAACAATGCCTGAGAAATAAATTGAAGCAGGAGAATATTCAGCGGGAAGTGGCTACTGTGGTCACTCAGGTTATAGTGAATAAAGATGGCCTTTCGATAAAAAATCCTACAAAATTCATTGGGCAGTTCTATAACAAAGAGGAAGCTGAAAATTTTGCCAGGGAAAGAGGCTGGATTGTAAAAAAGGATGCAAATAGAGGCTGGAGAAGGGTAGTGCCCTCACCCATTCCCTTAGAGATAGTAGAGAAAGATTCTATCAAGGTTTTAGTGGAAAATGGATCCATAGTTATTGCCGCAGGTGGAGGCGGAGTCCCAGTTTTCAAAAAAGAAGACGGAACCCTACGAGGGTTAGATGCAGTTATCGACAAAGATAGAGCCTCAGCCGTCTTAGCCCGGGATATAGGTGCGGAATTGCTTCTGATTTTAACTGAGGTGGAGAAAGTGGCTTTATATTTTGGGACACCACAACAAAAAGAGCTGGATAAGATGACCTTAGAGGAGGCTAAAAGGTATTTAAGAGAAGGGCATTTTCCAGAAGGGAGTATGGGTCCTAAAATCGAATCTGCAATTCAATTCTTAGAGTCAGGTGGCAAAGAGGTTATCATCACTTCGATTCCAAAAGCTTATGATTCGGTTAAAAGAAAAGCAGGTACCAGAATAATAGTTTAAAGTTCAATGGTTCAAAATTCAAAGGTAAGTGAAAAAGTGTAGGACAAGGCATTAGCCTTGCGGTAATATAATTGTAAGGGTGGGGTTCCCCCGCCCCTACAAAAAATTTTCTGACAGGCCAGTCCACCTTAGGTGGATGACGGTCACGAATAATGTAGAGTCAGGCTTTATGCCTGACGAAGTGCGGAGTCGCATTACGATAAAACCAGGTTATGTGAATCTGACAACAGGAGGAAAGTAAGATGGAAAAGTCAAAACAGTTGAAATATGCAAATGTTACTTCTCAAGAAGCTATGGAGCTTGAAAATAAGTATGGCGCACACAACTACCATCCGCTTCCCGTGGTATTAGCTAAGGGCGAGGGGGTATATCTTTTTAGTCCTGAGGGGAAACGTTATTATGATTTTCTTTCAGCTTACTCGGCTGTAAATCAGGGGCACTGTCATCCGCGTTTAGTGAAAATCATCCAGGAACAAGCTGGCATTATGACTTTAACCTCTCGCGCTTTTTACAATAACTGGCTTGGACCGTATGAAGAGATGATGACCAAGCTGTTTGGCTATGATAAACTGCTCCCTATGAATTCCGGAGCTGAGGCGGTTGAAACTGCTCTGAAGTTAGCCCGACGCTGGGGTTATGATAAAAAGGGAGTGCTTCCCAATCAGGCAAAGATTATCGTCTGTGAAAATAACTTTCATGGAAGGACTATCACCATCGTAGGTTTTTCAACTGACCCGGAAAGTTATGGAGGATATGGCCCATTTACTCCTGGTTTTGTTAAGATCCCCTTTGATGATCCTGAAGCACTTCGCTCAGCCATAGATAGCAACACAGTTGCCTTTCTGGTAGAACCAATCCAGGGAGAAGCCGGTGTTCACGTGCCTGAAGACGGTTATCTGAAAAACTGTCGAAAAATTTGCACAGACGCTGGTATCTTGATGATTGCGGATGAAATTCAAACCGGTCTATGCAGGACTGGTAAAATGCTCTGTTGTGATTATGAAGCTGTTCGGCCGGATATTTTAATTCTGGGCAAAGCCTTATCTGGCGGTTTTATGCCTGTTTCTGCTGTTTTAGCTAATGACGAAATTATGTTAAACATTAAACCAGGTCAGCACGGTTCTACTTTTGGCGGGAGTCCTTTAGCCTGCCGGATTGCGATGGAAGCTATCGAAATCTTAATTGAAGAAAATCTGTTAGAGAATGCTTCTAAAATGGGGAAGATTTTCAGAGAGGGGCTGATGAAACTCAATTCTCCTTTGATCAAAACCGTTCGCGGTAAGGGATTGCTTAATGCGTTGGTAATTGAACCAATTACCGTAAAGGGTGAGACCAAAACCGCCTGGGATGTTTGTCTGAAGTTAGCTGAAAATGGATTGCTGGCAAAACCTACTCATAACGATATGATTCGCTTCGCTCCTCCACTGGTTATCAATGAAACGCAAATCCAGGAGAGTCTGGATATCATAAAACGGAGTATCGAACAATTTTAGAATCTTTTTATCAGGTTAAAGAGGATAGCTGACACAGAATGTAGCGTCGGGCTTTATGCCCGACGGATTTAAACGTCTGGGATAAACCCAGACGCTACGATATATTTCATCAGACAAAGTAGGTTAGGCATATTCAGTTGGACTGCATTATAAAAAAATCGACAAGTAACTAATGTCCGGATTAAAAGATATAATAGTAGATGAAATCCTCAAAAAAGGTAAGATATATGAGGTGGGCGGGGTGGTCAGGGACAGGATTATCTCCCCAATCTTACCGGATATGGATACAGATTATCTGGTCTGCGGTATCCCGATGGATGAGCTCTGTTCACTTCTTTCTAAATTCGGTAAAGTCGATTTAGTTGGGAAGTCGTTTGGGGTAATAAAGTTTTCCCCTTATAAAAAATTTTCAGGTGAAGAAATCAAGACCTTTGACATTGCCCTGCCGCGAAAAGAATACAGCACCGGAGTGGGGCATAAAGATTTTAAAGTCGATTTTGACCATAATCTAAAAGTGGAAGACGACCTTTCGAGAAGGGATTTTACGATAAATGCGATAGCATATGACCTGAAAACAAAAATATTGATAGACCCTCTGAGTGGTAAGAAAGACATAAGAAATAGACTTATCCGGATAACCCATCCGAATTCTTTCAAAAATGACCCTTTGAGGATGTTGAGAGGAGTGCAGTTTGCGGCAAGGTTTGAATTTGAAATAGAAAAAGATACTTACAAAAACCTGTGCGAGAATGCACAATTGATAAATACAATTTCTGCTGAAAGGATTCAGGAGGAGCTGAATAAATTATTAACTAAAGCAAAATATCCCAGCATAGGTTTCAGGCTGATGCATAAGACCGGATTATTAAAAGAGATTTTGCCGGAGCTGGAAGCTTGCGTCAATGTGGAGCAGCCAGGTGGTTATCATGAATATGATGTTTTCGAGCACTCGCTTTTAACCATTGACAGTGCCCCTATGGATTTGGCTATCAGATTAGCCTGTCTTTTTCACGACATCTCCAAACCCCAGGCAAAAGCCTTGACAGAAGATGGTGCCACTTTTTACGGACATGAGAAAAAAGGGGCAAGGGTAACAAAACATATTCTTCAAAGATTAAGATACTCCAATGAGGTCATCTCCACAGTTACCCTGTTAGTGGACAAGCATATGTTCGCAATGGGGGTGACAGACAAAGGTTTAAGGAGATTAATTCGCAGAGTAACGCCGGAACATATATTTGAGCTTTTAGAGGTTAGAAGGGCAGATATTGTTGCCCAGGGAAAGGGCGCAGATGGAAAAGATGTAGATGAATTTGAAAAATGGATTAAAGAGGAGCTGGAGAGAAAACCGCCTTTCAGCGTAAAGGATTTGAAGATAAACGGGGATATGATTATGGAGAAATTTGGACTTCCCTCCGGACCTACAATTGGTAAAGTCTTAAACCATCTCTTAGAAAAAGTCCTGGATGAACCGGAGTTTAATCAGGAAGATAAGCTCTTGAAAGAGGCAGAAGAGTTTTTGAGAAAGCATAAGCTTTTGTAGTTGCCCGATACATTGGGCTTTTTGTCGGGCAGGGTGCCCGACCTACGAGACTCGTAGGCAGGGCTCCCAGCCCTGCAAAGTTTCCACTTTTGGCACTAAATTCATTTGCAATTTGGTGCCAATTACTTTATATTAATAAAAGCATTTAAATAGGGAGTTTACTAAAAATTGTGGGATGGGTTGTTTTAGATAATCATTAAAGGTTAGCGATTATGAGTAAGGGAATTCCCAAAAAACTAAAGGATAAACTTTTGGTCGAGGCATGTCACGTTTGTGTTATATGTGGTAATTCTCGTGTGCAAAGTCATCATATTGATGGGAATAAAGAGAATAATGATGAATCTAATCTCATCGTATTGTGTGTTAATCACCATGATGAGGCTGAGATGTCAAAGGAAGGACGAAGCTTCACTGCTAATCTCACAATAGCACAACTACGCCTTTATAAGAAAAAACAAAAACAGGAGTTATACTATAAAGAGCGGGTAGAAAAAGGAGTTGACTTAGAATTACTTTTACCTCTTCCGCCTATGTCTTACATAGCACACCCCTACCCACTACAAGCGAATTTTACAGGCAGACTGTCAGAAAGAAAAGAGCTCACCGAGTGGTTCACCAATAGTGATAAGCCTATGTTTACCTATGTTGCCATGGGTGGGATGGGGAAATCTGCGCTTACCTGGTATTGGCTGTATGAGGATATCATCAAAAAAGGCTTGGCGCCGGAGGGGATTATCTGGTGGTCTTTTTATGATAGGGAGGCAAGGTTTGAGACTTTCTTGATGAAGGCTATACAATATGTAAGTTCAGGTAAGGTAGACCCAAAAAAGATAGACTCAACTCGTGACAGGATGGATGCTCTTAACAAACTCCTTTGTGAGAAGCGATTCCTTTTAGTCCTTGATGGTGTTGAAAGGGTTCTGCGGGCTTATGCTGGGTTGGGCTCTCCTTATCAGGGGGATGAGGTTAAAGAAGATGAGAGAGGAGATTTTCGGACATGTGTCGAACCACATGTTGGTACTTTTTTACAATGGTTAGCTGGGCAGGATATAAAGACAAAGACACTGCTTACCAGTAGATTGTGTCCAAAGGAGATGGACGATATAGATGGTTGTTTTCACAAGGATTTAAAAGAATTGCCTAAAGAGGATGCAGTAGAGTTTTTCTATCGTCAAGGGGTAAAAGGAACAAGAGCAGAGATTGAGAATGCTTGTGATCCTTTTGGCTATCATCCATTGTCATTACGGTTACTCTCTGGTATGATTGTTAAAGACCCAAAATTTCCGCGTGATATAGTTGCTTGGACAAGACATAATCCCCTGCCTGAATTAAAGGGAAAAGAGCATAATATATTAGAGTTATCTTATAATTCATTAGACCCACAAAAACAAACTCTTATTAGCAAAATATCTGCCTTCCGAAATCCGATGGAATATGAGTCTGTTAAAATATTCAATGAATTTAAGACTGAAAAAGAATTTGATGATTCATTAATTGAACTTAAAAATAGGGGTTTATTACTCAGAGATGATAAAACTAACAAATATGACCTGCATCCCATTATAAGAAGATACTGCTATGATAGACTGAAGGATAAGGAAGGTGTTCATTCCAGATTACGGGACTATTTTGCAAGTATACCAGAATCTGTGAAGGTTGAATCTCTGGATGATTTAGGGCCAGTTATTGAATTGTATCACCATACAGTGAGTTCAGAGAGGTATGATGAGGCAGTAGAATTATATAGAGATAGGCTCTCAGACCTACTTTACTATCAATTTGGCGCATATAATTTGGATATTGACCTACTCCATGCTCTCTTTTCAGGCGGCGAAGATAAACCTCCAAGCCTAAAGAAAGATGCTTATCTAGCTTGGATATTTAACTCACTGGCAACTTCCTACTCTTTATCTGGTCAACTTAAGAATGCAGTGCCGTTGTATAAAAGACATAATGAATTACAAAAAAGAATTGGTGATAAGAGAAATCTTGCCATTGGTTTGGGTAATCTCGCTTGTACAGCTCAGATTCCACTTGGCGATTTTAAGTCTGCTGAGTCTAATCTCCGAAAGAAAATAAATATAGACCAAGAAATTGGTGCTGAATTTGATAAAGCTAGAGGTCATAGTGAGCTTGGTTTGTTGTTTGCATATCAAAGTAAGTATGATGAATCAGAAAAGGAGCTCGTAACTGCAATCAGTATCCAAAAGAAAATAGAACATAAGCAAACTGAAGGTATCTCATGGCTCTATAAAGGCATTAAAGCACTATTCATTTCTGATATTGAAGAGACACTAAAGATGGGTAAAATGGCAAGAGATTTAGCAGATGTTAAGAGGCATGAAGGGGATATTATTCGAGCTGAGTGGTTACTTAGTTCTGCATATCTTGCAAAGAAAGATTTAAAAGAAGCAGAAAAACATCTAAATGAGGCACTAGAGCGTGAGAGGAAAATAAACTTAGTATACTCAGAGCCTGATGTTCTTTTGGAGTTGGCAAAACTCAGGTTTGCGCAAAAGCGTAAGGAAGAGGCGTTAAAACTTGCAAAGGAGGCTCTAGAAATTGCTGATAGGTGTGAGTATCGTTTGAAGCAGGCAGATATTCATAATTTTTTGGCGGAGTTTTATATTGACGCAAAGGATTTTGATAAGGCAAAAGAGCATATAAAAATTGCCAAGGAACGTGCTGAATGTGGTTACAAGCCTACTATGGATAAAGCTGAGAGATTGGCTAAATTGATTAAAGAATAATGTAGTTGCCCAATTTATTGGGTTTTTAGCTTTGGTAGGTCAGACATTCTTGTCTGACTACAGGGAACAGACAGGAATGTCTGTTCTACCGTTTTATGCTCGATGAATCGAGTGAATTCGGTACCCCCGCCTTGCCCTCAAGGCGGGTAATATAATCAGAGACACATTCAATGCGTCTCTACTTTTTTGGCAAATTTCATTTGCAATTTTGGGATAAATTTTTTATAATGGTTTGAACTTTTCGATTATCTTTGTGGAAAAAATAACTTGAATCAAGGAGTAAAGAATGAAAATACACGAGTACCAGGCTAAGGAAATCTTCCTTAAATATGGTATACCTGTGCCGCCAGGGGAGATGGCGACAACGCCAGAGCAGGCAAAGGAAATTGCCCAGAAAATTGGCAAACCGGTGATGATTAAGTCTCAGGTGCACGTTGGCGGCAGGGGGAAGGCGGGCGGGATAAAATCTGCGGAGAATCCGGATGAGGCTTTTGAGAAGGCGAAAAATATCTTAGGGATGGATATCAAAGGATTGAAGGTCAAAAAAGTTCTGGTAACGGAAAGTAAGAATATCGCTTCAGAAGCTTATATCGGGATAATCGTGGATCGCAGGACTAAGATGCCGGTGATTATGGTCTCTCCTGCTGGTGGCATCGATATTGAAGAAGTTGCTAAAAAAACTCCAGAGAAGATTTTCAAATTGGAAGTTGATCCACTTTTGGGACTTCAAGCATATCAGGCGCGGAATTTGGCTTATAAGCTCTATTCTGATTCGAAAATCGCTAATATGACTACACCGGTGATAATAAAGTTATATAAAGCTTTCTGGGAGAATGACTGTTCTCTGGCAGAGATAAATCCCTTCATAACTACACCTGAAGGGGAGGTCTGGGCTTTAGATGCCAAGATAAATATAGATGATAATGGCTTAGAAAGACATCCGGAAATCGAAGCTATGAGGGATTTAGATTCAGAAGAGTCAGGCGAGAATGAAGCCAGGCAGATGGGTTTATCTTTTGTTAAATTGGATGGGAATATCGGATGTGTGGTTAATGGTGCTGGGCTGGCTATGGCGACAATGGATTTGGTCAAGTATTTCGGGGCTGAGCCGGCGAATTTCCTGGATATTGGTGGAAGCTCCAGTCCGGATAAAGTCGTAACTGCTATGAGGATTATCACCCGGGATCCAAATGTGAAGGCAATTCTATTCAATATCTTCGGAGGGATTACGCGCTGTGATGATGTGGCAACCGGGATTGTGGCAGCACTTAAAGAATTCAAGCCCAGGGTACCGATTGTGGTCAGATTGACCGGCACGAATGAAGATAGGGCTAGAAAGATATTGGAAGAGATAAACCTTCCGGCAACTTCTTCTATGGAAGAGGTGGTTAAACGGGCGATTGAGAAGAGTAAAGTAAGTCAGTTGCAGATGTTTGAGAAATAAAAAGATATGGAGTGCATCAGCTTGTCGAATTTGACCTTGAGGCTGATGCTAAAAAAATGCAAGAGCAAGCTCTTGCACTCCAGAAAATAAAAGGAGATCAAATTGAGCATATTAGTGGATAAAAATACCAGAGTGGTGGTTCAGGGAATCACTGGCAGGGATGGTGCATTTCATACCAAGCAGATGTTGGCTTACGGTACAAAAATCGTTGCCGGGGTTACTCCGGGTAAAGGAGGGGAGAAGGTTGAAGGTGTTCCGGTTTTCAATTCAGTAAAAGAGGCAGTTGAGAAGACAAAAGCCAATACATCGGTGATTTATGTTCCTTCTAAATTTGCCGCAGATGCTATATATGAAGCTGCTGATGCAGGAATTAAGTTGGTGGTCTGTATTGCTGAAGGGATACCTACAACTGAGATGCTGAAGATATATCAGTATTTAAAAAATACCAATACCCGGCTGGTTGGACCTAATAGTCCGGGTGTTATCACTCCAGGCGTAGCAAAGGTCGGAATAATGCCAGGGCAGATTCATAAAAAAGGGAAGATTGGAGTCGTATCTCGCAGTGGCACTTTGACTTATGAAGTGGCGTATCTTCTTACTTTAAATGGACTGGGCCAATCGACAAGTTTAGGGATTGGCGGAGACCCGATCATCGGGACTAACTTCATTGATGTCTTGGAATTATTCCAAAAAGACCCGCAGACTGAAGGGATAGTCCTGATTGGTGAAATTGGCGGAACGGATGAAGAAGAAGCGGCTTTATTTATAAAGAAAAATGTAACCAAACCAGTAGTGGCCTTTATTGCTGGCAGGACTGCGCCTCCAGGTAAAAGGATGGGTCATGCAGGGGCGATAATCTCAGGCGGAAGCGGAACCGCGGCTGAAAAAATAGTTGCATTCAATAAAGTAGGGATAAAAGTGGCTGAAAGCCCGGCTGAAGTGGCG
>Ga0315291_10007737_pt1 | contig 13238 bp, 8 predicted proteins | sample YL17G12_20_MG_FD_203070 | JGI IMG/M metagenome (GOLD analysis project Ga0315291, IMG submission 203070) | Sediment microbial communities from Yellowstone Lake, YNP, Wyoming, USA - YL17G12_20 | ecosystem: Environmental > Aquatic > Freshwater > Lake > Sediment | place: USA: Wyoming | collected... | reverse complement strand
CGGAGGCGCCGGCGCGCTTCAGCTCCGGCACCAGGTCGCGCACCACCTTCTCGTCAATCACCACCTCCAGGCTGAACCACCCCGGGTCGGAGAGGCTGGACACGGTCGGCGTGTGCAGGGCCGGGAGTTTCCTCATCACCCGGGCCAGGCTCTTTTTCGGCACGTTCATCTTCAGCCCCACCTTGGCCCCGGCCTCGAGCGCGCCCTGGAGCAGGAGCGCCATGGTCTCGAGCTTGGCCCGCTTCCAGGGGTCCCGCCAGGACTTGAGGTTGGCGATCAGCACCGTCTCCGACCACAGCACCGTGTCCACGATCCGCAAGTTGTTGGCCGCGAGCGAGCTCCCGGTCTCGGTCACCTCCACGATCGCGTCCGCCAAGAGCGGCGGCTTGGCCTCGGTCGCGCCCCAGGAAAACTCGACCGTCGCCTTTACCTTGTGTTTTTTCAGATAGGCCCGGGTGAGGTTTACCGCCTCGGTGGCCACGCACTTGCCCCGCAGGCCCCGGGGCGAGCGGATCGGCGAGTCCTGGGGCACGGCCAGGACCCAGCGCACCTTGCTGAAGCCCACCTTGGAGTAAGTGAGCGCGCACACCTCCTTGACCCTGGCCCCTTGCTCGATCACCCAGTCCCGGCCGGTCAGCCCGCAATCCAACACGCCTTCGGCCACGTAGCCCGCCATCTCCTGCGCCCGGATCAGAAGCCCGGAAAGCTCGGGGTCGTCTATCCGCGGGGTCAGCTCCCGCGAGCCGATGTAGATGTTCCAGCCCGCCTTCTTGAACAGCGCCACCGTGCTCTCCTGTAAGCTGCCCTTGGGCAGGCCGATAATCAACTTCTTCATGCGCGGATCACTTGGAGGCTGGGGAAGGCGCCAGGAGATCAACGACCTTGAATTGATCCACGCCGGTCATGAAAAGCGCGTGGGTCCTTGCGCTATTCAAACCCAAAAAGGCTCCTTCTTTCATGGTCTTGGTGAATTCCATTTTATCCAAATCATAGACAAATCGGTAATTGATAAGAAGCGAATGACCATCAGCCAGCCATATTGCCGATCCATAGCGATGGACTCCATTTTGATTATCCAATTGCTTTTCTATCTCTATCAATTCCTTATGTGGTTCTCTTTGATAAATATAATAAGGTTCGGTACTATAGTGGTCCTTTAAATAATATTTTCCACCGGGCGAAAAAATTAAACCTTGATAAGGAGTTTCCTCATATTTTCCTGAATTTGGATTATAACGAATAATTTTGGGGTCATCCCATTCCTGGGCTAAATTGAAATAAATATTTTTATCAAAGGAAGGCCAACTAACATCATAAGCATTTACGTTTAACCTCTTTTTAGCATTTTCTTTCATATTGTAAATCCAGGCGTCGCAAGTGTATTGATAAGGACAGTCTTCATAAGTCGGACAGTTTGGTTTACAAACAAGATAAGAAATTCTATCTCCTTGAGGTGACCAAGCATGCCTGTGATTGTTTCCCAGATTCATTACGTTAGCCGGGTTATTCACTGGATATAGTAAATATTTAACATCCATATGATTATCGTCTATTTTTGTTTCGATACACTCCACAGCCCATTGCCGATCTGGAGAAGCATCTTTATTGTTCAGATACTTTCGCTTATCAATTTTTGAAAGCTTCTTGCTTTCTGATTCATATTTATAATAAGCTTTCCACCCATATGGTGTTAATTCATCTCCTTTTAGAGTTTTTAGGACCTTTAAATTAAATAATGCAGAATTTAGTGATTCGCCGGGAATGTAATATTCTTTATCACTCTGATCTGCATTAATAGCTGTAGCGCAGATTTGAGATAACAAAATTATCAGCAGAATTAAAATAAATATCTGCCGCCGATGATACGCTTTGCTATTTTTCATGGTCATCTTCCTTTCCTCATGGAATGCGGACATGGAAATGATGAGAATGGCCTCTGCCCCCAGTGCATTTTTGTGCGTTATTATCCCAGTCCCCGCAAGGATCATCTCCGGTGGATATTCCCTCAAACTCCACAACACCACCCGCCGTAATTCCTGTAGCAGGATCAACGATTATTTTGGATGCTCCAAGTTTTATAAAAATATCAATCAACTCTCGAGTCATGGATTGACTGTAATTGGGAGGAAAAGGAACATGATTACACGCGTCGCCGTTGCAGAAATCCATCTTTCCCTCGGTCCCATTATCGAGAACATACAACACATCTATATCATTCCCATTCTTATGCGATTTGTGCGGTGGAAAAGGCCCACCTTGCCGATGGCTCATATCAGCAATGGAAATGCGCGGCCCCGCCGGATACCTCAGATTCCATTCCCTGCCCACCGCCTCGATGGTTTGCAGCATTCTCAGGGTGCCCCAATTATCCGTGTTAAAATCTGCTGTAACATTATAGAAATGTCGGTACCCAATTCCTTCATGCGGAAGTTGGAAGGCTCCGATTAGCCCAATCTCATTATTGGGTTGTCCAAACGATTGGACGGTGTCGGCGACCGTGGGATTCAGGTAATCAACCGATCCATTCAACCGAAGAATCCCTTGATAATTAAAAGCCTCGATGTAATCACTGATCTTGTCCCCATCCCGATCAAAATGCGGCCACACTCCGATCCCCTCCGGCCCTTGCAGGGAACTATGATCCTTCGTGATATACAACGAAGCCGAAATCGTGCCGGGGGTTCCGAGCGGGATGCTGGCCGTGTCCGCGCTCAGCACTTTCAGGTAACTGTTGGCCGCGGTCGCGCCCCAGATCGCCGCGATCACCTTGTTCCGATACGGCGTGTATTCCAGCTCCCGCACCCAGGGCCAGGTGCATCCGGTTTGCGTGGTGTAATTGCAGTTGGCCGTAGATGCCGTGGCGGCGAGGATGGTCCCATTGCTTTCCGGGTTATCCAGGATTCCCAGGTTGTTGCTGTAATTAAAGGCCAGCACCGCCCGGTGGCCCAAGGGAGAAATCGCCACATCCATTCCGCCGAAGCAGGCCGGATGGAGGCCGGACTCATTGGTCAAAAGGATGCCATGCTCCACCCGGCCGGGCATTTCCAGGATCACGCCGTCTTCCATGTAATCCGAGGTCAAGTTATCCGCCGCATTGACCACCAACGCCCACCACGGATTGGCCGGCGCGGCGCTCATCCGCTGGGGCAGGAAACCCACCCCCGAGGGATTCCGTTTTGCATCCGCCTGGGTCATCTCGTAAACCTGGGCGTTCAAATAATTTAGATTGGAATTATCATCGCTTTGATAATACCGCCCGCTGTCCACGCTCAGCACCTTGCCGTTAACGTCCTGGATATTGTCCGTCGCCACCAAGACGCGCTGACCGTCCGGACTGAAATCGAGATAGCGGAACACCGAGCCTTCGCTATAGGCTTCCGAAAGGGTTGCATCCGCGCAGGTGGGCGGAGCGGCGCCCAGCAGTTTTTTGATCTCCACCGCCGCAATCATCCGGTTGTCCGTGCCTACAAACGCCCGGCTCCCGTCCGGGCTGATGGCAATAGCCTGGGGCTTCCCGGGAGCGGGACTGCCGCAATTGATGGCGACGGTGTTCTTGATCGCGTGGTTATTCAAAACGTCAATCGCGGTGACCGTCATGGTACTCCAGTTCGCCACCAGCACCCACCGGCCGTCCGGTGTGACATCAGCCTGATAGGGTGTGGGATTCGTCGGAGGCATCGCCACCGATTCGGGCGCCGGGAAAGTATTATCCCGGTAATCAAAAATAGTTACGCGGTGGCTGCCGCGATTGGTAATATAAGCATAGGGCAGGCCGTAGGTGAACTCCACCGAGTTGCTGTTGATCTCATTGGGAGTGCTGCCTTCCAGATTCTGCACCCACGCCTTGCCGCTGATTACGCTGCCCGGCACCTTGGCCACGATTTCCGTGGAGCCGTTGGGCCACACCGAGTCCGCGGCCACCGCACCGAGCGTTCCGGGAAAAAACACCTTCACCGTGTCGCCGAAGAACGCGCCGGTGATGGTCACCGTGTCCCCGCCGATGGTGAAATTCGGCGTCAAAAGGACGATGGTCGGATTGCCCCCGGAAAAGCTCACGAAAATGTTGATGATCACCGGCAAGGAGAGATTGCCGAAATAATCCTCCACCCGCGCCTCCAGCCGGTGCGCCCCGCTGGACAGCGCGCTTTCCTTCTTGGGCCACCATTCCGCAAACCCGGAATAGACGTCGAAACGGGCGGTAATATTCAGAGTGTAATCGAGAATCACCACCAGGCTGGCTGGGTTCACTCCCACCGATCCGGGGTCCTCGTATTCGATCCGGAAATAGGGCGTGTTGGTCAAAACCGTCTGCCCATCTACCGGTGAAACGAACCATAATACCGGCGGCAGCCCGCTCTCCACCAGAACCAGCGCCGAGTCCTCCGCCGCGTTCCCGGCCAGGTCTTCGATATAAGCCCGGATCAGGTTGCCGCCCTCGGATACCCCGGTCACTCTCCCGACCGTGCAGGTGTCTCCTACGGTCAAGCCGGTGGTGATGTCCACGTCATTATGATAGACGTGCAAGCTGGAAGTATCAACCCCGGACCCGGTGTCGCTATAGGTGATGTAAATGGAGATGGTGGCGTTGGTGGTCATCCCGTCGGGCGGCGAGACGATGGTAATCACCGGCGGGATGAGGTCGGTGAAGATGCAGGGATTGTAGCCATTCTGATATTCTTGCAGGTTGGTATAACCGTCGCCGTCCCAGTCGGCCAGGCTGTCGCCCACCAGCGGGTTGACGCAAGCGCTGTAATTCACTTCCCAGCCGTCGGGCATGCCGTCCGAGTCCGTATCCGCCAGGCAGGGGTTGGTGCCGGCCGAGTATTCCTGCTGGTTGGTGAGGCCGTCGGGTTCGTAATCCGCCAGGTTATCCACCGTGTTCGTCTGCATGCAGCCGTAGAGATTCTCCCAGTCATCGGGCAGCCCGTCGCCGTCGGTGTCGAGGTAGGCCTGGATCTGGACCTGGGTCGCCACCGTCTCTCCGATGCCGATGACCGGGACCGGCGGGACGAACACGCTCACCAGGATGGCGCCCTGCGCCGTTGGCTTCACCACCATCCGCGCCCGGCCATTGGCGCTCACCCGGCCGCTGATATCGTAGCGGATCCCATCGGTCTCCTCGCAGAGCTCATCCCCGGACACCGAACAGTCCCCGCCCCAGAGGCTGGCCGAACCCGAAAGCACCTCAAAGCCCACACCCCACCCGGCCCGGCCTTGCATCCCGACCTTCCGCAACTCCACCTCGATGCCCACGGTCTCTCCCACCCGCACTATCGGACTGCCCGGCGGGGAAATCACGGTCAGGGCAAAAGGCCCCAGGTTGACTTGTTTGCCGTTCAGGATCAGGCTGAGCAGGCTCTTGTCCGTGCTGCCGATGATGCCGTCGCCGTCCAGATCAAACACGTCCTGGCAGGGCGGGTTGACATTATCAAAGGACACCGGCTTGCCGTTCAGGATCAGGTTGAGCTTGCTCATGTCCGTGCTGCCGATGAGGCCGTCGCCGTCGCCGTCGCCGAAGTAGCATCGGCCCGGACATCTGTTCGCCACTCCCCGATCGCCATGGGGCTCCCAGAGGCAGGGGTTGGAGGTAGGATCGCCGCTATAGGTATCGTTGCGGTCATAGTATTCATGGATGTTGGGGTTGAAGTCGGTGTCGCCGTCCAGGAGCGCGTCATTAACATAATGGTCCAGGCAGGGGTATAGATTTTCCTAGTCATCGGGCATGCCGTCGCCGTCGGAGTCCGCGGCGAAAAGCGGGCGCCCGAGGAGGAGGCTGGCGGAGAGGGCCAGCAGGAGAGCAATGCCGAGTTTCTTTTTCATCCCCTCACTTCCTTGGCTCAAGCCGGGTTGGTTGATGGGGTCAGAATTAGCTACACAACATTGTCCTGCTCTTTAGCACAGTCCGAACTGCTTGTCAAGAAAAAAATTAAAATGGGAGAGCGAGATAGGGCGAGATAAAACTACAACCGGTTTCATAACCCAGAGTCGGTGCGGCCGGCCGGTCGCCCCTCCCAACGGCACTTCGGCATTGGGGCAACAGACCCTTTAGTTTACAGTTGTAAATGAGAGAGAGTGCCCCGGGAACCGTGCACGGTTCCCGGGGATCAGAACAAAGGCAGGGGCACAGCCGGCCATGCCCCTGCCCCAAGGTTTTTTTCTAAAGCTGCCGCATAAAGGCCACCAGGTCTGTCTTTTCCGGCTCGGTGAGCTTGAGTTCCAGAACCAGATTGAAAAACTCGACCGTATCTTCCAGGGTCAGCAGCCGGCCATCGTGGAGATAGGTCGGTGAATCCTTGATGCCGCGCAAGGGAAAGGTCTTGATCGGACCGTCGGCCGAAGCCATGCGGCCGTTGATCATCCGCGGATTATAGAAGCGTTCCACCTTCAAGTTGTGCATCGAGTTGTCCGTGTAGTAGGGCGCGGGATGGCAACTGCCGCAAGCGGCCTTTCCAAAAAAGAGGTTTTCTCCCCGCATCTCTGATTCCGCGGCCTTTCGGGGATCCAATTGGCCGTCAATCCCGAGCTTGGGCGCCGGCGGAAAATCCAAGAGCGCCATGAACTCCGCCATCGCATGCACCTGGTGACCCCGGTCCAGAATGTTGATGCCTTTCTTGGTGGCAATGACCGGATCACCATCGAAATAAGCGGCCCGCTGCTCAAACTCGGTGAAGTCTTCCACGCTCTTCAGCGCCCGTTGCGATCCAAACAAGCGCTGGATGTTCACGCCGCGAAGAGGGGGTGTGTCCAGCCGATGCCTGAACTCCTGGGGTCGAATATCTCCCACCAGGTGAGTGGTGGCATTGGTATGGCCGTTGGCATGGCAGTCAAAACAGGTAACCCCTCGACTGGGCCGTTCGGAACGACGGTCTTCGGTCTGGTTGAACTGTTGCTGCGGAAAGGGCGTCACCAACAGCCTCAGGCCTTCCAGCTGCTTGGGGTTCAGGATCCCATTGAATAACTCGTAGTAGTTGTCGATCGTTACCAGTTTTCCCTGCGAGACATCGCCGAGGTCGGTCCGGGTGGTCAGGAAGATCGGCGCCGGGAACTCGGGCAACAAGTGGTCGGGCAGATCAAAATCCAAGTCAAAGCGGGTGAGATCCCGGCCCTCTTGTTTCTTAATCTCGTCAATGTGAAATTTCGGGAACACCATGCCGCCTTCCGGGTGGTTGGGGTGGGGAAGGGGAAAGAGACCCGCGGGAAAGAGATCCTTCTCGCGGATCTCTTCGGGGCTCATTGCCGCCAGCTTCTCCCAGGTCATGCCCTTGGGAAGCTTGACCCGCACGCCTTCCTGGACCGGCTTCCCCCTGGACATGGTGACGCCCTTGGCCGGACGATTGCTCAGGTCGTAACGCTCATTAAGCAAATCCATCTGCCGCTTCATTACCCCCGGCTTCGCCGCTTTCATTCGAGCCAGGGTTGTTGTGAAGTCCTCCGTGATATTGACGGGGGCATAGCTCGATGGGTTCTTGCTTGTCTCCTTGGCATAAAGGGTGCCCAAAATCGTGAGCATGGCGGCAAGGATGACCGCCAACGCCCAGCCGCGCCTTGATGTTACGCCTCTCATAGCTTCCTCCTTTCATTTGGTCCTGGTTCAGCGAAAATTGGAGTGTTCCCGCTTTTGCGGGATGCCTGCGGTGGCCAGATCCACCTCTCTTCACCTTCTCTTTTCCGGTTCCGCCTTTCGGCCGACTTCGGCGCAGAACAGCAAAACCGGCTCAATTCCGGAAAACAACTCTCACCTCCTCTCCTCCTGGCGATCAGTTCAACGGGTTATCCCTCGGCCGGCCGCAGGCTCGTTTCACAGAGTTGCTCTCTCGCAAATCCCGCCTCCGTTTCACCCGGCAAAAGGGAAGGTAGTGTGGAGCCGTCTGGTTGTCAAGACCATTTTTAATAAAAGTAAGCCGGGCGGCCGGGCGGCCGGGCGCCTCGGGTTGCGACGCTTGGGGATCGGGGTCAGTGCTTTACTTTAAACAATTCATAATTGAATGACAGGCAAGTCTAGAATCATCAACCGTGAACCGTAAACCGTCAACCGCGAACTTCTTCAGGGCTTCTGCGCATAAATGATCAAGCTCTTGGGAAAAACCCCATCCAGAAATTTTTCCACGCGGGAGAGGGTGGGGGAGAGGATGGTCTTGACCAGGAACTTGCGGTAGGTGGCCGGCGCCGGGTGGTTCTCGTTGGCCAGGCCGAAAGCGCAGCGCAGCAGCCAGTAGGGCGAGTGGAAGGCGTGGGCGTGGCCCACGGCGTAAAGCTTCAGGCCGAGATGGCGGAGCCTGGCCGCGAGCTCGTCGGGCATGAACTTGCGCACGTGGCCGCCGGGGTTGGTGAAGTAGAGGGGGGAGAGGAATCCGTAGGCGGCTTCGGTGAAGAAAGTGGGCACGGTGACCGCGAGCCGGCCGCCGGGCTTGAGCACCCGCTTGAGCTCGGCGATGGCCCGGAGGTCCTCATGCAAGTGCTCCAGCACCTCGGCGCAGATGATCCGGTCGAAAAGGTTATCGGCAAAGGGCAGGCTGAGCACGTCGCCCCGGAGCACCGCCCATTGCCCGCCCTGGCGCTGGTCTTCTTCCGAGGCGGCCACGAACGAATACATCACCTTCTCCACCTCGGGCCGGGCATAGTCCATGCCGCAGATCAAGGAGCCCCGGCGGAAAGCTTCGAAGCAGTGGCGGCCGGCCCCGCACCCGGCATCGAGCACCCGATGCCCGGGCCGGACGTCCAGGATCCGGTAATTGACGGTCAACATGGAGCGCCCAGTTTAAGCGATTTCTTGCGCCAACGCAAAAGCGCAATCAATTTTAGATTTTTGATTTTGGATTTCAGATTGGGGCCAAACCTTGGCCTTTTTTCACTGTGCACCGTGCACTGATCACTCTCTCCGCAGCTTTTTCACTTCTTCCAAAATCCGGGGCAAAATTTCTCCGGTCTTGCCCTGGAGGAGATAGTCGGAGATGTTCTCAAAAGTCAAAGGCGTGGGCTCGGCGTTGACCTCGATGATGGTTACCGACGGCGCCGGGGCTCGTTTCCCGAACCTCTCCGGTCCTCGGGAGGGCCTTTCCCGCGCCGCTCTCGGCAAGTAAGCAAATGGATACACCACCGCGGAGGTGCCGCAGATCAGCATCAGGTCGCAAAGGCTCGCTTGCTCCAGGCTCTGCTCGGCCACGTCCGCGGGGATCCCTTCGCCGAAATGGACCACGTCCGACTTGACCGGGGCTCCGCACTCCTTGCAGGCCGGCGGCAGCTTGCCTTCCTGCCTCAGCCGCTTCAAGTCATACTCGCCCGGGTCATACCGGGAGTGGCAGGAGCTGCACCTCAGCCGAAAGGCATTGCCGTGATATTCGAGCACGTTTTGGCTGCCGGCCTGGCGGTGGAGGTTGTCTATATTCTGGGTGATGGTGCATTTCAGGATGTTCATCTTCTCCAGCTCGGCCAGGGCCAAATGGCCGGGATTGGGCTTAAGGCTTTCCAGGCTCCCCAGCAGGGAAGGCTGGCTCAACCGCTCTTCCCAGTATTGCTTGGGATCGGCCTGGAACCGGGCATAGGCTTGATAAGCCTTTTTCTCCGCTTCCGGGTTCTTGGTCCAGATGCCGCCGGGGCCGCGAAAGTCCGGGATCCCGGATTCGGTGGAAATCCCGGCCCCGGTCAGGGCCACCGCATGCCGGGAACGGACCAGGTCCCGGACCGCCCGCTGGATCAGCTCTTCCATTTCAATCGTTCCTCATTTGGCAACCTGGATCACTACTGTCCGGTAAATCTGTTTCGTATATAACCTAACCTATTATAACAAAAAGATAATTTGAGCAAAATCCAATTCATCGATTTCAACTTCCGCCCTTCATTTTCAGGCTACCATGCTCCTGATTTCAAATCGGGAGGTAGCCCAAATGAATACGGGCAAGAGCATCTTTTCCCAACTGATTCATGTTCTGCCTCGCTACCAGTTCGACCAATGTGTCGAGCGTTACCAGGGCAACAAATGGGTCCGGGACTTCTCCTGCTGGAGCCAGTTCTTGTGCATGGCCTTTGCCCAACTCAGTCACCGCGACTCTCTCCGCGACATCGAAGTAACCCTCAATTCTCACCACCGCAAATTATACCACCTGGGACTCCGAACCCGCGTCGCCCGTTCGACTCTAGCCGACGCCAACGAGAAGCGCGACTTCCGCATCTACCAGGACTTCGCTCACGCCCTCATTCCCATCGCCACCAAACTTTATCGAGAGGAACCCTTGCCGGTAGACCTCGAAAACGAACTCTTCGCCCTCGACTCCACCACCATCGCCCTCTGCCTCTCGCTTTTTCCGTGGGCGAGGTTCCGAACGACCAAGGCCGCGATCAAGCTCCATACCCTCCTCGACTTAAGAGGCTCGATCCCCGTGTTCATCGTGGTTACCGAGGGCAAGACCCACGATCTCAAGGTCATGGAGCAAGTGCCAACCCCGCCCGATTCCATCCAGGTCATGGACCGGGGATACCTCGACTTCGAGCGGCTCTATCAGCTCCATCTCCTCCCCGCTTACTTCGTCATCCGGGCCAAGAGCAACTTTCGATTTCGGAGAATCCGGTCTTTACCCGTGGATAAAACCACCGGCGTCCGGTGCGATCAGATCATCGTGCTCACCGGAACCAAATCCAAACAAGAGTATCCCGAACCTTTGCGTCGGGTCCGTTATTTCGACTCCGAACTCAACAAAAGATTCGTCTTCATCACGAACCACTTCGGGCTCGCTTCCAAGACGGTGGCCGACATTTATCGCTGCCGCTGGCAGGTCGAGCTGTTCTTCAAATGGATCAAAGGCCACCTCCAAATCAACTCTTTTTATGGCACCTCGGAGAACGCGGTCAAGACTCAAATCTGGATCGCCATCAGCGCTTACCTCTTGGTGGCGATTGTCAAAAAGCAAAGGGACATTCCCATTAGCATGCATACTTTTTTGCAAATTCTCGAAGTCAACCTCTTCGAGAAAAGGCTTATAAATCAAATGGTTGATGAAGCGTTGAAACATGAACTGGACACCCAACTTGATAATCAGTTGAAATTGTTTAATTATTAACCGGACAGTAGTGAACCTGGATACAAGGTTTGGTATCTTCCTTCTGGGCTCAATTTTTCCACCTGGCCATGCCTCTGTCAACTATCGGCCGGCTCGGATCAAGGCCAAGGCGAAGAGTCGCTGCCCCCGGGCCTTTTTCCCTAAAATAAGGGCAAAGGACTTGACAAATCGGCTATAATCATAAAGAAACATATTTACGTGCCATCCAGCTCCGGCAGCCTGCGCTCACATAGACTTGATCCACGGAAGGAGAAAGAGTGATGAGATCCTGGCTATGGCTTGTTCTCTTCGGTGTGGGATTGATGAACGCCCCCGCCCTGGCGCAAGATTGCGTCACTTGCCACAAGAAAGTCAGCCCCGGCATTGTCTCCGATTGGCGGCTCAGCCGGCACGCCGCCGAGGGGGTGGCCTGCGCCGAATGCCACGGCACCGCGCACCAGTCGGTTGCCGACGTGGCCAACGCCAAGATCCCCACGCCCGATACCTGCGCCGAATGCCACGCCGACCGGGTCGCGCAGTTCCAGGCCGGCAAGCACGCCTTTGCCTGGGCCGCCATGAAGGCCATGCCCACCATCCACTGGCAGCCCATGGAGCTGATCGAGGGCATGAAAGGCTGCGGCGGCTGCCACAAGATCGGGATCAAGACCGAGGCCGAGATCCAGGAGCTGCAAAAGAGCGGCGCCGGCTTCGGCCTGGCCTCCTGCGACGCCTGCCACACCCGCCACACCTTCTCACGGGCCGAGGCCCGCTCGCCCCAGGCCTGCCAGACCTGCCACATGGGCTTTGACCATCCCCAGTGGGAAATGTATTCCGGCTCCAAGCACGGCGTGCGCTACGCGCTCAAAAAGAGCGGCGACCTGCCCCGGACCGCTTCCGCGCCCACCTGCCAGACTTGCCACATGCAGGGCGGCAACCATGAGGTCCGGACCGCCTGGGGCTTCCTGGCCGTGCGGCTGCCCATGCCCGAGGACCCGCAATGGGCCGCGGACCGAGCCGTCATCTTGCAGGCGCTGGGCGTGCTCGACCCGAGCGGAAATCCCACTGCCCGGCTGGACGTGGTCAAGGGCGCTCAGGTGGCGCGCCTGACCCAGGAGGACTGGCAAAAAGAGCGGGACCAAATGCTTCAGACCTGCAGCCAGTGCCATTCCGAAAAATTCGCCAAGGGAGAGCTGGATAAGGGCGACCGGATGATCCAGGACGCGGACCAGGTCATGGCCGAGGCAATCCGGATCGTGGCCAAGCTGTATGCCGACGGCATCCTGCCCAAGCCCCAGACCTACGCCTATCCCTTCCCGGACCTGCTCACCTTCCACGACGCGCCCACGGTCATCGAGCAAAAGCTCTTCGTCATGTTCCTGGAACACCGCATGCGCGCCTTCCAGGGCGCCTATCACATGAACCCGGACTATGCATTGTGGTATGGCTGGAGCGAGATGCAGCGCGACCTGACCGAGATCAAGGCGGAGGCCCAGGATCTGCGCCCGTCGGCCCCGAAGAAAAAGAAGTGGTTCTGAACGAGGAGGGACTACGGCCAGATTAACGGCCGGTTGCGGCCGGCGCCATACAGGAAAATAGCAGTTTTTATTAGGCTCCTCTCGAGGATTGGTGGGTCGAAACGAAGCTTGATCTCGAGCCAAGAATGGATTTTCTCAGGCATGGCTCCGGTGTCCCACCGCCTCGGAAACGAGGAACCCCTGACCCAGTTTTCGGCCCGGGGCCCTCCGCGCCCTGGGCGCACTCTCGGCCTGGATATCCCTTTAACCACAAATTCTTGTGAGGAGCCTTTTATTAGAGGGCACGAATTTTATCGTGTCCTCTATTTTTTCCCCGCTCCTGCGAGAGGTTTAATACCATTTTCTATTTGAAATGCAACAATTCAAGATGGTTGAGTCGGGCGCGAATCCAATCGCGCCTTACAAATTCTAGGGGCGTAGGGCAGGTTCGGATACCTGCCCGAAGCCGTTGGTAGAAAATCAAATAGAAAACGGTATAAGTGGTTACCATGTATTGAACCTGGACCTGAGTTTGACACGAGGGCAACCTCTGCTATACTTGAGCGCGACTTCCCGGGGGCCCCGTCTGCAATGAAAGTCATGGCCATCATTCCTGCGCGTTACGGCTCGGAGCGCTTTCCCGCCAAAGTCCTGGCCCCCCTCCTGGGCAAACCCATGATCCAGTGGACCT
>Ga0315291_10007735_pt1 | contig 13238 bp, 12 predicted proteins | sample YL17G12_20_MG_FD_203070 | JGI IMG/M metagenome (GOLD analysis project Ga0315291, IMG submission 203070) | Sediment microbial communities from Yellowstone Lake, YNP, Wyoming, USA - YL17G12_20 | ecosystem: Environmental > Aquatic > Freshwater > Lake > Sediment | place: USA: Wyoming | collected... | reverse complement strand
AGACGAACCTCAACGGGATGTTCTTCGTGGCCCAGGAGGCCGCCCGGCGCATGCTGGCGGGGGGCGGCGGCGTGATCCTGAACATGGGTTCGACCAACGGCCTGCTGGGCTACCCCTTCTACGCCGACTACAACGCTTCCAAGGCCGGCGTGATCGAACTGACGCGCTCCATGGCGCTGGAACTGGCCCCCACAGTGCGCGTGAACGCCATCTGCCCCGGCTTCATCCTGACGCCGATGCAGGAGGCGGAATACACGCCCCCCATGCTGCGCGGGTTCGCCAGCAAGGTGCCGCTGGGGCGGGTGGGCCGGCCGGAGGAGGTGGCAGCGCTGTTCGCCTTTCTCGCCTCCGACGAGGCAGCGTTCATCACCGGGCAGACCTTTGTGATTGACGGCGGGGAGATCGCGGGAGGGCTGGCCAGCCGATAGCGCGGGCTCCCAGCGGACAACAGTCCGCGTCCTGCCTTCTCCCAAGGCTCCCAGCAGACAACAGTCCGCGTTTCGCGTCTCAAATGGGTTACGAAATGGGCCAGATCGTTGACGTAACAGAACTGGAATGGCAACCGGTGCGCCCAGATGCAGCGCACGGGGTGTATGGCAAGACGCTCCTGGCGGATGCCGTGAAGATCGTGCTGACCCGCGTGGCACCGGGCGGCCGGTTCTCCATGCACCGGGACGATTATGGGCACCTGTTCTACTTTCTCGGCGGGGAAGGGGTCGTCTGGGTCGAGGGAAACCGGTATCCGTCCCGGCCGGGGCTGCTCGTACGGGTGGCGGCGGGCGAACCGCACGCCTACGAGAACACGGGCGTCGAAGACCTGACGCTGCTCTCGGTCAATATACCCGGCTGAGATGTGCCTGCCGCAACCTAAGTGGTTCCGGCTGGCTGAGAATACGTGGCAGCGCCACACGGCATCTCGCTGTTTTCTAGCCTTGCGTTTACTTCCGTCATACCGCCACACGTTAGAATAGCAGTCATCATACCCGCACCGGCCAAGGGAACACGGCCGAGCAAGACAAGGATAGGAGGTGATACGAATGAAAGGCAAGAAGACGCTATACCTGGCCATGATCGTCGCCGGCGTCGTCATTCTGGTGCTGGCGCTGGCAGCCGATTACATCGGGATCGGTGGAGCCATGCCTCGGTTTGGGCTTCGCCAGATCGTGGGCGCCATCGTGGGAGCCGTCGTGGCCATTGCAGGGCTGATCCTGACGCTCAGAAAATAGCCCGCCGCGAAGCCCCTTAGCAATCAGCGGTGTAAGGAGGTGGTGCGTAGAGATCGTATCGGGCACTGGATATCCGGACCTGAACCATACAGGAGCCGTCACACGAAACGGAAAGGAGAGGACACGTGAGAAAGCTATCCATCCTGGCGGGGCTGTTGCTCGCCCTGATCGTGGGAGTCGCGCCGGCTGCTGCCGTCACGTGGGGCCAGCCGGATACTGCACACCCTAACGTCGGCGCGATGGTCGTGGATTGGCCCGACTATGGGCCATGGCAGTGGTGCTCCGGCACGTTGATCCACCCACGCGTCTTCCTGACGGCCGGGCATTGCACAGCCGACCTGGAAGCATACGGGATCACCAAGGTGTGGGTGAACTTTGACCCGTATGCGCTGAACAAGAAGACGATGCTGGACGTAGCGCAGGTCGTGACGCACCCCGACTACTACTGGGGTCCCCAGTCGAACCCCTACGACGTGGGGGCGTTGATCCTGGCCAGGCCGGTGAAGCGCATCATACCCGCAACCTTGCCTGAAGTGGGCTTCCTTGACCGGCTGCTGGCGGAAGGCAAACTGCGCCAGGGAGCAGACGAGGCGGATTTTGTCGTCGTGGGCTACGGCGGGACACTCCATTGGCCGCCGCCTGACGTCACCTACGACGATTATCGCCAGTTCGCCATGTCCGAGTACCAGGCGCTGCTCGATGCCTGGCTGCGCATGTCCCAGAACCAGGCCACCGGAGATGGCGGCACGTGCTACGGAGATTCCGGTGGGCCGGCGTTCTGGACGGAGCCCGACGGCAGCGAGATCCTCGTCGGCATCACCTCCTGGGGCGACGCCCCGTGCATTTCGTCCGGCTTCAACTACCGCGTGGACATCCCGGAGACGCTGTCGTTCATTGACTCCGTAATCGCCGGTCTCGAATAGCGGCCGAAGCAGTCAACGACGCGCATAACCCCATGGTCGCCGGGGCGGATGGCTCCGCCCCGGTTTCTTGATGTAAGGCTGTGGGGCAGGCTAGAAAGCCTGCCCCACTCTTTGTATCAACGCCTGCACCTACAGTTGGCCTAGCCGTTCTTGAAGATCATGGGTAGGAAGACCGGCTTGTTCATGTATATGAACTGCAGGCGGCCTTCAATGGCTGGCGCTATAGGAGCAGTCTGGGCTTTAACGTAGTTGATCACGGCATCGCGCACGTAATACTGCGTGTCTGCCACGATCTGGTCGAGCGGCCACAGCGTCACGCCGTCGTCGTTAAAGTTGCACGAGCCTGCCGCCAGGTAGTTGACGGTCGAGACGGTGTAGTACTTGGTGGCATCCAGGAAATTCACGGCCTGGCTGTTGACGGTCAGCGACACGACGTTGTTGCCGCTGGGCAGGAGGGGATAGGTGTCCCGATACATGATCTGCCCGACCGAGTTGGTGTCCAACATGCAGGTGGTGTAGTACGAGTAACCGCCGTAACCGGGCACGTACTTGTAGTAGTAGTAGTTGCGGTAGGCACGCTCGAGGATGGTCTTGAGTTGTGGGCCGTTCATTCTCAATGCCACCAGCGAGTTCTCGTACGGCATCAGCGTGAACATGTTGGCCACCGTCAGCGTATAGGGATCGGTCGCCGTGGCCGTGTCCGCCACCTTCCTGTTGGACATGGCGCCGGAGAGGTGGAAGTCCACATTGATACCGTGTTGGGCCAGTTCCCACACCGAGGCGTCCACCTGGAGGTTGGTGCCGTTGGTCTCCTGCGTGTAGCCAAGGAGAGCGTCAATGGGGACAGTGGTGTGGCCAAGCACGGTGTCGTTGTAGGTGTTCAAGTAGGTGACGTAGGGGTCAACGATGGCCTTGATGGCCGGGTCTTCCGGCGTGGCGGCCAGATCCACCTTCAGATAACGCCCGGCGCGCGCTACCACCTGGTAGGCGCCACCTCCCGCAGGCAACAGTCCCAAGACCACTTCGCCCAGGTAACTATTGTACCGATAGGCCTGGTTGATGATGATCGGGACGTTGTTCGCGCTGCCCACGATGGCCGGCAGATACTGGTAGTCGCCTGACGCATCGGTCTGCTTGCTGGGATCGGTGTGGCTGTGGCCACCGATGATCGCATCAATCCCCGTCGTCTGTGCAGCCAGATAGGTATCTACGTTGGTATCCACCTCGACGCTCTTGGGATTGGTGGTGAAGCCAATGTGCGTCAGTGCCACCACCACGTCGTTGCCAGCCTGCAAGCCCGGCACGCGTGCTTGTGCCTCGCTGATCGGATTCGTAAAGTTCAGGCCGACGATGTTGCTGGGCAGTTCGTAGTTAGGGACGCGGTGATTGCCGATGCCCAGAACCGCCACGTGAATGTTGCCTGACGGACCAGGCAGCGAAGTGGCCACGTACGGCCTGACAGGGACCTGATTGAGGCCATAGCGCCCGTCATCATAGACGTTGGCCTGCAAGATCGGGAAGGTGGCCTGGCGGAGCACATTGACGAAGGTGGTGTTGCCAAAGTTGAATTCGTGGTTGCCCAACGTCATGGCCGTGTAATTCATGGCGTTCATCGCCGCGATGATCGGCTGTATCCTCAGCCCCGGCGGCAGCGGTGTACCATCGGCCGCGTACCCCAGGGGTGCGGTCTTGAAGTAGTACATCATCGCGTCGCCCTGGATCGTGTCGCCGGCATTGAGCAGGATGGTACGGCTAGAGTTGTGTGCCCGCTCCTGGTTGACCAATGTCGCCAACTGAGTATAGCCGACGTAGGCACCCTTGGCCAGATTGCCGTGCGAGTCGTTGTGGTGCAGGATGGTAACAGGGATGACGCTGCCGCCCGCAGCCGTCCCGTCGCGCGTGATGCGCCCGTCCAGTGCCTCACTGTAGGGGGTGGCAATGGTATAGTTAGTCGAGACCCAACGTTCGACACCATCGAGCATGTCGCCCCAGTAACTGATGCTGGTCATGTACTTGAAGGGGAGGAAGCCATCCTGACCGGCCGGCGCAAGGAACTCGTTGGTGCCCACACGGTAGGTCTGGGTCATTACCAGTGGCTCCCAATCGTCGGTCACACGGTCCTTGGCGGTGATGTTGTACGCACCCCATGCCCACGGCTGCGGGCCGGGCAACGTGTCCGTGTAGTTGTAGAAGGTAAAGCGAATGCCCGCCACCTGGATCGCGCCCTTGAACAGCGTGGCGCTCTGGTTGAGCAGGTCCACGATCTGCGCGCCGGTCATGTCGCCGACGATGGTCTGGTTGCCGAACGGCAGGATGTTGTATAGCAGGCCGTGTGTCAACGTATACGGAGTCACACCACCTGTGAGGATGTCCGCGCGCAACCCACCAGCGTTGTTGAAGACCATGTCCACGTCATTGAGCGGCTCGATGTCGTTGTTCAGATCCTCATAGATGGCATCGTTGACGAACTTGCCCACCAACGAATCGCCGTTATAGTCGCGCACCAGGTCTACGTTGGTATAGCCGACGATCTGGGTGATCTGTCCCTGGTACCACGAGTCGCTGGCCCACGTGTCAATGACGGCCCTGATGGTGGCGTCTTCATCTCCAGAAGTGCTCACCACCAGCCGTTGCCAACTGACGTTCACAGTCCCCGTGGCCTCATCAATCACGAGCGTAGCCTGGCCGACCTTGCGCCCGGCATAGTGTGCCTGGACTACCGTCGTGCCACTGATGACCTGTGCAGCGGCCAGATCAGTGTGACTATGCCCGCCGATGATCAAAGGCACCGGCTTGCCTGCATCTACCAGTTTCCTGGCTAACGTCTGGTCACCGTACACGGTGAAGCCATACCCGTAGCCGCCGTCGCTGTTGCCGATGTGGCTGAGCACGACAATCGCATCCGCCCCGGCGGCCTCGATCGCATCGTAATAGTGGATGATAGACTCAGCCGGATCTTTGAAGCACAACCCCTGAGTCGCCGCAGCGATGGTGATGTATGGCGTCTCCTGCGAGGTCACGCCGACGATGCCCAGGACAGCCTGATTGCCCGGCGCACCCACGGTCATGGTGATCCATGGCCTGGCAAAGGACGGCGATGTCCAGCCAGCCATATCGCACGAACCGGTGTCGTTGACGACGATGTTGGCCGAGACAAAGGAGAACGTACCTCTATCGGGCTCCGGTGTAGCCGCCTGTACCGTGCGGCTGATCAGCACCGTCTGGCCCCAGTCGAACTCGTGGTTGCCGAAGGTGACAGCGTTGTAACCGAGCGCCTTGTACACGTCCATGGTGGACTCGCCCTGGAAGAGGTTCGACAGCAGGGTCCCCTGCATCATGTCGCCCGCGTCAAGCAGCACGACGTTACTTGCGCCCACGCTCGCCCGCACGTCGTTGATCACATCCGCAACCCGCGCCATGCCGGGGTTACTCCCGGCGAGTTCCAGGTTGCCGTGGAAGTCGTTGGTGTGCAGGACGGTGATCGTCACGACCTGGCTCGGCGCCAACGCCGGAACGTGTGCAACGGCAGGCTGCGTTACCTGGGGGTCGGTGTAAGCCGGGCTCAAGTCGCCTGCTCGCACAGCCGACGCAGAACGTTGTACCTGGGCAGTGGGGGGCTGGGCAAGCACCGGACTTATCAGCGCTATACTCAAGACGACGGTCAAGAGTAGCGCCCTGTGGAAAGTGCGAGACATGTTTTTCCCTCCTTGTTTGGTATACCCAACTCAGAGAATTGGTGCGATGGCTAGCAACTTTCGTGGCCTTGGAGTTCGATCAACGTTCTGGCGATCAACCACCTCCTTTCGTCAGAGCGACGCTGACAGGCGCAACGCGGATACTACCTTCTCCCAACAAAGCAGGCGACGAGACGGCCGTATCTTATTGATATAGGGGGAACGCGATGGAGAGAAGCCACAGTGTCAAGATCCCGCCCTCAGCAGACCTCACAATCTGATTATATACCACATTCTGTGAATGGTCAAACAACCAAATTGACTCACTTAGAATGTTACCGAAAACGAATCGTTGACTCACGTAAAGGTGTTACTCAAAGTGCATTCGTTGACTCATGGGATCACGTTACCCAAATCTGCCACCAGACGATGGATCGTCTGCGCGCCCGCTATGGGCGACGCCGGGGCCGCGCGCGCGGCTTCACCAAACCCGGCACTTTGCTCAAGAGTCAGATCCCGATCCGCACGTGGGCGGAGTGGAACGAGGATCGCCCGGGCTTCTACGAGTTGGACCTGGTGGATCACAGTGGCGGCCACTCGCGTGGCGATCACGCCTGGACGCTCATCTTCACCGACGTCAAAACCACCTGGACAGAGTGTGTGGCGGTACGCAACAAGGCGCAGACGCACGTCTTTGCGGCCGTCCAGCGCGTGCGCCGGCGCTTGCCGTTCCCGCTGCTGGGGATTGACTCCGACAACGGCTCCGAGTTCATCAACAATGAACTGTACCGCTATTGCCAGCGGGAGCACATCACCTTCACCCGCAGTCGCGCCGGTCGGAAGAACGACAACGCCCACGTCGAGCAGAAGAACTGGTCGGTCGTGCGCCGTGCGGTGGGCTATGAGCGGTACGGCACGCCTGAGCAACTGTACCTGCTCAACCGCTACGCAAGCGCACCTTTACCCCTCTTCCGCGATCAGATGAGCCTCCATGACCTCGAATCTCTCATCGAGGTCTGCCTGCAAGTCCAGCAACGCCTGCTCCGAGACAGGCGAAACTACCGCAAACCCCTTACGCGCGCGTGCTGGCCAGTCCAGAGGTGTCCGACGAGGACAAGGCGGAACTCCGCGCTACCTACCAGGTCCTCGACGTCGTCCAACTCCGCCGCCAGCGGTCGTACTCTTCGGACTCCACCTGGACCTCCCGGAACACCACCGCCCCCACACGATATCGTTCCAGCACCGCCAGCAGCCCGGTGATGTGATCGAGGTCAGGATGGGTGAGCACCGCACACCGGGCTGGACGCTGACCGGGGGTTATGGCTGGCCTTGGTGTGCCGAGCCATCATGCTGCCCAGGTCGGCAGGTGACCCCTTCCGCAAAGTGCGGAGTGCGAGTATAATGAATTTGAATCAAGCGATCGCCGGCATCGAAACCTGCGTTGTGAACCCGGATTCACTCAAGGAGGTTTTTCCGATGAACAAACCACGTGCGACGTCCTTCAATTATGCCATCGGCATGTTTGGCACATCCATCCCCATCAACATGCTCAAGACCTTTGCGTTCACATACTATGTGCTTGACAGGGGGGTGACCGTAACGCAATGGGCATTGATGATGCTGATCTATACTTTCATTGACGCGCTCGACAACCCTGTCTACGGTTTCCTTTCCGACCGGACGCGCTCGCGCTGGGGCCGCCGGCGCCCCTGGCTGGCGATCGGCACACCGCTGTTGATCCTTTGTTTTATCGCCTTCTATAATATGCCCGCTTTCCTGGCGGGGGACTCGATTTTTGCATACTGCATGCTCTTCTACATCCTCACGGGTACGCTGGATTCGGTGCTCAACGCCAATTATGCCGCTCTGTTCCCGGAACTGTTTCCGAATGACGTCGTGCGGGCAAAAACCAACGCCATGCGGCAGGCGTTCATGCTGGTGGGAATGATCATCAGCATCGCCCTGACCCCCATCGTGACGGATATGCTTGGATACGGCCTGACTGCCGTCCTGTACGGCCTGCTGGGCGGCGGGGTCATCCTGTACATGACCTTCACCTGCCGGGAAAGGGACCCCGAGCCCGAGGAGGCCAAACCCGGGCTGTGGAAGGCGCTCAAGGATTTGCTGACCAACGGGAAATTCTGGATCGCGGGTTTTGTCAACGCCTTTTACAGCGCCGCCATGTCGCTCGTGCTGGCTTCGGTGCCGTTCTTCGTCGAATATGGTCTCAGGCTTTCCAGCGGCCAGTCTACCTTCCTGCTCGCGGCGGTCCTCCTCATCGCCATCGGATGTGTCGCTGTCTGGGCCTGGCTGGTGAAGAGATTCACCCTGATGCCGGTCTGGCGGGCGGCCCTGGCCACCCTGGCAGTGACCTTCATCCCGCTCTATTTCGCCAACTCGCTGGTTACATCCATCATCTTCTCGGCCTTCGTCGGCTTTGGCTTTGCAGGAGTGATCACCACCATGGACCTGGTCGGCGCAAGGATCATGGACGAGGACACCCAAAAGCACCACCTGCGGCGGGAGGGCATCATCGCCAACGCCCTGGGATTCATGAACCGGCTGAACGGACTGTTCACCAGCGCCGCATATTACCTGGTCTTTCGATTGTACGGTTTCGAGAGCGGTGATAATCCCGGAAACCAGCCAGATGCTGCCGCCCGTTTCCTGATGACGATCGTTCCCCCGGTACTGATGGTGATCAGTTTTGCCTTCTCGTGGTTCATCAACTTTAAGAAACCGGTTGAGACCAGCGTCGAATCCACGCAGTAGGTGGGGAGGATTGCCATGGCGCTCGTCCGCATTGACCACGTACCCGAGACCGTAAAGGTCAACCTCCCCCTGAACATCATCCTCCCCGATCCTGGGAAGATGGGCGGGGTGGCAGTCGCAAAGCGCAAGGTCCTTTACCTGCTGCACGGGCTGAGCGACGACGCCAGTGCCTGGCAACGCTATTCATCCATAGAAACCGTGGCGGCAGCCTATGGACTGGTGGTGGTCATGCCATCGGCCGGGCGCAGTTTCTATATTGACCAGCCCAACGGCCAGGGGTACTTTGCCTATCTGACCGAGGAATTGCCGCACTACCTGGCGGACGTCTTCGGCCTGGCGCCCCGCCGGGAGGATACATTCATCGCGGGAAACTCCATGGGCGGATACGGTGCTTTCAAGGCAGCGTTGTTGCACCCTGAACTGTATGCTGCCGCGGCGAGTTTCTCAGGTGTCCTTGGCATCGCCGTCCTTCAGCTCCTCCCCCATACGGACCCGCGCCGGGATGAGTTTGCCCTGCTGTTTGGAGACCTGGAAAAACTGGTGGGCAGCGAGCATGACCCGGCTGTCTGGTTGGAGCGCGCGGCCAAGGATCCGTCCCGCCTGCCGCGCCTGTTCATATCCGTCAGCCGGCAGGAGGACATCTATCCGCTGAGCGGCATGTTCCATGCAGCCTGCCAGTCGTTGGGCGTGCAGTCGGAATACCACGAGGAAGACGGCGCCCACGACTGGTTCTTCTGGGACGGGCAGATCCGGCTTTTCCTCGCCGCCATTCTGGGCCCGATTCCGAAGTAAGGAGGGAGTCCCATATCTCTTGCCAGGCGACGTTGGCGAACCAGCCATCCAAAGGTGCGTTCCACGACCCAGCGCTGATGACCTGCTCCCCCCGCCTGGATTGTGCCGGTGGGGGGAGATACTTAACCTTTCCAGCTTGCTTCTACTCCCAGCGGAATGTCTTCACCGAGACGATAATCCCCAGCAGGAGCATGCCGGCCAGCACGCCGACGTCCAGCAGGTGATCTCCCCAGGGCTGACCGGTCCACAGGCCGCGCAGCAGGTTGACCACGTAGGTCAGCGGCGTGAAGGCCGAAACCTTCTGGACGGCTGCGGGCAGCAGTTCGACTGGGAAAAAGGCTCCGGAGAGGAACATCATGGGGTACAGCAGAACCATCCCGGCAACCTGGGCGGTGCGCGCCGTGGGCATGGTGCCGGCCAGGACGAATCCGATCCCGAAGAAACTCAGGCTGCTCAGGACGAAGCCCGCCAGCACGCTGAAGGCGTTGCCCTCGAAGCGCACGTGGTAGGCCAGCATCCCGGCGGCGATGAGCAGCAGCATGCCCAGGCAGGTCATGGCGAAGACCACGATCACCTGCGCGGCCAGGACGACCAGCGGGCTGACCGGTGTGGTCCGCAGGCGGCGCAGGACGCCGTTCTCCCGGTAGGTGGCCATCGTGATGGTGGTGGACATCAGTCCAGTGGTGCCGATGATCATGGCGGTAAGGCTTGGTATGGCAGCGTCAATCGTCCTCTGACCGCCGAACATCGGCGTGGGTTCGTTGCCGGAAATACTGCCGAACAGGAACAGGAACATCAAGGGGAAGACCAGCGTGAAGAAGGCGCCGACCGGCTCACGTAGGAACAGCTTGGCTTCCATCCAGGTCATTTTCAAAAGGCTTTTCATCTCACACCTCACTCTCTCATCTCGCGGCCGGTCAGGCTCAGGAAGACGTCTTCCAGGGTCGGCTGCTCGGTGCGCAGGTCGCGGAACGGGACCCCCTGTCCCGTCAGCAGGCTGACCACCTCGCTCACCAGCGGGACCTTGCGGCCGTTCTTCCCGTGGACGACCACCCGCTCTCCCTGGACCTCGAGCCGGACCGCGCCGGAAAGGGCTTTTTCGAAGCCTGCCGGCAGAGTCCCGTCCAGGTTGAAGACGACACGTTCTTCCACCCCCAGGCCGCGGATCAGGGCCGCCGGGGTGTCCAGCGCTACGATCCGCCCGTGGTCGAGGATGGCTACCCGGTCGCATAGGCGCTCGGCCTCTTCCATGAAATGGGTGGTCAGAAGGACCGTCTTGCCCTTGGCACGCACGTCGCGCACCAGGTCCCAGATGGCGTGCCGCGCCTGTGGGTCCAGGCCGGTGGTCAGCTCGTCCAGGAAGACCAGCTGCGGATCCGGAAGGAGTGCCAGGGCGATGAACAGGCGCTGTTTCTGCCCGCCGGACAGCTTCGAGAAGGGGGCATTGCGTTTCTCCTCCAGCCCCAGCTGGGCGAGCAGCTCGTTCCAGTCGGCCGCTTTGGGGTAGAACGAGGCATACAGGTCCAGCGCCTCCCAGACGCGCATCCGGTCTGGCAGGTTGGACTGCTGCAGTTGCATCCCGGTGCGTTCCCGCAGGACCTGGCTCTCGCGCTGCGGGTCCACGCCCAGGACGCGGACCATTCCCTGGTCCGGTTTGCGCAGACCTTCCAGGCATTCGATGGTGGTGGTCTTGCCGGCACCGTTCGGGCCGACCATCCCAAAGATCTCGCCTTCGCGGACCTCGAACGAGACATCATCCACGGCGATGGTCGCGCCGTAGGTCTTGCGTAGTCCTTCAACTTGTACGATGCTGTCCATATCTTTCCTCACTTGCTTTTCAAGATTGATTCCAGCGCCGCCACGTGTTCCCGGAAGACCTTGCGCCCCTCGGCGGTGGCGGAGACGTAGGTGCGCGGCTTGCGTTCGACGAAGATCTTGTTGACGGCGATGTAGCCGGCCTCTTCCAGTTTGCGCAGGTGGGCGCCCAGGTTGCCGTCGGTGACCTCGAGCAGGTCGCGCAGGTAAGTAAAGTCCACCTCGTTGCCCGCCTCCAGGGCCACCAGGGCGGCCATGATGCGCAGGCGCACCGGCTGGTGGATGGTTTCATTCAACTCGGCCATGGCCTACCACCTCGAGCGGATATACAGGCCGAGGGCGATCATCCCGCCGCCGCCCAGGATGGCCATCCAGAGATAGAAAATATCGGGCAGCAGGAAGTAGCCGACCAGCGCCAGGGCGGTGATCGGCAGCGCCCACCAGACGGAGGAGAAAGAGACCAACAGGCCCATGGCCAGCTGGCCGAGCATGATGAACAGGATGATGAACGCGGTCACTTGCTTCCCGTCCGTCGGCCGGGCGATGGCGATGACGGCAATGCAGTAGAAGACCAGGAGCAGCCAGAAGATGCCGGCTCGCTTTGCAGAGGCGTTCGCCGATGGGCTGCGGACGCGCTTGCCCATCCGGGTGCCGAGCAGGACGCCCAGGGCAGCGCCAAGGACGCTCATCCCTGTCCAGATATATACGGTGATTTCACCGGGCAGGAACTGGGTGGACAGAAATCCGACCAGCCAGATGATGCCCGTGATGATCAAGAAAATGTAGGCGCCGCTGCTGGCGATCGAGTGGCGGGTCTTCTGCGTCATCCTTTGGATGGCCGCCAGCGCTTCTTCAGCTTCGGTAGGGGAGATGTTCATTTGACAGCTCCTTTTAGAGTACTCTATATTACAGAGTATTCTATACCATTATCCCTACTTTGTCAAGAGGAGAATTTCGAGCAAGTAAGCTCCCCATAAAAAAACAGGAGCGATTAAATCGCTCCTGCCGCTCAGGTTTATCGTGAAGTCGTTCTCTACTACTCGTGCCGCGACATGAACCTTTCCAGCCGGTGCATGGCTTCCTCGATTTGTTCATACGCGGTGGCATAACAGCAGCGCACGAACCCGTCGCCGCCCGGGCCGAAGGCATTCCCCGGCACGACCGCAACCTGTTCCTCGCGTAACAGTGTCTTAGAGAGTGTCTTAAAAGTAAAGACTTCTTCCACCCAGGTGACCAAGGCGCCACGATAGCCTCCGTCTGCCCAGATGAGTTCCAGCCATTTGATGAGTTGCTCGTGTTCTGCCAATCCTGCCAACACAAACTTGGCGCCATCCCGATCCTGCACGTCGCCAGCTGTCACTACCACTCGCATGAGCAAGCCCAAAGTATCCACCAGTAAATGTCATTTTCGGCCTGCAACCTTCTTGCCAGCATCAAAACCGCACTCCAGGCCTCCTTCCGAGGTCTTGACCGACTGACTATCCAGAATGCTGGCGCTCGGTTGAGACTTTTTCTTATACCGTTTTCGGCGTACTTTCGCACGCAAGGCCTGGTTCAGCCTCATCGCTCGCCAGCTGTGTTCACGTGGACGACCGGTCGGTGCTTCGGCTGGCAGGTATGGTCGAATTCTCAACCATTGGGTATCATTGAGGTCGGTCGGGTAGACTTGTTGTGATGTGCCCATCCAGCAAGTATGCCCGACCTCCTCCCTTTTGCCTAGTTTTCAGACACTCTTTAGGGGTAATGGAACAATGATTACTCTGACACCGACGCTTCACTTTACGTGATTGTCACGCGCAGCAAAAGGCCTCTCCCCAACAGGAGGGGCCTTTTCATTGGCAGTGAGAACGGATTCCGTTGCTCCGTTTTTTCTCAATTCACCAAGAAACCGTTTGACAAATAACATCGCAGCGTGAGATCATAGTCGCAGATGACGGATGAGAAACGTAACGATGACCAGAGCCTCTTTGATAAGCTGATAGCCGTTCTATTGGGGTTGCCCTGGCCAGCAGTGTTGGGGGACTTGTGGAAGATCA
>Ga0315291_10007732_pt1 | contig 13240 bp, 12 predicted proteins | sample YL17G12_20_MG_FD_203070 | JGI IMG/M metagenome (GOLD analysis project Ga0315291, IMG submission 203070) | Sediment microbial communities from Yellowstone Lake, YNP, Wyoming, USA - YL17G12_20 | ecosystem: Environmental > Aquatic > Freshwater > Lake > Sediment | place: USA: Wyoming | collected... | reverse complement strand
CCGTTCTGTGAACGGGGATGAATGGCGGTTTTGGATTAGAATTTGAAAGTTGCCGGTTTTCCGTGAGGCCGTAAAGCCCCGCCTTGTAGGCGGGGATAGGTCTCACGGGGCAACTTTCTTTACTTAAAATTTGAAAGGAGAAAAGATGAGATGAAGAAAGAGGTGATTAAAATTGTAAACCTGGAAGCAAAGATTGGAGAAAAAGTGTTTGGTTTCATTGATGTTAAAGATACTTTTGGAACCATTTCCCAATTGCCAGTTGGAATTATTAATGGGAGAGAAGAAGGGCCGACATTGCTGATCACAGCAGGTGTTCATGCTTGTGAATATGCAGCCATAGAAGGAGTCATTCGTCTCTATCGGGAGACAGAACCCAAGAGAATGATAGGCAATGTTATCGTGATTACATGTATGAATTTACCTGCTTTGAGGCTCCGCACGCCCTTTCTGGTTCCTTTTGACAACAAAAACTTGAATCGGTCTTTTCCGGGGAGTCCGAACGGATCACCCGCGGAGGTCATTGCCTATGTGGTGATGAAGGAATTCTTGCCCAAAGCAAATTATGTCGTGGACTGTCATTGTGGCGACGTTGGTGAAAAACTTTTTCCAATGACCATTTCCAATCAGACGAACAGCGAAGAGATCAGCAGGAAAAGCAAAGAACTCGCTTACGCTACTGGTTTGGATTACTCCTGCTATAGCAACGTGACCAAAGGGGGGGATGGGAACTGGATTACTGAGGCGAACAAAGCTGGTTTTCCAGCGATTGTGGTCGAGGCGGGTTATGATGGGTTGTATGAAGAAAGGGATATCGCGATTCACTTGAAGGTATTAAAAAATATTATGAAACACTTGGGCATGATTGCAGGAAAAATTGAAAGGGAATCCGACAGAACCGAGACGACCTATATCAGTTCTTTGTTTATGATCAAGACGAACACAACAGGAATTTTTCATCCAGAGATCGAGATCAGGAGCAGAATATCAAAAGGTCTAGTGTTGGCGGAAATTAGAGATCTTAAGGGGGATGTGATCGAAGAAATCAAGTCTCCGGAAAATGGTATCCTTTTGACCATCATGACCAAAAGGGTGGTCAATTGCGGAGATAGCGTTATGAACGCATTTAAACTGGATTAATAAAAAACTCAAAGAAAGGAGAATACGCTTATGGCAGACAAATTGACAGAATGGTTTATTCTTGCAAGGCAAACCCCTGGGGAAAAGTATCCTTTAGCCAATGTAGGAAAACACCCCGCGAAACTGAAGGATGCCTTTGATGAGATGGATTTGGAGCAATCTTTGGATTGGTCCGGGAAGTTTTATGGCATTCCAAAAATATTAGAGTACATTGTGGAAGCTCAGCAGTACAATGTCAAACCTGAGGAAGTGCTTCCGGTGAACGGGGGAACCAATATGGGAATTTTCTTAACCTGTATGGCTCTGTTAAAGCCTGGTGATGAAGTCATATGTGAAACACCCGCTTGGGCTCAGGTTGGGAGCCTTTGTAAGAGGATGGGAATCAAGATCAACTGGTTATATTTGCGAAGTGAGAATAGTTGGAAACCCGATTTGGGTGAATTAAAAAAACTGATTACTGCCAAAACCAAACTCATTTACATTAATCACCCAAACAATCCAACTGGATCCGTTCTTTCGAAAGAAGAGATGACAGAGCTTTGTAAAATTGCCTCGAAGCATGGAATCTATATTCTATCCGATGAAGTTTACCGAGGGTTGGAATGGAAGAGTGATGAACTATGCCCTAGCGTTGTCAATTACTATGAGCGAGGTATTGCCACCAGCAGTTTGACGAAAACGTTGGGAGTAACTGGAATTCGATTTGGTTGGTTTGCAACGAAGGATAAACAACTCTATGCCGACTGTTTCGCAAACTACTATGATTCGGTTCTTTGCAACAATATCATGTCCGAGAGAATTGGGGAGAGATTATTGGAACCTTCGAGATTTCGTCGACTCCTAAAAGAAGGAAAAGACGTGGGGCGTGAGAACCTGAAGACCATTCTCGGTCTGGTTGAGAGAAATGACCAATGGAGTTTTGTTTTTCCAGGGGGGGCTTATTCTTGCTTTTTGAAGTATGATTTCAACGTTCCCTCGTGGGATTTTTGCGAAGAAATGTTGAAAGTAAAACCCATGGGGGTCTACCTCGTTCCAGGAATTAGTTACAACGAATACTGTGAACATCATTTCCGCCTCGGATTTGGAGCGAGCTCTGACCTCTTCAAAGCGGGACTGAAGGCAGTGGAAGAAGGAGCAAAGAAATATATTAAGAAGTAGAAAAAATTGGACAGGGGCAAGGAAGGCTTATCCTTACCCCTGTCGATTGCTTGTAAGATGCTTTGAGACGGGTGATCGGAAAAGGAGCATATTCATCACCGAGTACAGCAATGTTTGTCAAAAGGACTTCCCGGGGTTGATCCGATTTCTCAAATCGTCTATTCGATACGTGATGCATTCATGGACGGAGAGATCACATAAGAAGTTGATGCTCCTTAAGGAAAAAAGAGATAGTCGTTTGATACTTTGTGATCAAATGGCATGAACCTGAATTGCGGGCATTTGTATTGAATGAGTCGGAGGGGTTAGGATGGAATGGCATAAAACGGTGTTATCTGAGCGTGCTCTGGGAATACAGTCTCCTAAATTTGGTGTGATTGCTGAAGTGAGAAGGCAGATGGAAGGATTGGAAGATGTCATCGTCCTAGGTTACGGCGAACCTGATCTCAACACTCCTGATTTTATTCGGGAAGCTGGCAAAAAGGCTATTGATGAAGGGTTTACCCATTACGTACTGCCGACCGAAGGATATATTCCTTTGAGGCAAGCCATTGGGGAGAAGCTGTTGAAACAGAATAAAATTGTCGTTGATCCTGAGAAGGAAATCCTTGTCACTTCGGGTGTTCAGGCAGCCATCAACACTGTGATCTTAACATTGGTCAATCCAGGTGATGAGGTAATCATTCCACAGCCTTATTATTACTCCGATCCTCTTGCCGTTATCATGGCAGGAGGAAAACCAGTTTATACCCAGCTCCGTGAAGAAAATGAGTACAGGATCGATTTTGAAGATCTGGAAGGCAAGATTACTGACAAGACAAAAGCATTCTTCTATATCTCTCCCAACTGTCCTACAGGCTCCGTCTTTACGAAGGGAGATTTGGAAAGGCTTGGTGAAATCGCCAAGAAAAGAAAAATCTTAATGATCTCGGATGAGATTTATGAAGATCTGGTCTATGATGGAGAGACCAATGTCAGCATCGCATCACTTCCAGGCATGAACGATTATGCCGTATCCATGTTTGGTTTTTCCAAGACCTTTGCTATGACTGGCTGGCGGATTGCCTATACGATTGGTCCAGAACAGATCTTGGGTAGGATGAAAGAGATTCATGCCCAGCTGACGATCTGTCCTAATTCCATCGCTCAGAAAGCTGCTCATATCGCTTTGAGCAAGTATGAAAAGTGTGTTGACGACATTCGAACCATCTATGAAGAAAGACGCAACATTTTTGTTAAAGGGCTGAACGAACTTGGGTTCCGATGTAAGCCTCCCGCCGGATCTTTTTATGTTTATTGTAACATTTCGGGGTTCGGTATGACTGGATTTGAATTAGCGAAACGGGTTACCAGGGAAGCAAGGGTATTAGGATATCCAGGAATAGCTTACACCGAGGATAATAGTGGCGATCCCTATATCAGGTTTGCCTATACAGTAAGTAAAGAAAAGCTGCAGGTGGCCCTTGAACGCCTAAAGTTGTTTGTGAAGAACCTTTAAGGCTCTGTTGATTAAAATTTCTTGGGCACTTTGCATGATATGAGGAGAAGATCGCTTAGCGTCGATGGCGGATGGTCACTTTCTGCTCTCCCATCGCTCGAAGGGTAGCCCTGATCCGTGCACAGAGACGCCAATCGTGTTAATATTTTTGTAGGGGTGTGAGTTAAACGAGAGAGAACAGATGGAGAAGGGCTTAAAAGAACTGAAGGAAGAGGTACTGGGAACGGAAATTTGCACGGGGTGCGGAACTTGCGTTTCCCTTTGCCCGAACATTATCTCGATAGAAGATCGGATCGCAGCGATTGGTGACTGTCGGGTCGCCTCTGGAAGGTGCTATCGCTACTGTCCAAGGACGGTTCCTCTCCCTGAATTCGAAGATCGGTTGTTTGGCGATGTGGGATACAGAGGGGCGGTGGGACCCTACCTGAAATACTGCATGGCCCAAAGCACCCTTTCCGATAAGCAGGCTTCTTTTCAATATGGGGGGGTGGTGACGTCTCTCTTGCTCCAGGCCCTCAAGGAAGGATTAATGAACTGTGCAGTGGTCACCCGGGCAGTCAGTAATTTTCCTTTTCCTGTCACAGTATTTCATCCTAAAGGGATCCTAAGTGCGGGCCGTTCTAAGTTCGCGCTCTCCCCTACCAATAAGGAAACCAATGCATCTGTACTGAATGCTGGTCATCGCATAGGGGTGGTGGGCCTGCCCTGTCAGTCCACCGGTTTGAAAAAAAGGGAGCTGATGCCTGGCGAAGACGCCCACCCAGAGGGAAAAGTTACTCTGAATATTGGGCTTTTCTGCACATGGGCGGTGAGCCAGAAGGGATGGCGCTCCATTGTAAATCAACATGTGGGGAAAGCGACGATTAAGAAAATAGATATCCCACCTCCTCCTGCCAATATTATGGAAATCAATACGATCAAAAAAAGAATCGTCATCCCTCTAGATGAAGTGAAGAGGCATGTTCGATCTGCCTGTCAGGTCTGTTTAGATATGACTGCAGAGAATGCAGATCTCTCGGTGGGGATGGTCGAAGGCCGAGAAAAGTATAATACGATTATTGTTCGCACCGAGCTGGGTGAATCACTCTTAGAAAGTGCGGTGAAATCAAAATATATAAAAATAGCCCCTTTAGACGATGAACGGTGGAGACATCTGAACAAAGCATCGATCAACAAGAAGAAAAGGGCCATTACCGAAGCCGAAAAGAGAAAAGGGTCTCTTCCTTATTATGAGCGGATCATCCGGGTCAGGGAAAAGATCGAGAAGGAGATATGAATTCCGAAAAGAGCGAACTCGCCTTGCTCATGGGAAATGAAGCCATTGCACGGGGGGCCTTGGAAGGGGGTGTTTCCTATTGTACGGGTTATCCAGGCAACCCTTCTTCAGAGATCATCGAGACCATGTTTTCCTACGGGAAGGATCACGATATCAAGGTCGAATGGGCTGTCAATGAGATGGTGGCTCTGGAGGCCGCTGCGGCTTTTTCTTTCTCAGGTCTTCGAGCCATGGTCACGATGAAACAAAACGGGATCAATGTCTGCTCTGATTTTCTGACAACGGTTTGCATGAATGAACTCAAAGGAGGATTGCTTCTCGTTGTGTGTGATGATCCTGGGCCACTGACGAGCAGCAATGAGGAGGATTCAAGACACTTTGCTAAAATAGCCCAGGTTCCTCTCTTTGAACCGTCCACTTCTCAGGAGGCAAAGGACATGGCCAAGTGGGGCCTGGAGTTTTCGGAGGAGATGGGGGTGCCTTGTATTCTTCGATCTGTTTCACGGCTATCCCACGGGAGGGGAGGGGTAAAACTGGGACCTGTCCCAGAGCGACGGGGGCAGCCCTCTTTTGATATTAAGAAACCCCTTGTAGGATTGCCTTTCCTGGTGACGATCCATCATGGGACTCTTCTCAAAAAGATGAAAAGAATCCAGGAAATATTCAGTCAATCTTCTTTCAATTCCTATCACGGGCCTCAAGATCCTCGTTTTCTAATCGTAGCCACAGGCCTAGGTGTACTTCAGGCTCGGGAGGCTGTGGATATACTCGATCTAAGTGACAAAGTAGGTATTTTAAAGGTTGGAACCACCTGGCCGCTCCCAACCGATGTGATCAAGAGATATCTCAAACAAGCCGGTGAAGTTCTCTTTGTTGAGGAGATCGACCCCTTTTTAGAAGATCATGTGAAGGTCATCTACGCGGAAAATGGTTCAGAGCTTGGAGAAGTGAAGTTCTTTGGAAAGAATACAGGCGATATCGGCGGGAGCCATGGGCCGGGCGTGGGTGAAATGACAACGGACATTGTCTTGGACGCCTTACAACGTATTTTCAAGATAAGAAAACCAGAAGAATCATCTTACAAAAAAAATGTGCAGGATATTGCTTCAAAGATGCTGATTCCCCGGGAACTTTCATTCTGCCACGGTTGCCCCCACCGGGCATCTTTCTTTGCCATCAAAGCAGCCCTTGAGCTAGATGGAAGAAAGGGATTCGTGGTGGGGGATATAGGATGTTACGGATTGGCCGCAGGGGCAACGGGCTACAATCAGATCAAAATGCTTCATTGTATGGGTTCGGGGATGGGAAATGTATCTGGATTCAGCCAACTGCAATCTTTTGGATTTGATCAGCCTGCTGTGGCTGTTGTCGGAGACTCAACATTTTATCATGCCGGTCTCCCAGCCTTAGTCAATGCAAAATTCAACCAGGCCAATGCCCTTTTTGTTGTTCTGGACAATTCCATCACGGCAATGACTGGGTTTCAAGTCAATCCAGCCAGTCCTTATAATGGATCGGGTGAGCCGGGTTCCTACATACCGGCTGAGGCGATTGCCCAGGCCATGGGTATCCAGACGACCGTATTAGACCCGGTAGAAGATATCCAAAAGGCAATAGAAACGGTCTACAGAAACTTGCAGGAAGAGGGGGTGAAACTCATCGTCTTCAGGCGTGTGTGCTCAACCTATGAAACCAAGGAGTCCAGTTCAGATCAATTGATCAAAGCAAAGGTTGATCCTGAGAAGTGTATTGGGGAGGTCTGTGGGTGCGACAGATTCTGCAGCAAAGTCTTGGGTTGTCCAGGTATCCTATATGATGAGGAGAAAGGCAAGGCCTATATCCGAGAGGATGCGTGCAATGGCTGTAGTCTTTGTGTTCAATTATGTCCCCGTCAAGCTATCTCTTTAGTAGAAAGGGCGGTGGAGTGAGTTGTCGATGAGTCTTGGTAGAAACGGAGTGAATTTGATTATTACGGGTGTCGGAGGACAAGGAAATGTTCTTGCCGCTCGTCTGTTAGCCTCGGTTGCGCTGGCGGAAGGCTATACCGTAACGGTCGGTGATGTCTATGGGTTAACGCAGAGGGGTGGATCGGTTGCCAGTCATGTACGATGGACAGAAGGAAAAACCCTGCCACCGTTAGTCCCTCAGAATTCGTTGGATGTTCTGGTTGCTTTTGAGCCTTTGGAGGCGCTCAGAATTCTAACGCAGTTCGGAAAAGAGGATACTGTCGCTGTTGTAAACGATGCGCCCATTATGCCTATCGGGGTCCAGGCGGGGCGCTTTACCTATCCCAATCTGTCTGACTTATGGGATGCGTTGCGGAGTCTCACCAAACAAATCAGATTAGTGGGCGCAACGGCGGTGTCCCAAAGGCTGGGAGATATCCAGGTCCTAAATATGGTGATGACGGGTGCTCTTCTAGGATCTGGCTTTGTAACGCTCAAAAAGGATGGGTTCGAGAAAACCATCCATTCCGTGGTTTCCAGAAAATATGTAGATATCGACCTCTTAGCATTCAGAGAAGGTATTCAATTGGTAAAAGGGCCATCTTGACAAGAAAGATCCTAAGTCAATATAGAACCCCAAATCACTTTTCTGCGAAGAACTGCTATACTTTCTTTCTTACATAAAGTTGACAGGAATCAGAACCGTAGCCCTTCTTAACGATGCACTCAAATCCCGTCGTTTTGGCTTCTCCATTCATATAATAGATACAGAGGTTTTTGCAGAAGGGATCACTGCTAAAATGGATCTTGGCCTCTCCCAACATCTGTGCCGACGAAGCAAAGTCTGTTTTTTCTCCAGTTACTCTTGGTTTGGCATCCAGTATCTTTTTAACAACACAGTCCTTGATCATCCCCTTGACTTCGTTATCTGATACTTCAATGATTCGGAAATTTTCTCGTGGGGTTCCCAGAGCGTAATAGGCTGTCATGACGTGAATCAAGAATTGGACCGGAGAATCATATTTCCGTTGGGGCCAGTTTTCTAGCTCAAAGTTCAAAAGGTCAGCCGGGTCCATCCCTTTTTTCTCAAGATAGATGAAAACGGCAGCCATATCCATCAGAAAAAACCCGGTCGCTCGCTGACGCATCTCTTCCATACTTAATTCCGGCAAAGCGTGTTTTGTCATCAAAGAAGCTCCCTTTTAAGACTCCTTCTCATCCATTTTCTCAATTAACTTCTGCAAACACCCTAGCGATGCTTCCACCGCCCCCCTTCAATGGCATCGGGATCACATAGATTCGGGCCCTTTTTCCAACGGCTTGTTGCAGGTTGATGAGTCCTTCTACGATGATAATTCCTTTCTTGAGTAACACAAAATGGACAGACTTCCCTTCCTCCCCTTCCTTTGTTTCGGGGTGGGAGATGGCCATATTGTCGATCCCAACCACACGGACTTCCTTATCGACAAGCCACTGTGCTGCATCGACGGTAAGTCCCGGCCTTTTCCAAGTGAGATAATCATCGTCCTCTTTCCTCCACGGTTCTGTCTTTAAACTCCAACCAGTATGGATAAGAACGATGTCTCCCTTTCTGATTTTCGGTTTTGCCTTTTCCAAGTCCTCTGCCGTAACCTTTCCCATTTCTCCCCTTGGAATATCAAGGATGACTCCTGTGCCAATGAGGTCTTTTAGGAGAACCTGATCTACTGTCTTCATTCCAGGAAACATGTGGGCTGGACAATCAATATGCGTTCCGTCGTGCGTATTGAGCGTTATATCTTCTGCCAACCACTTATCCTTTTCATAAGTATGGCTCAATTTGACAACCGGTCTTGAAAAGACAGGGGGTACACCAGACATATTATCATGGATCAGGATGGTGAAATCATAGAATTTGAGCATGATTTGGGCCCCCCTACTTCTTTTTGGATTCATCCATGGGATAGGCTTCGAAGAGAGACTTTCCTGCCTGCAGTTGTTTCTTGGCTTCCTCTTCCTTCTTCTCCGTCTCCTCCACCATCTCCACAATCTTCGGCAAAACCTCCTTCGGAATCACCACAATCCCATCATTGTCAGCAAGCAGAATGTCCCCCGGGTTCACCTCCACCCCATCACACACCACTGTCGTGTTACATTCGATCGGTTTTGCATATTTACCAAAAAGAGCTCCCACGATACAAGGACCGAAGGCGAACGTTGGCAGCCCGATCTTCTTCAAGCTGATGCTGTCTTTTGCCCCGGATTCCAAGATGACGCCTGAAAATCCTTTCAACTTGCACCGGGTCCCCATAATATCCCCGAAAAGAGCAAAATGGGGCTTCCCTCCTGCGATGATCAAAACGGAACCTGGTTCCGCATTATCTATGGGGGTATACATCAAACGCTTTACATCTTCCGTCTTGGCGTCCTCCCTGGAGAGCACATACTTGATCGTCACCGCAGGTCCGATGATCGGGTCCTCCATTTCAAAGATAGGCCTTAAATGATTCATGACGATCTTGTCCGGCCGAAAACCGAGTTTGAGCATGTTATCCCCTACAGCACATGCAGGAACCCCCTTTAACTTATTGAGTAGCTCTTTTGTGTCCATTTCTAACTCCTTCCCTGCTCAATCCCTGAGCATATAAAAGTTATTATAATCTATTCACCAAATCTTTGATTCTTTCAAGCCCTTCATCAATTTGAGAAAGAGGCTTGCAGAAACCGATCTTGCAATATTTCTTAGCATTGGCTCCGTAATGTTTCTCAACCGTGGGAATGATGGAAACGGATTTTTCTCTCAGGAGCAAACTGGCAAAATCGAGCGTACGGATTCCCAGCGCTGAGATGTTAGGAAAGGCACACCTTCCTCCTTCAGGTTTCAGGCAACGAATACCGTCGATTTGATTTAATCCGTCTACCAGTCGATCTCGCCGCATTTGATATTCTTGGACCGCATGGGTAATCCAATCCTTAGGGCCTTCTAACGCTGCAAGAGCAGCGGCCTGTGAGATTCCACTGACCGAGGTGGTCACATGAATTTGTAAGTTGGCCATGAGGACGAGATATTCACGAGGTGCGGCCACGTATCCAATCCTGAAGCCGGCCATATTCCAACTTTTTGAAAAGCTGTCCACAATGAAGGTCCGTTTTTTCATACCCGGAAAAGAAACAATACTGGGGGCTTTCTTCCCATCGTAAACCATTCCTCTAAACACCTCATCTGAGAGGATTAGGAGATTAGCCTTATCTGCTATCTCTGCCAATCTCTTCAAATCTTCTAATTCGATGACCGCTCCTGTGGGATTATCAGGACTGATGAGGATGAGCATTTTGGTTGCTCTACTTATCTTCTTGACCACATCTCTCGGATCGAGTTTGAAGCTTCTTTTCTCTCGAATGGGTATATAGACCATTTTCCCGCCGACGAGTTGGACATTAGGTTCATAACTATGTCGATAGCCAGGATCGGTCATCATCACTTCATCCCCAGCGCTAATCATAGTAAGGATGATGAGATGTTCTGCCTCAATTCCACCTGTCGTGATCAGAATTTCCCGTCCCGGGTCGTACTCAACCTGGTGATCCTCCCATAATTTTCTCGCTATGGCTTTTTTCAATTCACCCAATCCAAAGGGAAGATAATGGAGATGCTTATTGACCGCTTTTCCAGCGGCATCTCGAATGTGCCTGGGAATAGGGTGTTCCGGTGACCAGCCTTCACCCAAGTTTATGGCTTGCAGCTTTCCTTTCAGTCCTTCAAAACCGAATGGATCATAAACCGGCAAGTTTGAATCAATCAACAGACCATCCATCCGCTTAGCAATTAAGTTCTTCATCTTCTCTTTATGTTGGTTCAGAAAAACGGCAGTTCATCAAAGAAATATATAAATGAACTGCCATTTTTCTTTACAGAAAATTATCTCTTAGATTTAGAATTCACAGTGGCGTTTTATTCTTTGAAATAGGCTTTATAAAATTTCGCTACTCCGGTGGCGGCTTCCGGAATGATCCCCTCAAGCGTCTTATGCATAATTTCTGTGTTGTTGTGCACCCCAGCCGCTAGGTAGGGAAGATTGATAGCCATAATTTCCTGAACCTTTGCATAGAGTGCTTTTCTTTTAACAGCGTTCTGCTCCATATCTGCTTGTTCAATCAGTCGATCCATTTCGGCGTTTTCATATCCTGGAAAGTTTCCCGGTGCCTTCGAGTGATAAAATTGATTGCAAAAGATGTTCTCTGTTGGTCGTGTCAGACACATGGCATATAAATCCCATTTTCCTTCTCTCAGTTTCTCAGTAAATACGGCTATATCCCATTTGATTAGTTCCACGTCCAATATTTTTGAAAGGTAATCCTTCGCCATGATCGCATAGGCTTCATCCAGTCCAAAGTCGACATACGTGACTATAAATTTTGTCTTTTCACTATGACCTGCCTCCTTCAGTAACTGTTTCGCCCGGTTCACATCATATTTGTATACGGGCAACTTATCCGTATAGCCAGGAAGCGGAGGTGGGAATAGGCTGGGGTTTGGATTCACCAAGCCTCCAAAACTTTTCACGATAGCGTCTGCATTAATTGCATGCGCAACCGCCTGCCTGACTTTCAAATCTTTGCAAGGGTCCCTTCGGCAATTTAAATAGTGCAGGTAGGTGGAGAGGCTCCCTTTGTCAGAGGAGAATATCGTAAAGTTTTTGTCTTTAATTCTCTGCATGCTATGGAAGGCGCCGATATTCTCTACACTGTAAAAATCAATTTCCCCCTTCTGGACAGCATTGATCGAAACAGAAGGATCTGGGATCACTTTGAATATAAGTTTTTTGATCTTTGAAGGACCCTCAAAATAGTCCGAATGGGATGTCAGGACGATTTCCGATCCTGGGACTCGACTATCGAATTGAAATGGTCCTGTTCCAACGGGTTGAGTACCATGTTTACTCCCCAACTCATTGACCGCTTTTTCACTTAGGACAAAACCGCTGTGATAGGCAATAAGCCCCAAGAACCCCATCGATGGGTTCTTGAGAAATACTTTTGCGGTATATTTGTCAGGAGTCTCAACCCGATCAACTATTGAAAAATTAACCAAATCCCTGGATTTGACTTTTGGGTCCAGATGGCGCATGATGCTAAACTTAACATCCGATGATATTAACTCTCCATATCCCTTATGGAATTTGACTCCTTTTCTTAGCTTGAAAGTGATGATTTTGCCATCTGGAGAAATTTCGTAACTTTCTGCCAGATCCTTTTCGATTTCGGAGGTTCCAGGTTTATAAGTCAAGAGCCCATTAAATATATTAATGCCCAACAGACGATCGGTGGTCGTCCTAAAGGTGGCAGGATCGAGTTCAACCATATCCTTGTCAATAGCCACTCTTAACTCATTGGAAGCCCCATGGGAGATCTTATACGCTGATACGATGGCAGCCGCTGCGAAAATGAGAATAAACAAAGTCATTTTTGCTTTCATTGGTCTTTCCTCCCTTCAAGAGATAAAATTGGAACTCTATATCAAATGGATCCAATTATTCCTAATACAAAGTACTCCTTAAGAAACTTGGACTTTTCTATCAAATCTGGCAATAAATGTCAAGATATGTTTTTAAATTTATTTAAACTATTCTTTTAATTTTACTTAAATCAAGCGCTTGGCATGAGATAGGGTTTGATGGGGCGAAGTGTCCACTTTAAGTCCATAGAGCTTTGTGATCCTAAGGTTGACCCCAGCAGAAGATTATGGTAAATCTGGATCATATCTAAGCAGTAGAAACGGACTGTTAGGGTTTAAACAAAGCAAACGGAGTCAATAGAAACGATGTTAGAGAACATTTTGTTATCAAAGGGTTTCATCTTGGAGAGGTCAAGTTACAAATTTTGATATGGGAGGGAAAGGAGTATGCCGGGTTTGAGCAAGAAGGATGTGCTTCGGATTGCGAAACAAAAGGATGTGAGGTTCATCCGGCTCTTTTTCACGGATATCCATGGTTTTTTAAAGAGCTTTGCCATTACCATCCGTGAACTGGAAGGAGCCTTGGAAGAGGGAAGAGGATTTGATGGGTCCTCCATTGTCGGCTTTGTTCGGATCGACGAGAGTGATATGGTAGCGATCGCCCGATCCTGCCTGTAATCCCCATTTGGCCTTTACTGTCATGGTGGCAGCAGGTCTGGAAGGGATTATAAAAAAGTATCCTCTGAGAGACCCCATCGAACGAAATGTCTATGAGATGACCCAGGAAGAGA
>Ga0315291_10007731_pt1 | contig 13240 bp, 14 predicted proteins | sample YL17G12_20_MG_FD_203070 | JGI IMG/M metagenome (GOLD analysis project Ga0315291, IMG submission 203070) | Sediment microbial communities from Yellowstone Lake, YNP, Wyoming, USA - YL17G12_20 | ecosystem: Environmental > Aquatic > Freshwater > Lake > Sediment | place: USA: Wyoming | collected... | reverse complement strand
TCGGCAACGCCGAGCGCGCCAAGGACCATTCCACGGTGATCCACTCCTGCAAAAAGATTGCGGGTTTGATCGATAAGGACCCGGACCTCCGTAAAAAACTGGAGCTGGTTTACAGCGCCTTGGGTGTCAAAAATGAGCTTGACTGAAATCTTGATGATATCCCTGTTGAAGAAGCGGGTTTGGCTGTGAGAAATCAGTCATCCTCTTTTTGCGCGGAACTAATTCACAGTGTTTTTCAGAGAGTATTGTGCTGGAAATATCAATTAAAATGGTTGGTTGTGTGTTTTATACCTGGTTTCCACAGTCCTTATTATTTATTATTACTTGATCTAATAAATAGAATAAATCATAATAATAAAGAGAAGTGGAGAACCAGGATGCGGGGAGTGGGGCTGGGTGTTGTAAATTTGAGGGAAATTTGCTATAAGATTTGGAAAGGCAGGAGGTGAGCGAGATGGAGATTAAAGTAGAGCGTTCGGATTTTTCGAGAAGCATATCCAAAATTCAGGGGATAGTGGAGCGCAAGAACACCATGCCGGTGCTTGCCAACTGCTTGATCAAGGCCGACAAGGCCGGGATTGAGTTGATGGCCACTGACCTTGACATCACGATCATCGACCGCTGTCCGGCCAAGGTCAAGAAAACGGGCAGCGTGAGCTTGAACGCCAGGAAGCTGCACGATATTTTCCGCGAACTGGACGAGGGCGAGGTGGAACTGAAGGAAACCGAGGTCACCAAGGTGGAGATCAAGGCAAACAATTTCACGAGCTCGCTCCAGGGGATCAAGCCGGATGAGTTTCCCGTGCTCCCCAGCGCGGAGGGCTTTTCCTTTTTCGAGCTCGACTCGGAAATTCTCTCCGAGATGATCACCAAGACCATTTACGCCGCGGCCACGGAGGAAGGCCGGTTCACCTTGAACGGCATCTTTATGGAGAAAGTCAACGGCGACATTTTGCGCTACGTGGCGACCGACGGCCACCGGATGGCGGCCATCGACCGCCAGGCGGAAGGGGTCAAGGAACTCAACCTTTCCGCGGGAGTAATTCTACCCAAGAAAGGGATGACCGAGTTGCAGAAGCTGATCGGGCTGGTCAAGGGTAAAATATCCCTCGGCGTCAAAGACAACCACATCGCGATCAAGGTGGAGGACACGCTTTTATTCATGCGTTTGGTGGACGGCGAATTCCCGGAATACAAGCGGGTCGTGCCGGAGAACAATCCGGTCAAGGTCGCGGTGGGCAGGGACGAATTCCTGAAGAGCCTGCGCCGCGCGTCGGTCCTGGTTGATGAAAAAGCCCGCGCGGTCAAACTTATTTTCTCCAAGGGCAAAATGATCATCGAGAGCAGCAACCCCTCCTACGGCACCGCCCAGGGGGAATGCCCCTGCGAATACGACGGCCCGCAAATGGAAATCGGCTTTAACGACCGCTACCTCTATGACATCCTCACCACCATCAACGACGGCATGGTCAAGATGGAGTTGAAAGACGAACTCAGCCCCGTGCTGTTCCTCACCGATTCCGACACCAAGTACCAGTGCGTGATCATGCCCATGAGGATTTGAAAAAGGCGCAACGGCCGATTTAGCGGCAGCCGCCGGAAGCGCGGCCAAGGCAATGTTTCACGGTTCCGAATCCCGTTCCGCTCCGCGCTCATTCATTGTCGCGACGACCGCATACCCGAGGGAGCCGTTGTAATTGAATTCCAAGCCCGTTCTTGCTTATAATCTAATTGATGACGCTCAAATGCCCCAAGTGCGGAAGGCCCAATTCCGGAGAGACCGCCAAATGCATCTATTGCGGCGTTGAGTTGCCGGCTGTGGAGAAAGCCGCGCCGGAAAAGCCGCGGCAGGACTCGTCGTTTCTGGCCGAGAAGCTGCCCGGGGCGATCCCGGCGGAAAGGAAGTTTCTGGTGCTTGCTCCGCTGGGCGGGGAGCCCGGACCAGACACGGTCCAGAGTTTTGCCCGGATCATGGGCTGGGACAACTTCTCCGCGCGAGTCCGGCTGCGTTCTCCTGCGCCGTCCGTGCTCGCCGGATACGATGAAGCCGGCCAGGCGCGGGAGCTGATCGACCGGTTCACGGAAGCCGGGATTAAGGCCTACCTGGTCAAGGAGAGCGGACTCGAGCGGCTGTCGAAAAAGCGTCTTGCGCTTTCCGCGGCCGCCAAAGAGGGCGGCGTGGTCTTCCGGCTGGAGGACGGCAGCGAAGCGGAGGCGAATTTCTCGGAGCTGTTCCTGATGGCGCGCGGCCGGATCCGGCTGGGAGGCGAATTCAAGGCCCGGGTGGGCGAGGTCGAGCTGGCCGACATGGAAATGGACCGGGAAAAGACTTTCGATTTGTTGATCAAATTTCGGCGCGACCGCAAGCAGCGCAAGTCCAAGATCGGCGATCTTGAGCAGGCGGAGACGCGCACCGAGGTCGGGGTGCTGGACCTTTATATGCGTTCCGGGCACACCGCGTTCCGGGTGATTGAAAGCGAGTTCGATTTCTCATCTCTGTTCGGGACCGCGGCGCGGCTGATCGGGTTCAAGAAGCTGGCCGAACTGCTGCGAAATTCCGCTCCCCAACTGATCGTGGACGACACCTTCAACAAGACCAGCTACGTCTTTCGCGAGAAGCCGGTGGATAAAAAGTTCTCGCCGGCCCTGAGCCGGAGCGCCAAGACCAAATCTCGCGAGAAGCTGCACTCAAGCCAGGCGCTTTTCACCGAACACTCCGGGCTGATTTATCTCGAAGCGCTCCGCAAAAGGGTGGCGGAGAAGAAATAACCGAAACCGGGCCCGTTGCCGCGCCGGCTGCGGTCAGGGTTTCCAACGCGAGCAATTTCCCGGATAATTTTCACCGGCAGGCGCCGGAGTTCCTGTTCAGCCTTGATCGGCAATCAGCTCAGCCGCGGCCTTCGCTATCTGACCGTCATCAATGGCTTCCAGGCACTTGCTGGAAGAGCAATTCCGCCTCGCCGCCTCCGCGCAAGGCGCGCAATCGCAGCCGCCGGCAACAACCCGTACCCAGGGCTGGGGCGGCGCCCAGACCGCCGGGTCGGTCGGCCCGAAAAGCGCGATGGTCCTCACCCCCAGGCTCGCGGCCAGATGCGTGGGCCCGGAGTCGGTTCCGATAAACAACCGGGAGCGGATTAGAATGTGGGCGAGAGCGAATAAATTCGCGCCGTCGATTAACCGCACGCGCGGACGCAATTGCTCCGGGAGCTTCTTGACCAGTTCCATCAACAGAAGCTTCTCCAGTTCGGCCCCAAGCACCACCAACCCCTTTGACGGGAATAGCCTCGCAAGCGAACCGAGGATGCCCAGCAGTTTTTGCAGGGGCAGGGCCTTTTTCGCGCCGCCGCTCCCCGGATGCAGGGCGATGAATTCCTGATCGAGCGGAGGCGTTATCTCCTCCGGTCGCGCCGGGCCGGGCAGGCGCAGGCGGGGATGGAGGTCTCGGACTTCGATTCCAAGGTCGAGCACGGGCTGGGCCAGGACCTTGCAGGCGTGTCCCTGGTCTTTGGTTGGAGGAAAAGCCGCGCTGAAGATGGAAACCCGCCTGGCCAGCCGGTGGAGGTTTTTACGGAACGGCTCCGAGTTCCTGCCCATCCAGCTAACCGCCAGCCCGGCGCCTTCAAAAACCGACAAGAGCCGGTCTTTCGGGCTGAAATCGTCAAGGAACAGGCGGTGAAAGCCCAGGGCATCCGCGGACAGCGCCTGGTCCAGGACCCCTGCCTGCTCCAGGAATTTGAGCCGGGGCGAGCCTATGCCCAGGACTTGACGGCATTGTCCGCGGAGGGCGTTGATCGCCGGGAGGGTGCAGATCAGGTCGCCGAGGGCGCCCTGATGAATGATGATTGCCTTTTCTGTTTTCATCGCTGCCCTGATTTCAAATCGATTTTGCAATTGCCCGGAAGCCCGTGTTATAATCCGCTTGCGTTCCGGGAGGCCCGGCACAAGATTATAGCTGGAGGACGCCCCGGGGCAAGAAGCGGCGCTTGATTTTCTTATAGCGGATGATGTAGAATAGCTGGAAGGGAAGGGCAGTGATACAGGCGGCTAAAAAGATAGTAATTGTTGATGACACCCTGCCGCTGAGAGTGATGCTGGAAGACCTTCTCGCAGACGCTGGTTATGAGGTGCAAACAGCGAGTGACGGGGTGGAAGGCTGGGAACTGATCGATTCCCAGGTCCAATCCCTTGATTTGCTGGTGCTGGACCTGCTCATGCCCCGCATGAGCGGTTTTGACGTGCTCGCCAAATTGAAAGAACACCACCCCGACCGGAAATTTCCCGTGCTGGTGATCAGCGGCGTTTTCAAGAGCGATAAGGACATTGCGCGTTTGAAGGAACTGGGCGCCAACGGTTATCTGAACAAGAGCGCGGTGGTCGATGAAATTCTTTACCGGGTGAATTCCTTTTTCTACCATGTTCCCGGCAAGCAGCGCCGGCATCCGCGCGTGCTTTACAACCTGCCCGTGGAATACAGATACAACGGCGCCAGGCATTCCAGCTACACCACCAACCTCTGCGAGCACGGATGTTTCGTGCGCACGCTCAAGCCCGCGCCCACGGGCCGGGAAGTGAGCCTGAGCTTTTCCATGCCCGAGTTCCCGGAGCCGGTGGCCGCGTCCGGAAAAGTTGCCTGGATCAACAGGTTCGACGAAAACCGCAAGACCAACACCCTGCCCGGCATGGGCATTGAATTCTCCCGGCTGGAAGAGAAGCATCACGAGGCCCTGAAACAGATTATCGCCCAGAAGCTGCACGAAGAGAATTTGTGGCGGAGTTTGTAGCATCTCCCGAGCCGGCCCCGAGGCGGCCTCCGGCCGCCTTTTTTAGCGCCTGATTCCGTCGGGGGAGTTGCTCCAGGTCAGCCGGCCAGAAGTTTTTGCAGAGCCTGCGCCCCGGTCATTCCTTTTTTTACCCCCAGGGATCCGGCTTTGGACGACACGCTCACGATTTTGGCCGCGAGCAGGTCTTCGGGCTCCTTGAGCGGTTTTCGGGGAGTGCCCCTGGCCAGGGCCCCGGCCATGCCGAACTCTTCGAGGATTTCGGGGTCGAAGATGCCGCAGCCGACAATGCCGCGGTCAGCCGCGATCAGGCAGAACTGGCCGCCTTCCCAGCTCACGCTGATCCCGATGGCTTTCGCCCCGAACATTGATTTGGTCCTGACCTTGCGCACCAATATATTCCCGCGGCGCAGACACTCTTGTCCGCGCTCCTTAAGGCTTAAAGCTTCAGCCGCGAAATGATTTCCTCCGCCAACTCCTCCGGCGTTTTGCTCTCGGTATCCAGCTCAAACTCGGCCAGCAACCGGTAGAGCGGTTCCCGGCGGGCCAGCACCTCCGGCACTTCGTCCACGAACGATTTGCCGGTGAGGGACGGCCGGTGGACCTGGTCCCTGATCCGGTCCACGATCACCTTGGCGCCGGCCTTGAGCCACACCACCCGGCAGTTGTCTTTGATCAATTGGCGGTTTTCCTCGCGCTCCACCACCCCTCCGCCCAGGTCGAACACCACGTTCTCGCGCCGGATCACCTCCGCCAAAAGTTCGGTTTCCATGGCCCGGAATTTTTCCCAGCCGAATTTGGAAACGATCTCCGGTATCCGCTCGCCCGCGGTCTCGTCAATCAAGCGGTCGAGCTCGATCGGTTCCAGGCCCAGTCGTTTGGCCAGGATGCGGGCGATCGTGCTTTTGCCCGTGCCGCGGTATCCGATTAGCGCGATGCGGGTCATGAGTAAAAAATTTCCTCCCTCCCGATCACCCAAGAAAACTAACACAGAAACCCGCGCCGCTCAAGCCGGCCGCGGAAAAGCAAAAATAAAAATTTACGGTTGACGATCAGGCGGGAGCGTTGATAGAATATAAGCCGGGATGGAATACATAATCAGCCAGGAAAGCAACCGGATCATGGTGGTTGACGACGAGCAGGTCATCCGGGACGTGCTGAGCGATTTTTTCACCAGCGAGAATTTCGTGGTGGAGTCGATCTCCAGCGCCGAGGACGCGTTGAAGGAACTGGAGTCCAAGCACTATGACCTGGTGCTCACCGACATGAAAATGCCCGGGTTGTCGGGGATCGATCTCCTGGAGCAGATCCGCGAGCGCAAGCTGGACACGCTGGTGATCATCATGACCGGTTTCGGCACGGTGGACACCGCGGTGGCCGCCATGAAGCTGGGCGCGTTTGATTACATCAACAAGCCGTTCAAGCTGGACGAGCTGATCCAGGTCATCCGCCGCGCGGTCAGCCACCAGAGGCTGGAGCGCGAAAATATACGACTCAAGGAGGTCATGAACCTCTACGAGCTCAGCGAGGCCGTCAACCAGAGCCTGAACCTGGAAAACGTCCTGCGAGTGATCGCAGAGACCGCAATCAAGGAGTTGGGCGCGGACCAGGTGTCAATTTTGCTCGAGCAGCCGGAGGAATTCCAGACCCAGTTGACCGAGCAGTTCGTTTATCCCGAGCCGGACGATTCCCGTCCGGACGGCTTCGGCTCGCTGGACCAGGAGCAGCTGTTGAAGCGGCTGGAAGGCCGTCCGTATTTCATCATTCCCGGCGCGCACACCAAGAAGTTCTTCCGCAAGTACCCGGACCGCAAGGGCTTGTCCTGCCTGTTGTCGGTCCCGCTCAGGATCAAGGACCACGTGGTGGGTTCGGTCAACGTTTACAGTTACCGCCAGAATTACCGGTTCGGCGAGGGCCAGGCCAAGCTCCTGGTCATCCTGGCCGACCGCGCCGCGCAGGCGATTGAGAACGCCCGGCTTTACCAGAACCTGCGGCGAACCTTCCGCGAGACCATTGAAGGGCTGGTCAGCGCCCTGGAAGCAAAAGACAAGTACACCTCCGGTCATTCCCGGCGCGTCACCGAGTATGCGCTTTTGCTGGGAAGGGCGCTCAAGCTCGAGCCGGAGGAGCTGGAAAAGATCGAATGGGCAGGACTGCTGCATGACATCGGCAAGATCGGCATCCGCCTGGAATCCCTGAACAAGCCGGGCAAGATCACCAAGCAGGAGCATGAGATGTTCAAGGACCACACCACCATGGCCAAACAGATCATCGAGCAAATCCATTTCCTCAAAGAAATCGTGCCCCTGGTTTATCATCATCACGAAAATTACGACGGCAGCGGATACCCTTCCGGGATCAAGGCCGAGCATATCCCGCTGGGCGCCAGGATTCTGGCCATCGCCGACGCCTACGACGCGATGACTTCGGACCGGCCCTACCGCAAGGCCCTGGAGGTTAAAGAAGCCATTAAGGAACTTAAACGCTGCGCCGGCACTCAGTTCGATACGGCGCTGGTCGATGTGTTCAACAAGGAGCTCGAGCTGAACGAGAAGGAAGTGGAACTGAAAAAGAAGGAATGGTCGGGAATAACCACTTTGCCCACGGAATCGTGAGCGGGACTCAAAAGCCGGATAATTTTCGAAGAGGACATGATGGGAAAAGAAAAAAAATGCATTGAATGCGGAGCAGGGCTGGAGCAGAAGCAAACTATTTGCCCCCAATGCGGGGCTGAGCAGCCGGTCAAGTGGCTGGTCTGGATGGTATATGCCTTGCTGGCAATGTTCGTAATCGGAGCCATCTACCGAATCATTGTCCCATAGACAGTTCCAGACTTTTCTTGATTCTATTTTTCAAATAATTCCGACATCACCTTGATTTTGCCGAAAAATTCAAAAAACAACCTGCTCTAATGTTTGCAAGTGTGTACAAATTGCAAAATAGACAAAACCACAACAATTCCAGCGGGTTACAAAATTTTTCGTAAAAACCACAGAAAATGCTTGACAATTTGGCAGAGATGATGCATAATGTTGGCGCCAAATGGCGCAAACCAGGAACTTTTGGAGAGAAAACACAACTAAATTATATGAATAGAAGCCACTGAGACCCGGGTGTAAGGCCTTTGAGGTTTTTCGGAGCAGTAGCGGGCAAAGGCAGAAAAGGGCAAGGTGGTTTATTTCTAACTAGCGCGGACGAGAGGTAATTACGATGGCCAGGATTATAAAAAGGCGCAGGCGGAAGCGGAGAGTAAGGAGAGAGTGTCTCCGTTGCGGTCGTGTGTTCATGAGCGAGGGGAATTTCAACCGGATTTGCCCGAGCTGCAGGGAAGTCAACGCCAACATCGCGATGAACGCGGTGGAGGTCAGCTTCGACCACGACTACTACGGGTTCACCAAGTAAGCCTGGGTCAGGATCAGAACCAAAGCAGGGACCGCGTGGCCCCTGCTTTTTTATGCCTATGCGTTTCTTGTTCAGCGTTTCTCGGATAACGCACTAAGCCGCTTCTGGGCCTGCTTGTCAATGTCGCTGGTGTGGATGAGGGCGTCCAGCGCCTGTCCCTGCACCGAATCCGGCATGTCCAGGATGAAGAGCAAGAGCGCCTTGCTGCCTTTGGCGGTCGGGATCACCAGCAAATCGATCTCCATGCACACGTCATGGGCATAGAGGTAATACCGGGCTTCCCTCGGAGGGTCGTACTGCACCACCACCATGTCATAGACCAGCGGCCTTTCCAATCCTTCGGAGGCGGTCACCGTGTAATGGCCGCCCAGCCCCTCAAAGACCTCCGGCCCTTCAACCGGCACGATGCTGTCCACCGGCAAAACCGACTGCAGGCCCGCGGCTGAATTCAGTATTTTGAACAGTTTGCCCGGGGGCATGGCGAAGGTCTCGCTCGCGGTGAGGTAGGCGTCCGCGAACACGGAATGGACCGGCTGGTTTTCCAGCTTGACCTCTTCGGGCTTTTTCTTCTCCAGCCGGGCAAAGTCCTTGACTAGCCAGTCGGTGATGGTCTTGTTCAGGTAATCCCCGAGTATGCCCTGTTCGAGGATGGAGTTTAAGGTTTTTGCAAGTATGCTGTCGGGCAGGAAAAACATACGGACCGTGAAATGATACCTGGTCTTTTCGCCGTCCGGCTCCATCGCGATTTTGACGGTGCCCCGGGCGTCCCCGCTGTAAACGAACCTGACCAGCCGCTCATCCTTCCACTCGGCCACGGTCTCGTGCCACTTGACCTTTCTTCCGGCCAGGCTGGCCTGCCCGCTGGAGTGGTTGCCAATCCCGGTAAGGCCTTTGCTGGAGGTGTCGGCATAATTGGCGTAGCCCACGGTGTAGGTGTTCCAGAGCTTGGTCAGTTCCCATACTTCCGAGACCGGGGCGTTCACCGTGGCGCTCAGGTTGTAAGTGACCACGCTGACCGTGTCCTTCTTGCGCTCCAGCGTCCGCACCCGCATCAGGGCGCAGCCGGAGAGCAGAACGAAGCATACCAGGACGACCAGCGCCTTCCACTTTAGCCGCAGGGCGCTGTTCAAATTCGTGGCGCGTCCCGCCAAGGCGGGATTGTCCGCGGACAATTTATGGAGTGGGCACATAATACCTTACCTCGCCGGCGTTGCCGGACACTTTCGCGCCCAGGATGTCCAGCATGCGCTTGTTGACCACCGCTTCCTTATCGCCCGAAAAATAGAAAAGCCCGCAGTCCTTCAGGCCCTTCTCGGTGGAGACCACGGTCCGGAGCTTGTTCCGGATCGGGAAAAAAATGAAAAACGACCACGCCTCCTGCGAAGAATACAACGGGTCGTCCAAAACCCAGAACGTGTCAACCTGGTCCTTCAGCTCCTTCACCGCGGCCGGGAACTCCTTGATCGATGGGATCCGGGACGACACCACCTTGATTTTCCTGGCCTTGGCGATTGTCTCCAGCTGCCGGACCGTCTTCTCCAGGGCGTCCTGCGAGTAGATCACCCCGATGCTTTTGGCGTCCGGGAAAACCCTGAGATAGGCTTCAACCGTTTTTTCGATTGATTGGGGAGCCGTGGTTCCGGAAGCCGGAAAAAAGATTGAGCACAACAACAGGATGATGACGCACAGCTGAATTCCTTTATTCGCCAACTTGTATCCGGCAACAGTTAAGTTCATGACGGCCATCAAAAGGTAGAATGAAAAGTCGGGCCTGTCAAATGGTCCAGGCCTGGCTCCGGGGTTCAGAGATGCTTCCGGACCGCGGCCGCGAAATCGGTGATTGAGCCGGACGCACATTAAATGGCATTTCGGAGGACAGACACTCTTGTCTGTCGGAGGTTACAAGGTTTCAAAGTTTCAAGGTTGCAAAGCCATCCAGCCCTGAAACCCTGCAACTTTTCCAACTTTGTAACTTTCTCTGGGCGCACAAATAGCGTCAAAAATTCAGCCGCAAGAAAAAACAGGCAAAAAACAAAAGCAGGAAATTTACGCTTTGATATGCCGGAAATCTGGAATCAGGGGTTCGGAATTCGGGACTCGGTAATCAGGAATCGGCGCTAACTATGCGGATTTCCGTTCTTCGTTTCTCTTTTCTCGTTTCTCTCACTTTGGGCGCACCAGTAGCGTTGAAAATTCAGTGCAGCGAAAAAGTGCGTTGCTAGCCTGCCCTTCGTAGTCTCTCCTTGCTTGAACCCTCATGGGACGAAGTAGGGTAGTCAGGGCGCCGAAGAATTCAATCCCAGTTAAGGCCGGAACGCCTCCGCTGATCACGCGGATTTGCCCCGACTCGGCCCCTCCGCGAAAACCGTTTGACTGCGGTTCCCCGCAGCCGCGTTTCTCCGCGGATCGAACAATGAAAAACCGCACCCGAACCTGTAAGGTTCCGGTGTTTCGGAGTTTCGGTGTTCCGGTGTTAAGAACTTCGGAACTTCGGAACTTGCTCGGACATCCTTGCTCGAGCTTCCGGAACTTCGGAACTATTTTGTAGCTCCAGTGCGTCGTAACGATGCGCTGTCAAAGAACGGTCATGAATCGCTGTCATCCGAGAGCAGGCACGCAAGCGCGGCGGGTCAGGCCTCGAGGGGTCTGGCCGGTCAGGAATTCACGGGGTCAGGCCCGAGGGGTCTGGCCTTATCATCGCAGTTCGTTCTCCTGCGAAAAGGCCTGACCCCATGAATTTGGGCCTGACCCCACCTGACCGGCCTGACCCCATGATTTAGGGCGCGGCGCTGCGGCACAGTTGGAGCATGGAGCGCGCCTTCGGTCTTGGGTGCGAGGAGTGCGAAGCGGAAGGGCAGCCATGAAGGTCCGCCCTAGAAAGTCTCGATCCCTGGCCCGGGACCGGCTGCGCATCCTCTCGATTGCGTCTGATCAGTGCGGAGCTGTTCCATCCTGCCGGGGAATTTAACCGCAAAGAACGCAAAGAGCGCAAAGGGAATCTATTTCTTTCTGAAATAAATTCTTAGCGTCCTTCGCGTCCTTTGCGGTTCAAGCTGATCCGCTAATGCGGCAAAGCCGACAGGAGACCGCTTCCGGAAAGTCGCAAGGTTTCAAAGCTCAGAGGTTGAGAGGCCGTTTTTTCCCCGACCTTTTTACCTTTCTACCTTTCTACCTTTTTACCTTCCCTCAGCCGGCTCTCTGCACTGAAGGCTGGTGCGGACGACTGTTTTGCGACTCGCCCTGTCGCAAACGCGGCGCGTGTTCGCGCTTCCTGCTCCGCCGCCCCTGGGACTCCGGTTTTTCAGGCCGGGGTCGGTTAAGTTAATTTTTGAGACCTGACCCCAATATTAACTTGACCGTCGGACGGTATGGCGCAGGCCCGGATAAATTCCGGCTCCGCACACTCTCCATGCCTCTATTAATAGCAAAAAATGTTCACGAGAATCGCGACTAAAGTCGCTCGCACATTTAAGAAAAATAAGGAGAATCTCGGTTTTGTGGCAATATCGCACCGTTTCAATCCGGTTAAACGAATTTTATCCGCCTTTGATTTCAGCAGGTTACGAACAGTTTTCGACACGACAAAAATGGCAAATCACAGGGGGCTGAAGTGTCCATCGTTCATCGTTTCGCGCTCAGCACTTATCGCCTTTTGTAGAGCTCCGACCCCACCGGATCGCTGCTTCTCAACCGGAGCTAAGCTCGTTCAGTTCCAGGAGGAGCGAATCCCAGAAGGCTTCGAGTTCCTGGTCTTCCCGCGCCCGCTTCTTCTCAAGTTCGTCTTTGTCCGAGTCTTCTTGCGCGAGCATGACCTTGAGTTTCACGGCCTTGTGGACAAACGAATTCGCACGGCCTATGCTGCTGAACAACCCGGCCACCCGGGGATCGCCGTCCGAAAGCGCCTGCCTGGACCAAGCGCGCAAAGCCGACAGTTTCTTTTCTTCGCTTCCCCCGATGATTGCCAGACTTGTTTCCATTTGCCTGCCTCCTTGATCAAAGTCTCCGCCCCTCTGAAGGAGCAATAAGCGTTCCAAACCGGAAAATTTCTTCAAGCCGTTGCTTTGCAAGTGAAATTGGCGGACTGCGGACGGATTATCTTGTCAGAGGGTTTTGCCGAAAATGAGAATTTTTCTCAAATTTGAAATCTTTCCAGCTCGCGCGCTGTAAGGACGCCCCGAATTCCGGAAGATTGGAAGGTCGGAGCTGAATTCGAAAAATTAAAAGTTAAGTGTCGCGGAGAACGGAAGCCACTTCGGCGGAGTAGGCAAGAGAGCAAAGATTCAAAGCGCAGCGGTTGCGTCTGCTCATTAACCAACCAGCGTTCATAAGTCACAAGTCACGCTCTGACCCTACCGGATCGCTGAAGAGACGGTCCGGTACATGCATTTTCCGCGGGAGTATTGGCTTCGGATTCGGACCAACAACCCGATGGAGCGGATCATGCGGGAGATCCGGCGTCGTACTCGGGTGGTTGGGTGTTTCCCGGACGGCCAATCCGCGCTGATGCTGGTGGCGGCCCGGTTGCGTCATATCCAGTCCACCAAGCGGGGCAGCAAGATTTACCTGAACATCAGGCTGATGAAAGAGGGGGTGGATTCAGAGGCGGTGTGAAATTTTCTTCCCCCTTTTTGGTGAGGGGGAAGAAAATTTCCAGTGTAGCCAGACCGAGGCAAAATGAATTTGCGAAAGATTAGTTGCATTACCGACCGATTCCAGCCCGAACTCTTTGTATCCGATAAATTTGAGGTTGACAGATTTGAGCCCGAAAGAATGGACTTTATCCCTCTCCGTCGAGGGGTGGTTGCTTTTAGAAAGGTCGGCTATGTCTTGTAACCGGGAATCAATGTATGCTACTTTCTTTTTAAATATTGGCCTATTCTTTCCCGACATTTGCCACAGAAATAGTCATTATACCTGTTTCTAATATTTTCGTCTAGCAGGGTGTTGAAAAATGCATGCCCGCCCGATTTTTGCGCAATGCATTTTGCCCTCTGCCCCGATAACCGTCTGATTTTGTGGGGTCAGGCCTCTTCGCGGAAGTCCGAACTTCGATGCTGAGG
>Ga0315291_10007729_pt1 | contig 13244 bp, 17 predicted proteins | sample YL17G12_20_MG_FD_203070 | JGI IMG/M metagenome (GOLD analysis project Ga0315291, IMG submission 203070) | Sediment microbial communities from Yellowstone Lake, YNP, Wyoming, USA - YL17G12_20 | ecosystem: Environmental > Aquatic > Freshwater > Lake > Sediment | place: USA: Wyoming | collected... | reverse complement strand
GGATGGGCGATGGAAAGATCAGGGTTGATTTCCTGCAGGCTGGGGAGACCGTTGTTTCGGCAATGCTTACTGATTTCTCCAGAACTGATTATGAGGAATGCGTTGAAAACGCCGGATTCAGCAGCTTTTCATGGGAGAGGCTGAGAGTGGAAAGTAAGGGAATTGAAATGCCTGGAGAAGAATTCTGGGATGGTTTTGAGAGTGATTGCCCTTACATAGGTCTGGTAGCAAGCAAGGTATGATTTCAGATTAGTATATCAGCGACAATCTGCAGAACCAGTGTTATAACGGAAATCGCCACAAGAAACTGGAGATTTGCCTTTTGCTTGGAGACCATTATCGAATCCAGCAGGGTTTTAAGCCTTTCCCTGTCGCTTTTTGAAAGCTCGCCCCTTTCAACCTTCTCTATAAGCTTATAGTTTCTGACAATTTCTATTCTTTTATTCTCGATGTGCAGGCGGTAGAGGTAGAAAAAGATATAGGCGATGACGGCAGTGTACCAGGTGACCGATGCCAGCAGCGCATCGATTTTGTTAAGCAGCAGCACGATTCTGAAACCCAGCGCCCCTATGAGGCCCAGCATGAAAAACAGCACCGAATAGTGGCCGCTTCTTTTGCCCATGATACCTTCGTAAGGCATATGCTATTCCCCGTTAATCTGAATCACGACTTCCCTGCTCCTGGGCCTGGTATCGAAGTCCAGTATTACAATCTGCTGCCAGGCTCCAAGCATCAGCTTCCTGTTCTGAAAAGGGACGGTAAGGCCCGGCCCAAGAATCGTCGCCCTCACGTGCGCCGGCCCGTTATCATCCCCCCAGGTTTTGTCATGCTCGTACTTTGCTCCGTAGGGCGCAACCCTGTCAAGCGCGCTGTTCACGTCCTTTACCAGGTTGGGCTCATGTTCGATGGTTGAGACAGAGGCGGTCGAGCCTGAGACAAAGACAAGGACGGAGCCGCTTTTCGCCTTGGACTTTTCAACAATACCGGCTACCTCCGCTGTGATGTCAATGACGTCGCCGTGCCCCCTGCTTCTCACAGAGATTTTTTGGGTGATTATCATACCAACATTAGAATCTTCTATTTGGTTAATAAAAGGCCATTTTCCTTTTTTTCCTTTATAGCTACTATCTAAGGGCTCATGGTGAAAATCTTCTTGGCTATGTCAGGATACTTTGCTATGAACCTCAGCTCCTCATCAATAAGCGGCTTCTGGTTGTGTACGTTCGCATACCTGACCAGCTCCAGTATCCTGGTCGCTTCTGCATCGTCCCTGAACCTTATCTCCAGCTTCTCGTAGACGTTCCTGAAGCCCTTTATCCCGCTGTACTCGCCGGTGGTTATCTGGCGGCCGGTCTCAATGACCTCGGGTTCGCCCCTGCCCAGCTCCTCGAAGTCATAGAGTTCGTAGTTCCTCCTGTCCTTCAGCGCTCCATCTGCGTGGATGCCTGACTCGTGCGCGAATGCGTTGGCGCCCACCCCGGGCTGGTTTATGGGGACAGGCACGCCGAAAGCGTAGGATGCATACCTGCTCATCTTCCAGGCGGCCTTCAGCTTCACGTTGCCTGCAAGGCCGTACTTTTCCATCTCAGAGCCGTATTTCAGGGCAAGTATTACGGAAACAAGGTCCGCGTTGCCCGCCCTTTCGCCCATGCCGTTTACGCAGGTGTTTATCAGCGCGTCGACTCCCGAGTCCACGGCGGCCTTCGCCCCCGCAACCGAGTTGGCGACGGCCATCCCCAGGTCGTTGTGCGCATGTATCTCAACCGGCAGCTGAACCTTCTCTGCGAGCTTGCGCACCCTGCCGTAAATGGAAAAGGGCGTGTCGCATCCAAGCGTGTCGCAGTACCGGATGCGGTCGGCGCCCGCCTTCCTGGCCGCTTCTGAAAAACTGATGAGGAAAGCCATGTCCGTCCTCGATGCGTCCTCGGCGTTCACGCCTATTACCCCCGCGCCCCGGTCCCTGGCAGCTTTCACAGCCTCGGACATCTCGGATATTACCCCGGCGTGGTCGAGCTTCCCCCTGAACTTGTTCATTATCATCTGGTCAGACGTGGATATGGACAGGTTCAGGTCCTTCAGGCCCGGAACAAGCCTGAACGCAGTATCCACATCCTCCTTTATCGCCCTCATCCAGCCCGAAAGCCTTATCGGGGAGAGCGCACCGGTCTCCGCGAGCTCCAGGTTCGCGTTGAGATAGTTGGTCTCATGCCTGGTCGCAGGGAACCCGAACTCGCTCTGGTGCACGCCCATCTCATTAAGATGAAGATTTATCATGGTTTTCTGGAGCTTGGACAGGCATATCCGGCTGGTCTGGACGCCGTCCCTGTTGGTGACGTCGATTATATAAACCATCGGCTTAGCAGCCACAAGAATCACAAAAAGTATTTGCATGTTCAATTTAAAAACAAAACGCCGCATTTTTTTGACAGTGTAAAAAAGCAGCAGTTACGCCATGAAAAACTTAAAAAACACGGAACCAATTCTATTCTGTTGGTTTCTTATGGCAGCCATTGAAGCTAAAATTGCGGTAATAGGCGGGACCGGCATAGCAGACCCCGAAGTTTTCAAAACCATTAAAGAGATGAAAGTAAAAACACCATTCGGTAATCCTTCTGATAAAATCAAAATAACAGAGTTAAATGGAAAGAAGGTAGCATTCTTACCAAGGCATGGCTCCGGGCATACAATACCGCCGCACATGGTCAACTACAGGGCGAACATCCATGCGCTGAAAAGCCTTGGCGTCGAGAGGGTGATAGGCCTCGCCGCGGTCGGCTCACTCAGGGAGAGCATGAAGGCCGGCCACATCGTCATCCCCGACCAGTTCATAGACATGACCAGGCAGAGGAAGCTGACTTTTTATGATGGGCCAAAAGTTGTCCATGTTTCAGTGGCAGACCCGTTCTGCTCGCAGATGAGGAAGCTTGTGATTGAAAGAGTAAAAAAGCTGAGAATACCCATGCACGAGAAAGGCACGTACATATGCGTCGAGGGGCCGAGATTCAGCACCAGGGCTGAGTCGCGCCTGTGGAGAGTCATGAGCGCTGACATAATAGGCATGACGCTGGTCCCGGAGGCCCAGCTGGCCAGGGAGGCCGAGATGTGCTACCTCTCCATATCATCGGTCACGGACTACGATGTCTGGGCCGACAGGCCGGTGAGCGCCAGGGAGGTCGGCGAGACCATGAAGAAGAACACTGTAAATGTTCAGGAAATCCTGAAGAGCCTTCTGCCTGACATTCCTGAAAACAGGGGCTGCCAATGCGGCGAGGCCCTCAGGGACGCGGGGCTGTGACAGCTATGGTAAAAAAGAAAACGGATATCAGGTCAAAGATAAGGACTATCCCCCACTGGCCAAAGAAAGGCGTGATGTTCCGGGACATTACGACTCTCGTTAAGGACAGGGACGGTTTCAGGGACGCCTGCGACATGCTTTATGAATACTACAAGGGCAAGTGCATTGACGTTGTGGCGGGCATCGAATCCCGCGGTTTCATCTTCGGGTCAGTGCTTGCATACAAGCTCGGCAGGGGCTTTGTCATGGTTAGGAAACCCGGAAAGCTCCCGGCCAAGACCGTAAGGCAGGAGTATGACCTGGAGTATGGCAAGGACTCTGTGGAGATGCATACGGACTCGATTAAACACGGCGACAGGGTTCTGCTTGTTGATGACCTTCTGGCGACAGGAGGCACCATGGGAGCCGCCTGCAAGCTTGTAAAGAAGCTTGGGGGAAAGGTGGTGGGGTGCGCTTTCGTTATTGAGCTGCCTGAGCTTAAGGGAAGAAAGAGGATCGGCAACTTCGAGCTGTTCAGGCTTGTTGAGTTCGAGGGAGAATAATCTTCTATAAAACCGCGCCGCCAAGATTCAGCACCTCAGTACTTGCCGTGTGAGCGTTGTCACGCTTGTATACCCTCACAAGACCCGAGTCGATTCTGCCGCTTATTTCACCAAGATTTCCTGCAACCAGCGGGTACATGTCCGTGGCAAATGGCAGCATGCCCTCGTCCTTTTTCAGCGGCACACCCCTTCTGCCAAACTCGACTTTGAAGATGTCCACGGGTCTGCCGGCTGCATTCGGGACAAATGCCTCCCACAAATTAGAATCCTTCTGGGTCCTCGTGACATGAAGGCACACGGCCCTGCATTCCCCTCCTCCATTATATTTTCTTCTCGCCAGTTCACCCTCATATAGGCTCAAGGCCATCCGGTGAAGCTGATTCACAGGGAAGCAGTGCGGAATTTCTCTTAATAATTTTTGTCCGCTGAATCTTGCGTCAAGCACATAGTCTCTGGCAAGCTGAATTAAACTTTCATCGCTGCAGCCGAATGCCCATTCCAGAATTTCGCCTGTTGGGAATGCTCCATGCAGTTCACCCGGAGAAACACCGAATGAATTTGCCGCGGAGGTAATCAGACCGATTGGTAAGTTATTGCCGCCTCTTTCTACATAATCGCAGACCTGTCCGGGGGTAAGCCCAAGAGCGGAACGCAGGCCGCTGCAGTCAAAGTACTGGATGCCCCCGCCTTTCAGATACCGTGAAGAACTATATGCGCCGTTGTCAGGGGTGAGCGCGAAGCGGCACGCAGCCTCCGCCACATACCCGCGCAAATCCCTGCCTGTTATTGTTTCCATATTCCCTTTTGCCCCAAAGAAATAAAAACGTTATCCTTCTACGCACAGCGGGCCTGCTAGTCAGCGACTTCCACAACTTTCCTCCTGCTGCTCAAACCTGCGACAATCCTTACGCTCTTGCCGAAGTGTCTGGAAAGGAGCTTCATGACGGCAAGGTTTGCCCTGTTGTCCTTGGCCTGTTCTTTTACATATACAACCAGCACACAGTCTCTTTCCACCACAGAATCCTTTTTTGAGTTCGCCACGACCCTGATGCTCATTTTCATGTTTCTCAGCTATTTCAGGACCTTCCCGGTTTCCATGTACCAGAGGTAGAGGTCAAGCTCCGCGAGGCTCATATCCAGTTTTTCTGCAATTTTCCTCAGTACATTCTCTATTTCAATATATCTTTTTTTGGTCAGAGTCTTGGGCCTTTTGATGAGACCATGTCTTTCAAGTATGTCGATTATGTGAAAATCGATTATCGCCAGGTCCGAATAACCGATATTTCTTAAAAAATGGCTTGCTTCCTTGTATCCCAGCCCCCTGACATTTTTGACGAACCACTCCCTGACCTCGTTTTCGCCCCCGCCCGACTTCAGAACATTCGCCATATCGCGGCTCAGTTCTCTGGCTTTTATGATATAATCCGCCCTGGCGTTGGGAAACCTGTGCCCCAGTTCCTTCAGCCTGGAGACGAGCTCATTTTCAGGCAGTTCCAGAAAACCCCTGCCAAGACATTGCTGTATCTTCATGCCTCCTGCGGCGCTGTAGTTGGCTGTGAGTATGCAGAAGCACAGCTCGCTGAAGATATCCTCCCCGGCCTTTCTGCCGGTATCAGTGAACTCCCTCAGGCGCGAGTCTATGATGCTTTTTACCCTGCTTTTTCGGACATTCTCAATGTCTTTCAGCAGGCTTTCCATGAAAACACCGGATAGATAATCTTGAAGCTGTGCGAATTAAAAGCATTTCGCCGCTGATTATAACGCTGTTATTTAAATACTGTGGCCAATTTTATAGGCATGAGAAACAGAATAGTCGGCCTTATGATGATAGGTGTGGCGGCCCTCATGGGATTCATAATATATTCCTTCAACGTGGCGCTTACCGATATAGTAAACACCTCGTGCTCGCACGGGCCGAGCTGCCCGATGTGGGGAACCATAGAATTCCAGACGAACATGAGCATCGCGATAGTGGTGTTCGTTGTGATAATAGGCATTTACCTCATCTTCTTCGGAAGGGAGGAGAGGGTTGTAACGAAATTCAGAAAGGTTAAGGAGCAGATTGAGCCGAGGAGAATAAACCGGGGTAATTACCGGAAGATAATGGGAGATATGGGAAGCGAAGAAAGGCTTGTTTTCGGAAAGATAGTAGACTCCAACGGCGCGATATACCAGTCGGACCTCGTTAGTCAGTCGGCGATGTCGAAGGTGAAGGTCACCAGAATACTGGACAGGCTCGAGGGAAGGGGCCTGATAGAGAGAAAAAGGCGCGGCATGACAAATGTCGTTATTCTGAAACGCTGAAGTTTGCAAACTCTGGCGGCAAAAATAAATGGATTTATGCTGGGTAATATGGAAGATAAATTCATTGCTCAATTCGAAAACGGGGTAAAAGAAACTATTGAAAAGTATAATCTTATCAGCAGAAATGACAGGGTCATGGTGGCCTGCTCCGGCGGAAAGGACTCCACCACCACGCTTTTTCTTTTAAAAAAGTTCGGCTATGATGTCGAAGCTATGACAATAGACCTGCTTATAGGAGAGTGGTCCAGAAAGAACCTCGGCAACATCAGGTCGTTCTGCAGCGACATGGGAGTGAAGCTCCATGTGATTAGCATGAGGGAGGAGTTCGGGTGCTCGATATGCTACATACGCTCGGGAGTGCAGTCAAAGGTTAAGCTGGGGAACTGCGCCATATGCGGTGTCATAAAAAGGTGGATACTCAACAAAAGGGCGAGAGAACTTGGCGCGACCAGGCTGGCGACCGGGCATAACCTCGATGACGAGGCCGAAACAATGCTGATGACGATGTTCAGGGGCAAGCCCGATATTATGATGAATTCCGGGCCCATAAGCACGGGGAACCCTGACGACAGGTTCGTGCCCAGGATAAAGCCGCTTTACTTCTGCACCAACGATGAGATAAGGAAGTATTCAAAGAAAAAGAAATTTCCGGTGCTTTATGACCCCTGCCCATGCTCTGTGGGAACATATCGCAGATACGTCAGGGCGATGCTCGCGGATATTGAAAGCAAAACGCCCGGGGCTAAGGAGAACATAGTGAACAATTTTCTTAAGGTTCTCCCTGCATTAAGGGAGTATTCTGAATCATCCGGTAAAGTTAGTCACTGCGAAATATGCGATGAACCTTGCAGAAATAAAATCTGCAGGAGATGCAAACTTTCAAAAATCGTGTGGGACAAGTAGCGGGCCAAGACTGAAAATACCGTGAAACCAGTTTCACCGCTGTTTTAATATGCCGTTTCAGTCCCAAATCTTTTATGAAAAAACAAAAAAGCGGAAAAGCGGGATTCAAGGAGGAATCCATAGAAGTCAAGGGGATGCATTGCAAGAGCTGTTCGGAAAAGATAGAGAACAGGCTATCTAATGTTAAAGGAATCAAAAATGCGATGGTCAGCCTTGCCGATGGAAAGGCATATGTTCGCTTCGACCCCAAAGAAATCAATATAACGACGGTAAAAAAGGAAATCGGGAAGGCTGGTTACAGAACGGGCGCTGACCGCGCGAGCAGGGGCCACATCAAAAGCGGCATAGTTTACGGCCTGATTCCCCACATAGGATGTATAGCCTTCATCATAGGCTCCATCCTTGGCGTCACCGTGCTCACGGGGCTTTTCAGGCCGCTTCTCATGAACCCGTACTTCTTCCACATTCTTATAGTAATATCAATATCCTTTGCCACGCTGTCTTCATCCCTCTACCTGAGGAAGAACGGCCTTCTGTCATCGTCGGGGGTTAAGAGAAAGTGGAAGTACCTGTCGACCATGTATGGCTCAACCGTAGGCATAAACCTCCTGCTGTTCCTGCTCATCTTCCCTCTGCTCGCAAACGTCTCTCTGGCTACGGTAACAGGGGCAGCCGCTGCTCCGGACACGGGCGGCAGCGGAGGCATTTCCGGCTCCCCGATAATCAGACTGCAGGTTGACATACCCTGCTCCGGACATGCGCCGCTGATAACGGGCGAGTTGAAAACGATAAGCGGAGTCAGCAGCGTTCAGTTCAGCTTCCCGAACATATTCGAGGTCAAATATGACAGTACAAAGACATCAAAGGAACAGATACTGGCCCTTGAAGTTTTCAAAACCTACAAGGCAAGCGTTCTGGGCGAAACCGCAACAACCGCAGCTCAGTCAGCTGCTCCGTCCACAATCGGCTCCTCTGGCCAGCCGGCCAGCGGCGGCGGTTGCTGCGGAGGCGGTGGCAGTTGCGGTGGTTCGGGTGGCGGATGCGGTGGCGGTTGTGGCGGCGGGGTGAAATGACATGGCACGTGATGAAAGAACAAATAAACTTCTGATAGGCGTTGTAGCTGTATTCATAGTTGTTACAGTGACCATGAGCTATTACGTCATCGCCCTTAACAACAGGCTAAATGCGATTACCGGAGCGGCCGCAGCCGGGAATAACGCCCCTCCGGGTGGTGGCGTAAAGGAAGCCCAGCCCCTGCCAAATCAGGGCGGACAGAACAATGCCGGGCAGCCTTCCAGGACGCTTCCCGGTGCGGATGACGACCCTTCCATAGGCTCACCGGATGCTCCTGTCACGATCATAGAGTTCAGCGATTTCCAGTGCCCCTTCTGCGCCCGGTTCTCCCTGGATACGCTTCCACAGCTGAAAGAGAATTATATAAGCAAGGGCAAGGTCAGGATGGTATTCAGGGACTTCCCGCTCGGCTTCCATGCGCAGGCCCTGCCAGCTGCCGAGGCTGCAGAGTGCGCAGATGAGCAGGGAAAATTCTGGGAGATGCATGACAAAATATTCCAGAACCAGGGGTCTTTAGGAACCAGTTCGTACAAGCAGTGGGCAAAGGATTTGGGCCTTGATTCGGCGAAGTTCGATGCATGCCTGGATTCGGGCAAATACGCCAATGAGGTAAACAAAGACCTTCAGGACGGCCAGTCGGCCGGCGTGAGCGGGACCCCGACCTTCTTCATAAACGGAAAAGAGGTTGTGGGCGCCCAGCCCTTCAGCGTGTTCCAGCAGGTAATCGATGCCGAACTGAAAAAATGAGGTGATGGTATGGAAAAATCCGTGAAAATGATGGCCGCCCTTGTGGCGGTAATCGCAATTGCAGGAGCAGCCGCTCTTACAGGAGTATTCGGTCTGCTCGGCCCGGCAGTGACAGGTTCCGTAACAGGGTCCGGTTCTGATACCAGCGTCGTGAGAATCCCCCTATCGGAGATTTCCGGAAATGTGAAATTCTACGAATACGATGCCGGCGGAACGACCATAAGGTTCTTTGCCGTAAAGGCGGGCGACGGCAGCATCAAGACAGCCTTTGACGCATGCGACGTCTGCTACAAGTTACGCAAGGGCTACAGGCAGGAAGGGGATTACCTGGTGTGCAACAACTGCGGAAAAAGATTCGCCATATCTTCGCTCGGGACCGAGAACAGGAACCCGGGAGGCTGCTGGCCCGGATACCTGCCAAGCTCAGTCGAGGGCGACAGCCTCGTCATAAAAAAATCTGACCTTGAGGGCGGCAGGTACAGATTCGCATGAAGAAGGAGATAGCCGCCGTTTCAATAATCTTAGTCGTGACATCGGCACTCGTATCAGCGCTCCTTCTGGCAGGTGCCTCCCCATACAATGAGGACTTCCAGAAAAGGAGGACGCGGGTACTTGGTGAGCTTTCATCCGCTATCGAAGATGCGGAAAATGCGGGCCTGTATGACTGCTGCATCGAACCCCCATGCACGATGTGCTATCTGGGAAACTGGATATGGAAAGACGGCGTATGCAGGTGCGACGAGATGATAGCACAGGGGAAGTTCGACCAGGTCTGTCCCCAGTGCTTAAAGGGGCTTGACGGAGGCAGCTGCAAATCGGCAGGCGAAGCCTCTTCACCTTCGGGGTTATAAGGGTTATAAGCCGGGAAAATACGCTTTAGATTAAGTATCAAGTATATGCAAACCTTAAACTGATTTATGGTGATTATATGAAAAGGGCGGAAATTCTCATATCCGGGATGCACTGCGCCAGCTGTGCCGCTAAAATAGAAAAGAGTCTCATGTCGCTGAAGGGGGTTAAGAGCGCCGCCGTGAATTTCGCGTCAGAAAAGGCAGCCGTGGAATTCGACGAAAAGGCCGTCAGAGAGGATGAGCTTCTGGGGGCTATTGAGAAGCTTGGCTACAAGGCAAGGCTGCATGACGATAATGGGCATGACAGGGAAAAGGAAGAGAGGGAGAAGGAGAAGAAGGCCCTGAAAAAACTGTTCCTGTTCTCCCTTGCTTTGTCAATTCCAGTATTCATCATTGCGATGCCCCTGAAATTTTTCGGCATTTCCGTACCCCATGAAAACATCATACTGCTGCTGCTTACAACTCCGGTCCAGTTCATAGTCGGCTGGAGGTTCTACAAGGGCGCCTTCCTTTCCCTCAGGGCGAAGACTGCCACCATGGACACGCTCATAGCCATAGGCACGTCTGCGGCTTATTTCTACAGCCTGCTTGTTGTAATTTTCCCGGAAAGGTTCGGGGACCACGTATATTTCGAGACCGCGGCCCTGATCATCACATTCATCATCCTAGGCAAGTGGATGGAGGCTGTGACCAAGGGCAGGGCATCCGAGGCCATAAAAAAGCTGATTGGCCTGCAGCCGAAGACGGCAACGGTAATAAGGAAAGGCAAGGAGATGAAAATCCCCATCGAGGAGGTGGCTGTCGGAGACCTTATTATCGTGAAGCCCGGCGAAAAGATACCCGTCGATGGCATAGTGGTTGACGGTTTCTCTTCCGTTGACGAGTCCATGATTACAGGCGAGAGCCTGCCCGTGGGCAAGAAAAAGGGCGATGCGGTGATCGGCGCAACCATAAACAGGCACGGCTCCCTAACCTTCAGGGCCACCAAGGTCGGCAGGGACACGGTCCTGAGCCAGATAGTGAAGCTCGTCGAGGAGGCGCAGGGAAGCAAGGCCCCGATACAGAGGATGGCGGACAAGGTAAGCGGCTACTTCGTCCCGGCCGTAATCATAATTGCGGTCATTTCATTCATGCTCTGGTTTTTGCTTTTCGGGCAGACCTTCTTATTCTCGCTGACGATTTTCATAGCGGTTCTTATCATAGCCTGCCCGTGCGCTCTCGGCCTTGCGACGCCGACCGCAATAATGGTAGGCACGGGAAAGGGAGCCGAAAACGGAATCCTTATCAAAAACGCTGAGGCACTGGAGAATGCGCACAAGCTTACGACTATAGTCTTTGACAAGACGGGAACCCTCACGCAGGGGAAGCCGGCAGTCACGGACGTGGTTGCAACCGGCGGGTTTGGCGAAAAGGACGTGCTGGAATATGCAGCCATTGCGGAAAAGAAATCCGAGCACCCGCTTGCTGAAGCGGTCCTTGCAAAAGCGGCTGATGAAAAAATCAGGATTGGTAATCCGGACAGGTTCGAAGCCATTCCAGGCTACGGTGTGGTGGCGAGATGCGAAGGCAGGGAAATCCTCCTCGGAAACAGGGCGCTGATGAAAAAGCGCAAAGTAGAAATCGCCGGGGTGGATGCAAAGATAAGAGAAATGGAAAACGATGGCAAGACAGTTATGATTCTCGCAGTCAGCGGGAAAGCCGCAGGCATGCTGGCTGTCGCTGACACGCTGAAGGAGCATTCTGCTGATGCGGTCCGGAAGCTGAAGGAGATGGGCAAAGAGGTCATCATGATTACCGGAGACAACGAAAGGACTGCAAAGGCTATAGCCGGAAAGCTGGGGATTGAGCATGTCCTGGCGGGCGTGCTTCCCGACGGCAAGGAGAAGGAGATTGAAAAGCTGCAGAAGCAGGGCAAAGTGGTAGCGATGGTCGGCGACGGGATAAACGACGCGCCAGCACTTGCCAAGGCAGACGTGGGTATTGCGTTGGGCGCAGGGACGGACGTGGCCCTCGAGACCGGCCAGATAGTCCTGATAAAGGACGACCTGAGGGACGTGGTGACGGCCATAGACCTGAGCAGCTACACCGTAAAGAAAATAAGGCAGAACCTTTTCTGGGCGTTTTTCTACAACTCGGTCGGAATACCAGTGGCGGCTGGCGTCCTTTACCCTTCGACCGGATTCCTGCTGAGCCCGGAGGTCGCCGCAGCTGCAATGGCCATGAGCTCTGTCTCGGTCGTCTCAAACTCATTGTCAATGAAAAGGTACAGGAAGGTATTATCCTAGAAACCTGAAATTCACAACAGCGCTGGCTCCTGTTTCCTTTACTTCAGCAATCTCTGCCTTTAGCCCGTGCTCTTCAAGTATTGTTGAACTCGCTGACTGATCTGTCCACTATTTCGCGCACAGATCTGGATTTCAGCCTGCCTCTTTCCCGCCCCTGAATAAGGCCATCCTCTCCGCGATTTCTGAAATCTGCTCTTCTGTCAGCCTCTCTTCCGCCACCTTGAAAATCACGTTTTCCTCTTTCCATATGTGGTCCCTGAAGGTTTGTATAACCTCCTTTATCTTCTTGTCGATTTCACTGTCGTTGGCCTTTTTCATGCCTCTCAGTGTCTCCAGAAGCTTGACAGAGGCATCAATATAATCATGGTCGCCTAAAAGCTTGTCGACGAGCTTCGTGTATCTTCTAAGTATCGGGAACATGGCTCCCTCCTCGTCCCTTATGTGCACGGCGAGGTCATTCTTTGCGAACAGGAAAAATCCATCCATGGATAGCGTAAGAAAGTCCCTTTTTCCGTCGACTCTGAAGCGCTCAAGCCCCTTCCCGAGAAGCTCAAGCTGGCGCAGCGCCTCCTTGTGGAAAAGCCTCATTTCCCTGATTGGGTACTCAATCGTTGGCATGGTTTCACTTAATATTATAACGCTGTTATATATAAAGATTTTTCAAATAAAACAAAAGCAAAAAATTAAAACGCGTTTTCAGCCCTTCCAGAGACCGTGCAGGTTGCAGTATTCCCTCGCCGAGACTTTCTTTGCCTTCAGGCAGAACTCCGCCTCTGGCTTCTCTCCGGGCTTGAGGAAATGCCTCAGGACCTCACCGTCGGCTACTACTTCTATCCATTCTATGTAGTGGCTCTGCTCCATTGGATGAGGCACTGAACCCACCTTTACCTTCACGCCGTCCTTGGTTTTTTCTATAACGGGTACATGCTTCTCCTTACCCACGTCCTTGGTCTTTTCGCTCAGAAGATCCATGGGCTGGCCGCAGCAGACGAGCTCGCCTCCTCCGGCGTGCAGTACCGTAACTATATTTCCGCAGATGTCGCATTTGTAAACCTGACCCACCTTTGTCATAATTTCACCTCCCCAATAAATTTGCTTTTAATCATCATTCTTTCCTTGATGCAAGGTACCTGGCAGCCTTTATGAGAGCCATGCATCCCTGGCCGGCCGAGATGATGTACTGGTACTCGTGGCCCGACGCCACGTCGCCGGCTGCAAATATCCCCGGGACGCTGGTGTGTGT
>Ga0315291_10007728_pt1 | contig 13250 bp, 10 predicted proteins | sample YL17G12_20_MG_FD_203070 | JGI IMG/M metagenome (GOLD analysis project Ga0315291, IMG submission 203070) | Sediment microbial communities from Yellowstone Lake, YNP, Wyoming, USA - YL17G12_20 | ecosystem: Environmental > Aquatic > Freshwater > Lake > Sediment | place: USA: Wyoming | collected... | reverse complement strand
GTAGCCGGTTATACGCCCGGCGGACGGGCTTCCCCAACGGATGGTAAAGTCGGCGTTGAGGATATCGATCATATCCCCCGCGTTCCTGATGAGGGAGCGGTAATATCTCTCGCTGCGGCGCAGTCCCTCCGTGGCCCCCTCCAGTTCTTTAGTGCGCTCTTCGACCAGGTCCTCGAGATTGCCCCGGTATCTTTCGAGCTCCTCTTCCGCCTGCTTGCGCCTCCTTATGTCGGTCATTACGCCAGCCAGCCCTACCAGGTCACCGTTCTTGAACAGTGGCCGGCTGGACGTCCTTACATGGAAAGAGATGCCGTCTTTGTCAAGAACGCGGAATTCATAGGGTTCGAGGTCACCGGTGAGGGTGCGCTCGAAACTGCCGAGCAGTCCCGTCAGATCGTCGGGATGGATGAAGCGAGTAAAGGGCTGGCCGACAATCTCCTCCGCGGTGTAATGGGATATCCGCCCTATCATCGGGCTGATATAGGAGAAGCGGCCCAGGGGATCGAGGGTGAATACCACGTCGTTGAGGTTTTCGATCAGGTCGCGGTATCTCCGCTGCGATTCCCTCAGCTCTTCCTCTACCTGTTTGCGTGCGGTTATGTCGCGGCAAAAGGTGATGTAAAAGGTCCGTTCCCCTGACCGGACGGCGGAGATGGAGGCCTCTACCGGGAATTCCTTGCCGTTCTTACTCAGCGCCTGGAATTCCCTTATGGCACCCAGCATGCCCTCCATGCCCGTGGCGGTGCGGGCAGCAAAGGCCCCCCGGGAATAGTCGCGGAATCGTTCGGGGATGAGTGTTTCGTGCAGGCTCTTGCCTATCACTTCTTCCGCCGTTTGCCCGAACAGCTTCTCTCCCGCCTGATTGATATAGGAGACGATGCCCCGTTCGTCCAGGGCCATGATGGCGTCGTTCGCGCTATCGGCCATGGAGCGGAACATCTCTCCGCTGGCACGCAGCTCTTCCGCGAGTTGCCTGTAGCGCCTCTCCGATACCTCTTGCTCCGCCGTTCGCCGGCGCAGCTCCGCCAGCTCTTCCCGGAGCCTTGCCGCCGCCTTATCCGCCTTCCGACTCACGTTGCGTCCTCCGTGCTTCGAGGGCCACGGCTTCGACTAAGAACGGATCGAATAGGGGAGCCTGCTGTAGGGGTTGTAGCGCCGAGAACACTAGCGTTGCTTGGTCTGGCTCCGATCCAGATAAATGCACGTTCTCCTACCTGTATATATTCTTCCCCGCTCGGCTGAAAACTATCAGGTTTGGCCCATAATACGGGGCGGACGGGAGATGTGCTCGGGAGAAACTCTCGACCTCGGAGCGTACTTATCCTTGCAGGTACGAGTGATCGTACAAGGCAGGGTCGGAGACTGCCGTGCAGTCGGGGACTTCGCTGCACGCCGGCCGACCGGGGATCCTTGCCATCGCGGTGCCTTCGCGTCGCTCAGGCGGTTTCCTTACGCACCCTGCGGTTCAAGAACTGGCCGCAAGGGATAAGCGCGAGATATAGATATTGGGAAGCGGGGATATTGAAGAGGGCCACGGCCGCGGATGCAGCGAAGACGAGTGACATGCTCAGGTAATTAAGCAGGAGGTGTCGCCTGACCGCCGGGTGAAGGGACTGGTCCACAAGGCGGTCGCGATAGCTCGCGTACCACCAGAGAAAGCTCAGGGCGAGGGTTACCGCTATCATGTTGAGGTCGTAGAAGATGACCGCCAGCTCACTGCCGTTGTATTCGCTCATCAGGTCGGTGGAGAAGGGGAGGAGGACGATGAACATGAGCAGGAGGAGGTTGATCCACAACAGCGTGCGCGTGCAACGGCGCAGATAGCCGAACATCGCGTGATGGCCTATCCAGAAGGAACCGATGATCGCGAAGCTGATCAGAAAACCCGTGAACTTGGGCCACATGTCGAGCAGTTCCTGCCGGAGCTGGCCGATATCGGAGACCTCGGGTACGACGACGGTCAATATCAGCAGCGTTATTGCTACAGCGAAAACCGCATCGCTGAAACCGTTCACGCGCTCGATGCCCCGCGCTGCCTCGGGCTCGATGTTGTCCCGCTCTCTTTCGTTCTCCACCATGTTCGGTATGCTTCCACTCCTGGAGCATTTCAAGCCTGTTCCCCGCGACCTCACACGGGAGCAGCCGCCCGGGCGGGACGGCCTATTTTGCCACGCCCTTGCCGGCAAAACAAGACTCCTTCTCGCGGAGGCTCTCCCCATAACTTCGCCACCACCGGGTGATACCCTTGCCCTCATATATCCAAGTCCGCAGCGGCTTCGCAGCTATCGGCCGGGACAGGAGATAGCGATGGAGCAACATGGACCGCAGCGCCGTGAGGAAGGCCTCATACCGGGACGGACGATGCCGGAGGGTCCTGGCTGTGATAGATTGAAAGGGTCGTGCAATCGCAAAAGGCGGGATCTTGTATGAGTATGAAAAAGATGACCATCTGCTCCTGGAACGTGAACGGCATCAGGGCGGCGCACTCCAAGGGGTTCCTAGACTGGTTCGGGGAACACCGTCCGGACATAATGTGCATGCAGGAGACGAAGGCCAGCGAGGAGCAATTGCCCCCCGAGCTCAAGGAGGTGGAGGGTTACCAGGCTTATTTCTCAGCCGCGGAACGCAAGGGTTACAGCGGCGTGGGATTGTACTCAAGACCGGAGCCGCAGGTCGTGAGGAGCGGCTTCGGCACCCCCCGCTTCGACTATGAAGGCAGGACGCTCATCGCGGACTACGACCGCTTCACGCTATTCAACATCTATTTCCCCAACGGCAAGCAGTCGAAGGAAAGGCTCGGCTACAAGCTGGAGTTCTACGAGGCCTTCCTGGAATACGCCGATGCCCTCCGGGCGAAAGGGAGGGGCATAGTAGTATGCGGTGACTTCAATACCGCCCACAAGGAGATCGATCTCGCCCGCCCCAAGGAGAACAGCAAGGTCTCCGGGTTCCTGCCCGAGGAGCGGGCCTGGCTGGACGAGTTCGTGGACCACGGCTACGTGGATACCTTGCGGATCTTCAACCAGGAGCCAGGTCAATACACCTGGTGGGACTTGAAGACCAGGGCTCGCGAGAGGAATATAGGCTGGAGGATCGATTACTTCTTTGTCAGCTCTGACCTTGTAAGAAAGGTCAAAGCCTCGTATATCCTAACGGAGGTGATGGGCTCCGACCACTGTCCCATCTGCATCGAATTGGCGGTTTGACCAAGAGGAGGTTAGCGTGTTCTCGGATATCGATGACATCACCATCAACTACGAGGAAAACGGCGTCCAGGTGGTGGAGGAACTGGATAAGGTGGTCCTCTCCAAAGGAGCCTGGGCGACCATCATATTCCGCTACCGGCAGTGGGAGCAGTCCAAGGAAGATTACGGTCCCGACCGCTTCACCATCCGCCGCTACCGCAAGATGAACGACGAATACCGGCAGCAGGCGAAGTTCAATATCTCCAGTGCCGACCAGGCGCGCAAGATCATCGAGGCCTTGCAGGGCTGGCTGAGCGAATCGCAGGATCCCGATATATAATAGACACATCATCCCGGCTTGTTCAGCCTGTCCATCAGGAGCCTGCGGGGAGGGCACGGTTGTCCGGAGTGAGGGATGGGAGGAGTCTCCATCCGGGAGCGTGGTGTTTACGCCAGGCACTCTATCGCCGATGTGCCGCTGATCTGGAATGGATCCGTGGGAAGGGAGAAATCTATGACCGAGAACATCGCTGCATTGCTGGCCGAGCTCAAAGAGGAAGAAGCCCTCTCCGAGGTCCGCTCCATCCTGGACTCCGGAGCGGATCCCCTCACGCTGGTAGGGGGGTTGAGGGAGGGCATGTCCGAGGTGGGCAGGCGTTTTGAGGAGAAGGAGTACTTCCTGTCCGAGTTGATCATGTCCGCGGAGATCTTCAAGGAGGCCATCGCCTTGATCGAGCCCCATCTCCAGGCGGGAGCGAGCCAGACCAAGGGGACCGTGATCATCGGCACGGTTAAGGGCGATATCCACGACATCGGCAAGAACATCGTGGCCACGTTGCTGCGCTGTGAGGGCTACGACGTGCACGACCTGGGGGTTGACGTCCCCCCCGCATCCTTCATAGACGAGCTCAAGGAGACGGGCGCCTTTCTGCTTGCCCTCTCGGGGCTGCTCACCCTGGCCTTCGATTCCATGAAGGAGACGGTGGAGACCCTGGCCGAGGCGGGGTTGCGGGACAAGGTGAAAGTGATCATCGGCGGGGGGCCGGTGAACGAGAAGGTCGTGGAGTACTCCGGCGCCGATGCCTTCGGCGTAGACGCCGCCCAGGCGGTCAAGCTGGCCAACGAGTACCTGGGCGCGTAGGCGGCCTCCGGCTACGGCTTTTTGCAGAGACATAAGAGCGTCTATGCGGCATGGGCGCGAATGCCCCGAAATCCCTGAAAGGAACGCAGCATATCATGGACGCACTGCAGCGCATCGAGACCGCTATCCGCCTCGGAAAACCGGACCGCGTTCCCGTGGCCCCCATTATCGACTTTTTCTCCGCCCGTTATGGGGGCATAACCCAACACGAGATGCTATTCGACGTAAAGAAGGCCGACCGCGCCCTGCTGAAAACCCTCAACGACCTGGGATGGGTCGATGGGCTGCATTTTTCCTGGGCCGGTCTGGGGCGGGCATTGCTCACCGTATTCCCCACCCCTCCGCTGATGCCTGGGGTCAACGGATTTCCTCCCGACCAGGAGTTCCAGTTCCTGGAAAAGACGGTCATGGAGCCGGAGGAGTATCTCCGCATAGAGGAGATAGGGGTGGGGCGCTGGCTGATGGAGAAGCTCAGGCTGAATCACCCGGAACTGCGTAGCCTGCCCGGCATGGCCAGGACCGGTATGGGGCTGGGGATGGACGTGCTCAAGATAAAGAGGTCGACAAAAGGTTGGCGGGCTAAGGGGATCGAGCCTCTGGTAGGGGCGAACCTCTGCATGATCCCCCTGGAGGCCATATCCATGGCTTTCCGCTCCTTTGACCGGTTTGTCCTGGACCTCTTCCGCTACCCGCAGGAGTTGAAGGCGGCGGGCCAGGCACTGATGAAGACCTTCATAAACGTTGGGAGGATGGGCGTGATGACCAGCGGCATAAAGAGGGTCTTTCTTGGGGGTACCCGCACCAGCGCTTCCTTTATGAGCCCCAGACAGTTCGAGGAGTTCGCCCTGCCGGAGTGGCAGGAGATGTGCGAGTATTTCGCGGGCCGGGGGATTACTCCCCTTCTCCACTTGGACAGCGACTGGACGCCCTTCTTCCCCTACTTCAAGAGCCTGTCCCGTGGAAGATGTATTCTGAACCTGGACGGCACGTCGGACATCTTCAAGGCCAAGGAGGTCTTGGGGGACCATATGTGTATCATGGGTGACGTACCGGCGGCCCTGCTCAAGCTGGGGGAACCGGAGGAGGTGGATGAGTATTGCCACAGGCTCATCACCGAGATCGGCGTGGACGGGGGATTCATCTTGAGCTCCGGCTGCTCCATTCCTATCGATGCCCGGCCCGAGAACGTGAAAGCCATGCTCGCATCGGTGACGAAGTACAAGCCCTGAAGAAGAGGGGGGATGATGGTTTCAGATCAGGCCAGGATAGACGTCCACCACCACATGGTACCGCAGGAGTACGTGTCTGCACTGGCAGATGTTGGCATCACGGAGGCCGGGGGGCGCCCCTTTCCGGTGTGGAGCCCGGAGGACTCCCTCGCGCTCATGGACCGCCATGGCATCGGGACCGCCATTACCTCCATATCTGCCCCGGGAGTATATTTCGGGGACCGGGGGTTCGCGCGGGAGCTCGCCCGCCGCTGCAACGAATACTCCTTACACCTGCTGCGGGAATACCCCGGGCGCTTCGGAGCTTTCGCCGTCCTGCCCCTGCCGGACATTGATGCCGCTCTCGAGGAGTTGGCGTATGCCCTGGACACCCTGGAACTGGACGGCGTGGCCCTGCTCAGCAGCGTGGATGGGCGCTACATGGGCGATCCCGCCTACGATGCCCTGTTGGACGAACTGAACCGGCGCGGGACGGTAGTGTTCATGCACCCGGACGCACGGCGGGAGGAAGCCGCATGCGGCCTGGACCTTCCAGCTTCGCTCATCGAATTCGTCTTCGAGACCACGCGGGCTGTCGCCAACCTCCTCTTCAGCGGTACCATGGAGCGCTGCCCGGGCATACGCCTGATCCTGCCCCATGCCGGGGGGACCGTACCCTATATCGCCCTCAGGCTCTGCCTGGGGCAGTTCTGGCCGGGACTGCAGGAGCAGGTGCCACAGGGCGTCCTTGCCTACCTGCAGCGCCTTTATTACGACACCGCTCTCGCGGCCGCCCCCTTCGCCCTGCGTTCCCTGCAGGAACTGGTGGATGAGACACATATACTCTTCGGGAGCGACTATCCCTTCGCCCCCGAGTTGGCCACCATCGCGAACGTAGGTGGATTGCAGGATTACGACGGCTTGGACACCGAGTCATTGCAGGGCGTGTTTCACGCTAACGCCGCGGCTCTCTTTCCACGCCTGGGTAATGCATAGGTGAGTCAAGACTTCGCGGCCGGGAAAAAGCAAGACGCCTGATGGCAGTGCGGCCCTAACCATGGGGGGAAACGGGGTATGTACGGAAACTGGGGGAGGCTTCTCAGGGTAGACCTGACGAGCGGGAAGTGCGAGGACTGGGTTATCGACGAGAGGCTATACCGGGATTACCTGGGCGGATCCGGGCTGGCGGCCTATCTTTTCTTTACGTTGCAGGGGTATGAGGAGGAACCCCTCTCACCCTGCAATCCCCTGTTCATCATAAACGGCCCCATATCCGGCACCAGCCTCCCCGGCAGCTCCCGCCTGGAGGTCTGCGCACGCTCGCCCCTGACCGGTATCTGGGGCGAGGCGAGCATGGGGGGCCAGATCTCACCGGAACTCAAGGGCACCGGGTATGACGGGGTGGTCATCACCGGCGCGGCCGAACGCCCGGTCTATCTCTACCTGACCGAGGGCGGCGCCGAGTTGCGAGACGCCTCCCCGCTGTGGGGAAAGGACACCTTCGAGACCGAGGAGCTCATCAGGCGGGAGACGGGTGAGGGGCGGGTCAGGGTCATGAGCATCGGGCCCGCCGGCGAGAACCTGGTGAAGTACGCCGGCGTGGTCCATGACCGGGGGAGCCTGGCAGCCCGCTCAGGCATGGGGGCGGTGATGGGCTCGAAGAAGCTCAAGGCGGTCGCGATCAGAGGGAGGGCGAAGTACGAGGTCGCCGACGAGGCCGCCTACAAGAGGGTGCGGGAAGAGGCCGCCCGTGGGATCAAGAAGAGCATTTTCGCGGAAGGGCTGCATCTCTACGGGACCAGCGGGGGTGTCGACCTCTCCTCGGCCATATGCGATCTGCCGGTGAAGAACTGGAGGCAGGCACAGTGGAAAGAGGGTATGGAGAACCTCTCCGGGGTGAGGATCGCGGAGACCATCCTCACCAGGAAGCATTCCTGCCGTGCCTGCCCCATCGCCTGCAAGCGGGTGGTGAGGATCGAGAGCGGCGAGTACGCCATGGAGGAGGGCCCGGGCCCGGAGTACGAGGGCGTGGGAGCGTTGGGATTCCTGCTCCACATAGATGACCTGCACGCGGTGGTGAAAGCCAACGCGCTCTGCAACGCTTACGGCATGGATGCCATCTCCACCGGGGGCACCATCGCCTACGCCATCGAGGCCTTCCGCGCCGGCTTGATCTCCGAGGCGGACACCGGCGGCCTGGTCCTCGACTGGGGCCGGCCGGACCTGCTGATCGAGCTGGTGCGCATGATAGCCGGCCGGGAGGGTTTCGGAGACCAGCTCGCGGAGGGATGCCGGGCCATGGCGGCCAGGTATGGGGGAGAGGAGTTCGCCATCCATGTAAAGGGGATGGAATGCCCCATGCATGATCCCCGGGCTTTGTGGTCCATGGCTTTGAGCTATGCCACCAGCATCAGGGGAGGCTGTCACAACCGGGACACCAACCTGGGGCTGGAGATGGGGATGGACGACCTGGAGGAGATCGGGTTCGCCAGGACAAGGCCCCAACGCGCGGAGAGAAAGGCCATGCAGAACATCCATTCCCAGGCGATCGGCGCGATCTGCGACTCCGCCGTGATATGCGTGTTCGCCTGGAAGGGGACGGGCTCCACCCTGCGCATCCTCGTGGACATGATAAACGCGGTAACCGGATACGGTCTCACCATCGGGGAGCTGTTGGAGACGGGCAACCGCATCTGGTATTTGAAGCGGGCGATCGGGAACCTTTGCGGGCTCGGCAGGGAGGATGATCTCCTCCCGCAGAGGATCATCACTCCCCACATGGAGGGGACAGCCTCCGACCTTCTCAGGGTGTTGAACCCCTTGATCAGGGTCAACAACCGGATCACGGGATGGATCAAGAGCGACAAGGCGCTGCAACGGCTCAAGGATTTCCATGCCAGGTTCGTCCTGCCCAACACATACCGGACTATAACAGGGTTGGGAAAACTGTTGCCCTCGCTGGATCGCGGCGGCCGCCGTTTTCGCACGGCGGACGTGCAGCAAGCGAGCAGGAGCCGGGTGGACCTCCAATACATGTTGGAGGATTTCTACCGCCTGCGCCGGATAGACGAAAGAGGTTATCCCAAGGCGGCGGTCCTGGAGGAGATGGGATTGGGAGAGGTCTCCCGGGAACTTTACGCGAAGCGCGGGCAAATGTGATATTTTGAATGCGCTGTGAGGGAGGTAAATCCGGAATCTTCTCCGGCCTGCGAGGTCTCGATAGCTGCGGTGCAAGAGCTGAACGGTTGATCCTTGGGGGAAGAGAGGCCGCACATGAACAAGCCTGATTATGACCTGGTCGTGGTAGGAGGGGGGCCAGCCGGAGCGGCGGCTGCCAAGGCGGCGGTGGAAGGTGGGTTGAACACCCTCCTGCTTGAAAAAAAGAAGATGCCGCGCCTCAAGCCGTGCGCCGGCTATATCTTCAAGGAAGCGCGTGAGTTCCTGGACGCCCACTACAGCCCCTTCCCGGACGAGATAAAATGCGAACCCTTTGAGATGAACAAGATAAAGCTCTACCTGAGCAAGGATCTCTACCTCGAGGTGGAGGAGAACGGGTTGAGCGTGTGGCGTAACCGTTTCGACCAATGGTTGTGTCAGAGTTCTGGGGCGGAGATATGGGATGGGGCACGGTTGGTCGATTTCTCGGAGTGGAGGGACCGGGTAGAGGTGTTGCTCACTTCGAACGGCAAAGAGACCCGCCTCAGCGCCGGCGTCCTCATCGCCGCGGACGGGGGCCTCTCCCAGGTGGCGAGGAAGATCGACCCCTCCTTTACCGATGGAGTGCCCTACATCTGCACCCGCCACGAATACCACCGCTGCGAGACGGAGCTGGAGCGGGGCGTCTTTCACGTCTTCATCGACGCTGAGTACGGCGTTTACCCCGCATGTTACTCCAAGGACGACCTGATGGTCGTGGATACCTCGGTGCGCAGGGGAAAGAAGATAGGCCCCACCCGCAGCGCCTTCCACGCCATGTTAAAGAGGGATTTCGCTTTCGACTCCAAGGAGGAGGTTTTCGCCCTCGGTTGCAGGGAGACTTTCACCTCTGCGGTCAACCGTTTCTGCCTTGGCACCAACCGGGTCCTTGTAAGCGGTGAAGCAGCGGGCTTCATGAATTCACTGGGGGAGGGCATCTCCTCCGCCCTGGCCACGGGCTACCTGGCCGGGAAGGCCGCGGTGGAGGCGGGAGGTTCTCCTCCTGGTTACCTCTACCGCGCCAGCGCCGTGCCGGAGCGGGAGAGGACGGCGCGGGAATGGTCGCTTCTGACCCTGCTTTCAGGTGGAGCCAGGCCGGAGTTCAACCGGGCCCTCGCCAGGCTTTCCTTCAAGGATAAGCTGCGGTTCGTGAGGGGGATCATAGCCTGGCAGCGCGGTGGGGGAGTGGCCCCCGGCGTGGGAAAGGGTTCCCTCGAGATCGCACTGCGGAAACTCCTCCACGGCAGTTACGATTTCCGCTCGTAGCCATCATCAGCGGCTACTACATATTCCGACCAGCTCCGGGACCACGTGGTCGGTCGGAGCGACAGCCTGGAAGAAAGTATGGAAAGGTGTGTCTCCGCCGGCATCTGAAATAATATATCCAAAGCGGGCATAGCTCTGCTACATAATCAACAACCTGCCCGAGAACTATGGGTCGGTCGCAGCGGCCGCCGGGAAGAGGGCGAGAAGGGTGCATATATGGCGCTATTGGAGTAAACGACCACGCCCCGGGTGTAGCCCAATCAGATTAGAAACCAACCAGCCCGGGGAACTACCAGGTCGGTCGCAGCTAGGCTTAACGCGGAGCGATAAGCCGTATTGCGAGGAGGCGAAGCCGACGCGGCAAGCTCGATCGAGTATCGCATTTCAATTGATCGCTCATGTCGCAGCGGAGCGAGACCGTTACCTTTAGTACCCCGCTCCATAAATACGCCGGCATTCGATCACCGCTGCATCCCCGCCCGCTGCGTTCCGCTCCCTGCGACGTACTCACCGAGTACGCCTCGGTCGCGTGCCTTGCGGGCGTGGCGCATCGGCACTCTCGGTGCATCACCGTATTTATGGAACGGGGTACTTAGCCCCGGGCTTGGTCAGTCCCTCCACCCACTCCAATATCTCAGGATAGACCTCTTCGAACACCCGCTTGCCCATCACCAGGTCCGTATGCCCGTAGCCTTCGTAGTTCTTAAAGCGCTTGGCGTCGCTGGCCACTTTTTCGTAGCCGTCCTCGCGGACGTTGTCCGCGCCTACGAAGTCCTCCGTCCCGGTGATGAAGAACAGGGGCGCGGTTATGTGGTGCATGTTCGCGCTGAAGCTGAACTCTCCGCGACGATCCTTGTAGTCAGGATCGAGCGCCAGGGCCAGGATCTGAACGGCCATGCCCGTGCTGACGTTGTCGGCGGCCCATTTCAGCAGGCTGTACCCGACGTCCGCGTCCACGTTCTCGGGGTTGTAGAGAAAGATGGCGATGGGACCCCTCTTGGCCAGCACCCTTCCCAGGCGGGGGAAGAGAGTGACGAGATCCCTCAGTCTACTGTTCGGTATCTTGGACGAAAAGCGGCTCAGGAATCCCAGGTACCGGATGAGGAATCTCGCCTGCGCTTTATAGAAGGGGAGTTTCTGCAATTTGGCGATCCAATCCCCGCCGCCGTGGGTCAAGGACGGCGGGCTGCCGATGGTCACGCCTCCCAGGATGGAGCGGTTGCGTTCCTCGATCAGGCTGGGATCGACCAGGGCTCGGTAGCTCCCGTTGGTCGTTTCTACCGTCTCCCCCAGCAGGTACATGTAAAGGACTATCCCCCCCATGCTGTGACCGATCCAGATAGGCCGTTGACCCGTGGCCTCGGTGATCCCCTCGACCAGGGCGGGCGCGTCCAGGGCGGCGAGTTCGTCGACGGAATGGCTCCAATCTCTTATCTTGCATTCATAAGGACCGTTCCCGCACCCCCGGAAGCTGGATATCCAGACGTCATATCCACGTTCGGCCAGGTAAAGAGCAAGGTTGTGCTTGCGGTGCGGGAGATCGAACTCCAACCCGTTTCCGAAAAACCCATGGACCAGGAGGATGGGCTGCGCCCCTTCGTTGACGTACCTCTTGAGCTTGAGGGCGACCCTGTCCTTGGTATGTATCGTCTCCACCCTGGTTTCCATGCAGTTGACGCACTGGAGGTCCTCCTGGGGCAAAGGGGAATCGTGCAGGCGCCATAGAGCCAGGGCACCCAGCGAAGAGGCGGCGAGGACGGAATACTTGACGTACTTTCCAGATTTACCCATGCTTACCCCCCACGATCGAATTCTTAGCTCCGTAAACCCGCAGCAATTCTATCACATCCCTCTATCATCTGAGCAATCATATCCGGCAGCCTGTAGCGCGAATGGGGTCGAGCGCGAATGGGGTCGTATCTTCGATCTTCGGTTTATGAACCACATAGATCACACAGATCAGAAACTATAGGTAAACCGAAGATCGAAGATACGACCCCATACATACGTCTGATCAGCATGGGTTCTCCGCCTCGACCTCCAGCCGGACGGCATCGATGTGGACCAACCCCTCCTCGTCGGGCGGGAAGAGCCCGACATAACCATCGACCATCTCCGATATGAAGCTATTGCGCAGCTCCTCGGGTATACGCTGCGTGAAGGGCAGCCAGGTGGTGCGTATCCAGGCTGCCAGGCCCTCAGGCCCTGCGTGGGTCATATCCTTGGTCACCAGCTCGACCCTGATGGGCTCCAAACCGGCCTCCTTTAGCCATTGCGTGTACTCCTCGGGAGCGCAGAAACGGTATGGCACGGTGAAGTCGTGGAAATACCTGCCCCACTCCTCGCGGGAGAGCAAGGAGGCCAGGACCTGGACCACGCTGGCAGCGTTGCCCCTGCCCCCCATCTGAAAGAGTACCCTCCCACCCGGTTTGAGGCTTCCCTTCACCCCCCGCAGGACGAGGGGTTGGTCGAAGATCCAGTGCAGGACAGCGTTGGAGAATACCACATCGAACTCATCCTCGAGATCGAGCTCCCGCGCATCCATCACCTCCCAGGAGAGATTGGGGTAGGCCTCATGCGGGAAGGCGTCGCGGGCGAACCCTATCATCTCGGGGGAGCTGTCTATGCCCATTACGTGTCCCGAGGGCACCAACTCCGCTATCTCGACGGTGAGTTTCCCGTCTCCGCATCCGATATCCAGGACCCGCTCATCGCCGGCGAGCCGGAGCTTCGAGAGCAGCTCGCGCCCCCACTTCTTCTGCTGGGAGGAGGAATCGCGGTAGTCAGCCGCATCCCACCGGTATTCTCCCGTCTCCCGGGGCATCTCTCTCCTCACTTTCCTTCCATTGCCGGCAACTGCCTCTTCAGGGCCAGGTCCTCATAATGTGACCCCAGGGCCTGGATCCGCGTATCCTGCTTCTCTCGGCCGGCCTGTCTGCCCTCAGCATGAACACCGTGACCAGCCCCCCTGGTATCCGAGGCGAGGCGGCGCCGGTTGCGGAGACCCGATCCGCTATTCCTGCTGTGCGTCCTGCGGGGCCGGCGGTGCCTCCTCCACGGCGGCTCCATAGGCCAGTTTGCGGTAGACGTACGCATGGGCGACCAGGACGGTGGGGATAGCGGCGAAGAGGCCTACCCCGCAAACCAGGGCGCCCAGGATGGTGATCCCCAGGAACAGCAAGCCAAGGAGGAAGAGGTCCCACTTGAAGCCCTTGGTGATCTCCCCGCTCTTCTTCAGGGCTTCCACCGGGCCTA
>Ga0315291_10007727_pt1 | contig 13250 bp, 13 predicted proteins | sample YL17G12_20_MG_FD_203070 | JGI IMG/M metagenome (GOLD analysis project Ga0315291, IMG submission 203070) | Sediment microbial communities from Yellowstone Lake, YNP, Wyoming, USA - YL17G12_20 | ecosystem: Environmental > Aquatic > Freshwater > Lake > Sediment | place: USA: Wyoming | collected... | reverse complement strand
GAGACGTGAAAGCAGGGCGTTGTTCTTGGTGACGTTGTCCGCGATTTGCTTGCTGCGGCTTTCGATCGTTGTTGCGACGATGTCGCTTACGTTTGCGAAACTCATGATTCCCTCGCTAAATGGTTAGATGAAAGTTTAAGTTCACTTCCACGTAGCGAGGGGGGAATCCCGTCTAGGCGCCTAATGTCTCGATCGCGTTTTCTAGAGCGCCGCGAATGGTATCCGTCGGAGCTGCGCTTACTCTTGCGGGGGCACCTGTGATGCTGACCGCTTTCCTTCGCGCTGCCGCTGCGGTGGCTGTCGCCGCTGCGGACTTCTCCGTGAATCTTCGCTGTGCTACAATGTCCGCGATATCACTGTGCGTCAATATAGCACGTTGGTAAGCCGTTGACAAGTCCATTTTTTGTCCACGCTTTGCAGCACCCTCGAGGATGTCTGCCATCGCGTCCTTGACATCGTCGAAGAACTCGTTGGCAGGATCTTGGGCGAAGTCTTCGATGGCAGATTGAGCATCCTGCTCTTGTTGTTGTGCCTGAGCCTGCTGCCCCTGTAGCATGGGGGCAAGTGCCTGTTGAACCGCCTGTTGAACAAGTCTGGACACGTCTGGGCCGCCCATCGCACTTTGGCCGCCCTGCTGCCCACCCTGCGCCGGGGCCTGTCCCGACAGTAGGTTGTCCAGCATCTGAATATCGATGCCGAAATTCTTGATCATGCTTGCGACCGTTTGAGCCTTCTGCATGGGCGCACCGGAGTACAAAGTATTCGCCGTTTGCAGCAGATCGTTGATGGTCTTCAGCGGCTGGCCGCCCTCAGCCTGGAAGATGTGGCTGTAGGGATTGATGGTCTGCATGAAGGTGTCGCGGAACTTCTTGACCTCGCCGATTTCGTTGAAGCCTTGGCTGATTTCCTTTTCGCGCTTAAGGACTTCCTGCTGGACTTCTGTGGGCAGAGCTGTCCACTTCTCCCGCAGAGCCGGACGCCACGAACTCGGGGCACGCCCTTTGGGAAGCTGGGTAGCGTCTTCCACAGGCGGCGGCTGTTCGCCCTCTTTCTTCTGGAATTTACCCTTGCCATCCCGTTGGAGGCCCTGTTTTTCTTCTTGCGCTGCGCCCTTGGTCTCCGACCTAGGTTCCGCAGGCGGGGTTTCATCCGCAGGAGACGGTGGGGTCTCGTCTGCGGGCGGGGTTTCAACCGCTTCGGTAGCGGCAATGAGGGAATCCCGCAAACTGGGTTCGGCTTGCGTTTCTTGGCCTTCGATTTCTTCCATGATGGTTCCTTGTTAAACGTCTTCGGGAAGTCTGCGAGGGCGGTAGCCCTGCTGGACTCGTTCTGCTGCTCTTGCTATGTCACGACCCCGGTTAGGGTCGATTCCTTTATAGAACTCCTCGCGCTTCTTGGCTGCCGTAGCCCACTCGCCGGTGAAGTCATCGGCGGTGGTCAGCCCGTTGCGACGCATATATTCTCGATGCGTCTCGCGACTGTTGAAGCGCGGGTCGTTCATGTCTTGATACTGCCGGTCATTCCACAACAGGTTCTGGCGATCCGGCGGTTCAGGAGTGTAATCGTTGGAGACCTCTACCCACCTGTTCCCCACGGCGATGTAGCGTTTTCGTCCGCTCATTTTGCCCCCTTCTTCGGTGCGTTGCGAAGTGCGACTACGTGCTTCTCCTGCGTATGCACCATCGCTTGCCGGTGTTTCTCATCGGCTTTCACCAAATCCGCCTGATGGGTCAGCGCGGCAGCGACCGCGTCAGCGATCATCTTGGTGGTGGCGGCCTGCTGCTTCCCTTGATCAGCAGCGATGTCGGCCTGCGCTTGAATCACCTCAATCTGCTGGGAATTCGTCGCTTTCTGCTGCTCCAGCACCATAGCTTGCTGGAACTTCTGCTGGTCGTGCGCGGCAGTCTGCTGGGCCTTCGCCGCATCCCCTTGAATCTTGGCGTTAGCCGCTATCAGCTTGGGATCAGGCGGGGCCGGAGGTTTCGGCTGCATCAGGGCTTTGGTCATCTCCGTGAGGGCTTTATTGAACACGCCCTCAATGGATTGCGCGCTGCGGAAGCTGGCGACACCCCACTGGAGGATTTGCATGAGGAACGGCGTTGCCCCCGGCTCCATCTGCACCAGCGGGATGACTTGGCTGATATACTGGCCCATCGCGGTGATGAATTCCGTGCGCCCTTGCCGCTCGGCATTGTAATCCGGAATGGAAAGCGTATCGGCGTAGATAACCACGCGATAATGGCGTTCCCAGGTGTCTTTCAGGAGCGCGACTGCTGCCGGGGCCATCTCTGCGTCCGGCGTAAGGTCGATCATGCTGTTTTTGATGATATTTTCCGGCTGAAAGTGCTTGCAGATGATGTCCGCCTTGATGCGAAGGGTTGCTTGCACGAATTTAGCCACTTCACCCTGCACGAACTGAAGGCGGACGCTGGAGTACTGAGCTTTCAGCCCTTGCGCGGTCGCCGTTTCACGCGGAGCGCTCGTGCCGCGCATTATGTCGGAAATTCCAGTCAGTTCGTAGAGTTCCGTCTTGGCATCGCCCTTCAATTCGCGCAATTTGTCCAGCGCACCGACGATCATGTCCAGCGGGAACCAATCTACGACTCCCTTGATACCTCCTTTCTCGGCGAACATCGCCCAATTGTCCACCGGGATCATTTTGTTCATGTTGCCGCTGAGAAGCTGGCTCAGCTCCTTGTTTGACTTGTCGTAGACGCCGCTTGCTTGAATCGCGTCTTCCAACATACCGATGCGAAGGGTCAAATTGTCCAGCCGCCGGTACTGGCTCTGCACCATCAGGTAGTCGGCCTTCGGCACCGTTGAACTGGTGGTCGTTGTCGCCCGCAGCGGGGGCGGGCAGGGGAAGAAACCGTGGATTTCCAGCGGGTCGCCGGTGGTTTCCAGAAGATACGAGCAGCTCCGGCTCAGAAAGACGACGGTGCGCGTTGGCTTATCCCATATCTCAAATACTTCGGTCTTCTTGACCGCCAGATTTTCAGGCGTAACGCGGTCGCTCTTCTCTTTGGAGGGGCGGCTTGTCCACGAAACGAGACCAGCCTTCGCTGCGCCGAATCGCTTGGTGAACTCCTTGCGATCCATATACACACGACGCGCGACCCAACGGACTTCTTTCCATGTACGAGAGGGCGACCAGAGAAAATCTTCCCAATAGACATAGTCCATCTCCACTTCTTCGTTAACGATTTGTGAAGAGGTAACGGCGGGCTTGATAACCCGCTTCTTCTTATCCGTGACGGCGGGTTCCAGCTCCAAATCCTCGATTTCAGGTTCGTAGCGGAGCCACACTTGCCCGAGGCCGGGGATGAGGCGGTCTTCTACCACCTGCGTGAAGACATCATTGGCCTCGGCCTCGATGTGTTCGAACGGCTGGCTGAGCAGCCGCTCCATGATTTGGCTGGCAACCCGCCCGATTTGGTCTTGGTAATCGTCAAACTCCCGCTTCACGACGGGCTTGGGCGGATTAGCGTAGAGGGCGGACTTCAACACGCCGACATTGGCCCAGAATACGTTGTATTTATCAACATTCATGACCTGTTGGAACCCTTGGCTGGCAGGTTCGCTGTCATCCATATACCGCTTGACTACACGGCGGCCCCGTTCCCAAAATTTCCGCAACTCTTTCGCCGCTGCGTCAACCTCTTTGATCCAGTGTTCGTTAGGTGTTTGGCTTGTTTCGGCCTGCTCAACTGATCCCGGTACGAGTTCTGCCATGATCCATCTCCCAAAGTTCATTCATCGTGAAGGGGTATTTCCCCTGTTCGGTTGCAACCAATCGGTCGTTTGCCGTAAGCGGCAATGGCGAGTCCGAGGCTGCGGTAAGACGTTCTTTCTGTGCTATAATTGCGAAGTAACGGAACACATCCGCGTAATGGGAATTGGATGACAGCACACCATTCGCAATGTAGCAGTTATCCTGATCTACAGTCAGATCATGGATTACTGTTTCTTCTGCGGCGTGCCGTAGCTTTACAATTCTGGTGGCAGAATTTGCTTCTGCTATTCTTTGAAGGATACTCCGCACCGCAAACTTCGCAACTTTTAATTTCAATTCTTGCAGGTTTGCGTGTAATCGCTTGTTGATGATGCCACTCTCTTCCAGCGGGACTTTTATGCCACTCAGTTGCAGCTTCCTGGGCAAGTGCAATTCCTGCGACAGTACCACGCAGCATCTTTTCGCGATCTGTACGCCAGAGTTCTTTAATTCTTGGACCGACCTCTGCCAGCTTTGCTCTTCCTTCGGGAGTAGCCCGCCACTCCGCAAGATTGTTTCGTGCGACAGCGTGCAGGCTTTTATGTTCGTGAACGGTAAGGAGTTCCAAATTAGCGAGATCGTTATTACCCTTATTTCCGTCTTTGTGATGGATTTCGTAACCTTCTGGAATAGGGCCATTACGCGTTTCCCAAATATCCCTATGGAGCATTCGGTCACTTTGCCCTTCACGACGTTCTTTTCTAGTGGCCCGAGTGCCAAAATACCTTCCCTCAGCCCCGTAATACCTACGCCCTTCAAAATCCACGAAATCCATGTCCACTCCTTTTCACTACCTGTGAATAAGTGGTCATTATACCGCAAGGCACCTGCTAATACAAGCCCTCTTTGTGTGAACAGTTTGTGATTAGGAGTACATTGAAGTGTAGCACCACACTTCAGTACGATTGTCATTAGTTCGCGAGTGCGGCCCGTGTATGTGGCAGTGATCGAACGCGGACCCAAGGGAGTGCTCACTAAATCTCCTACCTGCAAGCTCTCAACGGCTTGCAGACCGTTAGGCGTAGCGATCATTGTTCCCGGAACAAAGCAACTCCAGTCATGAATCGGCTGGTTGGAAAACGACTGTGTATCTTCATTCCACGCCCGCCGATAGGTCTTCAGTGCCTCGACGAGATCTCTTGTTGACTCTTCACGGAAGTAAATCTCCTTGAACAAGAGGCGGGCAGCGGCAATACCATCAATCACGTCCAACATGGGGACGAGGCGGGGGCGTATACCAGCGGCGAGGAACTGCTCTACGATGGAGCGGCCAGTTTGTAACGTCTTGGCCTTAGCGTCGTGGGGAAGCCATACTTCCCCACGGGGGCAGTCATACTGAAGGCAGATTTCGTCGATGCGCTTGATGTAATGCGCGATGGGCCGGAGAGAATCTGCCTCTGCGTGAATAATAGGGTATCCATCAAGGGCTTCTTGGAAACAGATGGTAGCAGTATCGTCGCGAAAGCCAAGGTCGTATATGAAGTGAATGGGAAAGCCGGGGTTGACCAACAGGTTGCCGATCCGCCCGGCGCTTTCGGCCGCCATGATCTCCACGGAGTAGAACGCACCACGGGCGCTGGCTTCGAATGAGCACTCCATTTCCTGGGCGTACTCTTCCGGCAGCATGAGTTTCTTCATCTCGGAGAGCTCTTCCTCGGCGATGAGATGGGTCTCGCTCACGGGGTGATTCTCATAAAACCAGCGCCCTCCTCCGTCGAGGAGGGCGGAACGTACGAGCTGCCGGAAGTGATTCGGCCCGTTAGGGGTGCCAATGAACGTCGCCCACCCCCGGCGGTCAACGAGCGTTGGCAGTATGACCTCGCTCCACGTGGAGGGCTTCATCATACCATACTCGTCCATGACCACGCCATCGAAGTACTGGCCCCGGAAGGCATCAGGGTTATCCGCGCCATAGAGGGTGAGTTTGCAATCGTTGAAGTAGGTGAGGGACAGTTCGCCTTCGGATATCTTCTTGGTCATGGAACTGCTGTACCTCTTACAGTAGTCCCAGGCGATCTGGCGGGCCTGATTTAGGAACGGGGCGACATACGCGAACCGGCCCGGCTCCCGGGCGGGCACACCATTGACCACGGGAGGGGTGAAAGTGAGTATCCGTGCGATGGTGTCATTAATCGTCGCTACTGTCTTCCCACCCCGCCGGTGGACAACGAGGATGGCCCACCTTTGGGAGCGGTTGTGGAAGGCATAGAAGATTGTACGCGGGGCGTACTGATGCTCGATTATTCGTTGGGACATAGGACTTCACCGTCTACGATGACGCTCGCCGTCACGGAGGTAGGGGGGGTTAGGAGAGGTTGTGGATTGAAGGCCATACGCACTAGAAGTTCCTGCGGACCATCCAGTTCGTTTGTGGAGGAGGCGGGGAGCAGTCTTCCGTAGAGTTTAAAGAAGTCCCCGGGGTTCTGGTCGGCCCACACCGCGAGGCGGGGGACTCCCCCGATCATTTCGAATGAGTGGTGGAACGCGCTTATCACATCTGCGCGAGTGACGGAACGGCTCTTCTTTATTCGGCCAGAGGGGGCGTACAGAGGGCCGCCTTCATTGGCTAATTCGTGGAGGGTATCTTCATAATCGCTCATAGGCGTATGGTACACTCTTAGGGCGTGGGTGTAAAGTGGGGGAACTAATTGTCATAGAGGGTTGGGTAATCTTGGTCTAAAAGACAATCAAAGTGAAATCTTGGTCTAAAAGACACGTGGGGGTTGAGGGAAAGGTTGGGGTTGAGGTTGGGGTTGAGCTACCCCCGGTGTTCACGGTAGGCACTACAAAGGTCAAGGGCAACCCCAAGGTCAAGAGACAACAGTCGGCTGACGCCGACCAGCTCGCTCCACTCGCACGCACGCGCGGAAAGACTGCGCGTGGCTGCGGTGTGGCATCTTGTCGCAACCAATCGCTCCGCTCGCTCCCGCCTTTATGCCTGCGCTTCGCTTGGCATGTCATTTCAAAAGCCACCCCGCCTTTAGGGTGTCGGTCTGCAAGTTTCGTGCCAGTTATCCTGCCCGCTTTCGCGGGCAGGTTCCGTCAGTTATCCCCCGTAAAGCCTGTTCGCCAGCAATTCGCTGGCCTCATTCACCTTGTCTAGCGCCCACTCCACGCAAACATTGTCGTTTTCCACCTGCGCCAAGTGGTGCGCCGCCCTGTCTAGCAAGGTCGCCGCAGCCTTTATAAGTTCCGTATTAGTCACAGCGCAACTCGTATGTTGGCGTAACGCTCGTAGTCATGCCCACCTGTACCTTCCGGCAAGTCGCGCCATCGGCTTTAATGTTGGCCTCTACGCGCAAGGTGCCACCGTTTGGCAGTCTAAAGGCGTACACCCGTTCCGTTTGGTACTCGTTCACGTTATCGTAGCTCTTGGTAGCTTCTGCCACCGCCAGCGCCCGCTCCAGCGTTGCCAGCAGTGCCGCATCGGTTTTCAGGTCGGCTACCGTCAACTCTACCGCTGCACTCAGCTTGCAATCCCAGCTATCCACATACATGCGCATGCTGGCCCCATCCGCAATAGCTGTCGCAATGGCAACGTCTGCCATTATGCGTACACGGTTTTCCTTCACTTCAGCCAACCTCCGCGCCGTACCACGTTTCGCTTCTACCGCATCCGCTATCAACTCTTTCCATGTTTTCATGTCGTAACCCTGCCCGCTTGCGCGGGCAGGCTCCAGTCAGGTTAATTGTCGGTGCTAATCAGCGCAAGGCCAATCACCACCACGCATATGCCAATCAGCAACATCATTTCGCCGCCTCGCCTTCCACTTTCACCGCCAGCGCACCGCGCCGCACCATATAACTCAGGTACGCCGCAAAACTCACCAGCTTTTTCTGCGTTGCCTCGGGCAGCTTGGCAGCTTCAAGCGCAGCCACCAGTTCAGTCGCGGTCGCAGGCAAGGCCGCCGCAACCACATCCCACGCCACCTTGTTGTGGTCTGCCCGGTCGCTCACTTTCTTGCCCGTGTAATCCAGCACAGCGCTTGTCGGCACACGGTTTCGCTTGGTCAGCACCGCAGGCGCAACCTCCACCTGGGCCGCGTCAACCACCACCGCAGGCACCGCAGCCGCTATCGCGTCAGCAACCACCGCAACCGCACTTTTCACCGCTACCGCTTTTTGCTTCTTGCTCATTTGTCAAGCTCCAATCAAACACTGGCAAAGGGCCAGCACCCGCTAGGCCGTTATCGCCTAACTACCTGTTAGGCATACATCTAGGTAAAAGGTTGCACTCTTTTGTAAATATATTTTTCCGCCGCTTCGCGGCGGCCCACGCCTTCGGCGTGTGGAAACCTTGGCGCAGCTTCGCTGCTTGCTTCGCGGCTCCGCCGCTTCGCTGCAACCCCTCAGCTAGTCGCGGCGGAGCCGCTGGTCGGCGCTGCGCGCCTGGAAGAGCACAACAGCCGCTTCGCGGCCTGGGCCTCCGGCCCTGTACGCTCGCCGCTGCGCGGGGCCGCGAGGCCCAATCGACGCAAAAGCTAAGAGCGCAAGCAATCGGCCTCCGGCCTCGCGCAAGCACGCCGCCTGTCGGCGTCTTGCGCCTTCGGCGCTCAAGTGTGCGCTCCGCGCACCTAAACCCCAAAACCTACGCAAAGGCCGATCGGGACGATCATTTCTATAGTAGTAAGGCATGATTGGGAGTTCCCACGACAGAATGAGGGGGATTTGAGAGGGGGCGGGATGATCAAGACGATCATTTCTATAGTAGAAGACCGTGATCACGTCATGGGAGCGATGAATCGTCTGTCGATCCTCTTTGGGAGGGATAAAAAGGCTCATTTAGAGCACTCAAATGGGGCTTTTTGGGGGATGCCCCGCCTGCCCCGCCCGCCCCGCCTGCTTTGCTATCTAGTAATATTTTATAAACCCCTATACCTGTTATATTGACCCATACCAACAGGGGCAGGCGGGGCAGGGCCAAATCCCCCTGTAAAAACAAGCACTTAAGATGCCCCGCCTGCTGCCCCTGTTGCCCCTGCTGCTACGCTATATAGATTCTTAATTTTCCTCCCACCCACACGAATACAAGCGTCATTCCCGATATAACCCAGCCCTAATCCCTTCGCAGTAGTCCCTAACACCTTCCGCTCCCAGTCTTTTACCCTGTAATTCTGCCCCTTATTGAAAAATTGCCAAAATCTGTCCCCCTTGAAGTACACTTTTCCCTCATGTGCAATAATGTCCACTCCATTGGGAATGAAACCCTGTATTTTCTCCTCCAAGAGCTCTAAAAACTCCTTTAACTTCTCCTCAATGAGGGATGTTTCCTTAAATTCGTCCTGCTCAACCAGCTCGGAGATGTCGGGCTCATACTTTTCCCCTCCTAACTTCATTAACTTCGCCAGCATTTGACTCATAAACCCGGCCCGCACCCCCTCCTCATGCATGAGCTCCCCCAGTTTAATAGGTAGACGCTCGGGTACGTGAAGCACTACGAATCGCGTATTGCCTGTCGGATCGTGGGGAATGATTTGTGCCTCATTCGTCGTGCCATACATAACAGACCGGCGAAGTAGCAACCCATCGTTTATGCCAAAATGCTTCCGGTAATGATAGTCTGTCATTGACACAAGTGCCTTTAGATTTCCCCTTTCGCCATGCCCAAACTGATTAAGGTCGTCAAACACTGTGATCCCAGCCTGCATCAGCCTACGCATCACATCCTTATTAGCGTCCCGCATTTCGCCCGGCTTGATTTCTACGGCGCGTATGGCCGACCCAGTAATCCACCGAGCTAAGCCGGTCTTTCCCACTCCCTGCGCCCCGGTGGAAATCACCATAATGCGCCAGAAACACCCCGGCCAGAGGGTGCGCTTGATATATCCCATGCACAGATACTCAAGCACTTGCCGATTGTCCCCCTTAGCCCATGGAAAGATACGCGCCAACCAGTCCTGTCCGTCCCACTCGCCCCAGCTCTTCAAATCTTCCATAGCAACGCTGTACTCGTCCTTATGCGACACATCCATAATAGCGTGGCTGCAAGTGCCGAAGGATACACGGGGCATATGGAAAACCCGTTGCATGACCCGTTGCATTGTCGTAGTGTAGTGATCCTCCACACTCTTACCGTCCATCTCTTCACGAGCCGTATCCAAGTTATACTTCAAACGCCCCTTAAACATAGGGTGCCGCTCGAGAAGGACCCCCACATTATCAAGAATGGGCTGAATCAAATTGTTTGCTGTGGGAAGGAGGTGATATGTTTCGATCAACTGGGCTGGGCCGAGGGCATTTTCGACTTCGGGGATATCTACTAGCTGATCGATGCTGCCCAGCTTGAATGCCGCCAACCAATCATCGACCCCCTTGTAGGGAGCGGGGGGCAGCATCACATCAACCCGTTTATCGGGAAAAGCGATTCGCAATGCGGCGTAGAAGTTACCGTACTGAGTCATCACATTACGGTTGGTAAGAATGTCCCCATCAGGGATAATCACGATACGACTGCAATCTACTTCTTCTATCTGGTTGCGTGTCCACTCATGCACTACCCGCGAAGGGCGTTGGTTGACCTCATCTACTTCCCATTGGCTCCACATCGTGCAACCGCCGATACCGATTGTGCAGTAGCCCCATCGTTCCGCAATTAGCGCGGCCTTCTTTTCACCTTCGCAGATAAACACAATATCCGACGAATCTTTGCTGTACGGATAGAGGTATGGAGTTGTCGTGGTAAGAGAGTGCGCTCGCAAGATTTCAGAGTTTGGCCCCGTGTACTTGCCGATCCCCCTGCCGGTATTTACCGCCTGGAGCTGTGCCTTGGTGATTCCCTCTTTGTACTGTACCCGAACACGGTACATTCCGTCGAGAGGTTCGCCATTGGGTGTCCAATATTGGATATGATACGCTGCCGTACACCATCCAGATAAGGCAATGTGTCCAGCAGGGGGACGTTCTAATGCAGTGGAGTAGAGGGTGTGCTCGTCGAGATCAGACCTTGCTAAGTCTGCCTCCATAAACTCTTGGCTGCGTTGTTTGAACACATCGATTGGGGTAGCGCCGAATCCAATGCCAGCCATCAAAAAGCCCCCCTACGAGCTTGGTTATAACGAGTGATCACCCATAGTCTTTCAAGGGTGACTTTGTCGGCATTACTAAGAAACTCCATGCCAACCCCCGCAAGATCTAACATATTCTGATCTTTAACAGACAATCGCGGATGGTTATTGCGTATGAGATCAAGTTTTTCTTCTAGCGAAGGGGGGTAGTCATAGATTTTAGGGTCTATATTCATTTACATCTCCTCAATAGGATTCCTCCCCACGGGCGCGGGCAGGTATAAACACTATACTATCAATGAGTTATAGGTGCAAGTAGATCATAAATAATCTTGTTGCTTTCGCTAGCGAAAGGCGCATAATGGTTGTGCAGTACGGTACTTCTTAACTTAACTTTAGGAGCTTCAAATGATAACGAATGAGCAACGCGAGCAAGAAAGACTGGAAGCCGACCATCTGTGGCGCGGATTCACCCCGCCGCTGTCCCCGGCGCAATGCGAGGGCAAGCCCCTGCCGATTAGCCCCCAACCCGTGAAGTTGTCCCACGTCTGGTGGGTGGGCGCGGATACGCTGGTGGTTGACCCCTGCGGCAAGCCGACCTGCCGCGTGTGTCACCCGAACTTTGGCCCCTACGAATACGGGGTGGCGCAATGACCTACTGCCAACTGCCCCCGCTGGAGCCCACGGGCATAATTAAGGTGAAGAATGACTGGCGTACCGTTAAGGCTGAAATCGCCAGTTGGGGCGAAGGGGCTAGCCGTAACGTCCCTACCCGGTACACCGAATGCTACCAGATGGTCATGAAGTACCTTGCGCCCGCTACCCATGACGAAGCGCGGTGCTACGCAGCACAAGCCTACTTGGGAATTCGCTGCTGCAACACTTATCTCGCGACTACCCTGCCCAGTTACAAAGGCGATCACTACCCGCCCAAAGATGTGGGGCAGGCGTGGCGCGATTGGGCTGCCAGCAAGAAACAAGCAACGCTCGAGAAGTGGCTGCCGCGTGTGTGACCCCGCCCACGCTGACCATGACCTGTACGGAATCGTGCAATCATGAAATACACTTCAGCAATAACGCCGAAAGGCAATTCGTCGTATAGCTACAACTCCCAAGACGAGGCAGATGCTAACGCGAAAGATCTTGATGACAACAACTGCACGCGCTGCATGAACTGCACGCGCTGCACGCGCTGCACGGACTGCACGCGCTGTACGGACTGCACGCGCTGCATGAACTGCACGGGCTGCATGGGCTGTACGGACTGCACGCGCTGCATGAACTGCACGGGCTGCACGGACTGCACGCGCTGCACGGGCTGCTCAGGTTCCGTAATAAGCGGGGGAGTGGTAAACTTTTACCACTGTTATGGATGGCGTGATCAAGGAGTTCTTAAAATCCACGCTGGCTGCCGACGTTTCACATACAGTGAAGCCTGCAAGTACTGGAGTGGAGAACCTAACCGTCAAGAAATCATGATGGCGGTGGAGTACATCAGTAAAATCGCAATACTGCGCGGTTGGAGTCTGGTACGAACCTCCCCCAAGGCCAGCTAGAAGTCGCAACGATAGAGAAGTGGTTGTAGAAGTCCCTTAACCCCCAACGAAAGGAAATACCGTGAAAAAGAACAAATCGCGTGACCGCAGCGCAAACAAGAAGGGAGCGACCCACAAAGTCAATCCCGCAAGCACGAAAATCGCCCGCAAAGCCTTCCAACGCACCATCACCCTCGGGAGATAGAAATGTCCGCAGTCAAAATGGCACGTCCGCGTGTCCTTCGCAGCAAAAACGATCGCCCCCTCACGCTCGACGAGATTCGTGGGGTGGCTCCGGCAGTCTTCCAAACGCAGGCCGCCGCGCACATGAGCGAACAGTTCGCCTATGTGCCGACCTTCACTATCCTCGAAGCGCTTCTGGCGCAGGGCTTCCAGTGCCACGAGGTCGCTCAATCCCGCCCGTACAAGCGCGACCGCGAGCCGTACATGAAGCACATGCTCAGAATGCGCTTCCCCTCCGAAGGTGTCCCCACCATCGGCGGGCTGGCCCCGGAACTGGTGCTGGTCAACGCGCATAATGGGACGTCCAACTACTACCTCTTCGGCGGCATCTATCGCTTCATCTGCGCTAACGGGATGGTGGTGGGCGACACTTTCGCCAGCATGAAGGTTCGGCACAGTGGCGGGGAGCTGACCAAGCACCGCGTCCTGGAGGGTAGCTACACCATCGTGAACGAGCAGCTACCTGCCGTGCTGGGCCAAGTGAAGAGTATGCAGCAACGTGTCCTAACGCTGCCAGAACGTACCGAACTTGCGGGGCAGGCACTAGCCCTACGCTACCCCAACACGGTCCCGAGCTTCGCCGCTAACGACCTCCTGCGCCCCCGGCGCACACAGGACGAAGCCGACGACCTGTGGACGGTCTTCAACGTGGTGCAGGAGAACGTCACGCAGGGCGGCTCCTCTGGGCGCAGCGTC
>Ga0315291_10007724_pt1 | contig 13252 bp, 15 predicted proteins | sample YL17G12_20_MG_FD_203070 | JGI IMG/M metagenome (GOLD analysis project Ga0315291, IMG submission 203070) | Sediment microbial communities from Yellowstone Lake, YNP, Wyoming, USA - YL17G12_20 | ecosystem: Environmental > Aquatic > Freshwater > Lake > Sediment | place: USA: Wyoming | collected... | reverse complement strand
TCGCGGAGTAGGGCGAGCGTTCGAGGAGTCTGAGCGGGCAAGCAATCATGCTCGGGTCGTCAGCTCTAACCTTGAACTTGCTGTTGTTTCAAGAGGGGGGAGCTGTAGCGTTCGACCCGATCAACATGTGGCGAGTAATGGGTTGGCCCGCCCGAGCATTGGTGGTCTTGGTTGGGATTACGGTATTGGCTCTAATTGGGAAATTCTTGTCGCGGAAATAGACGGAAGCGTTACGAAAATTCTCGAGGAGGAAATAAACAAACATGCTAGGGGCAAAACTTTTAACCCTCAGTCTGTGGCTGTTTCAGGAAGGGGAAGCGGTCGCTTTCGACCCGATCAGCATGTGGCGGGCGATGGGCTGGCCTGCCCGGATGGTCGTCATCCTGATGTTCGTCATGTCGGCGTGGTCGATCGGCGTGATGATTGATCGCTGGATCGCATTCCGCGCCGCCCGGATGCAGTCCCGCTTTTTCGCTCCCGCCGTCGCGGGCGCTCTGAAAGACGGCAAGATCGACGAAGCGATCGCGATTGCCGAACAGAACAAGCGCAGCCACCTGGCCAAGGTGGTCACGGCGGGATTGCAGGAATTCCAGGCCCATCAGGCCTCGACGGAAATATCGGGCGAGACCATTGAAGCCTCCAAGCGCGCTCTGGAACGCGCCGCCGCCATCGTGCATGCCGAGCTGAAGCGGGGCGTCTCGAGCCTCGCCACCATCGGCTCCACGGCGCCGTTCGTCGGCCTGTTCGGAACGGTGCTGGGCATCATCAACGCGTTCCACGGTATTTCAACGGCCAAGTCCACCGGTCTGGCGGCTGTGGCCGGCGGAATCTCGGAAGCCCTCGTCACCACCGCCATCGGTCTGTTCGTGGCTGTGCCGGCGGTCTGGATGTTCAACTACTTCACCAGCAAAATTGAGGCTTTTGATGTGGAGATGGACAACTCCTCCTCGGAGTTGATCGACTACTTCATCAAACGGTCCTCGCGGGGGAAGAAATAATGGCTTCCAAGCGCGTGTTGGTGGGACCAGTTTCCGATATCAATGTCACGCCCATGGCGGACGTCATGCTGGTGCTGCTGATCATTTTCATGGTCATCACACCCATGCTCCAAAAAGGGGTCAGCGTTGATATGGCCAAGGCGGAAAACCCGCGGCAGATGCCCGACGCCGACAAGGAAGACGCGGTCGTACTGGCCGTCACCCGAGATGGCAAGGCCTATTTGGGATCGGATATGGTCCGGCTCCAGGATATCACCACGAAGGTCAAGGACCGGATCTCGACCAAGCTCGACAAGACGGTTTACGTCAAGAGCGATGCGCGGGCCAAGTACGGGGACGTTGTCACAGTCGTTGACAACGTTCGAGCCGCCGGAGTTGATTCCCTGGGTTTGCTGACCGAAAAGCTGGAGCGGCGCGGCAGCGCGGGCGAGGCAGCGCCGGCAATAACACCTTAGAGGCTCGCCCCGGATTCCGTCAGCCTGAGGAGGGTACTACTATGGCTATGGCCGTCGGGGGGAAGAAGGGTGTCCTTTCAGACATCAACATTACTCCCCTCATTGACGTCTTGCTCGTGCTGATCATCATCTTTATGGTGATCACGCCTTTGACGCCCAAAGGGCTGGATGCGCTGGTGCCGCAACCGAACCCGAACCAGCAGCAGCCCAACGAGGATATCCTCAACCGGACCATTGTGGTGTCGATCGACGCCGGGAAAAACATCAAGATCAACCAGGACCCGGTTGATATCCGAATGCTCGGGTCGCGGCTCGAGGACATCTTCAAAACGCGGAACGAGCGAGTGATGTTCGTCAAAGGTGATGCCACGCTGCAATTTGGCGAAATCGCGGAAATCATCGACATCGCCAAGGGAGCGGGGATCGACAAGATCGGTTTGATTACCAAAGAGATGCAACAGTAATCATTCTGGCACCAGGGTTGAGGGAGGAACTCAGATGAGACCCCAGAAGATTGCCCTGCTCTGCGGGGTGTTGCTCCTGGCAGGGGCAGCGGGCGGGTGCAAATGGATTGACGCGCTCAAGGCCCGCGACCAGTTGAACAAGGGAGTCGGGGCTTTCCGCAACGCGCAGTTCCAGCAGGCGATTGTGTTCTTCAAGACCGCCGTGGATCTGGATCCCAAGCTGCTCAATGCTCGCCTTTACCTGGCAACCGCTTACGCTCAGCAATACATCCCCGGCGGAGATTCGCCGGAGAACGTCAAAATCGGAAAACAGGCCGTCGAGGCGTTTGAAGACGTCTTGAAGCAGGATCCCAACAACCTGACGGCCATCGCCAGCATTGCTCAGCTCTTTTACAATATGAGGGATTTCGATAAAGCGAAGGAATATCAGCGCCGGCGCCTGCAAGTATCTCCCAATGACCCCGAACCTTATTACTGGATCGGTGTGATTAACTGGGCCACAACGTATCCCCGGCGCATGCAGGTGCGAAGGGACCTGAACCTGACGATGCCCAAGGACATCAACCGGCCCGATATCCTGCCCCCTCTGCCGGAAAAAGCGCGCGCTCAACTGGAGCAGGACAACAAGCCGCTGGTGGATGAAGGAATTCAAGCCCTTCAGAAGGCGATGGAGCTCAAGCCGAACGACGAAAATGCCATGACCTATATCAACTTAATGTATCGCGAGAAGGCCGACTATGAGGCCGACGCATCGGCGCGCGAGGAAGACCTTAAGCTGGCTGAAGAGTGGGTGGAGAAGGTTCTCAATACCAGGAAGCAGGCGGCGGCAAAGGCCTCGTCGGCCGTGCAGTAGTTTCGTTCAGCCCCTGGCAAATACTCCGGGCATTCCGATCTTTGGAATGCTCAAAAATAGAAGCCCTGGCAAGATGCCAGGGCTTTTGTTTTCTAATCAGGCTGACTGTGGTGCGAATCCCTTCCCTGCTGCGGAACTCCGCAACCGTGCCGGGAAGTTGGTCCTTGTGCAGGGCCAAACGTCCTCGATCATCCCTCAGAGCGGCTTGGCACGCGTAGCGATGGCCGCCTGGAACTCCGCTAGGTTGGTCTTATCGATTACCACCGTGCCGGTATCCACTCGCGTCGGAAGCGGCGAAGTCGGCGCCGTACGCCAGTCCTTGGCGAATTCGTGGACGACGTTGTGGTGCAAGTCGTCCAGGAGTTTCAGACTGTAATACGCCATCGTATAGGATTTCTGGGCCACGGTGGCCGCGATGGCGCCGCGCGAAATCCAATCCAGCGTCTCCGGATTCTTATCCATGGCGACGATGGGATACTTGCCGTCCAGATTGAGCCGGTGCAGAGCTTCGGCACTTCCCGGCCCGCCCGAAGCCTCCAGGCATAAAATTGCATCAAACTGGTCTTTCTTGTCCTTGCTCTCCAACAGGGCGGAGATCTGGTCGTTCGCCATTCGTGGGTCGCCTTTGTCGTTGAGGACCTGCGTTATCTTGAGGTTGGGGTATTTCTTAAGAGCCTCCTCCACGCCGAGTTTGCGTTCCTCCAGGTTGAACTGGCCGGTGATCGTGATCAACGCTACGCGTCCCTGACCGTGGAGCAATTCGGCTATTCGCCTGCCGCCCTCGATACCGGCTTGGAAATTGTCCGTACCGACAAACAGAATGCGGCGCGATTCGGGCGCGTCGGAATCGACGCAGATGACCGGGATGCCGGCCTGAATGGCAGCGTCGATTTCCTTATTGAAAACATCGGGCCGTGTGGGAGAGATCGCAATTCCGGCGGGGTGGGCCTGGACGGCTTTTCGAAATGCTTCCAGTTCGTCCTCGGGATTGTAGCTTTCGGGCCCCTTGAATTCCACTTTGACGCCCAGCGCACGCCCGGCGTCCTGGAAACCGGCCTGCGCTTCCTGCCAATAAGGGAGCGCGATGTTCGCGGAAATGAAGTAATAGCGTTCCGTCTCCTCATGAAATGGCTTTTGACACGAGAGAAGCGCTGCCGCTAGGCTGACGGCCAGCATGACCATTTTGGTTTGTCGCGGTTTCATTGGCCCCTCCATTCGCCAGGTTGGTTTGCCCTGGTCATTGGTCTTTTTCCGAACTCATGATGATGTTGGGAATGCCTCCCGCAGGAGCGCAAGGTTACCACAAAAATCCGCCGGGTGACGATATTCGTCAACGCCGCGGCTCACGGCAACGCGCTTGAAGACCACGTTTGCCTGGTTGCTTCACCCGGGGAGCCGTGACTGCCGCGCGGCTTTCGCCCGACACCTTTTTGCGGACGAAGATTGTTTTGAATCGACGGAGGAAAAGTGCGCTAGAATTGGTCACCAAACGACCTGGGACCTCAGGTTGTTCTCGCGACCGAGCGCTGGTCAGTCAAAAACAGGAGGAGGTACATCACCATGACCTCGCGCACAAGGCTTCTGCTCTTGGTGCTTGTGGCGATGGGCGGGGCGGTCCTGTACGCGCAGGCCCAGAAAAAGCCCGCCATTGCCTATCCCGAGGGGTACCGCAAATGGATTCACGTCAAGTCCATGGTCATCTTCAGCAAAGAGAACAAGCTCTTCGAACGGTTTGGAGGCATGCACAGCGTTTACGTCAACGATATTGGCTGGAAGGCGTTCCGCATTGGGTCGAGCTTTCCCGATGGATCGATGTTTGCCTTCGACCTCTACGACGTCAGCACCTTCCAAGGCGCGATCCAGGCGCGGGGGCGCAAGTTTCTCGCCGTGATGAAGAAGAACGCCAAGCTTTACCCGGACACAGGTGGATGGGGATTTGAAATCTTCACAGGCTACCAGGGAACCGGAACTTTGAAGGACATGAAAGAGTGCTTCAACTGCCACTCCGCCCAAAAGCGCCGGGACTACGTGTTTTCGGAATTTGCTGAATGAGGGTGCCCATCGTCAGCCGCCTTTAGCCTGCCGATCCGTCGTCGGGCGGCGAAGGGCCAAGGGCCTCCGGCCGCAGACTGCGCAGGCCGCAAGCGGGCGCCGGCTACGCCGGAGATTGCACTCCCAACTGGCCGGCGAAACGCAGCCCGCGCGACGGACCATCCGGAGAGTTGGTCCTATCGACAACACACTTGCCCTGCCCCCGTTGGTTCCGCTGGACCTTATGGTTGGACTTCCAACCAGGCACTTGAACGCCGCTTCACGGCTGGCCTAGAATCAACTTCAGAGCTATGGTGGAGTTCGAACAGCTCATCCAGAAGGTCCAGGCTTACCGGCCCGGCGAAGACGTGGAACTGCTCCGTCGCGCCTACGAGTTTAGCGCGGCGGAACACCGCTCGCAAAAGCGCCTTTCCGGTGAGCCCTATGTCTCCCACCCGCTGGAAGTCGCCAACGTACTTGCCGACCTGAAACTGGACGTGGTTTGTCTAGCCGGTGGCATGTTGCACGACGTCGTTGAAGACACCCCCACCACCATCGATCGCGTGCGCGAAGCATTCGGGGCCGAAGTCGCGCGCATCGTCGAAGGCGTCACCAAGATCAGCCGCCTGGAAGCACTGAAGCCCGAGGAGCGCCAGGCGGAGAACCTCCGCAAGATGATCCTGGCGATGGTGGACGACATCCGCGTGGTGCTCGTCAAGCTCGCCGACCGCCTCCACAACATGCGCACGCTCGAACACCTCCCGCAGGAGAAGCGCGAGCGCATCGCCGCCGAGACGCTCGAGATTTACGCGCCCATCGCCCACCGCCTGGGCATGGGAAGATTGCGCGGCGAACTGGAAGACCTGGCGTTCCGCTATCTCGAATCTGGAGCCTACGAGGACGTCAAGAAAGCTGTCGAGAGCCGGCGCAAGGTGAACGAGGAATTCCTCGCCGAGGTCCGCGCCCTCGTGGACGACAAGATGAAAGAGCAGCGCATCCCCGCGCGGGTCGAGGGCCGGATCAAGCGCCTGTACAGCATCTGGCAGAAGCTCAAGCGCCAGCACATCACCATCGAGCAGGTTTACGACCTGCTGGCGGTCCGCATCATCACCGACAATGTGAAGAACTGCTACGCGGCGCTGGGCATCATCCACAACACCTGGCGTCCGGTGCCGGGCCGCATCAAGGATTTCATCGCCATCCCGCGTCCCAACCTCTACCAGTCGCTGCACACTTCCGTCATCGGGACGCACGGCCAGCCCTTCGAAGTCCAGATCCGCACCGAGGAGATGCACCGCACGGCGGAACAGGGCATCGCCTCGCACTGGAAGTACAAGGACGGCCAGCCGCTCGCGCAGCAGGATGAGGAGCGTTTCGCTTGGCTGCGCCATCTGGTCGAGTGGCAGCAGGACATGCGCGACTCCGGCGAGTTTCTCTCCACGCTGAAGATCGACCTCTACCCCGAGGAAGTCTATACCTTCACACCCAAGGGCAAGGTCATCGTCCTGCCCCGCGACGCCACGCCTATCGACTTCGCCTATGCTATCCACACCGAAGTCGGCCACCATTGCGTGGGCGCCAAAGTGAACGGCCGCATCGTCCAACTCAAGTATCGCCTGCGCAACGGCGACATCGTCGAGATCACCACCCAAGCCAGCCACACACCCAGCCGCGATTGGCTGGCCATCGTCAAGACCTCGAAGGCGCGCAACAAGATCAAGCACTGGATCAATGTCACGCAGCGCCGGCAGGCCGTCGAGATCGGCAGGAAGTTGCTGGAGAAAGAAGCGCGCAAGTACGACGTGGTCTTGAAAAAGGTCGCGGACGAAGATTACCAGCGCGTCTCGCGCGACTACGGTTGCACTACCGTGGACGATCTCTACGCCGGGCTCGGATACGGCAAGTTCGCGGCGCGCCAGGTGCTCTCGAAACTGAACCCTTCGCTGCCCGCCGAAACAGAACATCCTTCCCGACTCACCGCCGGCGTCAAGCGCGCGCTGGGGTTGGCCCGCGACCTCGCCATCCAGGTTCACGGCCAGAACGACCTGATGGTTTACCGCGCCAAGTGCTGCAATCCCATCCGCGGCGAGGAAATCACCGGCTACGTCACGCGCGGCAAGGGGATCGCCGTCCACTCGCAGGACTGCCCCAACGTCCAAAACCTGATGTACGACGCCGAACGGCGCATCGAGGTGGAGTGGGCGGGGCCGAAGTACAGCCTCTATCCCGTCAAGCTCAGCATGTTCACCGCCGACCGCCAGGGCTTGCTGGCCGACGTGACTTCGGTGATCAGCGGTGGCCATTCCAATATCCAGAACCTCGAAACGCGCACCGGCGACGACAAAGCTCACATCGACTTGACACTGGACATCGTCGACTTGGAGCATCTGGAGAAGATCATCTCGTCGCTGCGCAAGATCGAGGGCGTTTACGAGGTCGAGCGCGTGATGCATCCGTAGGAACCTGCCGGAGTCGCGGTTTCGGCGTGAAAGCACCGCCGCAACATGCGAAGGTTCGTGGTCGTTCTCGTTCAACCCCTTCGGGGTTGCGCGTTCCCGGGAGGGGAACAATGTGAATAGCCGTGGGCGCAGCCCACGGAAGCAGGTGCCGCGCGCGGCTCCCGACCCCGCAGGGGTCGAACGCGTGACCGCATTTCGACAAGGAGAACAACCCATGAGCAAGGATGTCATCTCCACCCCTCGCGCGCCCGCCGCCATTGGCCCGTATTCGCAGGCCGTGCGTTCCGGCAACCTGCTGTCTCTTTCCGGCCAGATTCCCCTCGACCCGGCCACGGGCCAGCTCGTCGATGGCGACATCAGCCTGCAGACGGAACGTGTGCTGAAGAACCTCGGCGCCGTTCTCGAGGCCGCGGGCTCGAGTCTCGAGAAAGTCCTGAAGACGACGGTTTACCTGCGAGACATAACGGAGTTGGGCAGGATGAACGAGGTTTACGGCAAGTTTTTCGGGGAGAAGCCGCCCGCGCGCGCTACCGTCGAGGTGGCGCGCCTGCCGCGCGATGCGGCGGTGGAAATCGACCTGGTGGCCGAAGTTTAGGCGGGAATGAGCAAGCCGCGCGGCCGCCTAGGCGGCTTTGACGACCTTGCCGGACCGGATGCAGGAGGTGCAAACCCGGATGGTCTTATGAGCGCCGTTGATGATGGCCCGCACGCGCCGCAGGTTGGGATTCCAGCGCCGCTTGGTGACGTTATGCGCGTGGCTGATGCGGTTGCCATATACGGGGCGTTTCCCGCAAATCTCACAGACCTGAGCCATGGTGATACCTCGTCGGACGAAAGAATGGGGTGACGCACAAACGATGATTATAGCATGAATCGTACCCTGCCGTCGCAGCGCTCCGGCGGGCGCGAAAACGGCGGTCAAGTTCCGCGCAAAACAGATTACAATGCTGGCATGATGCCCACACGCATTCTCCGCCGGCGCCGTGTCCTGATTCTCCTTTCCGGACTGCTGCTGGTGCCGGCCTGCCACCGCCAACCCGCTACCGACCGCGAAGTCTGGGCGGAGGTGGATGGCAAACCCCTCTACCGCGACCAGGTGGAGCGCTACTACCGCACCCGCATGGCGGCGGGCTCCGAGGCGGGAAGCGCCGAGCAGGCCCTGAGCTTCAAGCTCAACATCCTCAACGAGCTCATCAACAACCAGATCCTGATGGCCCACGCCGCGCGCGCGCGCGTCACCGTCTCCGAAGCCGAAGTGGATACGAAGGCGGCGGAACTCCAGAGCCCCTATTCCCGGGAGGAATTTCAAAAGAAGCTGGCGGAGCAGGGCCTGGACCCGGGCAGCCTGCGCGAGGAGGTTCGCCAGAATATAGTTATCAATAAACTTATTAATAAGGAAATTGTTTCACGCATCACGGTTTCCGACGCCGAGATCGCCGAAAACTTCCAGCGCAACCAGGCCACTTTCAACATTCCCGAGACCCAGTACCACCTGGCGCAGATCGCCGTGACGCCGGTGGCGGAGCCGCAGGTGCGCAATACCAAGAACGACGACGCCACCAATCCGCAGGCGGCCGAGCGCAAGGTTCAGGCCCTCTACGCGCGCGTGCGTTCCGGCGAGGATTTCGCCACGGTGGCGCAGGCCTATTCCGAGGATCCGCGCACCGCCTCGGGTGGCGGCGATATGGGCTTCGTCCCCGCTTCCGCGCTCGCCTCCAACCCCCAACTCCGGCAGACCGTCAGCTCGCTGCGCGTGGGCGAAGTATCGGGAATCCTCCGCAGCGCCGACGGCTACCACATCATCAAGCTGCTGGGCCGCGAAGAGGCCGGCCAGCGCGAACTTTCCGATCCCCAGGTGCGGAGCGCCATCCGCCAGACCCTCACCAACGAGCGCGAGCAGCTCCTCAAAGCCGCCTATATCGAGGACTTGCGCAACCGCGCCAAAGTGATTAACCACCTCGCCGCAAAGATCGTCACCGCCGGCGCCAACCCTGCCCAGGCCAAGTAGCAACCCCTCGCCGCCATCTCATTCCGAAGGGAGCGGAGAATTTCTTTCCGCGCGGCGGGAAGCCCGCGAATCCGTCCTGAGCCTGAACGTCATCCGGGAGCGCCCCGGCCCCGCAGGAGCCGAGCCGGCCTCACACCAGCCGCACCAGATGTGATCCCGTCTCCACACCCGTTCCCTCCGCGATGTAGATTCTCTCCACGCGGCCGGAGCGCGGCGCGCGCAGCTCGTTCTGCATCTTCATTGCTTCAATGACCAGCAGCCCGGCGCCCTGGACCACTTCCTGGTTTTCGCTCACCAGGATTTTCACGATCTTTCCCGGCATGGGCGCGCGAATTTCCTGCGGCCCGTCGGACGTTGCGGCTCGGCTCGCGCCTCGGCGCCGGCGCGGGTCGTGGACTTCCACGCGGTAGTGTCGCGTTCCCACCGTCACCACGCGCAGGATCTGGCCCGCCGCCTCGCCGGGCTGAGCCGCCACCCGGGCCTCATAGGAGCGGCCGCCGATGAGGATCGAATAGACGCCGGGCGCGACTTCGGCCCAGTCAGCGTCGCCGCTTCCCTGATCAAGGACGAACGGCAGGGAACCGCCCGCGCCGTCCGTCGGGGCGACGAACTCGATCTGGTGTTCGCTGTCGCGCGATCCGTGTTGGAGCGTCAGGTGGAGTTTCATATTCGTAGCGCCGGTCCCGCCCTGCGCGACCGGCACTGGTGCGGCGGTCTCAGACCGCCGATGTTTGTCCCTGGTCGGCGCTCGGAGAGCGCCGCTACGGCTTCGGCGGCCAGCGGTTCAAGAGCGCCTCGCGCCCCGCGGATTTCCACGCGCTTTCGCGTGCCGGGGGCGCGGGACGCGCGGGACCATTGCGGGCGGCGTTAAGAGCCGCCACCAGTAGCGCCACGCGTTCGAGTTCCGGCGCCGGGGCGTCCTCAGAAAGAATTCCCTCCGCCAGGGCGCGGTCGATGAAGCCGGTATCGATCCGCCCGGCGAGAAAATCCGGGTGCTCGAGCACGCGCCGGAAAAACGGGATGGTGGTTTCGATCCCAAACACTTCGTACTCATCCAGAGCGCGCCGCGTGCGGGCGATGGCTTCCGCGCGGTCGCTGCCCCAGACGACGAGCTTGGCGAGCAGCGGGTCGTATTCGAGCGGCACGGTCCAGCCCTCGTACACGCCGCTATCGGAACGCACGCCGGGCCCGCGCGCCGCCTGCAAGCGCCGGATCACGCCCGGGGAAGGGAAGAAATTGTTGACGGGGTCTTCGGCGTAAATGCGGCATTCCAGCGCCGCGCCGCGCAGGCGGACGTCTTCCTGCCGCCAGGCGAGCGGCTCGCCCGCGGCGATCCGCAACTGCTCCTTCACCATGTCGATGCCTACCACCATTTCCGTGACCGGATGCTCGACCTGCAGCCGGGTATTCATTTCCAGGAAATAGAAATTCCGGTGCTGATCAACCAGGAATTCCACCGTGCCGGCGTTGAAGTATCCGGCGAGCCGGCCGATGCGCACCGCGGTCTCGCCCATGCGCCGGCGCAACGCCTCGTCGAGCAGCGGGGAAGGGCACTCTTCCATCACCTTCTGGTGCCGCCGTTGCAGCGAGCACTCGCGCTCGCCGAGATGGATGAGGTTGCCGTGCCGGTCGCCGAGAATCTGGATCTCCACGTGGCGCGGGCGGTCGATGTATTTCTCGATGTAAACCGCCGGGTCGTTGAAGGCGTTCAGCGCCTCCGAGCGGGCGTTGCGATAGGCGGATTCAAGTTCCGCCGACGAGACCACCAGGCGCAGTCCCTTGCCGCCGCCACCCGCCGAGGCCTTGAGCATCACGGGATAGCTGATCGCGCGCGCTGCCCGCTCGACCTCGTCAAAGTTTTCGAGGTTGCGGTCCGTGCCGGGGACGATGGGCATGCCGGCCGCCATCAAGGCGCGGCGTGACGCGGTCTTCGAGCCCATCAGCTCCATGGCCGCGACCGGCGGGCCGATGAAGACTACCCCCGCATCTTCGCAGGCGCGGGCGAAATCCGCGTTCTCGGCCAGAAAGCCGTAACCCGGATGGATGGCTTCCGCGCCGCTCCGGCGCGCCACGTCGATCATGCGGTCGATGCGCAGGTAACTCTCGGAAGAAGGTGCGGGACCGATGGGATACGCCTCGTCGGCATAACGAACGTGCAGCGCCTTGCGGTCGACGTCGGAGTAGACCCCGACCGTGGCAATGCCCATGTCGCGACAGGCGCGCATCACGCGCACCGCAATCTCGCCACGGTTGGCAATCAGAACTTTGCGGAACATGACCTTGGAATGCTACTCGCGACAGCCTGCATTTTCAAATTGTCTGTTCTTGGTTGAGTGGCGGTCGTTACAGGGGAATATTCCCGTGTTTCTTGGGTGGGTTGGCGTCGCGCTTGGTTTCGAGCGCGCGCAGTTCGGAAATCACTCTGCAGGCGGAATGCGCAGGTCGCGGCAGATCTTGCGAGCGAGAAAATCGTCAACCTCGCGATGACGAGGAACAGTGGAAGTGGTCTGCTCCTTGGGATTGTGGAAAACGGAGTGGCGCGAGCCTTCGCGGAGGAGTTCGCAGCCTTGCTCGGCAAGGTGGCGGACAAGGTCGCGACGCTTCATGCGCGGGCCTCAGACCCGAACGGTGATGGGTTCTCGTCGCGCGTTGCGAGCACCGTCCGCGGTCATTTGACGATTGGTCTCAAGAATCAACCGAAGGGCTTCCCGCAAGTTGCGCCGGGCTTCAGCCAGAGTCCGTCCCTGGGTGTTCACGCCGGGGATTTCTTCGACGTAGGCGACGTACCACCGGTCACGTTTCTGGATCACCGCTGTGAATTCCCGTCGCATTTCCTCCCCCAATCCAGATTGTAGCACACGCCGATAGCGCACAGTTGTTCTTCAACTATGCAGATCTTGAGTCTATCGCGCGCTTCGGCGGGTTGGTGTCGCGTTGGGTTTCGAGGGCGCGCACGTGAGCACCTGCAGGGGGCAAATCAACCAAGCTTAACGCGGCGCGTTGCCCGTGTGCAGTCGGATAATCTTGCTCAGCCCGCGGAGCGCTGCGTTGACTGCCTCGGTGGTTCGGAAGATTCCCGAAACGTCGGGGTCCAGGACGACTACGTTGGTCCCCTCTTTGTACCGCCGGGCGTACTTGCCGCGCTGCGCGCGGCTGAAGTCGTATTCCGCCAGCATTTCCGGACGCCGTTTGGGCTTAGATTGTCTTTTCATAATTTCTTTGCTCGGTGCGAGTGGTGCGACGCGCGCTGATGATACGAATTGTCTCGTCCGAATCTAAGTGTACCACAACCAGCAGATGCCCCCGCGCTGACAGCCCCATCGTCACGAACCGTTCTTCACCCGGACCAGAGTGGAGGGGGTCTGGAATCGTCGCCGATAGCGGATCCGAAAACACCGTCGTCGCCTTGTCAAAAGAAACTGCATGCTTTCGCTGGTTCCGCTTCGCCTTTGTTTCATCCCATTCGAATTTAATCCCCATTCGCTCTCCTGCGGAGCTAGCGGCGTGCTATTCAAAGCGGAATATTCCCGTGTTTCTTCGGCGGGTTGGTATCGCGCTTGGTTTCGAGGATGCGGAGAGCGGAGATGAGTTTGGGGCGTGTGTCGCGCGGCTCGATGATGGCATCCACCCAGCCGCGCTCGGCGGCGATATAAGGGTTGGCGAAGCGGGCGCGGAATTCCTCGACTTTCTCGCGGCGCAAGGTTTCGGCGTCCTCGGCTTTCTGGAGGTCGCGGCGATAGACGATATTCACCGCGCCCTCCGGGCCCATAACGGCGATTTCTGCCGTGGGGTAAGCGTAATTCACGTCGGTGCGGATGTGCTTCGAGGCCATCACGCAATAAGCGCCGCCGTAAGCCTTGCGCGTGATGACGGTGATTTTCGGGACGGTCGCTTCGGCGAAAGCGTAGAGCAGTTTTGCGCCGTGGCGGATGATGCCGCCGAATTCCTGCTGCGTGCCGGGAAGGAATCCGGGGACATCTTCAA
>Ga0315291_10007722_pt1 | contig 13253 bp, 25 predicted proteins | sample YL17G12_20_MG_FD_203070 | JGI IMG/M metagenome (GOLD analysis project Ga0315291, IMG submission 203070) | Sediment microbial communities from Yellowstone Lake, YNP, Wyoming, USA - YL17G12_20 | ecosystem: Environmental > Aquatic > Freshwater > Lake > Sediment | place: USA: Wyoming | collected... | reverse complement strand
TCTGCTTCTGCAAGTGGGGCGGCTCATCTTCTTTATTTCACGGGTACCGATACTATCCCATCAATAGATTTCCTTGAATATTATTATGGAGCGGACTCAGATACGGAGGTTGTCGGTGGATCTGTTCCTGCGACAGAGCATTCTGTTATGTGCATGGGTCTTGAGGAAAGTGAACTCGACACTTATCGCCGCATGCTCACAGAAGTTTGCCCGTCCGGAGTAGTCTCAATTGTGTCGGACACATGGGACTATTGGAACGTTCTAACCAACATTCTCCCAAAGCTCAAAGAAGTTATCCTGGCAAGGAATGGGAAGCTAGTAATACGCCCGGATAGTGGCCAACCTGACCTGATCATTAATGGAGACCCTGAGGCCCCTGAGGGATCGCCGGAGAATAAGGGATCCATTCGGATCCTTGATGAAATCTTCGGCCACACTAAAACTGCGCTCGGATATAAGGTTCTCCATCCTAATATTGGTTTGATTTACGGGGAAAAGATCAACCGTGCTCTCCAAGAAAGAATCCTTCATGGATTGAAGAATAACGGTTATGCGAGTGATAATGTCGTTCTCGGGATAGGTTCGTACAACTATCAATACGTCACAAGAGACAATCACGGTTTCGCCATCAAAGCAACATTTGGCAAGACTGTTTCTCAGGGTGATGTTCAGATCTACAAGAATCCAAAAACTGACGACGGTACGAAGAAGTCGGCGAAAGGACTTATTCGGGTCGACAGAGTCGATGGCCAACTGAAAGCGACCGACTGCGTTTCTCGTGAGGAAGAAGAGGGAGGAGTTCTTGAAACAGTCTTCCTGGATGGGGAAATGAAGAGATTCCAAACCCTTCAACAGATCCGTGCAATCGCGGAGTCGGAGCTTTTCCTATGAAAGTCCTTGATCTAACTGCTTCCTCTCTTAGTGAGATTCCATTTAAAAGATGGACTTTCCCGGACGGTCAACCCCACTTCGAACTCGATTTCAGTGATCCGCGTCTTTCTGGTCCAGCGAGCTTGAATCTGGAATGGGAACATATCCAAATCATCACGAGACTGAAATCTGCTCAAGATTTCGTCGATCTTGGTCTCGCAGTCAATTCCGTACGTTCTATATTAAGAGGACGCATAACGGTAAACATTAGCTACATGCTTGGTGCTCGAATGGATAGAGCTATAGGTCCGGGTCAACCATTTACACTAGAAGTTCTTGCGGGGATACTGAAGGCGGCCTGTGCAGAGGCTAACGACATCAGAATCTTGGATCCTCATTCTTCGGTGACCTTGGATTTGATACCGAGGTCTCAAGCTATTCACGCCGATTCATTGGTGCGAAAAGTTTTGGCCAGGATGGCGGGAAATCCTACAATAGTTATCCCGGATAAGGGAGCGATCGAGAGAACTAATAGTCTCCTCAGCAGAATCAATGCTAAAAATGAAGTTGCCCAGTGTTCTAAGGTTCGTGATATGGCAACGGGTAAACTCTCAGGATTTAGTCTTGATAAGGGAGACGTCAATGGGAAAGACTGTCTGATCGTCGACGACATCTGCGACGGTGGGTGGACTTTCACCGGAACAGCCAAAGTTCTGAGGGAACATGGTGCAAAAAGTGTCTCTCTGTGTGTCACCCACGGAATATTCTCGAAGGGAATTGACCTTGATGGTGTCGATATGATATATACGACAGACTCCTATTATCCATGGTCATCCAAAGAAGGCGATAAATTCGTTGGATTTGAGAACTTTCTTCGAGATTGGGTAACCGGACCGAAGTAACTATCTCCGTTGTATTATCTTCCATATGGAAGAGAAGAACACAGTCTGCACGGTCGTGATAAATGAAGAGGGCAAGGTCCTTCTAGTTTCCCGCAAAGATAATGATGGAGACTTCGGTTTTCCAGGCGGGAAGCTCGAACCGGGAGAAACTCTTCTAGAAGCTGCTGCCCGAGAGCTTCTGGAAGAGACCGGGATAATAGCAGATCCGGGACAGGTACTGCAGATCCATAAAGGACCTGCACGCACATCCATGTGTACTACGTTTTTCATTATGAATTGGAGTGGAGTTGCGGAGCAGAAGGGGGAAGGGGTGGTGAAGTGGGGAGAATTTCACGAAGCCATTTTTAATCCCGACGGTAGTCCGGCAACTTTTAGTAACTACAATATAAAATTGTTGAATACAATGATGTCGCAGTATGGATTCAGAACTTCTACGATTTTAGGTAAGATCCCGAAACATCCGATTAATTGGTGAACTAATGACTGTTGAATATAACATACCGCGCCAGACCGACTTTGACGAATCGGTTTTACCTGACATTAAATCGTTTGCAAAATTAAGTATTGAACAACTTAGAACAGTTGAAATAATTATATTTGCAAACACCATTTTAGGATGGAAGTCGCCAGTCGGCCAAAGGAATATGACTTCCTGTCGTTTTATCCTCGGTTCTGATTATGTTGACTTAATTCCGATAGTTGCTAGATCTTCAACCATAAATTTCTGGATGAAAGCCCTCAATACCGGTGATAGTAAACTTGCCGATAGGGTAAGAACTTATTTATGCACACCTTTACATAGGAAAATTATAAATCATATTGAAAAATCTTTTTCTGAATCTGCAAAACAAATTTTTTCTGCAACGATGCAAGAAGCATGGGCTCCTCCTAAAGGAGTACAAGGAGAAAAACCCGGGGAATACTTTATGATTCAAGCAGGAAAATCCGCTATCAAAGCCAAGAAGTTAGGTATGGAGGATTTTGAAATCACTGAGAGAATCAGAAAGTTTCTTATGGATGATGAATTAAAGAGAGTTGAAGCTGAGTATTTAAAATTAACTCCGCAGCAACGGGAAGAAGAAAGAGAAAAAAGAGAACAGTGGTACATCGATAATGAAGATTAAATAGGGGAAGCAATGATAGACATAGAAATACCACCAACTTGTGGCACATCACTTCATGTTGATAATAGGAGTGGCACAGTAATCATGAGATTTGAAAGACTCCTGAAATTTGTTACATTTAGTAAAGTTCAGGCTAGAGTTTTCCATGAATCATTGAGTAAAGCACAAGAAGAATTTTCTACTCAACATATTTTTCATAAATCCGAAGAAATTGAAGGTGTAAATAAACATATTTCAGTAAATTTTATAGATGAAGACATTCAACTGCGCATAGATTTTGATAGAGATGTAAACTGGTTGCGCATATCAGGACCGTCATTACAAGATTTTATTACACGTTTGGATTCATTCATCTCAAATAAGAAAGGACATTTACGTGTAGTAAAATAAATTTCCGTTTAATTCTTTACCAAAGAGGAAGTATGTCGATTTATATTGTTCTAGGAATAAGTTTCTTCTTTATTCTATCTTTCATCATATTCACCATATGGAAAATAAGGAAAGAAACTAAACGAAGAGTTCAAGAAGAAGAGTTTGAGAAGTGGAAAACCGAAAAATACTTGACTCTAAAAATCGATAATTCCGACTTAAACGCTCTTTTAAAAAGGGCCGCTGGCGGACCAAAGAAAATAATACCATCAAATAAACCCGAAGATGCTAATACTTCCATCGAAATGACTTCTTCGTCCGTTTTAGATAATCAAGTATTTTCTGAAGTGGCCACTGTCGAAATATCGCACAAACATGACTATCACGGTTCGGGTGGTCATTTTGGTGGAGCAGGATCAACTGGCGGTTTTGAGTCGCATCCAGTGACTTCCCATGAAACAACATCTTCACATAGCCACAGTTCATCCAATGATCATGGTTCAAGTTTCGATTCAAGTTCAAGTTTCGATTCAGGTTCGGGTTCTAGTTCAAGCAATGACTAATATTAAAGAAAACTGTAGATTATAATTCTTTGATCGTATTCTTTATCAATGCGATATAAACTGCAAAAAAGTTATGATGATAAGACCTGGGAAGACGCTGGGAAGGTCTTCAATTCGAAAAGGGAAGTAGACGAATATATTGATTCAGTCACACCCAGTGGAATTCTCGACTGGAGAGCCGGTTGGAACTTCAAACTTCGTCCAGATAGGGATGGGGATGGAAAAGATTTTTACCAGGTAGTCAAAGAAAAGTAGAGGTATGATTTGGAAGAAAAAGAAGAGAAAACACAGTTAGAATTGGCAAGAGAACTGGCCCAAAGATGGATGCCAGGTAACCGACAGTCAAAACCGGGAATACCCACTCGTGAAGCGTGGAGACATCCGGAAGACATCGTGAAGATGATAGATTGGTGGGCACCCGAGTCTTCAACTCCGTTTGTAAATCATATGAAGTGCGTAGCCTGGCTTCACGACATCATTGAGGATGGTCGTAGAGAAGATGGCTCCATAATATCAAGTACTGATCTCCTTGTTACAGGAGTCCATATTGATATTATTTCAGATGTACTACATCTGACTCAAGGTGTTGATGAAGATAAAGCTCTCGCCCTTGAGAGAGTAAGCAAAGCCCCTCTGTCGGCCAGAATAGTCAAATGCTTTGATAGAATATGCAACCTTAAAGAAGGAAGCAAAACATTCAAAACTGGTCGATGGAACAGGTATATAGTACAAACAAGAGAATATATAATTCCATTGGCAGGATCAGTGGATCAGGAATTGGAATGTGAATGGTTCGTCCCAGAAATGGAAGCTGCAATCTTATTGAGGCCGACTACAGAATAACTATTCCTATCATTATCTCGTCAGGGTGTTTTCCTGACTGAAGAGAACGAGCTATTTCTGATATTTTCCTGTGGCCCATGATTGAATGCCAGTCTGGTTCTTTCCTGAAGTCATTCATATCCATTAAAAATGTCCACCGATAACGTCTGTCTTTTTTAATGTCTATCTTTTCAGCAATGAAACCGATTTTGAGATTTTCAATATCGTTGAAGTATCTTATTTCAAGTCGTTCTTTGCGAACGCAGTAATGAACCGCTAGCAAAAGTTCCCTGAAGGAACTAAAAATAGTACATGGATCTAAGAGTTCGAAAGTCCTTTCAGATGAGTCTAACTTTTCTGTCATTTATATGGGTATCTCGCTTTTTATTTCAGCTATAATAGCTTTGACTTCTGCTCTCAGAGCAGGTCTAAAGTCCCAAGCGTCAACACCAACATGGACTGTATTCATCCATGTTCTTTTTTCCTTGGCGTGGCAATGACCATGAATAAGAACTACACTATCTTCGATCGGTGGGCGGAGATTCTCATATCTTTTGTCAAGAGAAAAGCCGAAATATGGATAGTGACTGAATCGTACATCATATTCATCCAAAGAAGATAGAAAATGTTCTTTATATACTTCTTTGAAGCCGAAACTCAAAAATTCTTTATCTTTCTTCCTCTTATCATGATTCCCACGGAGCAAATACTTATTCCCATTAAGAGAGTCGAGTATTTCTTTTCCACGGTTCTTGAAATAACAATCGCCGACCCAGAGAACATTTTGATTCTCTCGGACAACTTCGTTATATCTGCGGATAAGTTCATCAACCATCTCCTTTGAGTCACCAAAAGGACGGTCGCAGTACTTAATTATATTTTCGTGTTCGAAATGTGGATCTGAATAGTAAGCATGAAACTTGATTATTTCTTCTTGAATCATTCACTACTTTACAATTGATCATCCCACTCCAGTGCACCGTGACCTTTTTTCAGATCTTCCGTAATCTCTACGATTGTTAAACTATCCTCTCCAATGTTCAGTTCTAACTTATAGTAACTGTGAGCTAACATGGTATGATCCCAACTCCGTTGTGATCTCGGAAGTTTTGATGTAAAAACCAACTCTGGATCAATGCCACCACCTTCCAACCACCTATCAATTGGTTTAGTTGCCAAATGATAAAGCGGTGTCCCATCACAATCGCGAGAATGGCTCACCACAAACATTCTCGCATGACTCCGACGACATGCCCCACCGCCAAACCACTCGGTGGTTTTGAACTCAACAAGGGTTCCTATTGGGACTTTGTGTTGAATTGCCGTATTATTTTCTTTGATTGTTTTTCCGTTCTTTTCAACAATATTGGAGAACAGAATAATCTCTGGCTTCATGGAATCACTCCCTGATCTGGAAAATGCCCTCCGGGCCCTTAACACACTCTCCGTTATATACTTGGAGTAGAGCCGCCCACAGTTCATCCTTCTTGCTCTTCAGCACGAGGTTGTGCTTTTGAGGATTCCGAGAAAACTTTGTTCCGGGAATTTGATTAATGGCACTCGACCACTGGGGTTTATAATATACGTTCTTTAGATAAACTTCGAAATAATCCGGGCTGTTCTTCGAGTTCTTGATCGTCATGATGATGCAGGAATTGCGAATGGCATTGGCGAGACGCGTCCAACCAAGCATCTCGATCGCCATACAGCAGTTCTTAACGAGTTCCTTATTTTGTCTGTTCAGAGAACAAACCTTTACGAGGCCGTTCATGAACCCGCGATTTCCGACCTCCGAATAGTTCGACATGAGAAACTCGATGAGTTCCGGATACGGTGAAAGTGAGACGATGGCGTCCGTCACATCAATCGTCTTGATAGGGTCCTCAAGATACCCCTTCTTACCACAGACTGGCCCGATCCCGCGACTAATGGAAACCGAGTCCGTTAGGGGCATTCCACAGTCACAACATGCGGAACAAACGCCCTCCATGATGAGTTTCGAATGATGAACTTTCCGAGTATTTACACCACCGATGATCGTAGTATTCTCATTATCCATATGTCACCTCGATCATCGATACTACATTCAATATTGGATTTACGTCATATATTTAAAAATTTCATATAACATGTAGGTATGGGTACGCGATATGATGGCATGTCAAAAGAAGAACTCATAAATGAAGTGATGGTTCTCCGTGCTTTCATAATGGCAGCAGCCCCGAGACACTGGGTGGATGAATATAAATGGGAGGCAGCAACTGAGTGGGAGAGGGAAGCTATTTCGGTCCTGCATCTCGAATCTATTTCAAAAGATTAAAGTAAATCTCCCATTCGTGATCGTATTGATCATTATGACGAAGTTAAATCAAGAAGGTCTAACGTACGGCGAATTCCTCTCTGCTGCGGGAGTGAATCTCGAATCCACGAACATTCGTCTAAAAGATTATCCAGATACGCGCTTACAGAAGGCGTGGAGGAATGGGACGGATCCATCTGAATTTCGATCAGAAATGGTCAAGCGGTATCGAAATGTTTACGATGGACCTGAAAAATTTCCATTGACAATAGATCATGTCAAAGCCGGAACCATCATCACTAATAAAGGAAGTTCTAACTTCATGAAACTTCTTGAAGTTAGCTTTTCTTCTGTTGAAGAATCAAAGCACGGCCCTTGGTTCTATGGGACCATCATTGTTTGTAAAACAGGACTAACTAAGAAAATCTATGAAAGAGTATTAGATTACATGGTCGTTCCGGAGCCTGAGAAATATATCAAGTGGCATAAATATGATTTTGACCCGAAGGTCTTCGATTCTGAATAGTTACTTTTCAAAGAGCCAATCATGGTCTTTCCATTTAGAACCAGATCTTCTAATCCAGATATTTTTCTTATGATTCTTAGTTTGATCTTCATTCAGAGTGTTTGCTGGTTTGAAGTGATAATTCCTACATCCATACCAAAGAACTTCTAGAAATTCTATTCTTTCTTCCAAAGTTCCTACCATTTCCGGAATATCAAATCCGAGGAAAGAAACTTCTTTCCATATCCTATAAATATCTTTCGGACCAGGAAGTTCCTTACCTTCTCTCGATATCCATCCGAGTATCGGAACGTTATCCGGGAGATCTAAGGAGAATTCGTCTGGAAGGTTCGGAAACTTTGATCCGTCCTTCTTTCTGAAGGTCTTTCCGTCCCAAAGGACGAAGTCTTTTGACGGTATTGGAGTAACAAGGAAACCGACCATATCGGTTCCTTCGAAATTTTTAGGATCTATAAATTTAGCCACGGATTAACGATACAATCGATGTGGTTTAATTTCCGATTGTAAATTATCGCGTCCTGTCCGTATCTATTCTCATCGCTCGGAGAACGTCGAGCGACGCGTATCCATTTAACCTTCAAAAACGAACTAGTTCTCTCATCGCTTGGAGATAATCAGGCGACGACCCGACCAAGAAGGAACAGTATGAGTGAAAAATTTGTAATAGAATTCTTGAAGGCTGCTTATGGATCAATTGGTCCGAGACAATTACTGCTACTGATAGCAAAGACAATTGCTGAAAAATCGGTTGAAGAAAAAGACAAACTAGAAGCAGATTTCCTCATGAGAATCGCAGAAACTGTTCTTCATCAAGCTTCAGTCTTGACTCCTCAAGCGTAATATAAGTTATGGGGGGTCATTAAATGGATGGTTGGAAAGACCAGTTAGACGCTGGATCATTTTTAAAATCCGGAAATTTAGAAGTAACTATATTACGTCACCACGCAGGTGGATGGTTTTTTGCAATGGCTTATGGGAAGCCTGGAACTGATGATAGAGTTACAGTCGTAAGGTTACTTGCTTCTCCGGAACTTGAAAACGCCAAAAAAGAATCTTTGAGAGAGATTTCAGCTTTCTCAATCGAGATGACGGATTCTGTCGAAAAATTCTTGGGGAAAGTAGCTGGGGTAAGGGCTAAAATTCCATCAGGAAGCGCAATACCGTGTCCGAAATGTCACGTCGTTTCCGAAGCTAGAATGTTCGACCCGACAAACGTGACTTTATGGTATGTATGTAGAAGTTGCGACCATAAATGGCGCGTCATAAGTTATGGGAACGGATCGACAATGGAAAAACCGTTTAACTCGATACCGCCAAAGAAAATTTAATCTCATCGCCTAGAGAAAATTAGGCGACTACTCCGACGCGGCTCATTCGAACATGATCCCCATACATTCACAAGAAGCACCCTTATCATTCCATGAGAAACTGGATACTCCAACTTCATTACATTCTTTTTTACATAAGTCTGATGTCTTTTTTAACATTATGAATGTCCTTTCCTGACGAGAATTGGCATTATTCCACCCGTCCCACCAAGCATAAGCTATTACTATAAATATCATTATTCCCAATAGGAAAATCGTTCTATTCATTTCTCTACGAAGCAATTTCGTTACTTCAGAGACTTCATTATCTAGCATATTAAAGAACAGTACCGCGATATCGAAGATGGTCCATTGATCGATAGTCTGCTTGTGCTATATTAAAAGTAGCCGTGGAATTGCCATTGTTCCGTCTGCACAGAACGGTCACTCCTTTAATCTTCTTTGGGAATCCGTTCGACTTGGGTTGGAGTCCTAAGGCGGCACCTTGTTAATGTAAATTCATAATGTGTATCTATGTATAGATAATTATCAATATAGACCCGATGAAGTAATATGAAATTCCCTTTCAGGTTTAAAATGTCGAATAAGAAATGTCCGCGAATTCCCATAGATTGTCTTAGGAAGACGGCATTAATATATGTTTCAATATATCCAAATCTCAATAAATCAACAATCGATCAAGTTCGTTATTACTTCCAATTCAATGACCTTGAATCCAGGAAAGTAATCTCGGATGCCCATCGTGTGGCGGGTAAAAGAGATGTTAGATGTTTGACCGTGGTCCACCTCGACGAATATGCTTTTCTATATCTTGATGAGGGTCACTTCGACAGGTCCATCGCGAATGAGATTGTTAAATTGATCCATGAATCATAGGAAACACCATGTCAAAACAGCTATTAATTGACTCTTTAAGAGAGATGCTCGAAACGAATGGATTCAAGCCAAATGATAAAAAGAATTATTTTACAAAGAATAATTGGAAAAGAGATAGGTCAATCACGATAGACCCGAAGAAAAAGACTTTCGAAGTCTACGAACGCGAATATCCAGCGAGTGAAGGCTGGTATCGATATAAGAAAAAGATAACTACGGATAATCTGAAAAAATTCAAAGATGGACTCGGATTTCTAGCCTATCCGTAAATCTCGTTGATGATTTCGTATAGATCCACGAACGATGGAATCAGCCATTGGTCGGGTCAATCCGGATTGTCCGGCTCTGCCCTCGATACAAGCCAAGATTTCCTGACTTCGACGGAGTATATCATGACCGCGACAGCAAAGAAGATTTCCGCCCTCGACACCCTCAAGGCTTTGGCTTCGAAGAAGCCCCAGACCAGTGTCGATCCCGGCATCCCGGCATCCATCGGGGATCCGGCCATTGCTGGTGCCAAGAAGGTCAAGGCAGTAGTCCAGCTCGGTACGGACCCGGCCTTCATGTCGAAGGCGAGCAACGCGTCAGAACTCCACAAGGCCTTGGAACGTGCGGCATCGGATTTCGCGGTACTTCAGAGCGAAGTCCGGAAGTATGGAGCGTCGAAGCGGAAGATCTATAATGAGACGTTCAAGGCGAACGTCACAACCGTTTGCGTTCCCTACGAGGTCGAGACCCCGGATGGGAAGGAAACGCGATTCATCCAGGTCATCTGCTCGAACAAGTACAGCGTTCAGGGTGATGTAGTCCTGAAGAATCGCGAAGACCTCGGAGACTACTTCGACAAGCTCTTCACCGTCGAGACCGAGAAGGTCCTGAAGCCCGACTCCGAAGATCTCTTCCGTGGGATCCTTGGCGAGCTTGGTCTCGACTCCGAACAGGTCGAAAACGCCATGGCGAATCTTCTCGAAGAGAAGAATAAGGTCAAGACCCGCGAAGGGTACGAGCAGGAGTCACAGGACGTTCCCGAGAGTGTGAAGATCATTCTCGATCAGTCCGTCACGCGCAGTGAACCCGGACTCAAGTTCCAGTCCAACCAGGACTGATGGGAAAAAAGAAAAAACGTGGGAAAATGGATTGGCTGAAGAGACTTTCTCAGCCATACGATGCGACTGTTCCCATATCTATGTTCGTTCCGATAAGAAAGGCACTAAGTGGATCTGCCCTGGATGTGGATCCATACCTCTAGATAACAGACTATATGCCATAAACGGTCCTCCTAGAGATTATTCTCCAGATGAGATTGCAGCTTTCATCTGGAGAAACAGTTTTCCTAGAAATAACTAATTGAATCCGCTGCCTTAATTGGTGGCGGGTTCAACTGTATTTTGATCTGGAGACCGACGTGAAACGATTTATAATATATATCTATGGTAGTTGGCAAACTTCGATTTTTGGAATTAAAGCAAAAACGGATAGAGAAGCTTTAGAAACGGCCAAAGATCTTTTCAATAGAGAAGATCTTGTAGCCATTCAATATAAGGTTCCGAGTGGTTGGAAAGAATCTGGCGGACTTTTTTATACTAAAAATTCGAAGTATGGTGTTAATTACATGTGCAAAGCGTGTGGTAGAAAAACTCTTGGTATAGGTTTATCCAATCATTACTCAACTTGCACATATAAACGTGAGGACGTCGGAAATGGATGAAGATTTTGATTCCTCTATGTACATGTGGGCAGTCGAAATGGCTCACGTTTGGCAGGTAAAAAACGACCTTGATGGTTACTGTTACTGGTGGGCATGGCGTATAGACGAACGCTGGGACGAAAAAGAACGAACGGAGTATGAGGCCTGGAAGTATGCACAGCTGCGCGAATATGAGAAGAGAGATGAACTCGCTAAATTACTCAAATCGTCAAAATCATTTAAATCATACCAGAAACCGCAAAAGTTAAGTCGCCGAAGGAAGAATTAATATCGGAAGCTTCATGTATAGTTCTGGATGAGCATACGAACTCGTGGTTTGACTGATGAGCAAGTCTTAGAACTTGCTGAAAAAACAATCAAATCTGAGAAAAGTCTACATGTAGATCATATTAGGAGACTCCACAAACTTGCTGGAGTCGATGTTCCTTCTGAAATAGACCCGAAGGTTTCCAATAGATGGCAAATACCTCTACCTGCTCTGAAGGAGCTGATCCGTAAATCCAAAGATAGAATGCTAATATCATGAATAATCTTTGGTTACATTATAAGGGTGGGATATATAGAAGGCTGTTTGAAGCCAAGATTGTTTTTAGCTATCCTGAACATTCAATATATTTGTTAGGTGCGACCTTGAGTGAAAAATCCCACGTGAAGGGGATGGTCATTATTGAATGTTCGATGGGAGAAATTCAGATGTTTGGTTCCCCGGATGTTCCGAACGATATTTATATAGAAAATTCTTTTGTCATCATTTACGCGTCCCTAATAACAAAAGAAATATGGGCTCGTCCATCGAGCATGTGGATGGAACAAATCGTTCTTCCAAGTGGGGAGTCCATCCCCAGATTTGTTGAACTTTAGTATTCTGAAAGAGTTTTTACTTTCATAGTCCGTTCTTCTTTCCTCGGGTTGAATGGCTTCCTTTCTATTCTATTTCTTCTATCTTGATTTTTAAATTTATTTCTTTTTCTTTCACGACTCTGTACGTTCCCTGTGCGATGATGTGTGATCAACGACGCCATCAATAGGAATAGAGTCAAATTAACCTCCAATTAAATAATTTATCAAGATTGTAAAGTAGAATTGGAGGAAATATGCGACTTCTTCAAAAAGGAATGCACGGCGATGATGTCGAAGCTTGGCAGCACTTCCTTACAGGGAAGAGGTTTCTAAAAAACGAATGTGATGGTGATTTCGGTCCAGCGACCGAGTCTGCTACGTTTGCCCTCCAGAAGCAGTGGAATTTACCGCAAGACGGTAAACTCAATAGACAAACTCTATCCGTTGCTGTTGCCCTCGGCTTCATGGACATGGACGGAGGCGAAAATAAAGAGGATCCATCTTGGCCTCCAGCACCAACAATTTTCGGGCCACCAGGTCAAGCCTTCAGGGACGCCAACTTCGAGAAGTTTACTTTTAAACCAACCCCGACTCCAAGTAATCCTGAAAAAATTGATATAGAAGATGGGTGGGAACATCGAAATATAATAACCGTTAAAATTCCTCAATTAAATGGAGTTGAAGGTTATCCATCGTCTGGAGTTTCATTACATAAAATTGTGGCACCAAGAGTTATTGAGCTGTTTTCTGAGTGGGAAAAACAAAAACTCTTAAAGTTAATATTGAGTTGGAACGGATCTTATGTAACGAGGTTCGTTCGTGGTAGTAGAAAAACAATATCGAACCATGCCACAGGTTCTGCGTTTGATATAAATGTCAGGTGGAATCAGCTTGGAGTTTCTCCGGCTCTCGTAGGTCAGGAAGGTTCAGTCCGAGAGCTTGTTCCAACTGCAAACGAATATGGTTTTTGGTGGGGAGGACATTATGGTCGTAATCTTAATCCGCCAAACCTTAACGCACGTCTTG
>Ga0315291_10007719_pt1 | contig 13255 bp, 22 predicted proteins | sample YL17G12_20_MG_FD_203070 | JGI IMG/M metagenome (GOLD analysis project Ga0315291, IMG submission 203070) | Sediment microbial communities from Yellowstone Lake, YNP, Wyoming, USA - YL17G12_20 | ecosystem: Environmental > Aquatic > Freshwater > Lake > Sediment | place: USA: Wyoming | collected... | reverse complement strand
GCCACCAATTTATTCCCATCTCCATGGCCTTATCCACGGAGGCAATTAAAAGCCTTATTTTGATAGTGAGGAGGTCGATATCGGCAATTTGAATCTTAATATCTCCTGCAATAACAATCCCCTTGTCAAGGACTCTCTCCAGGATGTCGGCAAGATTAGTAGCTTCCGTAGCGTGCATCATTTTTTGTTCAGCCATTTGTCATCCTTTGACCTTGTCATGCCAACTTTTTGGCTTTTATAATCAAACCGGCTGTTTTCTTGCGTACACTTGCAATGAAATGGCAATTGTTGCAATCTGTACTTTTTTCTTCATACTCCGGACAGGAAAGAAGCACATCCACCTCCTTTAGTAATTCCCCAGCAAATTCCGCTTTCTCTTGCACTCCTTTGGCCCTGTTAATTTCGGCTGTAATATCCTTAATTACAGATTCTTGCTTTTGAAATGCCGGGCAATTCATTTTAGCATCTTCCTTGGGCATTGTTACTCCTATATTAAATCCCCCAAGGGACCTAAATTTATGTTCAACTCTTCGTTTTTGAGTCCGAATATCTCTTTTAGCTCTTTCATTTTATTTTCCAATTTCATCAAAGTTTCGCCTACTCTTTCTATTTCCTCCTCAGAAAGGGAACCTGCCTCCACTCTTCTCATAGCCTGCTTTTCCAGCAGCTTCCGTATCAACTCTATAAGAGTAAGAACAAGCTTTGCCAGTCCCTTTTCAACATTCTTGGGGTTAGCATCAATTCTCCTGGGAAGAGCGTCCTGCGATTTTTCTATCTCCTCGATAAATTCCTCAGGAAAATCTGTCTCGACCATTCTGTTTACTATCATGTCTTATCTGCTCCAACCGGATTTTGCTTTTGGATTATCTTATCAAACATGGTTGCTTGTTCAGAAATTTTGAGCGGACGAGATTTCTTTGGTAAGATGACAAAATTATATGGAGGCCAGGGGCCGCTAAACAAATATCTAAGGTCAGTGCGTGCGCTTCTTATATGCTCGAACGCTTCCTTAAAATTGCTTTGTTTGTCTTTCTCAACCAGATAAACCCCATCTAAAAGCAGGTTCTCAGTCTTTAGTTTTTCAAGTTTCTTTTCCGCAGCAGACTTACCGAGGAAAATATCTATGGTGGTAACAAGCCTGTTTGCCTTTTCTGTGAACTCTTTGTCAATTTTATATTTTTCAAACTTTTCTCTTATAAATCTCTTGATAGGTGAATCATCTGATACAACCTCTTTCCGGCCGCTTTTCCAGTAGCAGCTTGTTATATGTTCTTTTATCTTCTCTGCCGGCCAGATAACCTTTATGCCAAATTCAACCTTGTTGCGAAGTCTATTCAGGTTATCTTTAAAATCTGTATAATAATCCCCCATCATAGAAAGAATGTTTTCTTTCGCGTCAAAAACGGTATGGAATCTGACCGGCAAAACGGTAAAATTCTCCATCAGGCTCTCTACGACATCTTCGTGCGCCAAAATATTGTCTTCGGTTACATCCGGCATCGGCCCAATAAGGTCACTTGCAACCACCCCTATATCGCGATAGGGGATATTGTAGACATTAGCTTTTTCTAATCCACAAGTGGATTCACCTATTCCATCATTAGAATCTATTATACCGTACACATATATCTTCATCGTTAAGTCGGCTCCTGCATCGGCCCTACTATAGGCGCACCCCTTAATCGCTCCATAGTCTCTACTGAGCTGAGCAGAACCCTCAACCCCAGGTATATAAGGTCAACATCAGCCACAGAAATAACTATATCTCCGGAGATAACAACGCCTTTATCAAGAACCCTGTCTAAAACTTCCAGAAGGGTTACGTCTTTTGACTTTGTCAGGACATTATCCATTTTGCGTCTCTGGTTTTGGAAGGCTGCAGAAATTGTACGGCGGCCAGGGGCCAGTGCAATCAAAGAAAAATCCTTTGTCTTCGTAATGCATTTTTAGGGTATCTACCATATTGATAAAATCATCTACTGCGTCTTTGTTAACCAAAAAGGCCGAGTTTAAAATCATATCTTCTTCTCTGTCAGTTACTTCTTTGGGTAGCAACTTGTTTATGCGTGCTTCGGAGCTCAACTCTTTCAATAATTCGAAACTTTCCTGACCATATTCGTTGATTTTTTTGTTCAGCGTATCTTCTATCAGCTCGGCTTTTTTCTTTTTAAGCAAATAGGCCTTGCCGGGGGAAGATAAGTTGATTTCATTCTCAATTTCCAAAATCTCCGGTTCATCATCAGCAAGGCTGGCTTTTAGCTTTTCTATATCAGAGTAGATTTTGACCCCCCATTCCTCTTTGTTTTCTAATCTTTTTAAGACTGCTTTAAACTCTTCGGCATATTGTTCGAGCATCGCTTTCAAGCTATCATCTGTATTAAACAAGGTTGCAAACTTAAAAGGGATTACACAAGCACCTCTCATGACTTCTTCTATCACCTTTTCATGATTGCTCGCCTTCGTGCTAACCCACCCCAAGTCAGCAAGGTTCTTCTTCAGATTCTGTTCGCCGAATTCGCTTTCTCTGACCTTACCAGCCACAGCATAGAGACCTTTTTGATAGACAAAATAAAGATTATTCACCAAACTGCCTGCTTCTTCTAATCCTGGCTCTTCGTTTGTAACACAATATAAATAGACAAGCTGATTTTCAGTCATCTGCATGCCTCTCTTAATCAGTCAATACCGGATGCCCTTGACGCTCGTAAGATTCAACTTCCAGGCTATCACTTAACTTTACCGAATAGATATTTCTATCCCGTACCCTGGTAGGAAGGCCAAGGGACTTTATAAAAGAACTCTCCTCATAAACCTCAATTTCTATATCCCACTGGCTATTAACCTTTGCTGCTCCAATTACCCGCACCTCTTTTACATTAAGGGCTCTTTGCAAGAACTCGGCTGCAGCTTCTCTAACTTCATCTATATTGGCCATTTTTATATCTCCTTTTCTTCTGCATTTGTAATAGCATCTAATCGATCTAAAAGTTCCTTTTCCTTTTCGTTATATTCCTGTTCATTTATCTCATCCAATTCAAACCGCAATTGTAATGCCATGAGATCCTCTTTTATGCGCCCAGTATCATTTAATTCTTTCTCGCCTACCTCGTAAACCTTTTTGCCCAGCCATATAACACCTTTTAACGGGGCCAGCAATATGTCATCAAGTAAGAACATCTTTAATACTTCCCTGCCTCTATTGAGACTGGTTTGATTCTACCACGCAATGTACGGTTACATTTCCTCATTGCTGCACCTCTCTTTTTATTTTTCCCATTCCTCTGGATAAATAACGATATTGACGAAATTGAATACAGGCAATGGTCCCGCATACATAAAGTTCATTCTGGCTTTATATTGGTCACCTAAATCATCTATGATATTGTCGAACTCTTTTTCTCTTCCCTTGTCCACCAAAAAAGCAGCATTCATGAAATTCATGTCGCCATAGGTCTTGTTGAGTTTATAGTCACAAGACGTTATTCTTAGCCTATCCACAATTTCTTCTGCCTGTTTTTGTTTCTTTTTATCCAATTCTTCTTTAACCAATTGCCCAAGGTCTATTTTTGCTTGCATATCTCGGACATCTTTCCCTTGCAGACGCTGCCTTAAGTTCCTTATTACTTCATTTTCCTCTACTATCTCGTTAAAAATAACACCCATATCCATCCATCTTCCCTTGACGCCCAATTCTACTTTGTGGTCCATATCTCTTAAAGTATTTCTGAATTCTTTGTATCTTCTATCCAGAAGATTTCTTATTTCATCAGCACTGGAAGCAATGGTGCCGAATCGAACCGGAAGTACACTATCAAATTCTTTCATTACTTCCTCAATAGCTTTTTGGTGGGCTAACATGTTCGCCCGGTTTGCGGTAAGCCGGCTTGCAGGTATAGGATGGTTGCTTACCACCATACTTAAATCGTCATAACCGATGGTTAAAACTTCATCACCTCGTTCGCCAATTCCAATAGAGCCGAAGTTCCGTTCTTGTTTCGACTCGATAATACAGTAAATATATTTTCCTTCTTTTTCCATATCACTCTGCCGTCGTCACTAACATCGCATTCTTTTCAAAAGCTTGCTCATTAAAATAGCAGCCATCTGCTTCTCCTGTTGGGTTGGAAGCCCGGTAGTAATCGAGAAGAATCCTGTAGGCTCTGGTCATATCATCAAATTTCTTTTCTATGTCTGGCGTATCCGGATTTTTATCAGGGTGGCAGGTTAAGGCTAATCTACGATGGGCTTTTTTAATATCAGCCGCGGTTATAAAATTATTGGTAAGCCCCAATTTCTTTGTTGCCCAGTCTATCTCTTCAAATTGTGCCTTTTTTACCTCAAGAGTATAAAAACTATACGGTGGAAGCGGCCCCACGCATCTAAAATTCAGCTTCTCTTCAAATTTACTATTGAGTCCTTCTACCTCCTGCTCGAAATCTTTCCGTCTGCTCCGGTCTATAAGAAATGCCGTGTTAAGAATCATCTTGTCATCCATAAGGTCGTGAGCCTTAAAACCTTGAGCAATTTTATTTAAGGCTGACTGTATTTGTTCAGCATATTTCTCTCTTTTCTTGTCTAAATACTTCTTAACCAAAACACCTACCTTCATCTGGTCATCTACAGTAACACCGCCTTCTTTGCCCAAGAGCGATTGTTTAAGCTGTTTTATTTCTTCTTCCTCGGAAATCTCTTGCAGGAAGGAATTAAAATCATTAAATGTAGCTGCTACATCAATCTCAATTGCGTTTTTCGCCTGCTCAAATATGTCTTTAATTGTTCTATATCCTTTAGCTAAAATCTCTTCGACCTCTTCTTTATTTTTGGCAAACGTCCCAAGCTTCATAGGGATAATGGTATACTTAGCCATAACCTTTTCGATTACTTCTTGATGTCTGAGAAGCAGCCTGGCTAAAGCATCTTTGGACACATGTGTGTAATCGATTATTTTCGCATCGCTTACAACAGCGGATATATCCTGGAAGCAAATAGTATAAGCATTGTCGGAAACTATGCTGTTGTCTACAACCTCTTTGGGGTTTCCAAAATGGTAAATGTCTTTTAGACCTGCAATTTCATTCAAATCAAAGAACTCTACTGTGTTAGAGTCCACAACTCCGTAAATGTATTTACTTATGTCGCTCATAACAAATTCTTTCGCTTCATGGGTCTTAATTTTTACAATAATGCCCCCATTTTGGATTTTCTTTATTTTTCATCTACTGTTTTGCTCTTTTAACATTTTGGCAGCTTCTCCAAAATGCCGCTGTGAAACTGCGAAATCCGTCTTCTTGTCCGCGCTCTCTTTTCCCTGATTGATGAATTCTCTTATTGCGAGCATAGAAGCCTTTCGACAGATAAACTCAATATCAGAGCCGACCCTACCCTCCGTTTCTTTGGCCAGTCTCTCCAAATCAACGTCCTTGCTGAGCGGCTTATTCTTAGTGTGTATCCTGAATATTTCTTCTCTGGTTTTCTCATCGGGCGCAGGTAACTCAAACAAAAGGTCAAATCTGCCACTTCTTAAAACGGCAGGGTCAACTAAATCCAATCTGTTAGTTGCAGCTAATACCACGACTCCCTTAAGTTCCTCAATTCCATCCATTTCGGTCAGAAATTGACTTATTACCCTCTCGGTTACATGAGCATCCGTAGAGCTTGAGCCTCTTCTGGGCACAAGACTATCTATCTCATCAAGAAAAAGTATGGTCGGCGCTACCTGCTTTGCCTTTCTAAACGTTTCCCTGACCCCTCGTTCCGATTCTCCGACGTAACGGCTGATGAGCTGCGGACCCTTGATGGATATAAAATTGACGCCGCTTTCATTAGCAACAGCTTTTGCTAAAAGCGTTTTTCCTGTTCCAGGTTTACCGTAAAGTAAAATTCCTTTCGACGGATTTGTATTTGCCTTTTTAAAGACATCCGGATATTTAAGAGGCCATTCTATCGCCTCCTTGAGTTCCTGTTTGATATCCTCAAGACCTCCTACGTCACTCCACTTCACATCGGGTACTTCGACAAACACCTCTCTAATTGCAGATGGCTCGACCTCCTTCATTGCCTCCCAAAAATTATCCATCGTTACTTCTAATTTAAGCAGGGCTTCGTAAGGAATATCTGCCATTTCAAAATCAATTTTGGGTAGGAACTTCCTTAGAGCCGACATGGCTGCTTCTCTCCCCAATGCTTCTAAGTCAGCTCCCACGAATCCATGGGTAATTTCAGCTAATTTTTGGATATCGACATCTTCTGCCAACGGCATGCCTCTTGTATGAATTTCTAATATCTCTAATCGCCCGTTTTTATCAGGTATAGGGATAGAGATTTCTCTATCAAACCGGCCTGGTCTTCTTAATGCAGAGTCTATGGTATTGGGAATATTTGTCGCCCCGATGACTATGACGTGTCCGCGGGACTCCAATCCATCCATCAAAGCTAAAAGCTGAGCCACAACACGCCTCTCAACCTGCTTCTCACTACCCATGTCCTCTCGTTTGGGTGCAATGGCATCTATCTCATCAATAAAGATTATGGCTGGAGCATGATTCTGAGCATCCTCAAATACACTTCTTAAGCGAGCTTCGGACTCGCCGTAAAATTTACCCATAATCTCAGGGCCGGTTATGCTGGTAAAATAGGTATCTGTTTCGTTTGCCACGGCGCGGGCGATTAAGGTCTTTCCCGTTCCTGGGGGGCCGTATAGGAAAACACCTTTAGGGGCCTCGATTCCCAGTCTGTCAAAAACTTCAGGATACTTTAAAGGCAACTCAATCATTTCTCTGATTCTTTGGATTTGAGTGCTAAGTCCACCTATGTCCTCATAAGATACTTTAGCTTTCTCCAATTTGCTCCCTTTTGCTTTTACTCTTATTAAGGTAGTAGGACTAACTAAAACCACCCCCTCAGGAATTGTGTCCCCTACCATAAAATCGCAGGTTCTGGTACCGAATAATCTTGCCCGTATTTTGTCACCGGAAGTCAAAGGCAGCCCTTCTATGAGAGAGCCGATGTATTCGGCATCTTTGTCTTTTTGAAGCGCTCCTGTTACAGTTAAAGGAGAAAGCGTGATTTTCCGAGCAGGGTTACTTTCTATTTTCCAAACCTTTACCTTTTCGTCAAGCCCTGTTTTAGAATTCTCTCTTGTAATTCCGTCTATTTGAACTACCTTTTTCCCCCTATCATTTGCATAACAGGGCATTACCTTGACGGCGGTTTTCCTTTTGCCTTCTATCTGGACTATTTCACCCACTTCGAGGCCTAAACTTTTCATATCTTCAGGGTCCATCCTGGCGATAGCCCTGCCCACATCTTTTGGTAAGGCCTCTGTTACCTTTAATGTCATAATATCGCTGCCTTTCTTCTTTACTGCTAATTGCATAGATGTTTCTTAAAGTTCTCCAGTGCCGCCACTCCTTTGACTTCTTGAGGTTGAGCTGGGATAATTACCGTTCTCAAGTCGCCAAACTTTCTCCTTATATAACCTATGTATTTCTCCTGCTCTTTTCTTTTTAGTCTGCAAAACTCACAGTCATCTGATTTCAAGACATTATTTATCACCAATTGTCTTACCTTTATCCCGTATTTGCTCAGACTGCTTATTAATCTCTCGGTCTCTGCAATCGCCATGTCTTCCGGGATTGTAACCGCTATGAACTCGCATCTTTTTCGGTCGCGAAGTAAATCTTCTATCCTCCTTACGGTTTTCTTCATAGTCAGCAGAAAATCATCACCTTCGTCGGGATTATATTTGCCGGCGAATGTTGCAACCATATACCTGTACTTCCATCTCATCTTCACCATTACCTTAATCCAGTCATCCAATAGCCTGGGTGAAGACAAGAGTCTCAAAGCATGTCCGGTAGGTGCCGTATCTACTACGTATTTGTCAAATACCGCTTCGTCCACGAGGTCAATCATTGTCTTAAAGCCCATTACCTCATCCATACCTGGAATAGGCAAAGCCAGGATAGAATCAGCATCTTCCGTATCTAAATTAGTGCCGGTATCTATGATTTTCTTTATCTGGGCTTCGTGTTCTATTTTGAACTTGGCTAACGCCTTTTCAGAATTTATTTCGAGAGCGCTTAACCTTTTTATTCCCGTCACCTCTCTTGTCTGGTCGCCTATTTTCTGCCCCAGGCTGTCAGCAAGCGAATGGGCCGGGTCCGTTGAAAAAAGTAATGTCTTAAAATCTTCAGCCAAATAAAGGGCCGTGGCGCAAGCACAGGTTGTCTTTCCCACACCGCCTTTTCCACCAAACAAAATTAACTTCAGTGAAGTTTCTTTCAGCCCTTCTAACCCGTTCACTTTTTCAACCTGACTTCCAGGATGCCATTGTTGTAGGAAGAGCTCATTGTGTCGGTTTTTACCTTCGCCGGAAGTAAGATTTCCTTATGATACTTCCTGTCCCCAGTTTGTGCCCAAATATCTAATATATCTTCTTTGATATCTAACTTTATGTCATCTTTGTTGACCCCCGGCATCTCGGCATAGATTCGAATCTCCTGGTCTTCATTAAAGATATCCGTGAGCGGCTCTCTCTCTTCTTCAACTGTAGGTCCTTTGGGGGTCTTCTTGACATTGCCGAACGACTCAACTATGGGCTTGCCACCCACCGCGGTCTTTATAGAAAAGCCAAATACCCCTTTCATACCTTTTTTAAGATGACTCAGGTCTATCTCGCCTTCTTTACTAATTTCGCCGCCGGCCTCTTTCAATTTGGCGGCCAGGTCAACCAGGTTTCCGATGCCGTCTAACAGGCCTCGCAGGCCGACGCCCAGCTTCCCTATACCAAAATCGATATTCAAACCTTCGCCTTCTTTATCTTTTTTCTTTTTATCTTTGGCCATTCACGAATCTCCTTTTCTTAGCTTGTCAGGCTTTTTTGTTTTACAGTTATCCTGCAACTCTTTCGACTGCATATCCTTTTCTTGTTATCTTAATCTTTGCTTCTACTCGCTCTAATCTGCTCTTCAAGGTTTTATTTTCTTTTTCTAACCTTGCCTCTTTTGCACCTGAAGAAACATAAGAATCTTTTGCTTCTGAAGAAAGGTAAGAATCCTGCTGCCACCAGTTTATTCCCATCTCCATTGCCTTATCCACAGAGCAAATTAAAAGCCTTATTTTGATGTTGAGAAGGTCAACATCGGCAATTTGAATCTTTATATCTCCGGCAATAACAATGCCCTTATCTAAAACCCGCTCCAAGATATCAGCGAGATTAGTGGCTTCTATAGCATGCATCATTTTTTGTTCGGCCATTTTTACTGCCTCTTATTTTTATCCCAAACCTTTTTAGAATGTCGCTTTCACTATCGGCGTGGGTTTAACCCACAGAAAGGCGATGCTTTACCTTTGCGCTGCGACTTCCTCTTTTCGTGCATAAGAAGTCACTTCCAGGGTATTGCTCAAATTAATCTCATAGGTATTTCTATCCTGGACTCTGCTGGGTAGGCCTAAAGATTTAATAAATGAACTCTCTTCATAAATCTCGGCTTCACCTATCCAGCCATCCTCGGATTTCGTTATCTTTATTACTTTTGCGTCTCTGCCAAGAGTCTTTTCAAAAAAGTCTCTAATTACCTTGCTTACCTCTTCTATTTCCATAATACTGCTCCTGACTATTTATTTTGTGAGCACACCTTTGCCTTGACACTTTAAACAAGGCAGCTTATTACCCGGCTCGGCGCCGGTTCCCCGGCAATGAGCACATACCTCAATAGGCTTTGTAATACTCACCAATCCCTTTCCTCTGCAAACGGTGCAGGTAATATTCGTTCTGGGTGGATACTCGCCCCTGCCTTTACAATAAGCGCATACTACAGCCGGTCCGGTTACAGAAACCATACCTGCGCCCCTACATACCGGGCATTTTATTCCTTTGCTTCTGGGTAATATCCCTGTGCCGGAACATAAGGAGCATTCAAAAGTATCGCCTTCCAAAATCTCGCCTATTTTTCGGCCCAACCTTGTTCTGCCACTTTTAAAATCCACTGTATTCCATTCCATAATAATCTCTTTTGCCTAATAACTTAGAGCCATCGTCTTAAACTCTTTTTTAACCCCATTTGTTTGAGCAAATGCGCGTCCTGAAGATGTTGTGTCTTTGCCGGCTTTCGAGGTAGCTTCAGACTTCTGCAGTTTATTCGTCTCCTGCTCTATTTCTTCCAGACACCTTTTAATATCGTCCTTCCTCATTGATAATTTTTTGTCTTCCTTCAGAAGTCTTTCTTTTTCCTTGTTAAGCATATACAAATCTAAATAAGTCGATCTTTGGACCCTGGGGATAGAGCGTTTCTTTCTGTTCTGCATAGTCCCCACTCCGTGGATTCCTTTCAGGCTATTAACATCCTTCATTGTTAACCCCTCTACATAAAAAATGTGTAGTTCTATCTGGTAGAACTTCTTGCTGAAATTAAAACGTTCTTTTTTTTGCTTGCTCCTACTATCTTCAGCTCAACCAATTGGCCTTCCTTAAGCTCTGCCGCTCGCTGGATATTGCCGGGAAGCTGAATCTTCCCATCTTTATCCACTTTTGAAAATGCTCGCATAAGTGTCATTTCATTATCCCCTATTATTGATTTTTTCATTAGCCGGATACGCCGGCTAAACTTTCGCTTTCTGCTTCCTGTGTTCTATCTTCTTCTACATTCTTACTGTCATCAGTCTCAATGACAGCGGTACCTTTCTCGGCTTTCTCTGGACCCGTTAGAGATTTTTCTCTAAACGGGTCTGGAACATCAACGGTTTTTCCCATGCCAAGCTCTTTAGCAACAAGCTCCCTTACAATTTCCTTGACTCTCTCTTGATTTGTCTTTGAACCAACCCGGCTTGTTTCCGATGCCAGGATATCCTGGCACATTTGCATAAATGTGCTGCTCGACTTGGAGGGTGTTAAGTTTTGAATCTTGAGTGTCTTTGCGATCATAATGCAGCCGCGGATGGTTGGCACAAATTCACACTTCCCGGATTCCCTCAGGCCTCTTACAATATCGACTATCATTTTGGCATGTTGCTTTGAAAGTTTGGATTTTGCCTGTGTGATAGCCAATTCAGTATCATAGTCAAAGTGGTCCAAATCCAGGGTTATCATCCTGTCCCTTAAGGCATCCTGGCTTCTGTGAACGCCGGCATATTCCTCAGGGTTAGAGGTGAAGATAGCCGTAAAGTCCGGATCGACCCTCAAATACGGCTCCTCGCCGCCACGTCCGACCGGCAAATCCATCATCTTCTCCTGTAAAATAGAGAGAAGAATATTATTTGCCTCCGGCCGGGAGCGAGTGAACTCATCGTATATCAAGGTGAACCCATATTTACAGGCGACGGTTAAGCGGTTATCCACCCAACGCTTCACCATATCCTCCTCCACCTTCAAAACTCGGGATACGAAACGGTCAATAACCTTTCTAAACCTGTAGCCCTGTTGACCGCCTACAAGGTCAGAGGTGCTGAACTCCTCATCTCCGTGAATCATTACCACCGGCCTTTCAACCTTGCTTGCCAGGTGCATAGCCAGTGTCGTCTTGCCGGTGCCGGAAGGCCCTCTGAAATGGACCGGAAAACCTGCTTTGATATAAGAAAGGGCCCTGCTGGTAATATCCTTTACATACCTTGTCTCCACAAAATCCGGCAGAGGAGCTGGTTCCAATACTGTTGTCATTTCGTCAATACCATTCATTTCTATTTCACTCCTTTTCTGTTAGAAATCTTGTTTCTGTTTATGGCAGCGACTGCCACCATTTGAATCTTTCGCCTACTTTTCCCCAGATTTTGCTCGCTTTTTCCAAATCTGCTCTTATTTTCTTTTCTCTGTTTCTAAAGTTTTGTCTGAGGGACTTAAATTTAGTCAGGGCTTCAGTTCTCTTTTTGGTAAAGTCTTCTCTGGCGAAATTTAACTTACTCATCTCACTGAAACAACTCCTTTGCCTTTGCACTTCAGACAGGGCATTCCACTATCTATCGCTGTGCCTATGCCTTCACATTCAGGGCACCGGTCGGTTACGCCTTTAGGAGCTGTAACCATACCTTTGCCGTTACATACGGTGCAGGTAATCCGGGTACTATGATAGACGCCTGTGCCTTTGCAATAGGCACATTGGATTGCCGGCTCCTTGACCTCGACCTTGCCTGTGCCCCAGCAGACTTGGCAGGTCGCAAGCTCAGACAGCAAGTTAAAAGGGTCCTTGCCTGTCCCTTTACAAAAAGCGCACGTTATCTGGTTTACAACAGCCGTTGTACCACTCATAATCTAACCTCCCTGAATTTGCATCTACACTACTCTGGCCTTTTTCGCCAGCGACAGCTCGTTGTTCGTAGTTCATTGTTCGTTGTTCATTGTCGATGAACGATGAACTCATAACGATGAACCCAAAACTGTTTGCTTGCTGCTTTTGGTCTTTTTTACACCTTTCTTTTTACCTTTACCGATTGCTTGCTCAACTGTGGTTACTTCCTCACCAGCTCCAACCTTAACCGGCTTTCCGCCTCTTCTCTTTTCCATCGTAGCAACCAGGGCTTGCCAATTGGCAGCCATCTTTTCTCGCTCAGCCTGGAATTCTTGCAAGAGGTCGAGAACTTCTTTGTTTCTTTCGTCTTGTCGTGCCTGAATTTCCTTAATTAGTCTCTTGGTCTCCTTAACCACATCAGCCACATATTTTTGGATGCTGTTCATCATTTTCTTAAAGTCTTCGAGCCTGACTGTTTCACCTTTCTCAAGGCTTTTCTGAAGTTCGGCTGCCATGGCCTCGTGGTCATTCGCAAACTGTGCTAATAAATCAGCCACTGCTTTGTTCCTGTCTTTTTGCTCTTTCTGAATCTCTTTCATTAGTTTCGCGGTTCCTTCAATCATATCCGCTACAAACTTCTTAACGTCACTCATCATCGCCTTAAAGTCCTTGAGCCTGTTTTGCTCTCCTTTGGCAAGCTCCGCCCTGAGCGCAGCGGACATCTCCTTATGCTCTGTGTGAAACCCCTTGAGCATTTGGTGGGTATCCTTTACCAACCCATCTACCGCCTTTATGCGCATGTCATAAGAGGCGACAATCTCCTCACCAAGATTTTTCATATCGGTTGCAATTGACATTTCAATTCTCCTTTCAAAACTTTTTCAAATTTTCTGGAAAACACCTGAATTTACATTATTAAGCCTTGTTGCTTCCGGATTTCTTTGGCAAACACATATCCTTGCCTTCTCGTACTCGCTGACATCGGTTATTATGCCCTCGATTTCCGTTACCTGGCCTTTGTCATTAAAGACAGG
>Ga0315291_10007715_pt1 | contig 13265 bp, 14 predicted proteins | sample YL17G12_20_MG_FD_203070 | JGI IMG/M metagenome (GOLD analysis project Ga0315291, IMG submission 203070) | Sediment microbial communities from Yellowstone Lake, YNP, Wyoming, USA - YL17G12_20 | ecosystem: Environmental > Aquatic > Freshwater > Lake > Sediment | place: USA: Wyoming | collected... | reverse complement strand
GACATCGGGCGTCAGGTCCGGCAGCCAGAGCACGGTGCTGTTGGTGTGCATCAGCCCGGGCCACGTCACCTCGTCTATGCCCCACCGGACTTGGACGAACATCAGGTCAGGGCTGCTCGACGGGAGCCACTTGATAGCCACGCCCCGGAACCCCGTAACAACAACCACATCCTGTGGCTGCCCGGGAGCCGTCAAATCTTTGGCAGTGGTTATACTTACGACTGTGCTATACGTACTCTTATTCTGCGACTGATCAACCGAGTAGGCCCGGCCCCAATAGGTAGTGTTTCCGGCCACGCCTTCAAAAGCAACCTTGGCAACTTCTTCGCCAAGAAGCAACTTTAACGGTTGAGTCCAAACTGGTTGCGGATTGGCATCGTCGCCGTCGTTATCACGAGTAAGTTCGATGTAACACCCAAAATAGTCCGCCACCGCACCATACTGCGATGCTTGGTCGAGCGTAGCAATAATGCGGACTACTGCGGCCCCATTAGAATCTTTGGCCGTATCAGTCGTCAGAGTTAGCCCAGTCGGAACGGGGGGTGCAGTAAGATCACGGGTATTTTCTGATACATCCCGAATAGTAACGGTATTGGAAGTAATAGTATTCTGTGACTTTGACCAAAGGTCACCTAAAGTTACGGGGTTACTTCCAAACGATACGGTATAGAAAGCTGTGTCAAGGTCAACAAACTTGGGCTCTACTTCGTTGATGTGGAACCAGCCCTGCAGTCCCCATTGAGCATTGCGGATGTGGATTACCTGCCCAGCCCGAAGACCGGGACGCCAAGTTGTAAACTTACCGTCTTGCCGGTTACTCTGCGTAGCAAGATAGGCCAGGGCAGCTGTATCACACGCACCTGTAGTCAAAAGGTTAATATCCCGAAGCACAATCAGTCGCTGCTGACCTGCTGGAGGGGCTGAGCCGCCACGATATTTAGTGGATGTGACCCCCGCACCCAGAACCACTACGGTATTTACGTAGTCAATAGTATCATCCGGATACTCAAAGTCACGGCACGGAAAGGTAGTAGTACCGTTTGGGTTCTGTACATCAATGCTAAACGGTGCCGTAGCAATCTCGGTCTTGAAGTAATGAAGCTTCTGGTTGTAGTCCACATACCACTCACACCCCGTTACGGAGCAGACCATATCAAGGGCCGCTGCAAGTGTCAGGCCCTGGAAATCCATGGCCAGAAGGTTGTTTGGCTCGACCTGCTGAACAAATGCTGTCGTTGCGTCGACGCCCCGTGTTCCATAAGTAGCAAAGAGCCAACGTATTCTTGCCTGGTCCTTTTCGGTTGCAGTACGGGGCCCTGTACCAACTGGCACCCAATCGTCGGAGGGGTCAATTGTATAATCCTGCCCCTCAATTTCCCAGATTCGAGTCCCCGTTACATTAAGGTCTGTACGCGTACGCCGACGAACGTACCCCCCGAACTCCTTTACACTTTGGTCCGTAAGCGAAATAACTGACTCATTTAAGACGTTTAACGTAAATGGAGTCGTACTAATAGCTTCGGCGTAGAGCGCGACAACTTCCGCCGCAGTAAGAACGCGGTCCCACAGCGCAATTTCATCAAGTGACCCGGGGAACCAAGACGCGCCTGCCTGCGTAGCAGCCATGGCCAGAGCACTTGTTGACGCACACGTCTGGTTTGTAAAAGTCCCTGCGACTGCCGAACCAGCAACATAAACTACAACAGTTGCCCCCGTCTTCGTTGCGACGGCATGCTGCCACGTCTGTGCCGTATAAGTCGGGGTCGATACCCAGATATCGCCCGTACCGACCTTTGACAGGACCAGCTTATTCGCAGCGTTCAGGTACAAAGCAAATCCGCCCGTCGCATACGAAACGAGGTGCTGAATTGCTCCTTGCGTAGCCGACCGTTTGAACCAGCAACTAATTGAGAACGTATCGACGAGCGTCGGACCAGTTACTACCGTTACCCGCTGCGACGTACCGTTAAATGTAACGGCAGTATTCGTATCGTACGAAATCGGACCGGTTACATTTCCTGTTGGACTCGCAACGTACGTACCGTTGTACACCCCGATATAATCAACCGCCGTACCAGTCCCCGGCGACGCCTCACCTAAACGCCACCAGGCAAGTGGACCACGCGCCAACATATCGTCCGCCCACCGAATCGTTCCCTGCTCAAGCAGACGGCATGAAAAGGTTCCGATTCCCGCATATCCGCGGTTCTTGATTTTCAGGGTATCGAAAGGACGAACGTAACTCTCAACCTGGATTCCGGCAATACTAAGTGTCCACGCCATTTAACGCCTCGCCGTCTGAAGCCGAAGCGCTGTTGACATCTTTGTCATCAGTTCGTGGACGTCACGGTCGCTGCCGTTAAAGTTTTCAATCTGTACAAGGGGACCATTAACAGTAACCCCAGCCTTACCGTTATCGCCGCGTAACCCGCTGGCGAACTCTTTCGGAATAACCATCTCGTGCGGGTCGAGCATCGCCGGAAAGGACCGTGGACCGGTATCCCAAGCACCCTTACGGAAACGGGGAAGATTGATTAGAGGCAACTGCATTCCGTTCCAGTCAAAGCCAGCAATCCTTACCTTGCCCGCCGGTCCCATGTCGATTGTAAACCCGTCAAAGTGAACCTGAATCTTGTTAATCGCCCGAACAATAGTATTGAGGGCCCCCTGCATCAACCCAAGAATACCGTTGGCAAACGCCTTCCCCATCTTCTTCGCGCCTGCACCAAATTCACCAGCAATCTTGGGGACATTCGTCGTGAGCCACTTAACGACATCACCGAACATTTTCCCAACGTTACCAGGAATCTTCCCAAGTTCGGTACCTATATTTTTCACAAAGTCCGAACCGGCAGTTGTTCCCTTTTTCGCCAAGTCCCCGACGAATGTTGTAACCTTAGTCCATGTATCCGAAAGGAATCCGCCAATCTTACCCGGAAGCCCTGTAAAGAAGGAAGTAATGTTACTAACAAAATCACTTCCACCTTTGGTTGCTTTCTTCCCCAAGTCTGCAATCCAGGTCGAGATGTTCTTTTTGACCTCGCCAATGAACGTTCCAATCTTCCCAGGTAACTCGGAGAAGAAGGTCGTAACATTCGCAACGAACTCTTGGCCCAAAGTAAGTGCTTGACCCGGCAGGGCAACCAACCATCCAATAGCATTTTGCCCGAGAGTTACAGCTATCGAAACGAGAATAGCAGCCCCTGTTAAGAGCGCGGACGCAAGCTGCGCCATAATGTCAAGGCCTAGTTGGAACGCCTTACCGGGCAGCTCAGAGAAGAAGGTCGTAATACTTGTCCAAGATTCGTCAATGAACCCTGTAATTGCAGCAGGCAACGACCCGAACCAGTCAAGAACGTCGCCGATAAAGTCTTCGGTACTAGCAACAGCATCCTCGCCCCCGTCTGTAAATCCGGAAACGATGCTTGCAAACCAATCACCAACCCCGTCAATGATATCGTTGAACGTCCCCTCAACTGCCTCCCAGACCTTATCAAGGTCAAATGCCTCTATAAGATTTGTCCCGAGGTCAGTAAACATACCCGGAAGTTTGTCCGCAGTTTCAGCAAGGAAGTCCCAGATAGCTTGCGCCGCCTTAGGTAACCCCCTTGCGAGGGCTGCCGGAGCTTCCTTATTTGCCCAGATACTGAAGGACTGAATCCATTCACCCAGATGGGCAAGGATAGTTGGGCCCATATCAATAATGAACTGCCAAATGGCAAGCCCTATCCTTGGAAGGTTCAAAGCCAACTCTACCAAGGCCCCCGGAATCCACTCAAGGAAGCCTTCTGCCAGCCCCTTCAAGGCGTTCGCCAGTCCGGGGACACCTTCTTCAAGAACCCACGTAACCGCCCCGTTAATCCCATTACGGATTGTTTCCCCGATATCTACTTGTCCAGGGTCAATCCCATTTGTAAGAACATCCTGAAGCATCTTCATTCCATCATCGGCAGCCTTTACGATGTTGTCACTGAAGATGGTTCCAATAAGTGCCCCGATAGACGCCCCCAAGACCAAGCCCAAACCTGGAATAGGAATAAGGAACCCTAAAATTCCACCAATCGCAGCGCCAAGCAACGTCGGCCATCGGGTCGCAGCATAACCGGTAAATCCGGTTATCCATGCTTGGGCCATTTCTTGCCCGGCCTTTTCGATCGCCGCCTTGTCCGTAAATATCTTTTCGTCAATCGGAACCCTATGAATGACGTCCTTCGGAGCCCCAGTATCAACTGCCCCCTTAACGCCCTTCTTACCCGCCCCGCCCCCACTCGCGGCTGTTGAGGATGCCGCAGCCTCTTTCATTGCACTGGCAGTACGTTCGACTTGGGTCGCAATTAACTGCCAAACCTGAGCTTGGTAATTCAACTCGTCCCGTTGAGCCTGGTAAATGGCTAACTGGGCATTGATCGGGTCCAAGGCCTTATTAAGCTCATCGGTCAGTGCTTTCATCTGCTCTTCGAGCGGAATGGCCGCAACTTGAGCCTTCAACGACTCCTGTTCTTCAAGGAGCCGGTTCTGCTCTTCCGCCTTGTCAACCAGGTCTATCTGGGATTGAATCTGTGCCTGCAACCACCAGTCACCTTTAGCCGCAACCAATTGCTGCTGTAGGGCGTTCTTCTTAAGCGCAAGGTCAAGGTCCCGCTTCTTATCCGCAACCGTGTACGTAGCCATTAAAAGGTCGTACTGCTTCTGAAGTGGCGCAATCGCGGTGTCGTACGCGGTTCGAAGACGACTGGCCGTAAGTTGAAGCTTGGCCGTATTCAGGTCAAGAAGGCCAATTTTATCGTTCAGGCGTGTAATGTTCGCTTGAACGTACTTTGCTGACGCCTCCATGGCCTTAAGGGAACCGGCAATTTTCGCCGGAATGGAAGTAATGGGTGTCAGGTCGGCGGACAGTGCACCCTGAACCCATGAGTCAATAACTGCTTTTCCGCCAGAATTGATTTTGGACAGCGGACCCTTTTTCGGCGGGGAATTGCCAATAAGGTAGTCAGAGACGTAATTGACAATTGCATTAACAATCGTGACAACGTACGTTCGGTATGCGTCCCACATACCCTGCGCATACGCCACAATAGCATTCCAGCCACCAGTTGACAAGTTCTTTATCAACTGATTTGTTAGGGCCATGACCGAAGTTATAAAAGTCTGGACGGACCTGATCCAGGTTACCACTCCAGTGATAAGTGACCGGCCAAACGTCAGGATAGCTGGAACGGCATTCTGCAGGATTATTACTAGTGCCCGAACGACAGTCGCCACTTTGTTAACAAAGTCAACTGCCCGTTGATCCTGAACTAGCAGCGAGAAGGCATAAACTATATTCCGAATAGCCTCAAAGGCCGGCTTGAGTGCCGTGCCTCCAAGGTTGGACAATGTGTCCTTAATCGTAGACATCGACCCAGTAAAGGTCTTGGCCTGCTCCACCATCATGCCGCCCATGTTGGACGACTCAATGCCCTTTACAAGAGCATCAATTGCCTTGTCAGCTGGAATTACCCCCTTACTGACCATGTCCTTGATGGCGGCTTCAGACTTTCCAAAGGCCTTACCCAGAATCTTGTAAACTGGAACACCCAACATTGCCAGGTCTCTGATGTCTCGACCCGAAACATATCCCAGCTGCTTCATCTGCCCAAGGTTATAGATGACCCGGTTAATCATCTCGGACCCGGTTTTGCCCAAAGCTGCCATCATATCTCCAACCGCAGTTAGAGTCGGAATGACATCTTGAGCCGCAAACCCCATACCAATCATGGTATTGGCAGCCGTCTGGAGTCCTGGGAAGTCGAACGGGGTGGTGGCAGCGAACTTCTTAAGCTGTTCGATAAAGGATATCGCCATCTTCTCGTCCCGGAGAAGCGTCTTAAACCCAATTTCGGCTTGCTCCATCCGGGCGTTATATCCGATGAGTGAATCCTTTACGAAGTTCAACCCTTTCCCGAAGACCATCATACTTGCATTGGCAATAATCATCCCACCGGCGACTGCGCCCATCTGTGAAATGAAGTTCCGGGACGTCTTAGTAGCTTGCCCCATTGACTGCTCATACTGCCGGGTATCTCCCCGCAGTAGAATGTCAAAGGTTGCAAGTGTCGTCATTCAGTCCCCTTGTTTGTTCCGCCAAACCAAGTATTGATATCTATAACCTTACCCAGAAGGGCTTGGTTCAAAGCCTGGACATCCTCCTCAGGCGGCTCCAGGATTTCATCTGTTCCAACTGACTCCCACAACCCGACCCAGTCAATAAGGAAGTCCTTGTATTCGTACGGTTCCGGACGCTTATCTTCATTCCGAACAATGTTCGCAATGAAGGCAGTCATGCGGGCAAATAAAAGGTCGAGTCGACGATCCCCCCAAGGTTCGATTCCTTCTATTGCCCGCCACTCTTGAAACTCCCGGGAACTTACGGCTTTTTGGACGTCTTTGACTGAGGAAGCGCCGAGGTGGCCTGCAAGTCGGAACCAGGCTCGACGCTCGGGTCGTTTCCCAATTCAACCGTTAAGTCACGAACATCATCTTCAGTGTACCCCGAAAGGCGGGACGCCACATTAAAGAGTCGTGTAAGGGCTCCTGCGTTCTTCTCTCCGAGGGCACCCACTTGATTCGGCTCAAACAGATGGCGCCCATCGACATCAACTGCCGCTGCTGCAATCAACTTAGCCCGGAAGTTGTTGAAGTTTACAGAACGGTTACCACCCTTTTCGGTGACCATGGCCGCCTCCAACCGGTCGCGTTCGACGCCGGTCAGAGAACGAATGGTTACGATAGCGTGCCACTCCGGAACTTCAACATCCTCCGTCCTCGTATCATCCTGAGCCAGAATCTCGTCGGCCGTAAGCCTCTTAAAAGGTACCAAGTCTCCCATTTCCATCGCCTCTCCCTACTTGTCCGTCTCTTACGAGATGGTCGGCTGACCCGAAATCTTCAGCGTAATCGATGCCTTCTGGGTCCCTGCAACAGGATTGGCCTGTCCGAACCCAACAACATATGCCAAGAAGTTCCACTGCTTAGCAGCAGTCGTTGGCATCAGCAACTGAAAGCCACGTAGCTTCCGGTTGATCATTACGTACAGAACACCCGTAGACGCCTGCTCGTGCGTCGCTGCATTCGGGTCGTACAGAATGTCAAACGTCACATTGCCCGACCGCTTAATCGTTGGGATGAACTCTTCGTACCCACCAGAGCTGGACTGATTGGTCGTCTCCTCAGTGTCAATGGTGAACTCGGGCCCACTGATATCAAGGACCTGAGCGATGGTAGTAAACGAACCGCCACCACCATCTACGCTACCCATCTGAAGGAACGTACCAAATGAACTGTATGCTGGCATTGCGGGGTCGCCTCCTCTTCCTTAAACTGTAGCAAAGACGTTGCTTGGGAGCAGGATAACGGCGAACTTCACCGTAGCAGCGGAACCGGCCATGTAAACCATGCCGTCCGTCTGATTCCAGCCCTTAGGGTCAAACGGCCCAAACATTGCAAACCCGCTCGCAGCAATGCTATAAGCCGTAATGTCGCCCGAACGTCCAAGATAGGCGACCGATGTAAACGTAACAGTGAGAGCGCCGGCGGAGGTATTCTGAACGATGACCAGTTCACGTCCAGTATTCAGCCACCCTTCACCGTCCGTATACGTTCCGGCGACTACAAAAGCAAGGTCTGCAGTAGTCGGCGAAATTGGAAGGGTTGGATATGACCCCTTCGGAATTGCAGGAGTAATAACAAGTCTAGCCACTGATGTGCTCCTTCAAGTCTACTCCTGGATGCCGAGATGCTCCATGGGCGATTACCGCCAAGTCCCCATCAAGGGTTGCATACTTACAAAGCGGGCAGTAGTAATTCGGAAGGTCAGACCAATCCGGCCCCCGAAATGACCTCACAGGACTTGCCTCAACAGCTGCAGCGGCTTCTGCTTCGCGGGCAAGACGCTCCTGATACGGGGATGAATACGCAACGTCCATCGCGGGGACAGCTACAGTCGGTTCGGTAGTCAATGTTACGGACCCCTCCTGAGTTGCAACGACCTTCTCTGGCACCCTTACACCTCCCTAATTACCGAGGCATTAAATCCAATCAGCACCCGGTCATTTGAATCGCGACCAAGAAGTGCAGGACTTGAACTTGGTCGCACCTCAATATAACGGGCACCTGAAAGGGTCATATTGGTAATCTTTCCAAGCGCGACCCAAGCTGCCTGGACCATGGCCCGTACGGACTCATAATCCCTGCCGCGACCCATCACCTGTACCTGTGGGCGTTCTCGGACAGGACCTGTCGACAGGCCGTCGTTCTGGTACTCAGGAGCCATTCCTGGATACTCGTGAACGACGAGAACTTCGTCAGGTTCCTCAGGCCGAAGCCCCGCAAACAGATTGTTGCCCTTTTTGGCGACTCCTTGAGCTTCAAGATAATTGGTCAATTCGGTCAAAAGCATCAGGCGACCCCCTGTGCTTGCATATCTGCCATGACCCGCGTCTCGGACCTTCCGCTACCGACCTCTTCCCGAACCGGAGTTTCAAGGAATTTGGCCTGGCCAACGGCATGTCTCATGTTAAGGTCTTCGTGGATGCGAAGGGCGTACTCAAGAGCAGCTCCGCCGTAGGCCAACACATAAGTAACACCGTGGCTGCTTACATCAAGGGGACCTTCAACGCGTCCCGAAGCGCGGAGGTTCCCTGTATCAACCGGAGTCAACTGCTTCGCCATCGTCATTAGCCGTTCTGATTCTCGGTATACTGCACCGACCAACGCTACATCGGTCAGCTTAAGAAGCCAGTCCATCCGGTCAAAGAAATTGGTAGTAACCTTGAACGCGAATCCGCCAGCCATTAGGTATTCAACTTCGTAAAGTAGGCGCCATTTTCATCCTGGACGGACTCGATGGACATAATGACGGGGTGACTTCCATCAGGTAGTGTGACCCGAGTAGTAGGAGGAATTCTAGTTTGGGTCGACAGGAAAATCTGGGCCGAACTGACCCGCTCTCTTCCATCCTGGTCACGGACCATTGACGTTGTCTGCTCAATTCGGCACTGGTGGTCGACAGCGGCGCCATAGGTAATCACCCCGTAGACATTTCGGGCGTCTACGGGAAGCTCTAGGGCAACGGTGTCGGGCATCAGGAGACGAAGGTCGTAATCAATCATGCGTTAGCATCCACTTCAGGGAGACTAACGAAGTCATGCAACGTCCGGGTGAACGCCGGCTCAACCCGGTCGGTATCAGATGCTCGAGAATCCTTATCGGTCTGACTAATACCACCTGCGTAGGCAAATGGAAGTGACGCCCCGGCATTTCGTGTTCGGGCCCAGAGCGCCGCAGCCAACTTTTCGTACTTGTCCTGCCGGGAACCGGCTGAAAGGCTTAACCCTCCGACGGACTTATCAACTTGTCGGGCGTACTTGGCAGCGATAATTTCGGCAGTCCGAGCAGCTGTCCGAATCTCGTCATCCCCCTCCATGCCGAGCAGGAATTCAATCTCTTCATCAGAGACCTGCGGGTCGGCTTGGATGGTATCTTGAACGTAGAAACGGACAGCATCTATCGGACTGCTGTTTGGATCGCCAGTGTACGACCAGACCATTTGATTTTACTTCCGGTACCCGTAAAGGACTGCGGCTGCCTTGGTGTTCCCCGTTCCGAAGGACGGCACATTCAAGGTAATTGCAGTATTGATCCCTGTGGCCGCCCGCGGCCTTGGAAAGAACACGTAGAGTGGGGTAATTGACGTGGTCGCCCCTGCCGGAATGGGAACATGAAATGTCATTGTTCCCCCAGCAAGTCCGGTTAAAGTGACGTCAATGATGCTTGCACCCGTAGCCCCACCGCCGGTAAGGATGAACCCTTCAACGTAGTTCGTCTTTCCGGCAGTGGCGGCTAGGGTAGCATTGTTTGCCTGCGCGGCTCCGGAGGCAGTATTACTGACCTCCGAAGCCCCTTTGATGACGTCGGGCCCAGCACCCATGGCCTTACGCCTTTCCCTTTTTGACGGCGGCGGAGGGACCCGTCGGGGGCTCGGATCCCTCCTCAATGGCGACCGGTTCAGGAGTTACCTCCGGACCGTCGTCAACATTCGCCGCCGTAGAAACGGAAGAGTCTTCGCTGCCAGAAGTCTCCTCCGCGGATGTGGTCTCTTCCTCAGTTGCCTTCCTCTTCTTAGAGGGAATTTGAGCAGGCTCCGACGAGGGAGAGGACGTCTCGGCCTGCTCAGTGGACGTGTTACCAAACGGGACGGCCAGCCCCCGCCTAATAAGCTGAGCCGCATTTGACGGGTTAGTGATGAGGTCTCCGGGTACCCGGAGAACCCCATCAAGTGTAACCGCCTTGCGACTAGTTACAAGATACTGCATTGTTTGCCCCCTCGCTTACGCGACGGCGGATGTAAAGTACTGCCCGAGGTCGCTCGCTACCATCTTGATGTCGAAGGCCATCTCACCCTCAACCCGATCCGACTTCAGGGCGTCCATGCGGAACCGGGAAATCGTATTTGCATACGAGCCGGCGCCGAGAAGTCCTATCCAGCCGAAGATGTACCCCGCGGACGGAATCATCAGGCCAGGGTTCGGGGCTGCGTAGGCAAGGAGGATTCCCTTGCCGTACATAAAGGCCAGCGAGTCCGCAGCCCCTTCAAGGGCCGTGTTCTCAATGACCATTGGGACGAGATATTCGTCGACTTCAAACAAGGCCGCCAGGAGCTCATTCGTGACGATGCCACGCTGCGTGTACTTAATCCGGTCGATAACGTCCGGATGGTCGAGCAGGGCGTTGTGAACGTCCGGACCCACCACCATCTTATTGGGCTTGAGCCCTGTCTTGGAAGCCAAGACCAGGCGGCGTGCTCGAATGACCTCAATGGGATTCGAGTTCGCGTCGTTGAACTGGAGGAACTGGTTGGCACCGGGTCCACCAGATACACCTGTCTGGTCCGTATTGCCCCAGAGCGAGGTGCCCCAGTACTTCTCCATGAACTTCTTTTCCCGAAGGATTAGAAGGTCACGGCTGACAATCTCGGTCGCGTCACGATCCAGGTCCAGCATAGGACTGTCCTGGCGGGCGCGATCCTGGTCAGCAACGTCCTTGTGGACGGCATACACTCGGCAGCCATAGCTGTCGGTCGTGATCGTCCAGCTAGTCCCGACCGATTCAGTCGCGGGTGCCCGCTCCTGAGCCGCAGTGCGGAACCAGTTGCCCTTGTCGTACTTGTAGTACAGGTCCGCTTGCTTGCTAACTGGGACCTGCGGGAAGACCCGGTCAGCAATGAATTCGGACGCCGACTGCATGTAGGCGACCGAAATGTTCGTGAGAGGAGTGTTGACGTGCAGGTCACTCCCCGTCGGCTGTGCCACGTGTTATACCTCCGGTTTAGCTAAAGTGACCTAAATGAGTGTGATGAGGAAGACGCCCGAACCTTCAATGAAGGTCGTGACCGCACTTGCCTCAATGCTGATAGTGTCCGTGTCCGTGAACGTGTTGGCGGCTGTAATGGCCGAGCTGGCAACTACCGCCCCAACGGCGTAGGTACCGGTCAAGGAAATAACACCGCCCGTAAGATTGGTTGTCCCAATCTCAAGGTTCATGGACGCTGCCTTTGCACCGGTCGTAACAGCCACAGTGACTGCCGCTGCAAACTTGATGATGGTGCCGGCGAAACCGGGCGTCCAGTTAGTAAGGAAGTCACCGTTCGCCAGCGTAGCGAAGTTGAACGGAACACTGACCACGGAACCCTTAGTTCCGGTAGCCGACTTGCCCGTGACTGCAAGGAGAACCGGGATCAACTCGCCGGCACCCTGTGCTGCAGTCAGTGCATAACCCGAAATGGAATCCGACCCGCCTACAGTGACCGCACGGCCAGTGGAGTCAGAAGTGATAGAGGCGCCGGCCGAAATGGCCCCGCCCGCAACGACTTTGGACACGCCGTCGAGCATAATCTCGGCAGCTTCACCGGAGGCGGGCTTGTTCTGAACGACACCAATGGAAGACGCGCCGGCAGTACCGACAATAACCTTACCGTTGGAATCAAGCTTCGCGAACCGGTACTGATTCGATGCAAAGCTGGCCGCAGTAATAAGCGTCAGCTTAAAGCCCGGAATCTCGTACGCCATGTTGTTTTCGACCTCCTCTACCGGTTCAGCGACTCGGCATACAGCCGAGCGCCGTCAGGCGTGTTGATGGCCTCTGAGAAGGCCTGTTCCTTCGTAAGTGCAGGCTTCGTCTTGCGAACTTCCTCTGCCATGGCCTCGATCCGGCGGACCGGTTCGCTGTTCGACGCACCCGACGCACTGGAGCCGAGTTCACTAAAGGCCTGTGAAGTCTTGACCTGCTCGGCGGCTGCCTTCTGGGTCTCGACGTAATCCGTGAACTCCTCCGACTCTTCACCGAAGGACTCGGCGAGGGTCAGCAGAATCTTGACCTGCTTATCAAGGCCACCGACGAACGGTGCACCTGCATCCCGATTTCGGACCACTTCGGTGAAGCGGTCAGTGCGCCGCTCGGTCTCGAGGACGCGTAGGGCAGTCTCAGCTCGGTCGCCCCGAGCCGTTTCGGCTGCAAGCTGCTCAGTGAACGACTGGGTCGCACGCTGAATCTCTTGCTCGACATACGCCTCAATGGCGGATGCCTGTCCCTCCGTAAACGTTTCGGTCATCTCGCTGAACTCCTCTTCCTCTTCGGCCTCGGTATCGTCCTCTTCCTCCTCCTCCTCTTCGTCGGAATCCTCGACGTCATCCGACGCCGTCTCTTCCTCTTCGGCTTCGGACTCGGACTCTTCTACTTCATCCTCTTCTTCAACGCCCTCGGACTCTTCGGCATCGCCGTTCTCGCCCGCGAACTGTTCGCGACCCACTATTTCGACTCCCCTTTCGCTGGCGACAAGTGCCCGAAGGACCTTGTCCTTAAAGAATGGTCGTGTCGTTAGGGCACCGCCCGCGACAACATCCAAATGTTCCTTTCCGGTAGCGGGGTCTTTCCACTGCCGAAACCACTCAGGACTGATGTAGCGGAACCTGTTTCCCTTCAACACCTCCTGGCCACGATCGGTCCACTCAACAAATGCATCCGCGGACCCATCTACATTCATACGCATGTCGGAAATCCATCCGACTGCACCTGACACCTTAAGGTCGTGTTCCAAGTCGAGCGGAATTCGCTCCTGGTAGACCTGACCCTTTACGGATTCAACCATCCGACTGTTGCGGGCGTTGTCAATTACAACGTCCCCAAATTTAGGATGTTCGTACTTTCCGGGTTTGGGGAGGAATGGTACC
>Ga0315291_10007714_pt1 | contig 13268 bp, 12 predicted proteins | sample YL17G12_20_MG_FD_203070 | JGI IMG/M metagenome (GOLD analysis project Ga0315291, IMG submission 203070) | Sediment microbial communities from Yellowstone Lake, YNP, Wyoming, USA - YL17G12_20 | ecosystem: Environmental > Aquatic > Freshwater > Lake > Sediment | place: USA: Wyoming | collected... | reverse complement strand
GGCAGCGGTTTCAGCGGTAATAAGAAATTAACGGTGACTGTCGGCGGGGTTGCCGTTACCGTGCCCGCGAATATGCAGACCCCGTCCAATGGCAATGTGGTCATTAGCTTCCGCGTGCCCAAAGGAAACACTGAAGGCATACGGACGCTGGTGGTGACTGATGAAGGTGGAGCTACTGCCTCGGTCAACTTCACGGTAACGAAGAAAACTCTATCAACAACTCCACTGCCCATCTCACCCGAGGACAGCAAACTAAGATCGGGGATAGTGACTTTTAACTGGCAAGGGGTAACAGGTGGCACCGGTTACACCTACACCCTGGAGATAAGCAGGACAGCTGATTCGGGAAATATCTGGTCGAAGTCAGGTATTACGGAAAGCAGCTACACATTAACTGACTCACCAACTGTGACGGAAACTTTACCCCCGGGGACCTATTACTGGCGGGTTAAGATAGTAGATGACTACGGCAACGAAGGCGCCTGGTCGAATTCTATCGAGTTCACGGTATCCCCGATTCCAACCTGGGTATGGGTACTAGTAGGACTGGTAGTGCTGGTCATTCTCATGGTCGTGGCCTATCGGGAAACAAAATTTAAGGTAACAGAATAAGCCCAACCCGTTAAAATTTTCTCCCGGTTCTGCAATGAGACCTGCAACCGGGAAGGTTGTTAAGTTGGGGAAAATTAATGGTGCGTAATCCTATAATCCCATATGAAATTCTTTAAAAAGAGCAAGACGAATTTTCCCCGGTGCACTAAAGAAGGGGGGGCGATATGATGGGATGTTTCATGCTCTTACCACTCGCAGGGCTTCTCCTGGCCGGGACTGCAGTTACGAGTGCTTTGGTCATGGCCGTGGGTGTAGTTACAGTTGCTGTGAACATAGCCACGGGTATGTTTTTAGGTAGTTTGATAGCTACTTCTACAATTCTCATGGCTGTCGTGATGCTCATATTGTCATGAGTCTATGATGAAGTGTATATAGGACGCAATGAAAAAGAGCAAGGCGAAATTTTCCCGGTGCGCTAAGGAGAGTGTGACGATATGAGCTGTTTAGTGCTCCTCTTGCTGACCGCGGTTGTCATTTACTTCGGTGCATTGATATCCTTTTTCCTGGCTGTCGGGGCAGTCCCTCTAGCTATATTATGTTTGATCCTAATACCGTTAGCTATTCTTTTCACGTGGCGCATTATCTATCCCTGGCTGGTGCGGATGGGGAGATGGTCAGCTCAACTCAGAAACCTCATCTTCCTTGCCCTTGTGCTGACAGCCGTAGGTATTGGCCTGGGTTATGTCATTCCAAATGTTCCGACTGTCACAATACCACTAATAGGAATAAAGCTTCCAGTCACAGTACTAGTCTTTGGAGTGCTCTTCCTCTTCTTGCTCTTACTGGCTCTGGTGGTATGGCTGGTGAGACTATGGCGTCGTGGCTGGCCTCTGGCGAGAAATTTCTTCTGGGACATGTCTTTTCGTGTTGCTGCCCTGTTCGGGAAAATACTGCTGGGGATTCCTCTAGGTATAACCTGGTTTCTCTACCACCCTCCTCTCCGCTGGCTAATAGCAGCCCTCCTGTTTTACCTCAGGGGGATTGCAGCCGCAGCAGCCTGGTTTTTGTATAACCCACCGTTGAAGAGCATAGCAACTGCTATCCTTTTCATTACCCGGTTAATCGGTCGAGTTACAGCCTGGCTTTTATACAACCCACCAATACGCTGGGTTATAGAGTTTGGGATTTTCGTCCTCAGGCTGATAGCCCGCCCCATCAGCGCAGTAATTTACGGCATTGTGTCGTGGTGGCCTGTCACGGGCGTCAAGGGAACACTAAAGAAAGGGCTAACTGTTGAGAGTAAGTCCTATCAGGACTACAAATATGCGGGTAGTGGTCCACTATAAATATGTCTAGGATAAAGCTAGCAGCGCCACCTAACAAGCCAGCGACATCCATATGAGTAAAGACGCGGTCAAATATCGCCTTGCCAAAGGCCGCCATTCGGGCGTTAACCTAACTTCCGATACTAAGTCCTATCAAGACTACAAGTATGCCCAGGATGACGGTAGCGGCGCCGCCTAGCAAGCCAGCGATGTCCATATGAGTAAAAACGCGGCCAAATATCTCCTTGCCAAAGGCCGCCGCTCGGGGCGTTAAACTACCTGGTTCCTTAGGGGATTCCGACGCCATCTCAGTGGAGTCCCTATCAAACATGGGCAATACCATTTTTCTCCACTCCCGCGACTCCCGATAGACTACACCGGCTATTATTATGCCCACGATGACAAAAAAGATACCTAAGATTAGCACCAATGTAGCTAGACTAACGTCAACTATCGTAGCTGGTAATGGATTAGCTGTACCCGTCTCCAGGAGCATTGCTGGTAATGGATTAGCTGTACCCGTTTCTAGGAGCATTTTTTACCTCCTTTTCCCATCAAGTTTGTTTAATAATCCTCTCTCTGGGTGACAATTACACGGTCTCACATCAAGCAAGTCTCAATTTATTTTAGCGTAGCATAGCTACTGCATGGTGTCAATAGCTCTCTTTTGCGGGGAGAGTTATGCTAAAATCCAGCAAGAGTCCATATGGTAAGTACTGACGAACTGAAATATTGGGTAGCTTTTTCCGGGATACCCGGGATTGGCCGGGTACGGATTTCCCAGCTAAAAGAGTACTTTGGCAGTTTACAGGAGGCCTGGAAAGCTCCCGAAGGCAAGCTAAAGCAAGCAGGACTAGATTCAAGAAGCATAGATGCCCTGGTGACTCTACGACCGAGAATCGCCCTGGACGCCGAGATGGAAAAACTGGCACGCTACAAGGTAAAGGTGTTTGTCTATGATGACCCTCTTTATCCTTCGAGATTAAAAGAAATCTATGATTATCCACCGGTGCTTTATGTGAGGGGTAGCCTCCCAGCCGAGGATGAGCCTTGCCTGGCCATAGTCGGTACCCGTCGTCCCACCATCTATGGGAGGCAGGTAACTGAAGAGATTGTAGCCGACTTAGCCCGCAGTAAAATCACTATTGTCAGTGGATTAGCCCGAGGAATTGACTCTGTGGCTCATCGGGCTGCTCTGGATGCCGGGGGCAAAACCGTAGCTGTATTTGGCTCCGGTTTGGATATCGTCTATCCCGGAGAAAATGCCAAACTGGCTCAAGCTATTATGGAGCACGGCGCTCTGGTCAGTGAATATCCTTTAGGCGTCAAGCCTAAGGCTGAGAATTTCCCACTCCGCAATCGAATTATGAGTGGCTTGAGCCTGGGGGTGCTGGTGGTGGAAGCTGGAGAAAGGAGTGGGGCTTTGATTACGGCCCATCAGGCAGTGGAACAGAACCGGGAGGTCTTCGCTATCCCGGGCAGCATCCTCTCCCCGGCCAGCCAGGGAACTAACCGTCTTATTCAAGAAGGAGCTAAGTTGGTTTGCAATTGTGCTGACATTCTACAAGAATTAAACTTGACTATCGTAGTACAGCAAATGGAAATCAAGGAATTTTCTCCGGCTGACGAAGTTGAATCTGCTATACTAAAACAATTGAGCTCCGAGCCCAATCATATAGACGAAATTTGCCGCCGCAGCGGCTTGAGTATGCCGCAAGTGAGCAGCACCCTAGCGATGCTGGAGTTAAAGGGGATTGTCAGACAAGTAGGAAACATGAACTATGTGCTGGCTCGAAGGAATTAAACTATCCCACTTAAATTTAGAGCAAATTCATTGGGGTCCCCAAAAAGTCCCCGTGACTTTTTGGGGTTAACTTAAGACAGGATAAATTATGGCAAGTAAACTAGTTATCGTCGAATCTCCCGCCAAAGCCAGGACGCTAAATAAGATTCTGGGACGTAGCTATAGTGTCAAAGCGTCTCTGGGGCATGTGCGCGATTTGCCCAGGGCAAGCCTCGGGGTAGATATAGACAAGGGTTTCATCCCCAAGTATGTCATTCCAGCAGCGAAGAAAAAGATAGTTGGCGAAATCAAAAAGGCGGCTAGTAAGGCTAGTTCTATCTATTTGGCTACTGACCCTGACCGCGAGGGAGAGGCAATTTCCTGGCATCTGGTACAAGCAACCAAGCTGGACAAGGATGACAGACCCGTTCAGCGCGTAGTTTTTCATGAAATAACCAAGGACGCAGTTCAAGAGGCCTTCCAAAGTCCCCGCTCTATTGATATGAACCTGGTGAATGCCCAGCAAGCCCGGCGTATCCTGGATAGACTTGTGGGCTACAAGCTGAGTCCGCTCTTGTGGCGAAAGGTGCAGAGGGGACTTTCCGCAGGCAGGGTTCAATCGGTGGCCGTGAGGATGATTGTTGACCGTGAGCAGGAGATTCAAGACTTTATTCCTCAGGAGTACTGGATTATAGAAGTTGAGCTAGCTCCGCTTGAAGAAAAAAAGGCGAGCTTTAAAGCCAGGCTGTTCGCCCTGGCCGATGGCACCAAGCTTGATATTGGCAGTAAAGATGAAGCGGACAGGGTTATCGCCGACTTAGAAAAGGCTAAATATGCAGTTAAGACGGTGGTAACTAAACAGGTAGCCCGTCAGCCAGCCCCACCCTTTATCACGAGCACCTTGCAGCAAGAGGCCTGGCAGAAGCTGCACTTCACCGCCAGGCGAACTATGGCTATTGCCCAGCAACTTTACGAAGGCTTGCCCTTGGGCAAGGAAGGCTCGGTGGGACTTATTACCTATATGCGCACCGATTCTACCCATGTGGCGGCCTCTGCCATAAGCGAGGCGAGGGAATTCATCGGTGAGAAATACGGAGCCAAATTTCTCCCGCCAAAGCCACGTAGTTTTGTCAGGAAAGTAAAGTGGGCCCAGGAAGCTCACGAGGCAATTCGGCCCACCAAAATTTACCGCCAGCCGGAGCAACTCAAACCATTTCTCGATCCAGCTCAGCTAAAGCTCTATGAGCTTATCTGGAAGCGTATGGTCGCCAGTCAAATGTCAGCAACTTTATACGACACAACCAACGTGGAGATAGAGGCAAGCAATGCCAAAAAACAACCTCAAGGATATCTACTCAAAGCAAGTAGCTCTGTGGTTAAATTTCCTGGTTTTATGGCTGTTTACAGCGAAAGCAGGGATGAAGATGAACGAAGCGAAAGCTTTGTTTCCTTGCCCAAGCTGAGGATTGGAGATAAATTGATTTACCTGGGAACATTTCCCGCGCAATGTTTTACCCAGCCGCCACCCCGCTACACTGAGGCCACATTGATAAAAGCCCTGGAGCAAAAAGGAATCGGACGCCCCAGTACCTATGCCCCCATCTTGTCCACTATTCAAGAGAGAGATTACGTTAACAAAGCCGATGGCAAATTCCATCCTACGGAACTAGGGATAACTGTCAACAAAATCTTGACTGCGCATTTCCCTAAAATCGTTGACCCTGGTTTCACGGCTCAGATGGAAGAACAACTAGACGAAATAGCCCAAGGTAAATATGCATGGAGCGCTGCTTTGCAGGAATTTTATCCCCCCTTTCAAGATATGCTGGATAAAGCTTGGATAAATTTAGAAAAGGTCAGCATGACCCAGGTGAGCGAGGAGACATGTCCCAATTGCAGTCGCCCCATGGTCATAAAGGTCGGGCGTTTCGGTAAATTTCTCGCCTGTAGCGGCTATCCTGACTGCAAAACAACCATGTCCTACGCAGTTAAAACCGGGGTTTCTTGCCCCCAGTGTGGCGGCGAGCTCGTGAAAAGAATCAGTAAGAAAAAGAAGGTATTTTATGGGTGTAGCAAGTTTCCCAAATGCCAATTCACCGTAAATCGCAAGCCAATAGCTCAGCCTTGCCCTGACTGTGGCAATCTTTTAGTACAATACAGAGGTGATTGGGCTAAATGCGTGGCTTGTCAACGTAAAGTACAACTATCCGAGCCGGAAAAACAAAAAGAGGAGGTAGCCTTATGAAAATTCTAGTTATCCATGGACCAAATTTGAATATGCTGGGCAAAAGAGAAAAGGCAATTTACGGAGAAAAGACCCTGGGCCAAATTGATGCCCTACTGAAGAAAGAAGCCCGGGCTTTAAATGTCGAAGTGGTGACATTTCAGTCTAATCATGAAGGGGCGCTCGTAGATTTTATTCAAGAGCAAGCAGATTCCGCCCAGGGCATAATAATTAACCCTGGCGCCCTCACCCACTATGGATTTTCTCTGCTCGATGCCCTGGCTGACAGCAAATTACCGGTAATTGAAGTCCATTTATCCAATATTTACCGCCGTGAGGAATGGCGAGCCAAGTCTGTAATTGCCCCCGTAGCTGAAGGTCAGATAAGTGGCTTGGGTTGGAGGGGGTATATTACTGCCCTGCAAGTCCTGGTTGGTGGGCTGAAAGCAAAGCCTTCACGTTAGGATTCCAAGCTCCTTTTATTTGCCCGATCGGCTGCTCTGCAATAGTCCGTTGCCCTGCGACACAGGAGAATTTATCTGGAAGTGGCAAAAAAGGCCACTTTTATTGACATTCTCAGGATTGGCGCTTCTTAAAATCTTCTAAATCAAGCGTGTTTATGAAATCCTTATACGCTGATAGCCCTTTCATCTCTTGCTCATCAACTTTACTTTCAGAAACAGCTTTGCCTGTTTCCTCTTCCAGTATAATGCCCGCTTTTTCCAACACCGATTCCTCAACATATATTGGTGCCCCAACTCTTACAGCCAGGGCCAATGCATCGCTAGGTCGAGAATCAATATCTAATTTAACGCCATCAATGGTGAGAGCAAGCCTGGCATAGAAAGTATCTTCCTTAAGTCCATTTACCACGATATACTCAACTGAAGCCCCCAGGGTAGAAATTACAGATTGCAACAAATCATGCGTCAAAGGGCGAGATAATTCGACGTTTTGTAACTTTACGGCAATAGCATCTGCTTCAGCAGGACCAATCCAAATGGGTAGATAACGATTAGTCCCCTTCTCCTTTAAAATCACCACCCTTTGATAATTCATCAAGCTAACTCGAATGCTGTCAATCGTCATCTCTACCATGCTATGCCTCCTTTGCAGCGTTTATTTTACACCCACAATCCTAATTAATCAATGAACGCAAGTCACCCATCCAATCTCAAAAATTTGAGTCTCTTCCCAGATTGCTATAAAGTCTCGGACATTAGATAATTATTGCGGTGGGAGTCATGGCAAAACTTATCCTGGCAAGACACGGAGAAACCATGTGGAATGTGGAGAAGATATATCGGGGTAGAGCAGATGTAAATCTGGACGAAGTGGGCATTAAACAGGCAGAGCTATTGGGCAAGTACTTAAGCAATTGGAAATTAGAGGCTATTTATTCCAGTCCCTTAAAAAGGGCGCTAGACACGGCAAATATCGTTGCCCGTTATCAGAAAATCGGCGTACACGTTGCCGAGGGCTTTATAGATTTCGATTATGGGGAATGGCAATCTCTGCCAGAGGAAGAAGCAAAGAGGCTCTATCCGACCCTCCACAACGAGTGGCACAATAATCCTCACAAGGTAAAAATGCCCGGCGGAGAGAGCCTGGAAGATGTAAGAAAGAGAGCTGTCGCGATAGTTAATGACGTCCTTCCCAAATATCAGGGCAGCATATTATTGGTATCGCATAGGGTTGTGAACAAAGTCCTGATATGCTCCTTACTGGGACTGGACAACTCACACTTCTGGAATATCAATCTGGATGTAGGTGGAATCACGATTTTTAATTATGTAGATGGGCGTTTCGTCTTGACCAGACATAACGATACTTCACATCTAAAAGAGTTACAAAAATCCGTACTTGATGATTTTTAAGCTAACCCCATCTCCCTCCGTTCTTGGGAAAATCGTGTGTACCCTCGGGCATAGCTCTCTTTAGTCACGGTTCCTTGAACCGCGTAGAGAGCTGCCCTAAGTGCTCGATATGCTGCTGTCGTTACCACTACAAGGAATGCCTGCTGAATTAGGCCATTTTCAGTTCTGAAGTGCAATTCGGGCAACGACTGGCCTTAACAGGAATGGCAGTAATGCAGTACGGGCATTCTTTGGTTGTCGGTGCCGGTTCTGCTGCCTTTTTGCGGGCTTGCAGCTTGGCAATCGGACGCACAATCAAGAAGAAGACGGCTGCTGCGATTATCAGTAAGTTGACAATAGCATTTATGAACACCCCATAGTTGAGTGTAACGGCCCCGGCCTGTTGGGCGGCAGCCAGAGAAGCATATGGCCCGGGAGTTAAACCCTCTTTAAGGACAACGAAGAGATTGGTGAAATCAACGTTGCCCAAGGCAAGACCTATGGGTGGCATAATGACGTCTTTAACAAGTGAGTTTACAACCAAACCAAAGGCGATACCGATGATGATGCCCACGGCCATGTCAATCACGTTGCCTCTCATTATAAATGCCTTGAAGTCTTGTAACATCCTTGTTCCCTCCTTTCTGCTTTATTTATCATCCATCTTACAACGTCCTTAGCTCGTTATCAACACCTTCTTTTCAAGGGACACCATCTCTATTTCATGGGCATCTCCTGGGTTCCTATGAACTCCATCCAGACAAATCGAAGATTTTGTAAGGCATAAAAGAGTGAAGTGAATTTCCTGTGGGAGTACGGGATAGACTCTGCGCTATGATAGCGCGCCTAGAGGGATTTGAACCCACGACCCCCGGTTCCGAAGACCGGTGCTCTTGTCCGCTGAGCTATAGGCGCAAAAAGAAATTGGGGTGAACGGTGGGATTTGAACCCACGATCTCCAGGGCCACAACCTGGCGCCTTAACCACTGGGCTACGCTCACCACAACAATGGATATTATACTTTACAATAGCTGCCACTTTCAATCTTGAAAGCGAGCGATTAGCTGCTCGCGTAACAAACGTGGTGCCTCAAGAGCTTGAGCACATATCATCCGGAAAGCTCTCGGAGAACCAGTCTCCCCAAAGTAAGGAACTCGGTTGACTTGTATGAACTATGCACCAGCCGCCAAAAGTCTTTCCGACTTTAGGCAATAAAATGGAGAATAAGCGCTGCCACTCCGCACAATATCAAGAAGATGCCCACCAGATAATTGAGGATTTTAGGAAAAATCATTATGACGATACCGAAGATAATGGCGATTATTCCTCCAACGACAGTTAATGTGGGTAGCGAATGAAGCACATCAATCATAGATTATCACCTCCTGTAATTGAATTACCACTAGTATGATATGAAAACAAGTATTCCGTCAATAGATATGTTCCCCGCTGCTATCAAGCTAGCCTTGTCAAACGACAAACTTGAACTGGGCTACGCCTCCGAGTAAAATAACAAATACCATGATAGGATTTGAGCACATGAAGAAAATATCCCGGACATCCCCGTCTAAAATAGTGCTTTTGATAATAGATGGCGTAGGCGGTCTCCCTCATCCTGAAACCGGTAAAACAGAACTGGAGTCAGCCAGGAAGCCCAACCTGAATCGCATAGCCAGGGACTCCCTTTGCGGGCTCATTGACCCTGTTAGCCCAGGAATTACGCCGGGGAGTGCGCCGGGGCACCTGGCCATCTTTGGCTACGACCCTGTCCAATATAATATCGGGCGGGGAGTCATGGAAGCTTTGGGAATAGACTTAGAACTAAAGCCAGACGATATCGCAGCCCGGGGTAATTTCTGCACAGTTGATGACAGGGGAATCATTACCGACAGAAGAGCAGGACGGCTTGCCACAGATAAAAATACCGAGTTGTGCCGCTTATTGAGTAATATCGCCATAGATGAAGCTGAGATTTCCGTGCTGCCGGTGAAAGAACATAGATTTGTGCTCATCCTTCGAGGCAAAGCTTTATCTTCTGAGCTAGCAGATTCTGACCCCCAACAAGCAGGACTGGCCCCCAAAAAAATAGAGACATTATCACCGCAGGCACAGAGAACCGCGGAAATTGCCAACGAATTCGTGTCCCAAGCAAGAAGCCGATTACAGCATGAATCTCCCGCCAACATGGTGCTCCTGCGCGGCTTCTCCCGTCGCCCCGACATCCCCTCCATACCTGAAATCTATAAATTAAAACCGGCAGCCATCGCCACGTATCCTATGTACCGGGGACTGGCCAGGCTGGTAGGGATGCAGGTGTTGCCAGGCGGTGACAACATAACAGAGCAACTGAACAGCCTACGCCGCTATTATGCCGATTATGACTTTTTCTTCGTCCATTTTAAAAGCACCGATGCCAGAGGGGAGGATGGCAACTTCCGGGCTAAAGTTCAGGCCATTGAGGAACTTGATAATGCTCTCCCCAGCTTGCTCAGCTTAGAGCCGGAGGTCCTGATTATCACTGGAGACCACTCTACCCCGGCAACCTTAGCCATGCATAGCTGGCATCCAGTCCCTTTCATGCTAAAGTCCAAATGGTGTCGCCCCGATAATGTCGCTGAGTTCTCGGAACGAGCCTGCCTGGCTGGTGGTATGGGGCGTTTCCCGGCTACGGAAATAATGCCCCTAGCTATGGCTAACGCTTTAAAATTGGATAAGTTTGGCGCCTAAACAAAATCAAAAATCAAAGGTCAAGCATCAAAATTACAATTCAAAATGCAAAAAACTTTTGACTTTTGCTTTGTCACTTTGCATTTTTATTTTTGCTTTTTGCATTTCAAACAGGTTTGTTCAGGATTTAGAGATTAGAAATTAGAATTTCTCCGTCTCGGGCGGAGTCTCCTCCACTAAACCTGCTTGTTGCAGTGCTTCCATAAGGCGGGCAGCTCTAGGATAGCCAATACGAAGACGGCGTTGTAAGAAAGAGGTGGAGACATGTCTATAGTCTTGTGCCAGGCGCTTTGCCTCTTCCAGAAGAGGGTCGGGAGGAGCAGCTATCTGGGCACCTAAGGGGCGCTCAGCTACTTCATCAAAGTTAACAGAGCTCACCTCAATCTGCCGCTGGTTTCCCCAGAAATACACCAATCTCTCAATCTCAGCATCAGAAACAAAGCTTCCTTGAAGACGTTTAGGCTTGCTAGCTTCAGTAGGCATGTAGAGCATATCCCCTCTACCTAGCAATTTCTCAGCACCTACCATGTCAAGTATAGTCCTGGAATCTACCTGAGAAGTAACGGCGAAACTAATACGGGTAGGAAAGTTAGCTTTAATAAGCCCGGTAACCACATCTACTGAAGGGCGTTGTGTAGCGACAACGAGATGAATGCCTGTAGCCCTAGCTAATTGAGCTAATCGACAAAGCGTATGTTCCACCTCATCGGAAGCTGTCATCATTAAATCAGCCAGTTCGTCAATAAGGAGCACTAAATATGGCAACCCTTCTCCAAGTGTGCGGTCTTTGTTATACCCCTCAATATTACGTGCTCCTGCCTTAGCAAACTGACGATATCGACTATCCATCTCCTGATTAAGCCATCTTAAAGCCTTTATCGCCTTATCAGTATCCACAACCACAGGAGCAAGTAGCTGGGGCACCCCATTAAAAGTCACTAGCTCCACTCTCTTGGGGTCAATCATGATGAGCCGAACGTCGTCGGGGCTGTTGTGTAAAAGCAAGCAACAAATAATAGAATTAAGACAAACAGTTTTACCACTGCCAGTCGCTCCAGCAATAAGCAAATGTGGCATCCTGGTTAGGTCGGCTGCCACTGCCTCACCACCAGCACCTTTACCCAAAGCGATAGCTAGCTTGGAGCGGGCTTTAATCTTCTGAAAAGCAGCGCTCTCTATCGCACCGCGCAGGGCAACTGAGCCAAATACAGTATTAGGAACCTCAATGCCCACCACCGGTGCTCCGGGCACAGGAGCCTCAATCCTGATGCTGGAGGCAGCCAGGGCTAAAGCTAAATCATTGGCCAAAGAGGTAATGCGGTCTACCCTTACCCTGGTTCTGGATACTTCTTCTACTTTCGTCTCGTAGCTACCATCCCTCCCCTTTTCTCTTACTTCTTTATATTTTTTATCCCAACCAGGCTCAACCCCAAACTGTGTCACGGTAGGGCCTATGTTTATCTGCACAACCTTGGTTTCCACACCATAGCTCGCTAGAGCTTCTTCAATCAATCGAGCTCGTTGGTCAATGGCGTCCTTGTCCAATTTCATCTCAACTGGCTTATCCAGGATATCAATCGGCGGAAGATGCCATCCTCCGGGGGTGAGAATTGGTTCGTGTTCTGATTGCCACACAGGAGGAGAAGGAGATGGAGCAGGCTTTGCCTCCTCTTCATTGACTGCCCCTGCTTCAGGAGAGGTAGCCTCGAGAGAGGTAGCTTTAGCAGGAGCTCGCCGGGAAAAGATGCCCCTGAGACGGGGTCGGAAAACTTTGGCCAAGAGACGCCAGACATTCTTAGCAGCGTTCCAACACTTCCGAGGAATGATAAAAATAATGCCGAGCAGGACAAGCCCGGCTACTAGAAGTCCTCCAACTTTATCGGGAGAATACATTATTATGCTCTGCCCAATTTTGCCTCCCAGTGTGGCGTCCTTCAAAACACCTTCCCCGTGGAAGAAAGCAAGGATTCCCCACACGGCACAAGCCAGGCTAATGCCCCCGAGAACCCAATTCCACATCTGTTTCACAACAGAGAACTGCCGCCGCCAGGCCATCCAGACCAGTGTGCCCAAAGCAATGGCTATTATTATTAATCCATAACCAAACAGTGTGAGTATGTCTTCCCATAATACATACAGCAATACTACTACTACGATAATTAAGATAAGCCTGCGTACCACTGGTGAAGCGATGAAGTTAAAGAATCGTTTCCACGCCGGTCGGCTTTCCTTTGCCTTCCGCCCCGACTTAGACCCACTTTTTGTTTTAGACACGGACTTATGCCCCCGAAATTAGTAGTCAGAAGTCCACTTCCTACTGGCTACTGGCTACTGACTTCTGGATTCTTCCCTCTTACCTCCACAACCACAGGAATGATAACAGGACGACGATGAATTTGTTCATAAAAGAATCTGCTGAGAGAATCTTTTACTTTGGCATCAACGAAGCTTGGTTCAATCAAACGTCCTTTATCATGATTTAAAGCAGCTAGCACCACATCCCGGCCTTTCTCAACCAATTTCTGTTCCTCTCCAGCATTAATGAAGCCCCGCGTCATAATGCGTGGCCTTTCAGCTAGTTTCCCATTTTCAGCATCAACAGCAATGGTCACCACAACGACGCCGTCCCGCGAAAGTAATTTGCGGTCCCGAAGCACATCGCCATCCAGCTCGCCTGTTATCATGCCGCTTACATAGATAACTCCGACACGGGTTCGAGCAACCACCTTTCCTGAATCTTGCCCAAGTTCAAGAATATCCCCATTATCAAGGACAAAAATGTTATCTTTGGGTATACCCAT
>Ga0315291_10007712_pt1 | contig 13269 bp, 8 predicted proteins | sample YL17G12_20_MG_FD_203070 | JGI IMG/M metagenome (GOLD analysis project Ga0315291, IMG submission 203070) | Sediment microbial communities from Yellowstone Lake, YNP, Wyoming, USA - YL17G12_20 | ecosystem: Environmental > Aquatic > Freshwater > Lake > Sediment | place: USA: Wyoming | collected... | reverse complement strand
AAGCGTGCTGGGGGCAGCGTCCGGCTGACCACCAGCCACCCATTCATCCGCCAGGAAAACTTGGCAGACACCAGGCGGTCCGCTGCCCTGATCTGAATGCCGGCCCTACGGTTCTTGCAGCAGTCCGGTGATGAGCTGCTGCATCTCCGTTTCAACCCCGGGCTGGAAGCCGGACCATGCCTTGCGGATACGGCCCGCGCGATCGAGGATCAACGTGACCGGATAACCGCTCAGTCCAACCGCCTGCTGGACGGCCGAGCGGCTGATCCCGCCCGGATCGGCGTAGATCGGCAGGTCGAGGCGCTCCTGCTCCATGACTGCGCGGGTGTCGCGGCGGAGCGTGCGGGAATCTTCCGTGGTCCGCCGATCGCAGGCGACGCTGAGGAACTTGAAGGCGGGCCGGCTGCGGAACCGCTTCTCGACGGCCGCCAGGTGCGGCAGCGCCTGCCGCGACGGTGAAGACCCCGGTTCCCAAAAGTTGATCAGCACCACCCGACCGGCCAGGTCGGCCAGTTCGACGGGCTGGCCCTCGAAGGTCAAAGGCTGTAACCGCAGTTGGGCCAGGGTCTTGTCCTCGCCGCTGTTCTGGGCCGCGAACGGCCGGAAGCGGATGATGACGAAGAAGCACAGCACGATCATCGCCAAGACCGTCCAATTGCTCAATTGCGTCTTCCTGGTGAGCTGATCGCGTTGCAGCGTGGAATCACCCGGCTTGGCCGTGGGACGATCCGGCTGTACGATGAAGCCGTCCGGCAGGTCCCGGAGTCCTTCCGGTTGTTTCGCCGGGCGATGGAGTTGTTCTGTATCGCTCACGGGTTCTTCTCCTTTTTTCTCTTCCTCTACTACCCTCTATAGTATTGGTTACAGAAGGCGACAGGCGGGGAGGCAAGAGCGACCATAACGGGTGGTCCAGGGACAGTCTATGTATGGATGACTGACGAACGTGGCGGCCGCTTGCGGCTAAGCACGGGCCGTCGACGATGCAAGGGACGCCCATGAAGTACGAGGTCGAACAGAAATTCCCGGTTTCCGACCTGGCGGCGCTGGAGGCCCGACTGTCTGCGCGGGGTGAGGGCGTTTCGGAGCCGCGGGCGGAGGTCGATCTGTATTTTGCCCATCCGGCCCGCGACTTTGCCCGAACCGACGAGGCGCTGCGGATCCGCCGGCAGGGTCCCTCGAATTCGATCACCTACAAGGGCCCCAAGATCGACCAGGCCACCAAGACGCGGCGGGAGATGGAGCTGCCGCTTCCGCCGGGGGAGGAGTCGGCCGAGGCCTGGGCGGAACTGCTCGAGGCGCTCGGTTTCCGGCCGGTGGCCGAGGTCCGCAAACTCCGCCGCAAGGTCCAAATCTGCTGGCAGGGACGTTGCGTGCAAGGCTCGCTGGACGAGGTGCAGGGGCTGGGCAGCTTCGCCGAACTGGAACTGGTCGAGGAAGAGGCCGGCGTCGAGTCGGCCAAGGCCTGCATTGCGTCGCTGGCGGAGAGCCTAGGATTGGTGGAGAGCGAGCGGCGGAGCTACTTGGAGCTGTTGTTGGCCCTCCCGGATGCCCCGCAAGTCAGAGATAATGAATACCGAGGGACGTAGGACGTAGGCTGGGACGAAGTCCCACCGTGTGCCTGAATGACGCCGGGGCGCATTATCAGCCGCGAGCAACTATGAACACCTTCAAGATGCTGCTGGCCGAGATCGGCTATCGCAAGCTCAACTTCGCGCTGAGCCTGCTGGCGGTCACCATGGCCGTGGCGCTGTTTGTGGCCGGGCCGGTGCTGATCGAGGGGTACCGCCAGGAGACGAAGGTCCAGTTGGATCGGCTGGACGACGACACCCGGCAGTACATGCGCGACATGGGCTTCAACCTCATGATCGTGCACCGCGACAACGACATGAGCAACTTCTGGGCGACCGACTACGCCCAGAAGACCATGCCGCAGGAGTACGTCGCGCGGCTGGCCAACGACCGGCGACTCACCAAGGTCAATCACCTGGTCGCCACGTTGCAGCAGAGGATCGACTGGCAGAATCAGAAGGCCCTGTTGGTCGGCTATCTGCCCGAGACCCCGCAGCCCCACAGGGCCATGACGGCATTCGCCAAACGCCGAGAACAGGAAAAGAAGAAAGAACTGCCCATGGGCGAGGACATCCAGCCGGGGACCGTCCATCTGGGCCACCATTTGGCCGGGGGCAGGAAAGAGGGCCAAACCGTGGAGGTGCTGGGCACGCCGTTTCGGATCGCCCAGATCGACCCCGAGCACGGCAGCAAGGACGACATCACCATCAAGATGCACCTGGCAGACGCCCAGCGGTTGCTCGAGAAGCCGGGCCAGATCAACCAGATCCTGGCCCTGGAGTGTGAATGCCAGGTGGGTGACCTGCCGATAATCCGCGAACAACTGGAGGCTGCCCTGCCCGAAGCGAAGGTCACCGAGTACGAGTCGATCGCGGTGGGCCGCGCGAGACAGCGCGAAGCGGTCAAGACGAGCCGCGAGGCACAGCAGACCCGCATGCAACTGCTGGCCTACGTGACCACCTCGCTGGTGGTGCTGGCCAGCGCGCTGTGGGTCGGACTGCTGGCCTTGGCCAACGTCCGCGAACGGCGGACCGAGATCGGCATCTTGCGGGCGCTGGGTAAGGGCTCCGGGATGATCGTGGGCCTGCTGCTGGGCAAGGCGGTCCTGGTGGGATTGCTGGGGGCCGGCGTCGGGTTTCTGTTGGGGACGGGCGTCGGATACGGGCTGGGAACCGAGGCCATCCGATGGTTCGGCGCGCAGCCGCTCTACGATGCCCAGGACTATTTCACCTTCCCGTTGCCCCTGCTGCTGATTTCGCTGTTGGGCGCCCCGCTGCTCTCGGCGGTGGCCAGCTATCTGCCGGCGCTCTCGGCAGTGTTGCAGGACCCGGCGGTGGTGTTGCGGGATCAGTAGGCGGGCACGAAGTCCCACCTTCCGTCGGCCTGCAAACAACTTGGGGACTTCGTCCCAGCCCACGCGAAAACCGCCCAATTGAGAGGGATTACGTGGTGGGTCAACCAGCGGATGGTCGGTGAGCCAAGTTGGGATCGGCTCGACGACGAAGGTGCCTACCTTGACGGTCGAACTGAGCAGGCCAAACGCTGCAGCTTCATTGTGGAGGCTGCCCCACAGAGGTCGCTGCAACCGCTCAGCGACTCGTCAGTCCGGGCACGATCGCGCTGGTGGGCCTGCGGATCGTGATATCGTGGCTGAGGACCTTCGCGTTGCCCACGAAGTAGGTGTGAGAATCGGCTACGACCAGGTTGTAGACCTTCTGATGACCCTCTTCCGCGACCGAATTGACTGGTGCTGTGCCCGTGACGCCGTGGAGCCTTGTGCCGGGTTTCAAGTCTCGGGCCTTGACCCAGCCCTCGCCGGCAACCCAGAACAGGTGCCCGCCGCTGCACTGGATCGACTCATCGCCGGTCTGGAAGGTAATCAGATCGACCGGCTCACGCCTGGTGGTTTGCAGCACCGGTTTGTAGGCCAGCTCGCCGGTTGCGGGATTCTGCGACAAGACCCGATCACCTACCTTGATCTGTTCGATCGGCGTCGCTCCCCGGTCGGTCCAGACTGCGGTGCCGGCGACCAGACAGGAGTGCCGTGACATGGGAGTCGTAAGGCCGTACACGACACGCTGGTCGCCGTGATACTGCGTCTGGATCGGCTTCTCACCGCTGAGGGCCACCTCGTTGTAATCCTTCCACCATTGCCACCATTTTTCGGGTGAGGCGGGGAGTGTCACCTCGGTGGCCGTTGAGAGCAACCAGCACACGCGCTGGTTGAACTCCTGGGTGACGGAATTCTCCCGAGCCACCGCCGCCTCTCGCGCCATGCTCTGAACGGCCATCCCGCGTTGTACCCGCTGATACGCGTCGCGGAAATCCGCCCGGGCTACTGCCCCATCCAAGGAACGATCCGTCATCAAGCCGCGGCCGTTCCCCCACCTTTCCGCAAACTCTGGGACAGGGTGATAGACCTTGTCGAGGACTGCCATTTCTCGTTGGTCTTGTCCCTCACGGTAGAGCACCTGACGATAGACCAGGACGGCCTTCAGGGCCTTCTCCACCGCCTGTTGGCTATGGAACCGGCATCCTCGCATAAGGGAGGCTGGTCTGCGAGCAACACCTCCGCGGCCCGCAGGTCCGAGCGGGCGCGATCCAACCATTGCTGAGCCAGTTGCAGCTCAGGCAGCATAGACCAGCTTCCCTCTCCGCGTCGCTTCGTAGGGCAGCGAGAACTTCACGGGCGCCCACCTGTCCATCTCTCGCCGATACTGGACAACCAGATCGATGGGCACAGCCAACCCGTAAAGGGCGATGTACCCGCGACCCGCCAGCTCATGCCGATCGCCCGCGTCGTCAGGCACGACCACCAGAAAGTCCAAGTCGCTTATCGCGATCCGGCGTGCCGCGGGCGTGAGAGCCGAACAGATAGATCTCCAACGGATGAAGCGTCTCGACCAGCCGCTTCACAATCTCATCCAACATGCCCGGGGGAATCTCCTTTATGATGCCATTCTACCGCAACCAGCAGGCGACACCAAAGGCACCGATGAGAGTGGCCGGCGGCCAACGGCGCGAGTTCTTTCGGCGACTGGAGTCGCCTCCTACACTTTGAACTTCTTGCCGGTCAGACGCTCGTAGGCCTCGACGTATTTCTCGCGGGTCTTGGCCACGACCTCCTCCGGCAATGCCGGCGGGGGGCTGTTCTTGTCCCAATCGGTCGACGTGAGCCAGTCGCGGACGAACTGCTTGTCGAACGACGGCTGGCTGCGGCCCGGCTGGTAGCCCTCGGCGGGCCAGAAGCGGGAGCTGTCGGGCGTCAGCACCTCGTCGATCAGGATCAGCTCCCCGTCGATCTGGCCGAACTCGAACTTCGTGTCGGCGATGATGATCCCCCGTTTCAACGCGTACTCCGTTCCCCGCCGGAAGATCTCGATGCTGCGGCGGCGCAACTCTTGGGCCAGCTCGCGGCCGACGATGGCTGCCGCCCGCTCGAACGAGATGTTCTCGTCGTGGCCGGTCTGGGCCTTGGTGGCGGGGGTGAAAATGGGCTCGCTCAGGCGGTCGCTCTCGGCAAGTCCCTTCGGCAAGGGAATGCCGCAGACCGTGCCGCTACCCTGGTACTCCTTCCAACCGGAGCCGGCCAGGTAGCCCCGCACCACGCATTCGATCGGCACGACCTCGGTCTTGCGGACCAGGCTGGAGCGCCCTGCCAGCGCCCGGCGATCGATCCCCGCCGGCAGGTCCATCCGCTCCACGTCGGTGGTGATCAGGTGGTTCGGCTCCTTCAGGAGATCGAACCAGAAGGCGGCGATCCGGGTCAACAGGCGCCCCTTGTCGGGGATGCCGGTCGGCAGGACCCAGTCGAACGCACTCAGCCGGTCGGTGCTGACCAGCAGCAGCCGCTCGCCCAGGTCGTAGACGTCGCGGACCTTGCCGCGACGAACGGAAAGCCCGGCCAACGAGGTTTCCAAGACGACGGACGTGCTCATGCGGTGTTTCCTTCCTTGCGGGCGCGGGTCGCCGTGCCGGGCAACCTCAATGGATGGGCCCCACGGTTGGCTTATCCAACCGTGCACTGCTGGGCAAGCCAGCAGTGGCACGCGGCAGCCACAACATACCGGCGGCTTCGCCGTTTGGCCAGCGGGGGCGGAGTGCTTGAAGGCGTCGTGGGCGTCCGGTAGACTACGGGTGAGGAACGAGGCGTCCCCCCACAATCCCGCCTGGGCATCGAGGGCGGCCGGTGCAGCGGTCCAGGGGAAAGGCGGTCCGCCGAGGCGTCGTAGACCCCTACCTTGGAGCCATCGGTTCTCGCCAACTCGATCCATGCCTCCCCGCCTCCTCGCAAGGATCTCGACCCGATGGGCCTGATGCGGTTTGTCGTCATACCGCCCGAGCGGATCACGGAGGAAACCCTCCAGCAGGCCTACGTGTCGGGGGTCGATCGGATCGCCTGGCAGGTCGACCTGAGGATGGAGGGGGGGCAGTTGGTGGTACGTCGGGCGGTCTCCGAATCGGGCAACCTTCAGATCCCCTGGCCGGTGCAGGGACGCGGCCGCTTGACCCTCTCCACCGGCAGTCTGATGGAGCAGCCCCGGCCCTACCAACTCCCCCTAGAGCTTGCCCGGGGTACCATCGGCCAGCTCAGCCATCAATTGGCGGAATGGCGGATCATGGGCCTGACCGTACCCGAGAAGGTTACCCGAGGCTTGTCCGAGGCGATGCGGTGTTTTGGCCGTGCGGCGGTGGGTGAAGAGGATCTTTGGGAGTCGGCGAAGCTGGCCGAGCAGGCCATCGGCGTGGCCCTGGACGCGGCCGACCTGATGGTGGCGTCCTATGTCGATCAGGCCGCTGGGCGGCACTGGCGTCTCGCCAGTGGCACGGTGGGTGGCACTGGCGTCACGCCAGTGGCACGCTGGGGCGGGGGCGAGAAGCCGTTGGCACTCTTGGGCGGCAACTTGGGCTCCCGGTTGCCTGACCAGTCCGCGGCCGAGCAGTTCCTGCGTTGTTTCAACGCCGCCGTGGTGCCGGTCTGCTGGCGCGAAATCGAAACCGACCAGGGCAACCGTCGCTGGGATCTCTGCGACCGGCAGATCGAGTGGTGCAGGGCCCACGCCCTGAAGGTTTGCGGCGGTCCCTTGCTCCAGCTTGACCCGCGGAGCCTGCCCGACTGGCTCTACCTCTACGAAGACGACTTCGACAACCTCTGCTCGTGCGTGACGGAGTTTATCCGGGCGGCGGTTACCCGCTATCGCGGCAAGGTCGATTATTGGCAATCCGCCGGGCGGCTGACTTCGGCCGAGATCCTCGCACTTTCGGAGGAAGAGAAGCTGCGGCTGGCCGCCGGCACGATCGAGCTGGTCCGCTCCTGCGACGGCGAGGTTCCGATCCTGCTCTCGTTAGACCAGCCTTGGGGCGAATACCTCAGCCACCGCGAAACCGACTTGCCGCCGCTGTATTTTGCCGACGCCTTGGTCCGGGCGGGACTGGACCTGAGGGGCGTGGTGCTGGAGATCAACCTGGGCTATCACCCGGGCGGCACGCTGGCGCGGACCCCGCTGGATTTCAGCCGGCAGTTGGACCATTGGGGACTGTTGAACCTACCGTTGTTTGTCTCGCTCACGGTACCCAGCGCGGCTGACGACGACCCGCTGGCCCAGCGCCGGGTGCAGATTGCCCGGGACAGTTGGACGGCCGCTGCGCAGCAATCCTGGGTCGCCCGCTACGTGCCCCTGATCCTCTCCAAGCCGCTGGTCCAGGGGGTCTTCTGGAACCAGCTTTACGACAGCCAGCCCCACGACTTTCCCCACGGCGGCCTGTTTGACCGACAGGATCGGCCGAAGCCGGCGCTAGGCAGCCTGGCCGCGATCCGGCAGGCCCACCTGGCATAGGCAAGCCCGCCGGAGGCAATCTGCATCCGCTGTCCCGCACGATTGGCAACCGGAATCTCACCGTTCGGCGGGGCGGCCGTGGTCGCCTGACATACGCTGAGAATGCAGTGCCCCAGCACGTTCACCGTGACGAGTAGTGCCCATCCGGTGCGGCAGGTCATAAACACTCTCCCTGGGTTGCGATTCTATGTCTTTCAGGTCCGGTTCGTGGTGATGGTGTTTCAAGGCGCGTTCTGCCGCCTTCCGGCCGAACGTCCAGAACATGGCCGGGCGGACGAAGAAGTCCAGCAGGGTACAACTGATAAGTCCGCCCAGAATGACCGTGGCCACCGGGTAAAGGATTTCCTTGCCCGGCTGGCCAGCGGCGAGTGCCAGCGGGATCAGTGCAATCCCCGCGCACAGTGCCGTCATCAACATGGGGGCAAGCCGCTCCTTGCCGGCACGTTCGATCATCCGCGGCGTGAAATCCTCCCCCTCGTGGCGAACCAGGTGCATGTAGTGGGCAATCAGGAGGATACCGTTGCGTGAGGCGATGCCGGCCAGGGAAATGAACCCGACCATGCTTGCCACGGTGAGCGATTGGCCGGTGACCACGAGTGCCGCCACCGCCCCGATCGCAGCCATCGGCAGGGCCGCCAATACCTGCAAACTGAGATTCAGCGAATGGAACAGCGTATACAGCGTCAAGACCATGCAGGCCAGGGATACCAGGCTCAACAGGCCGATGGTTCTGGTGGCCGATTGTTGGCTCTCAAACTGGCCGCTGTAGTGAATGAAATAGCCCGTGGGCAAAGACGCTTGGATGGGGGCCAAGCGCTCTTGGATTTCCGCCACCAGGCTTCCCAAGTCCCGGCCTGCGGTGTTGCACTGGACGATGATCCGCCGTCGCACGTTCTCCCGGTTGATCGTGTTCGGCCCACTGGAATCCACGACCTCGGCAACCGCGCTGAGGGGGATTTGGGCGCCGCGAGCTAGTTCCAGGGTCATCCTCCTCAATTCCTGCGGATCGTTGCGGAACGGGTCGTCCAGACGCACCAGCAAGTCGAACTTCCGCTCGCCGAGCACAATCTCGGAGACCACTCGGCCGTTCATGGCCGTCTCCACGAGTTCATTCACGTCGGCGGAGTTCAGCCCGTTCGCAGCCAGGGCGTCGCGGTTCAGGTTGATCCGCAACTGGGGTATTTCGATCTGCGGCTCGACCATCAAGTCCTTTACGCCGCGGACATCGGCAATGGCCGCTTTGATCTCGTCGGCTTTGGCCCGAAGGATGTCGAGATTGTCGCCATAGAGCTTGATGCCCACCTGGGCCTTGACGCCCGAGAGCATCTGCGAGATGACGTGCTGCAAGGGTTGTTCGACGGCGATGGCCACGCCCGGCACCTGGGTCAACTCCTCGCGGATGTCGTCCAGGACTTGTTCGCGGCTGCGGCCCGAATTCGGATCGAAGCTGACGATGATCTCCGACATATTCACCCCTTCGGCGTGTTCGTCCAACTCGGCGCGCCCCGTTCGCCGGCCGAAGGCGACCACGCCCGGTACGGTCTTGAGGCGTTGTTCGACCATGCCGGCGAGCCGGTTGGAGGTCTCCAGGGAGTTGCCCGGCGGCAGGACCACGTTGATCTGAACGCTCCCTTCGTTGAACGGCGGCAGGAAATCACGGCCGAGTTGCGTCACGACCAGGCAGCTAACCGCGACGGCTACCGCGACGACACCCAAGACCGGCCAGGGACGCCGGACACTGAAGCGGATCGCGTATCCGACGAGCCATTTGAGCCACCGCAGAATGAAACTGTCCTTGTCGTGCCCCATGACCTTGGCCTGTGGCAGTAGCCAGTAGGACAGCACGGGCGTCACGGTGAGCGACACCACGAGCGAGGCAAGAATCGAGACGATGTAGGCCACCCCCAGAGGCGTAAACAACCGACCTTCCATCCCGCTCAGGGCAAACAGCGGCACGAACACCAGCACCACCAGGATCGTGCTGAAGACGATCGAGTTCCGCACTTCGCTGCTGGCTTCGTAAACCACGCGCATGGCGTGCTTTGGGTGCGGAGAGTGCCGGTTTTCCCGCAACCGCCGGAAGACGTTCTCCACGCCCACGATGGCGTCATCGACCAACTCGCCGATTGCCACGGCCAAACCGCCCAGCGTCATTGTATTGATCGACATGCCATACCACTTGAAGACCAAACCCGTCATAAGGATGGAAAGCGGGATGGCCGTCAGCGTGATAAACGTCGTGCGGAAGTTGAGCAGGAACAGAAACAGGATGACAACGACGAGGATGCTGCCGTCCCGCAGGGCGTCAATGACGTTGTGAATGCCCAACTCGATGAATGACTTCTGTTGGTAGACTTCCGTGTTGATGCGGATGTCGCGCGGCAAGCTGGCCTTTAGCTCTTCGAGGGCGGCGGTAATCTGGTCGGTCAACAGCCGCGTGTCTTTGCCGGGCTGTTTGGCGATCGTCAGCATCACTGCCGGAGCGCCGCCCACGGCCGAATCCCCTCGCTTCACTTGGGGTGCCTCGGCGATGCGGGCGACTTGGCTGAGGAGCACCGGCCGCTCAGTGTCCGGTTTCACAACCACCTTCTCAATGTCCTGAACGCTTTGGAGTCGCCCGATGGACCGGACCAGGTATTCGTCGCCTCCTCGGTTCAGGTAGCCGCCGGTGGCATTAGCGTTGCTCGCGGCCAAGGCCCGTTCGACCTCGTGCAAAGTGACGCCATAGCTCCGCAGGGCATTCGGGTTGACAAGCACCTGGTACTGTTTGCGACCGCCTCCCATCGTAATGACCTGGGCAATCCCGGGAATTGTCAGCAATCGTTGCCGCACGACCCAATCGGCCAGCGTGCGCACCTCCATCGGAGACGTTTTGCCCGCTTCGCTCCACATGCCGATAATCATGATCTGCCCCATGATCGAGGAGATCGGCCCCATTTGAGGACGGACCCCCTCCGGCAGCCGCTCGGCGGCCAGCGCGAGTTTCTCCGCCACGATCTGCCGGTCCACATAGATGTCGGTGCCCCAGGCGAATTCCACCTGGACCACGCTGAGACCGATTCCCGAGGCACTGCGGACGGCCTGCACGCCCGTCGCCCCGTTGAGCACGGACTCCAGGGGAAAGGTGACGAGGGTTTCGACCTCTTCCGGGGCAAGTCCCTGGGCCTCGGTCATCACCGTGACGCGGGGCCGGTCCAGGTCCGGGAACACGTCGATGGGCAGGTGATACAGGATGTAGCCCCCATACACCAGCACCACCAAAGCGACGGCAATCGTCAACAGCCGATACCGCAACGAGAAACGAATAATGGCGTTTAGCATGGAAGTGAGAAGGTTCAAGGTGAAAGGTTCAAGGCTCCAGGTTCAAGACTTTTTGCCTTGAACCTTGTACCTTGAACCTTGTTTTTAGTGGTTGTGACCCGCGTGCGGATCGACCCCACCGCCGGCCTTGCTCTTCAAGGCCAATTGCACCTGGTGCGCGGCAGAGGTCGCGACCGTCGCTCCCAGCTTGAGAGCGCCGTCGTTGGCAATCACGACCCAATCCTGGTCGCGGTACTCGACGTGGACCGGCCGCCGGTCGAAATGATCGTCGTTGGCCTCAAAGACGTAAGCCTCGGCCCCTTCTTGGGCCACCGCTTCGACGGGCAGCACGATCCGGTCGATCCACTGCTCCACGGGAACACGGACCTGGGTTCTCTGCCCCGGCTTGAATTGCCAGTAGACGAAACGGCGTCCACCGGGGGTCTTGTCGTCACGCAGCACTCGATTGGGGATTTCAACGTAGAAGTGGAAGGCCCGCGATTCGCTGTCCACTTTGTCGCTGAGATAGAGAATGCGGAGGCCCTGGAGCAACTCTTCACCGCCAGCGGACTTCGATCCCAGAACAGCCGAGACCTTTGCCCGCGCGGCGGCCGCTTGGTTGATCGCCCGGATGTCCTGCTCGAACGCCCGGCCTTCGATGTACAGCTCTCCATAGTCCACCAGGGTGCAGAGCGTGTCGCCCGCCGCAACGTATTTTCCTTGGGAGACCTTCAACTGCTGGACTTGCAGAGGATGCGTCTCGGATGCCCCCGCCGCTTCTCGTACCGGCGCGCAGATCGTCAGGCTTTGTAGTAGCGTCCGGCTGGCAACGATCTTATCCACCTGGTCTTGAGACAGTCCGTGCAAGAGCAGGGCTTGACGCTGCGCTCGCAACGCGGCCTCCTGCTTCTGCTGCTCGTACTTGCGCTCCAAGAGCGTCTTGCCAGCAATGACCCCATCGGCGGACACCTTCTCCAGACGGGCCACTTCCCGCCCAATCACGTCGAGTTCCTCGATGGTACGCAAAAACTCCGTCTGCACTTGCAAGAGGTCTTCGTGGGTCAAGCGGACCTCGAAGAGCGGCTGGCCCGGCTGGATGGCCTCGCCCTGGATCGGGTATATCCGCGTCACCACGCCCGTCATCGGCGCGGTGATTTCCAGCATGGACCAGCCCGGACGCTCGACGACGATGCCAGGCACGGTGATCGTCCGCTCAAAGGGCTTCAGTTCGACCCGCGCCAGACGCAGGCCGATGTTCCCCCTTGCCTGCTTGCTCAAAGTGATTGCTGCCGCCTCATCATGCTCGTGATCGTAGCGTGTCTTGCCGTCCTGGGCGTGTTCGCCCTCATCGGACTCAGCCTCGCCGTGCTGACTGTGCTCGTCGCCGCCGGGGTCGGTATGCTCTGGCGGTCCTTGCGAGGAGCCCGCGACGTAGCTTGGGACAAAACGCGTTACGACGGGGAGCCACTCCCGGCACGTGAAAATCAGTGCTCCAGCAGCCACCACCACGATCGCCAGAACCGCCCACTTGGCAATAGCAAGAGATCGGATCTTGAAGATTGTCAGCCAACCTGAACTCTTCATCATTCTCTCCCAACGTGAACTTTCTCGCAGAGCCTGTTTGAGAAGGGTTTCCCTGGCGGCTTGTCCGCGGACGCCTTTACTCGCAACGAGGCGTTCGCACCGGTGGGCAAGCCACCCGCAGGACGCACAAGAGACCGGCTCGGCGCGCTACGGCACTGCGCGAGCCGCGTGCAGATCGGCGGAGAATCAGAGCAAGAGCACTTGCTGCGACAAGTGGATTCGAAGCGACGGGCACCGTCTGGCGGCGGCGAAGGCCTTCGCCCAGATCCGCGACTCCGCCGGCAACCGGTCGGCGACGGCGGCAGCCGCTGCCCTCCCGGCGCAGATGCCAGCCGACGGCGCGGCGGGCATACGGGGTGATCGCTCGGTGCCGAACACGCAGTGGCTGCCTTGGCAGTCGCTGCCGTGGGAGTGATCTGCGCCGGCCGGTTGATGGTCGCAAGCACCCACGTGCCCGCTCCCACCACCACGGCAGTCAACGCCCGTATGATCCAAGTACGTTGTGGAGGCCAGTTCCTCTCCAAAGGCATGGTGGTGATGCCAGCAGCAGCCCAGCAGCACGTGGGCCAGCACCATGGTCGCGGTCAGATTGCAGACGGGACCGTACACCTTCGACTCCCTGGAGAGGATCCACTTCATGGTAATCATATCGCCAGGGCCACTTGGTGCAAGACCGAGCTTCTGCCCACCGCCTGCCGAACACACCGCGTCGACCGATCTTCGATCATTCAGGGGCGTGACTCCCCCAAGAACATCGGAAAAGTGGGTCGTGCGGGTTCAGTAGACAGTCGCGGTTGATGCCGATGTGGGCGCCAAGATACTACCATCAGGGGGGCTTCAAGCCAGGGGATGTGTCTGCGACACGGCCCCTGCCGCCGAGAATTCTCCCTGATCCGAGATGTAGTCCCGGTTATCCCCAACAGCGTTCAATTAGGTGCAATAAGGAGGATCCAGTGGCACCGGCGTCTCGCCGGTGTGA